>Ga0209045_1000030_pt1 | contig 174969 bp, 148 predicted proteins | sample SaaInlLV_10m_DNA_4_FD_184664 | JGI IMG/M metagenome (GOLD analysis project Ga0209045, IMG submission 184664) | Marine microbial communities from expanding oxygen minimum zones in the Saanich Inlet - Saanich Inlet SI072_LV_200m_DNA (SPAdes) (version 2) | ecosystem: Environmental > Aquatic >...
AGTTTGGCACATGCCAACCAACACACAAGACAAAGTCGGTGTAGTTAACGGACTTGCAGCCTCCGCCCTTGGTGGGAGCATTGCTCGCATAGAAGCATCTTTAGTTCCGGGAAGTGGCAAACTTACTCTTACTGGTAATTTAGGCCAAACGCTAAAAGAATCGGCTGACATTGCCTACACTTACTTACGAGCTCATTCAACTTCGCTAGACATTGAACCTGAAAAATTCACAGATTACGACATTCATATTCACCTGCCATCAGGCGGAGTCAGCAAAGACGGACCATCGGGTGGAGTGACGCTTGTTTCTGTCATTCTTTCGGTATTAACCGGCAAGCCAATACGCTCAGACTATGCAATGACAGGCGAAATATCGCTTCAAGGCAACGTCCTACCTATCGGCGGAGTCAAAGAGAAATTGTTAGCTGTACAGCGCAATCACATACCAAATGTACTACTACCAATCGATAACAAAAAAGACATTCTCGAGCTTGATGATGTCACAAAAGACATGAACATTATTTGGTGTTCACACGTCAACGATGTTATCGAACATGTTTGGATGCATGATGCAAATACAACAGAACTTGCCGCAACATAAAAGCAGATGATCATTGCGTTGCAAAAAATGAGCGGATATACTGAAGATATCTTGCCTCAACGTCCAGACCAGAGGGTACAAAAACAATGACTAACTCTTCTAAAAAACAAGAACGCAACGTTGGCCGGGTTACTCGTGTAGCCGGCACAATAATTGACGTACTGTTTGACCGAAGTCGAGCTCCGCAGATTTATAACGAACTTCGTGTAACTATCCCTCCCCGTGAAAAAGATGGGAAAGATCTGATAGTAAGCGTAGAAGTTGCCCAGCAATTAGGTGACGGCGTTGTACGATGCATTGCTCTAGAAAATGTTTTTGGCATGCGACGAGGCCTTGAGGTCTATGATACTGGATCACCAATTCAAGTCCCCGTTGGCAAACAGGTTCTTGGGCGTATTTTTAATGTTCTTGGCAAAACAATCGACAATGGACCTCCTCTTAAAGAGGCTAACTTCCTACCGATACACCGCGATCCTCCTCCGTTTACCGAATTAAAAATTGAAGATGAGATTCAAGAAACCGGAATCAAGGTTATTGATTTATTGTGCCCCTATCTTAAAGGCTCAAAAATCGGTCTTTTTGGTGGAGCCGGAGTTGGTAAAACAATTTTGGTTACTGAACTTATCCGTAATATTGCTATAGAACACGGTGGTTTTTCTATTTTCACCGGCATTGGCGAGAGAACCCGTGAGGGTAACGAGCTATGGCTAGATATGAAAAAATTTGGTGTCCTAGACAAAACTGCATTAGTTTTTGGTCAAATGGGCGAAATGCCCGGAGCGCGTTTACGCGTCGGCCTGTCAGGCTTGACCATGGCAGAATATTTCAGAGATAATGAAAAAACCGACGTTCTACTTTTTGTAGACAATATTTTTAGACTTGTGCAAGCAGGTTCTGAGGTTTCTGCACTGTTAGGCCGTATGCCATCAGCCGTTGGTTACCAGCCAACATTGGCAACTGAGATGGGTCAATTTCAAGAGCGAATCACTAACACCGTGAATGGTTCTATTACTTCAATCCAGGCAGTATACGTCCCAGCTGATGACATTACCGACCCAGCACCAGCAACAACGTTTGCTCACCTTGATGCAAACACCGTGCTATCTCGTAAACTTGTTGAGCTTGGTCTGTATCCAGCTGTAGATCCACTTTCGTCCGATTCTAAAGGCTTAGCTCCACACATCGTGGGCGAACGTCACTATCGTCTTGCAAGACAAGTACAAGAGATTTTACAACGCTACAAAGAACTACAAGACATCATCGCTATTCTTGGTATGGATGAACTTTCTGAGGAAGATAAAATTATTGTTATGCGTGCAAAACGTGTGCAAAACTTCCTTACACAACCACTATTTATGGCTGAATTTGCAAGTAGCATTCCAGGCCGATACGTCTCAAGAGAGCAAACCGTTGATGACTTTGAAAAGTTATTGAACGGAGAATGCGACGACCTTCCAGAGCAAGCTCTGTACATGGTCGGCAACTTGGATGAAGCCCGCGAAAAAGCTGCTCAAATTCAAAAATTAAGCGCCTTAACATGATCACGTTATGTGTGATTACACCCGAAAAAAACATAACCAAAAATGTAAACTGGATTGATGTCCACACACCAAAAGGCAACTACGTAATACAACCAGGACACGCACCAATGCTTCTTATCATTCGTGAGGACAAGCCAGTCGCCTTCTGCTTAAAAAACGGCAAGGTTGAAAGCATAAAAGTACGCAGCGCGGTCATGTCTGTTGACCGCACTGTATGCACTATTCTTGCCCAAAAAACTGCATGAACAAAACCCAACAGCAAATAGGTACCCTGATTTCGGGGTCATTAGCTGAAGGATTTGTAATGCGACTGGGCAGTACAGTCGAGCTTGAACAGATTAAAACCGGCAAATTTGTTGTTGTGCGCGGACGATCCCATACATTTTTTTCTATCATCACCGATCTAAAAATCGAGATCGCAAGAGCCGAAGTTGCTCAATTCCCTCCCGCACAAAACTCTCTGCTTGCAAATGTCTTACAAGAGTACGACATGTTTGCAAGTGCTTTTTTACGGCCAATGCTAATGCTGTCCGACTCCGGCCAACGAATGCCTGTCAAAACTATACCGCCACATTTTTCCCCCGTGTATGAAGCAAGTCATGATGACATTGCTACAGTATTTGGAGACGAAAAACTGGACAATACAAAGTACTTTTCTATCGGAAACCCTCTTGACATGGATGCTCCGGTTTGCATAAATCTGGACAAACTTACCGAGCGTAGCAATGGTATTTTTGGCAAAACAGGAACGGGTAAAACATTCATCACTCGCTTAATACTTGCAGGCCTTATTAAAAGTGAAAAAGCAGTTAATCTGGTTTTTGATATGCATAGCGAATACGGTTTACAAGCCCGTCAGGAAGGAACCGAAAAAGCTTTTGTTAAGGGACTAAAGACTTTATTCCCTAGCAAAGTTGCTATTTTTTCTTTAGACGCAGTCTCTACACGCAGACGAGGCTCATCACCCGATGTCACCATCGAATTAACCTACGACTCAATAAGCGTAGAAGATGTTCTTGGGCTACAAAACGAGCTTAATCTCCATGCAACTGCCGTTGAGGCAGCCTACCTGATCGTTGCTAAGCACAGAAAAAACTGGTTAAAGGCCTTACTTGATTGTGATGGAGACCTTAAAGATTTTGCCCAATCTGTTGGAGCTCATCCAGAATCAATAGCAGCCCTGTATCGCAAACTTAAACGTATTGAACGACTACCGTTCTTCACAAAAAATCATACAAGTAATGTTGTAGATCAGATGATTGAGTATATTGATCGCGGTATACACGTCATTGTTGAATTTGGTAACTACACATCCAGTTTTTGCTACTTACTAATTGCCAACATGATTACGCGCAAACTCCACACCGCCTACATCGCCAAGACCGAAAAATTCCTCGGATCGCAAGACAAACGTGATGAACCTCGAAAACTTTTAATCACCATCGAAGAGGCTCACAAGTTTCTTAATCCAACAGCGGCTAAGCAGACTATTTTTGGCATAATTGCACGCGAAATGCGTAAATATTACGTCTCATTGCTGGTGGTTGATCAACGCCCATCAGGGATTGATGCTGAAGTACTTTCGCAAATTGGCACCAAATTTATCGCTCAACTCAATGATGATAATGACATTCAAGCTGCGCTGACCGGAGTTAGTGGAGCCCAACAACTCAAAACGGTTTTGAGCACACTTGATTCCAAAAAACAGGCGTTGGTTCTGGGACATGCTATTGCTATGCCTGTCGTCATTAAAACACGAGAATACGATCAAAAATTTTATTCGGCCATGGCACCAATCACTGCCTCCACTTCAACAAAAAAACTCGTAGAAGAGCTATTCTAAAAGACGCAATCCGTCCTTTAAATCCTTTGCCCGAAGTCTCAGCGTAGTTCGTAGAACGTAGACGGACCAGTTGCGGCGTAGCTCAAAGAGCGAAGATGAATCAAGCTAACTTTCATGCTTTGTTTTTTTACAAGCAAATATCTAAAACTTTTTGCGAGGGGTTGCCCACCCAACCCCTCGCGGACAAAGGTGCCGGGGGGACCCCTGGACTCCGACGTGCGTAACTTGAAACCTCGAGCTAACGCTCTGCAGTTTCTTCAACAGAGCGCACTCAACTGAGTTCTTTTTTATAGAATTACTACTTGCTTAGAAGACAAGTTTTGAATAGGAAAGTTACTATCTATTTTGCCTGGCCTGCAAAGCCTAGAACTCGATAAATGAAGTTATTTTTAAACGATTACCGCTGTTGCGACGCCCAAAAATAAACATTACCTTGCCTGCCCGGCCAAGCTTTACGCGAAGCCTGGGTCATCCTCGTGTATACGGGGATCCAGTCTTTCAATAGCTCATTTAAAAAAACATGAAAAACCATTTTTAAGAATTTTATTAACGTTACCGAATACCAATAACATTTGCCATGTTAAATATCGGCAAATAGACGGCTATCATGAATAGCGCTATCAAAGCACCAAGCACCAAAACAACAATCGGCTGTACAAATGCAGTAAGCCTCTCTAGCGACAGTTTGATACGATCATGGTAGTCAGATGCCAAAAGACCCAACTGAAGAGCTAACGTGCCCGATTCTTGACCAACAACAATCATGGCCAAAGACTCAGCTGCAAAAAGGCGCGAATAACGTGCACCGACAACATCCAATGCCTCTCCCCCGTCCACTGCATCAACAACCTCGGACAGCTGCTCACGTACCGCAAGCCAAGTTGTTCCACTGTTTGCAATACGCATGGCCTGACTCAGCGGTATACCCGCTTCTAGCGCTAACGACGTTGCCCTAAAAAACGAAGCAACCTGTGAGTTTCTAATAATTGCCCCACCTGGCAAACGCAGTAACAAGCGTTGTACCCACGACGGCAAAGACCAACGAATAACAAGGCGAAACAGAGAATACCCGAGTAAGACTAGGGCAACCAAAGCTATAATACCTTGACGACTAATTATAAAATGATTCAATGCAAACAAAGCACTTGTGGCCGGAGTTAGCACAACATTACCAAGAGCAAACACCTGCTCAAACTGAGGGACAACAATTACAAGCAAAAGAAGTACAATGCACATAAAAAAAACAAGCGTTATCAAGGGCCCTCTCAAAGCATTGCGCAACTGCTGTTTAAACGACTCACGCAAGGCCAATGTTTTTGCTGTACCCTGCAGCGCCTTTACTAGCTGACTCGACTTATTGCCAGCATGTAAAAGTGGATATGAAGCAGCTGTAGGCATTACTTTAATGAGCGAATCAAACAACGATGACCCTCGGGTAACCTCAAGAGCTATCGACTCAACCATGTCCCGCTCGTAACGATTACCCACACGCTTTGATAACACATTCAGCGCATCAACAAGCCGTAATCCACGCTCAAGCATAACGGCCAAGAGAGCAAAAAATTGACTGTCATCGACTCGTACAGGCGGTAAAAAAATTGTACGCCAAGCTGTCCGCAAACGGCAATCTCTTATCCCACGCCCCTCAAGCAACTGCTGGCACAGATCTCTGTCGGCAGCATAAACACAGCCGCGACGACGGCCGTCACCTTTCCAAACAAAATAAGGCACAACTACTCCTTGCTTTATAAACTGCTCTTAATTTTTTTATTTAATTACATGAGTGACATCTGCTTACTAAATCCTAGCTTCTCGTACAACTGCTCAATCGTTATACTTGCCTCGATCCGTATAAGTTTTTTGCGTGAAGTGCGACCCTGCACAATACGAACGCAATCACGAGTAAACCCAAGCAATTTAGCCAGAAATTTGCATAGCTCATCGTTAGCCTTTCCTCGCTCTGGAGGACTCTTTAAAAAACATTTTAAAAGACCCGACGCTTCCAAAACAAGATTCTGGCGACCGGACGAAGGCATAACCTTAATCTCGACGGTCAGTGCCATATCTTCCTCCCAACAAATATCGATAAATAATTATGTAGTTTTGTGATGTTGGCACAAAATCAGAAATAGTTTATCCTGATAGGGTACCGACAACAAAGGGTACGATGGAGAGATGGCTGAGCGGTCTAAAGCGCTTGCCTGCTAAGCAAGAGACTCAGAAATGGGTCACGAGGGTTCGAATCCCTCTCTCTCCGCCATTTTCCGCGTAAAGCTTAGATATGGCAGACTATCTTTAACAATGATGGTTTTTTGTTTAGACTATAGAATAATAATGCGCCCATAGCTCAATTGGATAGAGCATCAGACTACGAATCTGAAGGTTAGAGGTTCGACTCCTCTTGGGCGTGCCATTCCCCTTCACTAAAAATTTCGCGTTTATCTTGGCTTATAAATAACTATCAAAGCTACTTACGGTTCCACCAACCTTTAATCTTGCTCCACTTATTAATAATTTTATCTTTTATTGATTCTTCTGTTGGTTCTTCTTTTATTTGCTTGGTAACTTTTATGTTATCTAACTTGATTTTACGATCAGAAAGATACTTTACAATCTCATAAAGCTCATCTTCTGTAAGGTCCAGTACAACCCATCCATAACCGTCATCATCAATACAACCATCTACATAAATTTTTTCTACACCGTTGTCACCATAAATCACATCAATCTGTTTTGTAGTTGCTCCGTACCGCTTCAGCAAATACCGTCTCAACTGGTTCAAAGCAAACAGGTCGATATGCTCTTGTGCAATATTTTTTCTGACTTTTCTCCAGAACAGTTTTTTATTCGACGTTTTATTAAAATCTTTTTTCAACTTACCTAGATTATTAAGAAGCTTAAACAGATATGTATGCTCATTCTGTGCCGCCCATCCACGTGCTGTAACACCGTAAGCATCCTTTATACCAAAATCAGCACCATGTTTGATGAAAAGTTTAACCATATTCATACGGCCAAGTTTTGCAGCCGCATGAAGAGGTGTAGTTTTGTTTGAAGCCTCAGCATTAACACTAACACCGGCATAAATAAGACGTTTAGCCTCATCAACATCACCACGATATACAGTCTTGTGTAATTTAACGACACCCTGCTTTTTATTGTCATTTGAAGCTTGCATTGCAACAACTACAAACAAAATAAATGCCACTCTTTTTATCTTCATAATCTCTTCCTTTTCATAATACTTTTGTATCTATTTCTAGGATGACAGAATTGAATGGTCGCCCTATCACATTAGACCAAATAACCATCATTGCTAGAGCAAAAAAATGGAGACCGAATGGTAAACTACCAAACGATCTCCAAGATTATTCTATAAGTTTTGTTTTACGTTAATAACGTGCAATATGCTCTGGAATTCCTACACCAAACTGTTCAGTAGTGCTTCCACCTTTTTTTAATGATCTTAGATTCCAAGCATGATCGTTTATAGCTCTTCCGTAGGGCTTGTAGCCCCTATTCTTGGCAAAAGCATAAAAAGCTTGAATGCGCTTTGACAGCTCTGTAGCCTTTGAAGCACTCCAGTCTTTGTCCCAAATAAATGACATGTCATTTACGGTTGGTGATAGCTTTCCAAGAAGCATTTTTAGCGACCGAGCTAATATTTTACCACTCTTAAACAAAGAAAGATGGCCAATGTTCAGATTGGGATAAACCTTATCAATGGCAACACGATTCATTGCAAACAAGTTGTTAATAAATAGTTCTACATCATCCTGTGGTATATCTTTTCTGCTTCTTATCTTTTGCCAGAATAACGCTTTACTTGCCCCATCCGAAAGCTGATCAAATTCTTTTCTCAGAATATCAAGATTGGTTAAAAGCTTTATTGATTCTACACTGTTAGACTGCTTAGCTGATTCCAAATAAGTAAATCCGTAATCAGGATTAATAATAGGATCAGCGCCATTTTGTATACAAAGCCTTGCAAGCTCAACTTCATCACTCTCTATAAGCCATTCAAGTAAAGTTGCAAACTGTCCTTTGACGTTAGGATCAGCGCCATTTTGCAATAAAAGCTTTATGGAAGCCAGATCTCTATTTGCCATAGCAAATGAAAGCGCGCTAGATCCATCATCATTCTTTACATTAATGAAATCTTTGAAACAAAATAACAAATCTGTTTTTTCTTTCTCTCTAGCAGCGCTGATTAAACGTTTAACTATGTCTACATTGTTCTTATATGAAGCTTCCATAAGAATGGTTGAACCATCATTAGAAACAGCACTTATATCAGCACCATCTTGTATAAACAGATTTACAAGTTCCATGTTTTCTTTACTTACAGCAAAATAAAGTGGCGAGAATCCATATCGATCCTTTACGCCCAAATCAGCTCCATGCTCCATGAAAAGCTTAACTAACTCTTTATAATTTTCATTGATACATTTTGTGAACGGAGTATTACCATAACTATCTTTTCTATTTACGTCAGCGCCATTTTCAACAAGAAGCTTCACCATTTCTTTTGCTTTAGAGCCCAGCGACACGGCCACACTTAACAACGTCCCGTAACCAGATTTAATCTTGGAATTTACACTTGCACCTTTTTTTATGAGCAATCGCGCAATATCTATTGTGTTATGATAAACAGCATAAGCCAATGGCGTAAGGCCAGAGTCATCGATGCCATTTATAAAAGAATCAAAATCAAACTTTTTATTTATCATGGCCTGCTTATAAACAAAATCTAGAAGTAGCGTAATAATCATTGGATTTTTTCTTATAACAGCTATATGTAGCAAATTATTATTAATGAAACCTTCAAGATCAAAGGCCTTATCCTCTTTAGCTCGTTTACTAGCGACCTCAATTATAAACTTTATTACACTTAGATTATCACTCTTTACGGCATACATTAGCGGAGATCGACCAGTTCTATTTGTGTTACTAATATCTGCACCTGCCAAAACAAGAAGTCGTGCAACATCTAAATGTTTTCCCCACAAAGCAGTGACAAGCGGAGTATCATCATTATTATCTTTAGCATCAATAAAGTCTTCTAATAATCTAAACGTCTCATCTGTTTCGGCTCGTTTGCGTGCAGTATCAATCAAAAGCTTTGTTTTATCTACAAGACCTTGCCGCGCTGCATGATTAAGATTTGTTTGACCAGCATAATCTTTTGTATACATATTCCTTAACCAAGCATCATCTTCATCATTTGCCCTAACCGAGAAAGCTGTAATCAGAAGTGCAGCTAATAATAGCCTTGGTAGTATTTTTTTTATCTTCATCATTGCATCCTTATTTATAATATTTTTGTATCTATTATTAGGATGACAGAATTGAATAAAAAATGTCAATAGAGATGAAAAAACAAGTTGCATAAGAAAAACAAGACCATGTCCATTACTTTTAGTTCCACGTATAGCGTCAATTATTTTATTTCCTACACTCTTGATCGATTTGTCGATGCTAAAGTCCCACCCATGGCATGTAGTTGCGATTAGCAGAGCCATCGCAACGGTTAGTAATATTGAAAGCTTTTTCATAATAAAACGCCTAAGTTTAATAAAGCGTATTTATTGTGCATGCACCACAGCGATGCATTACTTATCTCTTTTAACACAACCGAATGGAATCGCAAATAGCAATAGTTTGGCTATTTTGTGTTATGGTATTTTTTATGTTCTCAAAACGGGCATTCACTGGAAGGCTTTGCCAAGATATTTTGGAGCATAAAGTATAGATCATGGAAAGTTTATGAGGTGAATTCTTACGCTTGTTTTTAAACAAATATGTGACTTGACAAGCGATTTTTACTTATCAAAAAAAATCAACACTGTATTTGATATTCAATTGATTCAAATCATGCAAAAGCCCCGAACGGATTAACTCCGCTCAGGGCTTTTTAATTGTTAGAGGTAAATTCGTTTTTTACTTGGAGTAATATTTATTATGTAAATTAATTGCATCATTTGCCCATTTATAACACTGTTCCTTAAGCTTCTTATCTGATTTCTTTTCACAAGAATCGCACCAGCCAGTGAAGTGTGCTTTGGCTGTATAAGACTTAGGAGTCGGTCTTCCACCTGGAAATCTAGGTACTGTATAGAAAGGCCCTTTTGTCTGCTTTGCAGCCGAAGAACATTTTTGATAAGTCGTGAGCTTACGAGCCACAACAAGACCATTTCCATGTCTTCTAGTTACCTGGAAGTCGTGACCTCTTTTAGATTTAATGATGTTTATGAGAGACAAAGCCTGGGCTGAATTTGCGATTAGCAAAGCAGTCACAACGGTTAGTAGTATTGAAAGCTTTTTCATAATAAAACTCCTAAGTTTAATAAAGCTTATTTATTGTTCATACACCATAGCGATGCATTACTTATCTCTTTTAGCATAACCTAACAGAATTGCAAATAGCAATAATTTGACTGTTTTGTAATGAAGCTAATTAAGTTAGGGCCGCAAAAAGCGCTGTTTATAGTAAAAAAAGGGGATAAAATTGCTTTTATCCCTGCGACAAGTCGTAGAAGCAATAAAGTTTTGGCGATCATAAAAGCCCCAACATCAATGTATTATTGAAAGAACTTTTGAATCATACATTGATGGTATAGTTCATTAAAAATCTTATAAAGCAAATTCAAAATATATCATCTTGGCATGCTCTCATTTGCCGACCACGCCAAGATTGCCAGGTTGTCATAAATTTATTATACAAGATTTAAGTTTAAAACCATCGATCATAGTTGAGTAATGCGTAGCAAAAAGACGCGCGGTCTCACGTAGCGAAGACAAAACAGTTGGCGTAAGCGCAAAGGCTTTAACCTGCTCTTTTGCGGCCTCAATTCTCATCAACAACTGCGCAATTTCAGGCGTTATCGTATAAATTGGTTTAAAATTTGTCGACATAAACTCCCCCTTCTATTATCAGCTTGTATATAATAATTATACCGATAACGTGCCGATAAATTTTTCTGGTTAGATCTACGATCGCTCGTATGTTCCCATCAATACAATCTTATCAAGAATGTGCCCTTTAAGAGCATCCATGAGCTTATGATGATCGGTCATCTTGTCCAAGTCGAGCCGATCAACATTCAAAGCATACAGAGTAAAGTAGTATCGATGTGATCCATGTCTCTGTGGCGGCATCGGCCCACCGTACCCATATTTTGGCCAGCTATTTAGTCCCTGATTAAGCCTACTGTCCTCATGCAAAATACCTTCAGGCAATCGACTGCCTTGAATATTCCATGCAACCCAATGGACCCAATCACCTGCTGGAGCATCAGGGTCAACACAGGTCAAAGCAAAACTTTTGCTGCCCTCTGGTGCATTTTTCCAAGTAAGCTCAGGCGAAAGGTCAAGCCCTTCCCCAGTATTGCGCCGTGCAATTGTCCCGCCCTGTTCAAAGGCCGTGCTAGACAAAACAAAAGTCATTTATTTTTCCTTTTACATACTGTTGATTGGGCGCACTACACACCCAACCATACTAGATCTAATATTTATCTAAGAACGATCATCGGCATCATCGTTCTTACCCTGCAAAGATGAATTAGCCAAGCCTAAATTATCATCTTTTTTCGATTGATCTGAATCAGACTCTTCAGGTTTTTTATAAACGGGCTCTGGTTTCTCTAGTTTTTGCGAGCGATTGATATCAGCCTCTTGCTGAGTATCTATCGAATCATCTTTTGACTCTTTGTTGAACTCTTTTTTAGGCTCTGCCTTAGGCTCCTTTTTGGACTCAACAGGCACAACAACTTGTACGAGATCCGGTTCTGAAACCTGACGAGCTGGTTCTTCCTGCTTTAACGGCACTGGTTCGGGGCGTACAGGCTCTGGCGAAGCTTTATGCGGAGACGGGTCCATCGCAGGACGATCAAAAGCCTTTTCCTGAGCCGGCTTATATACGGGTTCTTCCTTCTTTGCCGGTTCTGGCTGAACCTCTTTTACCACAGGCTCAGCTTTTTGTGGCTGATTATACGAACCATGCACAAACGGGTTCGAATCATTACCACTAGAATTGCGCACCTCTCGCTCTTTTTTACTAGACAAAAAAAATGCACCAATTCCTACGGCTGCAACAACAATCAATAAAACAGTAATCATTGGGCTTAGTATGGCCATTAGCGATACCCTTCCTTTAAGCTATGACTTAATTATAACACTCCTCAAGTTGTGCGTATCATACAAAAATGACCAGTTTTGGTAAACAGAACACAATCTTGATTGCATAGAAGTACCGTTAAGGTTAAGCTACGAAGTAGAAATACTTGTCCGGAGAGATGGCTGAGTGGTCGAAAGCGGCGGTCTTGAAAACCGTTATCTCGTGAAAGCGGGATCGAGGGTTCGAATCCCTCTCTCTCCTCCATTCTTCGCATAAAGCTTCGAATGCATGTCCTTCGTAGTTTTAACGGAGTAGGAGCAGGCCATTCGCCGTCGCACGTAAACGTGCTATGACGCGATACTAAAAAAAACAGATCCAATTCCTTGAACAAAATTGACCCCGTACCCGAAAAATTGTTACTTGTGTTCTAACTTAATAGAACCAGTTATTATTTTAATTTTTCAATTAATTAGGAACCTCCACAATGTTTAATAAAAACCTTTTACAACGACTATGGTCTCCATACGTTGTTGGCTTATGCCTTGGTGTTCTCTCATGGATAACATTTGGATTAATGGGCCACATGCTAGGCACATCGACAACATTTGTCCGCATAGCCGCAGCTTTTTGGTCAATTTTTAGTCCATCACACTTTGCCAATTCAATTTATTACCGCCGACACCTGGCAAATAATTCCTGGATCAACTGGCAGTTCGCTCTGATAATTGGACTATTTATTGGCTCTTATCTGGCAAAAAAACTATCTGGCTCAAAAGAAGTCGTATACGTACCAAAATTATGGAAAAAAGCATTTGGAAGCAGTTTTGCCCTAAGGGCCATAGCAGCCTTTATTGGTGGCGTTTTTGTTATGTTTGGTGCAAGATTTGCCGGTGGATGTGCTTCAGGGCATGGCCTCTCTGGAAGCATGCAATTAGCACTTTCTGGGTGGCTGTTTATGATGGGGCTCTTCATCGTAGGCATACCAACAGCGCTATTACTCTACAAACGATCAAATTAATAAGGATAGATTCATGAATACAGCTTTATTATCATCTAATCTACAGTTATCTACAGGCCTCTTAACCGGCATAGTCTTTGGCTTTTTACTCCAAAAAGGTCGACTGACCAGTTTTGATGTAATTGTAGGCCAACTAATTTTCAAAAACTTCACAATGATGAAGGTTATGTTAACCGCAATTATGGTTGGAAGTATCGGCATTTATGGATTAATAGCCTTTAATCCTGCTTATACAACCATGATCTCATCAACAACACTTATGGCCGCTTTTCTTGGTGGTAGCATTTTCGCAATTGGTATGGCAACTCTTGGTTACTGTCCAGGAACAGCAATGGCTGCTTTGGGAGATGGTCGTAGAGACGTTATTTTTGGCCTATTGGGAATGGTTTTTGGTGCAGGAATCTACGCAGAACTTTTCCCTTTTATCACTAAACAGATAAAATCTACAGATTTTATGAACCAAGAAACATTGGCTACCATAACCGGTATCTCTCCTTGGATCTTCATCGCAGGATTTGTAATTATTTTTGGCATCGGTTTTTACATGCTAGAGCGATACCTACCCAAAAACAAATAAGCTGTAATTAGTAGTTACGTTTAGTTTTGACGCTCAAGGGCCCGGTCAGACCAGTTCCACCATTTGAGAAGTTGTGAGTCATGTTGATCATTAGATGCGAAGTAAATTGCACATCGATAAACATACAAAAGACATCGGTCAATGCGCACTCCCTGGATAGCACACGAACGCTCGTACAACTCTTCAGCGTCATGACCACGCAAATCACTTACCTCTTTGATGCCAAGCAACCACAGATCATGGGCAATAGATGGGCCTACGCCAGGTATAACTTGAAGTTGTTTCCATGGTTTTTGTGCCTGCGTCAATAGAATATCCTTAAAGTAAAAATAGATGAATTATTGTATCACAGCTTAGAGTACAAGGCCGTTATATCTTGATTTTTGTGGCCAGTCAACTAATATTATTGGATGGTGAATTAGATACAAGTTTCATCAATATAGAAAGGTCTAAATAATGTTTGGTTCACTTTTTTTGAGTGGCGTACGAATCGGTTTAACCGTCGCTGTACCAATCGGTCCAGTTGCAGTACTATGCATGCGCACCGCAATGTCTCAGGGAATAATTGCCGGCTTAACGTTTATGGTAGGTACAGTGTTCGCAGACAGCACATATGCCGCTATCGGTGCATTTGGACTAACTAGCATAAGCGGGTTTTTGATGGCCTACCAGCATGTTTTAGGAACTGTTGGTGGTATTATTCTTATTATGATCGGCATTGGAAGTTTACGAACTAAACCCCACGTCGAACTCCGAGGAGCACCCTTAGCTAAAGGGCTTGGAAGCATATTCTTTCAGTCAGTTATTTTCACCTTCTCATGCCCTTCAACAATTGTGCTTTTTTCTTCACAATTTGCGACGGCACAACAAATTTTCACCACACCAGGAATGGAAGCAAATGTCGCTTTAATCAGCGGTGTTGCAGCCAGCGTTGCTGCATGGTTTACACTTGTAGTCCTGACCGTAAACTTCATTAGAACTCGTATTGACGATAGCTTACGTAAGCTTAACATCCTTTCTGGCCTAGTCATTGGCGCTCTAGGAATTAAATTTGTCTATACACACCTGATGATTATTTTGTTCAGCTAACTTCAATCATCCAGGGATGACAAGCAAGTCATTCCTGTGCTAGCTTGGCTACTAAGAAACAATATTAAAAATATTAGCCTGCATCTCCTTCGTAGCCTCTGGCAAAGAAGGGCCGGGCAAAGCCATAGACCAAGACCGGAGAAAAAATGAGCCAATCAAACTACAAGTTGCTGTTAATGGGAGCGCTACTTTTCGCCCTACCTGCATGCCTAAAAGATAAATCAAACAAATCTAGCAAAAAAAATGAAAAAGCGAGTGTTTCTAGAACAAAAAACGCCGAATACTTGTCACGAGGCAAAGTAAGCGATTTTGACGAGAGAATCAAAAAGTTTGTTTACAAAACAGATCAAGAATTTGATGATTCTGATGCCAGCGTAGCTGGATCTTACAGTACTGCAGGTACAAATAACCAGCTAAACTGGCAATCTATAAAAAACGACCCCGAGCACCACGTTCTAACCGTTCAGTTTGATTTTGACAAGTACCACGTAACAGCAGCTAAACATGCAAAGCTTGAAGAAAACATAGTAGACATCAAGCGCAAACTCGCCGATGGCAAAACAGTCGTAGTTGAGGGTCACGCTTGTGATTCTGCTGGCTCCAAAGTTTATAACATGGCTCTTTCAGAAAAACGCGCTCACGCCATTGCAGACCATTTGATTGCATCTGGCATTCCAGCAGCCCATCTTAAAATTGTTGGCCGCGGCTCAGAACTGCTTATTATTGAACCAGATCCTGCTCGTACGCCAAAACAAGAGCGTATAGCTCAAGGTCCCAACAGACGCGTTGAAATATACGCTATAGATAAAACAACTTCATAAAAAACTAATTTGTTGAGGGCCTTGTATTAGGCCCTCAACAAGCCCTCTTTTTCTACCTTCTTCATCTAATTTTCTAAGCAAAGCTAGAAGCGCACTCAACTGAATTATTTTCATAGAGCAACAAACATCATCCCAGTTTGGAAAAAACTCCTTGTCATTCCCGGCTTTGAACGGGGATCCAGGACTAGAAATAACATCCTTAAAATATGAAACTTTGTAGTAATCATTTGTAAAACACAACAATAAAAAATTATGTAACTTCCCTAGCTTTCAAATGAGCGACTTAAAGACTGGATCCCCGTTCAAAGCCGGGGATGACCCTTCTTCGCCCAAGGCTTCGCAGGCCAGGCAAAATAGATAGCACTTCACATAACCCTACCTTTACTCGCCAAGCCTGCGCTCTATGAGCTCCACCCGTCAAACCCTCCAACACAAAAGCCGACAAGAAAAAACCCTGAAATTGACCGTCAAGCATGTAAATGTTATACTATTTGTATAATATTTAGAGGTATAATGAATTATGAAAAATCTACTTTTATGCGCACTAACTGTGTGCACTTTATCATCTATGAGCGGCTCCCCGCTCCCTGATCTGTTTATCACAGCACAACAAAATCAAACATTGGCAGAAGTTGTACGACCAGAGGCTGAGCAAATATGCTTTAATAGTAACTGTCTTACCCGTCCTAAACTTGTAAGCGAACTAGTAAACCTCAGGCGGCTTTACGATATGTCACAATCTGATCTAATCGACCTAATCGATGAATTGATAAAAAAATTACGTCGAGCTCGATAAACTACTTACTTAAAGCCCCAACACCACTCTTGACATAAACTTATTTCTACATAACATGATAAATGTCATGTAGAAACACAATACTAAAAACATACGGTCAACAGAGTTAATATGAACAAACAACTGTCAACGCTACTACTCATAGCAGCATTAAGCTACACTCCACTAAATCAGGCACTTTCTTGGCCAAATCTAAAAGAGATTGTTATTCGAAGGCTTGAATGTGAAAACACTGAAAAAGAAAAAAAAGACTGCAAAATTGTGGGCAAATACTTTCAACGCTTTAATAAACTATTCAATCTAGGCGAAAATGATATTAAATTTAGAGGCGTCTCTAAGGTCCCTAAAGGTTTTGTTATAATAAAGAAAAACAATATCGTAGAAAGCAATTTCCATATAAAAAACATTGCTGAAGCAATAGCCAGAAAGCACAATAAAGGTGAAAGCCCTTATCCCAAGTCTAAACTAAAAATCTATCCTGATGATGAGATTTATCTGAACTATTTTTGCGCTCAACACAAAATATCTTTAGCCACTTTAATAGTAAATAAACAAGAAGGAAGCCGCAAATTATGGTTCTCCTTTATGCGCTCTGTCGGTATAGCAACTGTCCCATTTTTAGCTTTAAAAAAACTTGGTATAAATCATATCCTGAATGGACTTGTTAGTTTTTTGACGGGAGCATATGCAGACAGTTTTATTTTGAATAACGAATATGACCGGAGAAAGAAGCGGTTGGAATTGGCGTTAGCAAAATGCACAAAACCAGAACTTGAAGCCTTGCACTGCACCTCTGTTAAATGGATCGAAATAATCAATAAAATAAACACGGATTCAAAGCATAGTATCAAAACTTTCATAATGGACAAAATAAACACGCGCTCAAAGCCTAGTATCAAACGTTTCATCATAGAAAGAGATTTAAGCCAAGAAGAGCTTAACCGTCGCCTCAAAAAATAAAACGACCTCACAAAATTGTTACGAAAAAGCCTAGGATACCAGATTCGCTACAAGCGTTTGGTATTCTAGGCTTAATATTGAAAGCTACGTCGAGCTCAGTAAGCTACTTACCGATACAGAATTCTTTAAAAATAGCATCCATTCCCGCTTCTGAAATTGACCGTCCCGTAACCTGGGCAATGGTTTGCGCTGCATCCTGTAGATGGTACGAGAGAAGCTCGTACTGAATAGGTTCTTGTAAATGCTCTTGAAGTATAGACTCAAGTTGACCGTCCAGCGTATCAAGTAGCTCCATCTGTCGCTTGTTCAAAAGGAACGGCGACTCACAGCTCTCCATTAACTTACTAATCGACAGGTCCAGACAATCCAACAGATCATTTAGACCTTGACCGTTAATGCTAGAAACATCAACTACCTTAGAGTCCAACTCTTCTGGTAACTCAAACAGTTGATCTGAATCAACTTTGCTGCGTACAAAAATAATTTTGTGTGAATAATTTGTAAAAAGGTCACAATAGACTTCTTTGATAGAACCCGATAATTTTTTGGCTCCATCAACAACTAACACTATCAGGTCTGCTCGCGCAGCCTCAGCAAAAGAACGTTCAATTCCCCGCTGCTCAATAATATCGTCAGTCACTCGTACACCAGCAGTATCAACCAGCGTCCAAAAAACGCCGCTCCTGTTAAGACCTGCCTCGATAGTATCACGCGTGGTTCCTGCAACACTTGTCACAATTGCTCGCTCCTTTGCAAGCAGCCGATTAAAAAGAGACGACTTACCAGCATTAACTGCACCAACAATAGCTATACGTACGCCTTCGCGCACCTGCTGTTGGCCCTCAAAGCCTACACGAATCGTAGTTATTTTTTTGTGTACAGCAACAACAAAATTCCGTATTTCTTGAGCAAAAGTAACAGATTCATCATCAAGAAACTCTAGGCTTGCTTGGCAAAATGCCAATGCCTTTATTATATCTTTTTCTAAATTTGTAACCCACGAAGAAAGACTGCCCGAAAGCTGTGCAAGTGATTTTTTGAGCGCAATTTGGGTATTAGCACGAATAAGCTCGTTGATTGCCTCGGCCTGAACTAGGTCGATTTTTTTATTAAGAAATGCACGCTTGCTGAACTCACCTTCCTGCGCAGAGCGAGCTCCACAGGCGATTAATCTAGCAACGATACGCTCAATTAAAAACGGATTATTATGACAGGTAATTTCAACAGTATCTTGACCAGTAAAAGTGCGCGGAGCGCGCATCAACAGAAAAAGTACTTGGTCTAAGTGAGTGCCATCAGCGTCGACAACCCATCCATAGTGAATAGTGTGAGAAGACGCATCTATAAGCAAGGTTTTATCGGCAATTTTGGCAGCACGCTGAACAACTGAAATTGCATCATGCCCAGAAATTCTGAGCAACGCGATAGCACCAGCTCCCTGCGGAGTACACTGCGCAACAACGGCAGTTTCATCCGTTCCCAGAAATTGACCTTTTTTTATACCTTGCCTCATGAACCCTTGGAACTGAGAACAACCTTAAAGCCGCGCAATTTTTTGCGAGTCGCACGACGTAATGCCTGCATAGTCAATGTTGCAAACCCAGCAAACAAACGTCTTTCTCTGTCAGAATCATCCAACAATGGCTGCTCCATGACAACCTTGAGATAGTAACGCGAAGGCTGAATAGAAAATTTGGTTGCATTGCCAGACATCGCCTGAAGCGCTTGAGAAATCCATTCACGGACTACTTCAACCATATCCGGAGTCCACAAAACCTCGTTTACATCGTTTTGCTTTGTAGCCTCTCTGGGCTTAAGCTCACGTTGCTGTCTTACAACAGGCGTTTCAGCTACTTTTGGTTCAACTTTTTTGCTTGGTGCAGCTTGAGATGGCTGACTTGTTGTACGTAAACTTGGGCGTTGTGTAGTTTTTGCTGGTCTAACTGGAGCTGCTTGCGTACGACGCTTTTGCGCACGTCTCGGTTGCTCTTTGGCCTTTGGCTTGTCATCAAAATATACGACTATCTTAGCCGGCTCGCTATTAAAACCGAGAAAGCCAGACTTACCTTCTTCCATTACACAAACACGGAACTCTGCCGGTTTATTTGCTTTGCGCCAACCTGCATCAACCGCTTTGGCTACGCTGGAGGCTTCTTGCACTACAGATTTCATAGTGTAACAACCTTTCCTAAAAATTTTCCCATTGCAATAGTCGGCCGAACGGCCGCGACAAGGGCATTAAAATAATTGTACCAGACAATCAGTAAATCTTGAAAAAATAAGACTAATGTTGAATGGCTAACGAACTTGAATAAAGTCTAAAGTGAATGACATAGTCCATGATTAAAAGCTTCTAATCGAGGCATAAACAAATCATTATGCTCAAGATTAACCTGCTCATACTACGCTAAAACTACAAAGGAAATGCATTCCTTGCTTATATGCGAAGAATGGAGTGGGAAACGGGATTCGAACCCGCGACCTTTGCCATGGCAAGGCAACGCTCTACCAACTGAGCTATTCCCACACAGTAAGTTCTCCAATACAGTTTACGAGCAAGGGGTAGTTTGTCAAACTAAGGTCCAATTACTAGCTACAGCTCTTAGTAAAACAAAGGCTCAATTAGTATATTAAGCTGCATAAATACCAAAATCATAAATTTTCCATTCAAAAGGAGTGCTTTAATGATTCGCGAACTTTTTACATGCTTGATGATAGTAATAGCATCTATTACAACTCCACAAAAAAAAACTTCTCTCAACGTTTATGGTGATTTTGCCTTGAAAGCATACGGTGATAACTACATATTGTGGCAAAATAATCTACGATCTTTTATTAAATTGCCAAAACCTTACGACAAGAAGAGCTGCTGGAATTCACTAAAGCCAATTGGCTACTCTCGTGAACATAAAACTTTATGGCTAAAGTTTAACCACAAAGCAAGTTTACAGGAATTCAATAGCACACTACCACTTGCGGCCATCGCATGCATGCACCTTAAAAAAAACAATGAATGGGAGCCTTACACCAATTCTTCAAATCCAAAAAAACTTGGGGTGATTCAAGTACCAGCACAACATCACAGCCACTTAGACTCTAAATGTAGACGTTACGCATTCATTGCTCCGGCACCAAAAAATAGCTCTGAACATTACGATACAACTTTATTTTCTGTAATAGAATTCGACCCAAAGCAGCACCTTATACAACAAACTAAGCTCATTAAGTACGACGATCCATACCATTCAGTTAGTTCCATATCATTAAAGGACCAAATTTTGGTCTTACTTAGCAAACGCTACAACGATAAAAATCAGTATGCACACCTGTTTACATGCCATGAAGACTCAATTCAATTTGAAGCAAGCCACTGGCTTGACAATTACCCAAGCAGAGAACCATTTGTTGCAATGGCAACCCCAAATTTAGACGCTAAATACCCTAGGATATGTCTTTACAAAAACGAAAAAAGAGAAGACCGCCCAACCCAAATCTCGCTAAAACTTGATCACACAAGTCCCGTTATTGAAGAACTACCCCAGATAACAAAGAACGCAAAAATAAAAACAATTTTACAAAACTTCCCACACGCACGTAAGCGTGCAATAAGTAACTGCTATGCTGCAAAACTGCGCAATCTCACTGCCAATACTACAGGCAATACTTGCGATTCAAGTCACGCTTCATGGTTAAAGAAAAACAAAATAATAAACATCAAAAAGAAAACCTTTAACTACCTAAAAAGCCCAATCATACTCAAAGAAATAGTGCTTAGCGCCACAAAAAATTAAAAACAATAACAAGCGAAAGTCCAAAGTTTGTGGTATAATAAGGCACATGAATAATCAAATTAAAAAAATAAAATACATTGTCGTAACCGGTGGTGTGATCTCAGGCATCGGAAAAGGAATCGCAGCTGCATCCATTGGAAGCTTGCTATGCGATACTTTTAAAGTTGTACCGGTCAAATGTGACGGCTATCTCAATACCGACCCCGGAACCATGAATCCTATCGAGCATGGCGAGGTTTTTGTGCTTGATGATGGTGGCGAAGTCGACATGGACTTTGGTCACTACGAGCGCTTCCTCAACATATCGGCTAAGGCCAACTGGAACCTCACAATGGGCAAGGTGTTCAAGCAGATTCTTGATCGTGAACGCCGTGGTGATTTTTTGGGCAAGACGGTTCAATTTGTTCCTCATGTAACCCAAGAAATCAAAGATTGGATACAGGGAATAGCCAACAACGAACAGCCTGATGTAATGCTTATTGAAGTTGGTGGAACGGTCGGAGACCTTGAAAACCAATTTTATCTCGAGGCAATCAGACAGCTTGGTCGCGAAGTTGGCCGCCAAAATATGCTCCATGTACACCTAACTTACGTACCTATTCCAAGTGGCGTTGGTGAACAAAAAACCAAACCCACTCAAATGTCGGTAAGACTTCTTAACGAAAAAGGAATCGAACCGGACATTATCATTGGACGTTGTTCAGAATTTTTGACCCCCACAGTTAAAGCAAAAATAGCCTCATACTGCAACGTTAACCCTGATTCAGTTATCTCAGGTATAGATGTTGACTGTATTTACGAGGTTCCCCTTGTTTTTGCCAAAGAAGGAATTGCTAAAGCAATATCCAGTCGTCTTGACCTAAAAATCAACGAGCCTTCACCAGAATGGCGCTCGTGGGTAAAAACGCTAAAAGATAATCGCAAAAATATTGATCGATCAATTACCATAGCCTTATGCGGAAAGTACACCGCACTCGAAGACTCTTACGCATCGATCATTGAAGCCCTACAACACTGCCAAGCAACAATCGACTGCAACATTAACCTAAGATGGATCGAAACAACCAGCATAGAATCGAACAAAGGTGCTCCAACTCGCCTCATGGAAGGCGTACATGGTATCATCGTGCCTGGCGGATTTGGAACTCGTGGAACTGAAGGTAAAATTGAGATAATTAATTATGCTCGTAAGCACAAGATTCCTTTCTTGGGAATATGCTACGGCATGCAGCTAGCAGTAATCGAATTTGCTCGTAACGTCTGCGGTCTAACCGACGCTAACACAAACGAAGTCGCAGAAGATGGCACAAAGCTTGAGCATCCTGTTGTCGCCATTCTACCTAGCCAGCAAGGAGTTACCGATAAAGGTGGCACTATGCGTCTGGGCGGGCACAACGTAGCAATCACACCCGGTACCAAAGCCTACGACCTGTTTGATGAGCAATCAACTGTTAGAAGACGATTCCGTCACCGCTACGAGATTAATCCGGCCTATATTGCAAAACTTGAGTCTGCTGGGTTATTATTTTCTGGTAAGACACCTGACGGGAGTATCATGCAAATGGTTGAATTGCCAAGTCACCCTTACTTTGTGGCAAGCCAATTCCACCCTGAACTGACTAGCTCATTGCATAAACCGTCACCCATGTTTGCTGGACTTATCAAAGCCGCACTAAAATTTAAGCAGGCATAATTAACTAAAAATGGGACAAGGTTAAGAATGATTAAAATTCATGTGCCTTTTTATTTTTTAATATCTCTGCTTCTTTTTGCGCCTCTGCAAGGCGTCAGCCCAACAAAATTCACAGAAATTTCTGATTCTAAAGCATTAAAAATAATGGAAACTATAGCAACCCAGGTTTTGGCTCTGAGAAAAGGTCGCTTTGGCAACGTCATCGCAATTGAAAACCAAATGAGCAAATTACTTTTATATACAAGCAAAAATGTAGAAAAACGTACAGCAACTCATTGTAGTATATATTCAGACCTGGATAAATTAAAAATTCCAAAACAGTTTCCTGACTTAATAAAGCTACAAAATGCTGCACGCTATAATCACCTTGTACTATTTAACCGTTTTGAGTCTGCTGACCTGAAAATGCGGCGTAATGAATAAAAAACTCTCCATGCAAACTCTATTTAGTCTTTTAGTGGCCATATCTGTTTTTGCATCAATGCAAACAATCGGTCCCACATACGACCATAAAAACAACTTGTCCATCTCTGACTACCAAGCGCAAGAACTTATCGAATACATAAAAAGTGATGTAACAGAGATAACTTTTGCACAACCCCATGCCAAGGATTTGCACTATCAAATCTTAAGCCAAAACCCTTTCACGATAAGACAAAACCTTAAAAAGCTACGTGCGTATGAATGTAGAAATAAGAAAAAGCGAGCATCCGTACATAGAAAATTATACCTAGATCTTGATAGCTGCATACAAACGCTCAATCAATCAGACAGAAGATGGGATCTATTAAAAAGTAATATTTTAATGGCACGCCATAATCAGTTACAGATTTTTGAAACTTTTGAATTCATTAACCAAAAAACAGTGTCTAATCAAAACCTCACAACGACAACTCGATCAAATGTAAGTAGACTGATACGCACACAACTTTAAAAAAGTAATCAACCAGTGATTAGGATGGCATGATTAGTTATCTTGAAGGTACAGTATCGCACTCTGAGCATGACAATATTACCGTTCTGGTGAATGGCGTTGGGTACCGAGTCGGCATTGCCCAACCACACGGTTATGGCACACAACAACCTATCAAGATATTTATACATACTCACTGGCACCAAGATAACGGCCCCGCACTCTTTGGCTTTAAGCAACTTGAAGAAAAAAAACTGTTTGAGTCGCTCATTAGCTGCTCAGGAATTGGCCCCAAAATGGCCTTAGGTGTTCTTTCTGAATTCGCCCCTGCCGCTTGTATTGAGCTAGTTCAGGCAGGTGACGTCAAAGCGCTAAGCCGAGTAAGCGGAATTGGAGCCAAAAAAGCAGAGCACATCATCGTACAACTGCGACCAAAAGTTGCCAAACTTCTGGACTCAGGCCTCGCCTTTGCAGGAGACGCCAACCTCAAAAACATTCGCCAACTGGGCCAGGTACTTACCTCTCTCAACTATTCACGCCAAGAGATCTTGGGCGCTACGCAGTACGTTCAAGAAGAATTTAGAGAAACGCAGGCAACCTTTGATATCCTCATGCGCAAAGCCCTTGCCTACCTCGCACACAAAATTTAATTTTGCTTCAAACAGTTCTGCTAATAATGAAGACTTTTAGAAACTTTCTTTGTACGCAACTTTCCGATTGCCCCTGCATGCCCTTCGTAGCTTTAGCAAAGTAGGGTCAGCCCCGGCCTTAAAAGAGGATCCAGGACTCAAAACCTTCACCCCTACGACCTTATTTAAGCTCTATCCGCATTACGCTCTAGCTTAACCTATACGAGGCTACACCACGATTTAGCCCAATTCGCAAATATAAGCCCATTTTACCATACATTAGCCATATAAGTATTTCTTATTGACATTATTTTAATTACTGATAGAATAAAGAATGACAATAGGAGCATTAAATGGGATGTAAAAATGAATATAAAAAACTTACTTTCAAAGCTCTTACTCGCTGCAACCTTGCTCACAGCCATATCGTCGCAAGCTGCGGTACAGATAGTTGATAATAGCGTAGTAATTGATGGCGTAAAGATCACCTCACATAACATCACAGATATACACAACTCTAGTCTTTATGGCACTTTACAAGCATACCCTGCCCATACTAAGCAGCTAATCTCATGTGTCACCAAAGACAATATCATAAATATTGACTACTTTATTATCTCAAAAATTATACAAGCAGGCCCAGCTTATACTAAACAGCTCATCTCGTGTATAACCAAAGATAATATCTCAAAAATACCTTGGTATGTTATTACGGATATCATCAACAAATACCCTTATTGTGCTAAGCAGCTTGCCTCACACATTAATAAAGATAATTTCAAGTCTATAAGTTTCTACATTATTGGTAGTATTCTCATATTGGAGCCAGCCTCCGCTAAACGGCTCGCCTCATACATCACCAGAGACAATATTACAGAAATACAAAGCCCTATACTCTTAGAGATTGTCAAAGCATACCCAGCTTGCGCTCAACAACTCGCATCATACATTACTAAAGACAACTTCAAGTCTATAAGTGCCCCCATTAAAGGAAGCACAAATTCAACAATTTGTAGCATTCTCAGATTTAAGCCAGCCTTCGCTAAACAGCTCGCCTCATACATAACCAGAGACAATATCTCAAAAATACCTTGGTATGTTATTTCGGATATCATCGTAAGATACCCTTATTGTGCTAGAAGGCTCGCCTCGTGCATTACTAAAGACAACATTGCTGAACTAAACAACCAAGTGATATCTCATATATATAAATATTTATCGCCAACAGAGCAAAAGATTCTCATTAAAACTATCGAACAGGCCTACCCAAGGCTACATGAACAAGCAACACGTCTAGAAAACTATATCTTTAGCAACTGTGACAGCCCGCTTTGGGCTCTTAAAAATGCATGCCTGTCTAAAACAGGACAAAGCGAACAACACTACAAAAAGCACCCCGGCAACCCACTATTAAATATGCACGGTCAATCATTTAAAAAAATCTGCCTACCAACACCTGTTAGGCTTATGCTGATCAATCTCGTACGTAAAGAACGGACTGAACAAAGCAAGGGCCGATACACCCTAATCCATTCACAAAAAAATAGCTGGACGTTGCGCTCCGACATTTTTAAGGGATTGATTGAACTAATTATAAAACAACCTATCGGCAACTATCACTTCCTACGATTCAAAGCTGATGATTGTACACACCACACGTTTAGCATGCCACTAAATCAACTCGATCATCCAGACGAAGATCATATGATATTTATGAACCATGCTTTGCATGGAAACACAGATCAATCAGGTGAGTCATCTTTTAGCTATTTTGTTCGCAATAAAAACTGCCAAGATAACCACAGACCCCTGAAGGAACTGTTTGCCAGTTTTGGTATGAGCCATTATTACAAAAAATATAAAACTGGCTTTGAACGGCTAGAAAAAATGACCAATGAGAGTAACTATGGATCACTTCTGCTGTTCTCATTCACGCCAAAGTTACTCAAAAAGTCAACTCACGTATCAGCACCAGAAGGCTACAAACGAACAGTCTATGTCAACTGGCACGAAACTGACAACATCATCACGATTATGGATGCACTTCGCAACAATGCCAATCAAGTAACAGATGATAACCACCTTCAATACTTCGCCATTCTTAATGACCTAGAAGATGGGTTGCTAAACCCTTGGAACAAGGGCGTGCGAATGTACACCTACTGCCCCGCACAAACAGCAAAATATAGACGACTTCTAAGAAAGCTATTTCAAAATATCGCAAAAGATATTGCTGCTAACAATGACGACCTGAGTACCGCACACAAGGCCATACTCAAACTATATCCCTGGAAGCAACCAAACCGATTTAAAAAAATAATATCACAATCAATACACTATTTGCGCAGCAAGCTTTAAATAAGCGTCAAACAATACCCATCCAGATTCGTTCTTCAAATTAAGCCCTGACTCTACCTGTTTTCATACTACCCACGCACAATTACAAATCATTTCAGATAGGCGATCTTCTGCTTTTATTTACTTTTTTATTATTTGTGATAGTTTAAATAGTAATAACATTGATAGTCCAATTTGGGGGTACTTCATGATTGTTCATAAAAAAATTCTAGCTTATAGCCTGTTTTTCTTAGGTTTACTGGGTGTCCAACAGACACTTCTTGGAGACTTCTGGGTATCTAATGGCCACTTATTCTCTGACTTTATAAACGTCACATCCGATAATATTTTGGATCTTACAGATTCATGTGATGATGTTCCCAACGCTGTTTGCGCACAATACCTGACTCGATGTATAACCTCAGACAATATCTCTGATCTATCACGAAGTACATACATAATAGAACATATACTAGAAGTAGATCCTGACTGCGCTCAACAACTTACCCGATGCATAACTCTAGAAAACATCACTGAGATTAATAGCAATATTCTTTCCGAAATTATCAAACAAGACCCTGATTGCTCCAAACAACTTACCCAATTCATAACCCTAGAAAATATCACTGAAATTAATAGCGATATTGTTTCCGAAATATTAAAAGCTGATCCAACAAGTTCAGCCCAATTTATGGTCAAAAACATTAAAGAGCTGCCAAGCGAAGTAATCATTGCTGCCTGTACGGCCCTAACACCGATAGCCAGGACAATTGTCACCAGGGCCATTCAACAGGCATGTCAAGACGCTCCTAAGTGCGAATCTATCATGGAGAACGCCATTCACAACTTCTCTCTCAATAAATTAGCTCAGCATTTTGGGTATACACCCTGCTCTGCAACCAACACACCCTACAATCAACTTAGTGAGCAACATTTCAGTAAAAACATACTCAACTCTAGCGAAAATCAACTGACCGAATCACCTATTCCGCTACCAGTTAAATTGACGTTGATCCAGCTTATACGCAAAGAACGGACTGAACAAAGCAAAGGCCGCTATACCCTGCTACATGCACAAAAAACTGGCTGGACCCTGCGTGCAGATATTTTTAAACGATTGATTGAACTCGTTTCTGGGCGATCAATAGGTGACTACCACTGCCTGCGCTTCCGAGCAGCTGATTGCACACACCACTCATTTGATGTTCCCTGTAAAGACTTTGACTCTCCCGACCAAGACCACCTGATTTTTATGAATCATGCCCTGTTCGGCAACTCAGACTATTGGCGCGGCGAATCCTCCCTAGCTTACTTTTTAAACAACGCAAATGTATGTAGTGACTGCAAGCCTCTCAAAGAGTTGTTTAGCGAGTTCGGTCTTGATAATCATTACGATAAATACAAAGAACGTTTTGATCAGTTAGATACCATGCTTCAAAGCGATTTTGGATCTCTTTTACTGTTTTCGTTCACACCTGAGCAACTAAACAAATCTGTATACATATCACACCCGTGTGGCTACAAACGAACTGCAATTATAAGTGGATGTGAGACAAACTGCGTTAGCGAACTTCTAGACACACTACGAACCGATGCAAATCGGGTACTTGATGACAACCATCTTGTCTACTGCGGAATTCTAAATGACCGAGAAGATGGATTGTTGAACCCATGGAATCTTGGCATGCGGACCTACACATTCTGCCCAGCACAAACAGCCGCATATCGACAGCTTATGGATGATACTTTCAATGATATTGCGCGTGATATTATTATCAAACAAACCTACATGCACACAGCGCACCAAGCTGCACAACAACTCTACCCGTTTGCATGCTTCGCTTAAATACATAAAATCATAGCGTCTAGCACAATCTTGGAGATCTCTGGTAAATATAAGCCGGAGGTCTCCTTCTTTTTTGCTATGGAGCCACTCCTGGCCAAATAGTCTAAAAAACTACTTGTATCTAAAATAAAAACAAAAAATTACACAATTCTTCGTACACTTTGGTATAATTGAGCCATATTATAAACGAAGCTCAAGGTAGGCGACATGCTCAATAAATTATTTTATAAAACAACTTTGCTTATCTTAGCTGCACTAACAACGATTGTTGTACATACCGGCCCAGAAGAAAATGCGGCCCTACTTAAAGCTGCTTCCGACGATTTTAGCCTAAAAGGTGTAAAAAAAGCCCTCTCAGATGGCGCCGATATAAATGCTACAGACGAATACAACCGAACAGCACTACAGATAAGTTTATATCGACACAGTCTCAAAATTCAAACAGATAGCGCGCTAGAAATTGCTCAATGCCTCATCAAAAATGGCGCCAAAATTGACACCATGAACAAATGGGGTTGGCCACCACTTGATGAATACCAAAAACCTCAAGTTCTACAAAAAAATGATGTGGATAAATGTAATAAATTGCTACAAGCGGTTAGAAATGGAAATCTTGCAAAAAGCCAGCTTTTGATCAAAGCCGGAATAGATTCAAACTCCAAAGATAAAAATAGCGGCGATACTCTGCTTCACATCGCTGCAGAAAATGGCGATTCACAGCTGGTCAGCTACCTACTAAACCACGGTGCAAAAAACACAACTAATGCTAAAGGTTGGCTGCCATTTGAAAGAGCTGTTTTAAACGGTCACCGCACAACAGGTAACATTATTCTACAGTACAGGCCACTAAAAACAGACTCTTAGCCTGTTGCTTGCTGCTTACTAAGCTCATTGTGTACAACCAAAGACACATTGCGTATACGGTAGCGTTCAAAGCCAAGCTCAATGATCTTGTCGATCATGTCCATTGGGCGCATACCAACCTCAGCCGATTGATGGAATAAACAGGTAGCAGGCGTAAGAGCCGGAAGCGTGTTAATTTCTAAAATAACAATTCGCTCTTTGCCTGTTGGGCTCAGCTCAGCTGTCTGGTAAAAACAATCGACACGCGAATATCCTGAAGCTTGAATAGCCTTAAATACATCTGCGGCAATCTGTTGAACCAATTTTGTCGCACCTTCAGAAAGTGGTGCAGGGGTCAGATTTTTGCCTTGCCCGGGTAAAAACTTCTCCTTCATTGTCAAGAAGTCTGATTCGGCAAACGTTTGGGTTGGAGGCAACACTCTAACAGTATCATTACCTAGCACACCAACCGAAAGCTCCATACCAACAATACACTCTTCAACCAAAGCTATTCGACCATGGAGATGAATATCGCTCAACGCTTTTTCAAGATCTTTTTTATTGCTCGCTTTGCCAAGCATCACACTACAACCATCATTGTGAGGCTTAACAATAACTGGCCACCCAAGCTCGGCTTCTACCCGTTGTAAGGTATCTTCTTTTTGCTTTGCCCAGTCCTGAGCGGTTACGATAAATCCCTTTGGAACCTCAAAGCCTCGAGCTCGTAAAAACCTGTTTGTCTTGTACTTATCCATGCACAATGAACTTGCCAATATTCCTGGCCCATTGTAAGGAAGGCCCATCATCTCAAGCATTCCTTGTACGGAACCATCCTCGCCCTTGCCACCATGCAGTCCAATAAAAACAAAGTCACATAATGTTGGTAGATCAGCCCACTTTATCTGCATGTCAGGCTCAAGAAAGGCCTCAATTTCAGGTGTTGCATTTTTTACCAATAACGCCTGATTAATTTTGTGCGGATTAAAGTTACTATCAACAAAAATAGGCACCGCTTGGTACTTATTGGGTGATAATTTATAGACAACGTTGCGACCAGAGTCTAACGAAACTTCTCGCTCGCTGGAATTGCCGCCCATCAAAACAGCTACCCTAATCTTGCTACCTGCGACTTTACGATCGTTCATAGGTTCCCCATTCTTGGTTAACATTCCCAAGGCATTCAGATCTGTTTTGATTATGTGATTAATAAAATCGGAATGGCTCATCCCACGTTGAGCTGCCTGTAAAAAAGTAAAACTTGAAGGTGTCATACCTGATAATGTATTCGGGTCAATTACAACAACTCGCCCATCTTTTGTCAAAAAACCATCCACGCGAGCCATGGTCTCTAGTTCTAGCGCACGAGCGGTTGCAATGCTTACGTCTTGAATACGCGTAATATCTTTGTCAGAGCAACGAGCCGGTGTAAATTTTGTTCCACAACCAGGCATATACTTCTGATCATAATCATACATACTACCGTTGTCCTGAGTTACAATCTCAGTTGCTGACAAGGCTACCCAATCATCACCCTGATCATTACGCATAAGAATAGAAGAAAACTCCATACCTTCCAACATCTGTTCAACAACAACCGATTGCCGCATTCGTGGATCAATTCTGTGCGCCTGCAGAATAGCCTTGTGTAAATCTTGTATAGAATTAGTAATCTTCACACCAAAACTTGAACCCTCGCTCGAAGGCTTTACCACCAGCGGGAAGTCTAGGTCGTAATCATCAAGCAGCGCTTGTAGTGAAGCCTCATCATCCTCAATGCACTTAATCTGTACGCAATCAAGATCTAGCCCCCGAGGGACCTGTATTCCGGCATCCGAGAGAATTTTTTTCTGAAAAATCTTGTCCATAGAAATAGCACTGGTATACACACCTGAGCCAACGTAGGGTATTCCTAGAACCTCCAACATACCTTGAACCGTTCCATCTTCGGCCCAGCGCCCATGCATTGCTATGTAAACGTAATCAACTAACGCCTTCAGGTCATCCCAAACTATCGGGGCTTCCTGCTCAGCAAGTCTATCCTGGAAATCGCTAATCTTACCGCGATGTAAAAACTGCCAAGGAAGGCAATAAAGAGCTCCGCCTTGCTGCTGAAAAATAGGAACAATCTCATACAGCGAAGTATCGATATGGTCACAAATTGTTCGCCCAGAATTGAAAGACACTTCCCGCTCCAACGATCGACCACCCATGAGAACGCCGATGCGAAGTTTAGACATGTTTAACCTTTTTTGCACAGCCAAGATGCGCTTTCTGTCCATTTACGCGTGGTGTGCTGTTCACGTAAGGACCGTGAACCTAAGTGTATTCATACTCAGATAGGCTGTAAAGCCAGGCTATAGGCCCTGTGCAATTTTTTTAGCAATCTTGATAACTTTAGGATCAACCTGCTTGGTCACAATTCCACGTACATCCTGGTAAACTACCATCCTAAAGATTCCCTTTACAAGGCTCATTAACACATGCGCTACAACCAACCATGCAACAAAAACAATTAGCATGACTGCACTCAATTTATGCACTATACCAAACAAAACTGAATCCTCATGTAGCTTGAAATATGATATCAATGTGTAGCTAAGCATTAACGGCGTCCAAGACAACGAAAAAATAGTATTTGATATCCCACGGAAAATATGTTTTGCCGCTATGCTTTGGATATAATCGTTACTTGCGGTCAATCTAGCCGATTCTTTTATTGCCTTGGTTATCCGCATATATTTGTGCGCAAAAATAGGCACAACAAGATAAGTAATACGCTTCCAAGAGCCACTGTAACGATACCCAACAAAAAATTCCGCTATGCCGGCCTTGCCATCAGAATCAGCACTGCGCATGATCTTGTCCAAAAAGCCAAAGGCTACATTCATTAAGGTAAAAGCAAGAATGTTACCCGTGTGAATGAAGCCCTGAAGTAACGCATATACAGGGCTAATTTTAGGGCTCTGACCAAACAGCCCAAGTAGATAACGCTTGAAGCCTATCCTGACAATAAATGTTACAAAATAGAGAACCAACAGCGCAAACAGAGCCAAGAAAAACACCGTCCCGTAGTGGAACACCCATTGACGAATACTACTCCAACCAAACAGATATTCTTTTTCCCACACTGTGATAAGTGAATATGGATTATACCCGGTTAAGTCGTAAATCAATATAAAAGCCGCACTCATAACTACAATAATCATTGACAATAAAAACATAGGAAAAAAATAAATTCCCGGATTCCTTCGGATAAAGTCAAACAGTAGGCTTGCAATCTGCGTCCCTGCTCGTGACTGAAAAATAAGACGTAAAAAAACAGCCTTGATAGTGGCAAACATACACAGCTCCATACAATATTGAGGCACAATCAATGTAAGCCTAGACAGGATCAACAAAGCATCTCAAGCCTTAACACAAACAAACAATTGCAACCGCCAAGGCAAGCAACGTACTCTTGAACAAAAAGGAGAAAGTAAATGCAATTATTTCTTGACACAGCCGACTATCAAAGCATAAAAAAATTGTATGAAACTGGCATCGTTGATGGCATAACCACAAACCCAACAAATCTTCGTAAAGACGGAGCAAATCCAAAAGAAGCAATTAAAAAAATTTGCGAGCTAATGCCGGGCAAGCCGGTAAGTGTTCAGGTAACTGAAAGTGACCTTGATGCCATTTATGCCCAGGCACAAGAAATCGCAACAATTTCTGATAACGTAGTAGTAAAAATCCCATGTTATCAACCATACTACCCGGTCATACAAAAACTGCTTGGCCAGAATGTACCACTCAATATCACGCTGGTATTTAGCCTTCCACAAGCCCTGGCCATGTGCAAACTTGGTGCAACCTACATATCACCATTTTTAGGGCGCTGGGACGACATCGATGCCGACACAAGCGCACTACTAGCAGAGATTGTCGATATGAAGAATGAGTATGATTTTGGAACAAAAGTCCTTGCAGCATCACTACGAGACGTGCCCAGCGTACATCAAGCAATCAACGCTGGAAGCGATGTAGCTACCATCTCACCAGCATTGTTTGAGAAAATGCTCAAGCATCCACTTACCGAGCAAGGAATGGAAAAATTCAGTCAAGACTGGAATAAGCTTGGGATATCACAGTTCCCTTAGAATAAGTTTCGCGTCTGTAATATCAGCAAAAGCCTTATTTTTAATAATTGGGTTTTTGCGGCCCAAATGTCGCTGTGCTTCCGTAGAAAAAACCTTAAAAGCAGGGATCTTAGTGATTTTTTGTTGGACTAAACAGCTTGATGAGATATTAGGATTTTTCTGAGGAACTATACTCAACAGCTTAGAATTATTTATATATTTTTTCTTTTGACCTAATTTTTGTTCCAAAAGCTGCCTTCTAAGGCCATTGTTATTTTGATATGAAGTATTTGATGGGCAAATAAAAGCACTTTTTGTGCGCCTATGCCCTCGCTTCTTACGCATAATAACGACGTTACCGCTATCAATATCATGACTATTATTTGGTGCCATTTTAGTCGACTTTGGAACAAAAACAACCAGTCGACTGGTTTCTCCCACAAGCTTAACATCGCGACCTAGATTATTCGTAAGACTGTCACTTGTCGGAACAAGAGACGAAAGTCGCCTGCTACTTGTGATAGTGCCATCCATATCATTTACAGCCAAAACCAAGCTTGTACAAAACAACAGACTAATCAAAAACAGATAAATTTTATTCATAACGTCCCCACGCAATAAATACCCCAATTAACTGTAAAATCATAGCCCAGACACACTTGCACAAACAAGGTTACAAAGGATTTTGTAATGTTTTACCTTGCAAGCAAATTAGTTAAATAGTTCATGACTTTTGCAAATTTGTGTTCTAAATTTGCAAAAAAAGATCTCGGCCTACGTACAGCTACCGTACGACGTGGTATCGTTCGCTGACGTGTAATGAATAGAGGTTCATTATCAGAACTCGTAGACGAATCAGAACCATCTTGGCCGAGACTGGATGAGTTTGATATAGGCGAAGAAGTATGTAATTTTTGAAGATCTAGGGCATCGGATGATTCTGGAACATTCAAAAGAGCCGATGGAGCATTGTGAATATGATAATCGTCAACATTCAAATCCGTATTCACCTCAAGGTCCTGTCTTCTTGTTGAATACGTTGATGAAATAGAACGAACATCATCTAAGCGCTGATCATTAACAGAACCTAAACCACCCCTTGCACTCGATGGAACAGAAGGTAACTTGGACGGCATGCGTACATCATTTGCAGATAAAGAACGCCTATGAAAATGTCGCGAACCCTGATGATTTAAATCTGATCGAGCTTTTTCAACCCCTATCAAGCCAGTCAAATAAAAACAAAACAGCACACTGGTCAAAAACAGATAAATTTTATTCATAACGTCCCCACGCAATAAACACCCTAATAATCTGTAAAATTATAGCTCAGATGCAATGTAACAAACAAGATTGTACAATTAACGAAACAGACATCTATCAATAATCTATATCAATTATAGATGCATCTGATGATGAGCCTGATTGCGCACGACTACCGTTACGCCTATTCCTGTACCGGTTCCTGTAACGATTTCTGGGACGACCCCTGTTAGAATGATAATGATTTAACTGCGTCCAACCCGTTCCCATACGTCTTAATTCAGGACGACTTGAATTCGTATCAGGACTGCTAGGCCCAGACAACGAACTAACTAATTGTCCCAAGTTTCGAACAGGGCTATTGTGATTGACTATGCTATCGTACTGTCGATTTAAATTGTTCGAGTTAGATGGCAATGGTGATGTACCAAATCTGACTACAGGTACTGTATAGGTTACTTGAGAACCTTGCGTGTTAGAACTGGTTAAATTGCGATAATATCGAGAGCTTACAGTTTGCCAACGTGGATTATCAAGATTCTGTAATGTTGAATTGCCTATCGACGATGTTAGCTCATTCGGATTATCTGAACTTAAACTGGACGAGCTGTTGTACGCCATAGCATTAAACGCACCCAAAAAATCACTTGCATGATCAGTGTTGTCTTGATCTTCATACGGCCCAACTCCAACATCAGAAAAATCCGTAGACCGCATAATGTCATCCATTAATAAAGGAACCCGCTCTCCTTCAAAATTGAAGTAATGCCTACGCGCCCTAACCTGCCGAAGAACACATGAATGATTGACCAACCACTCCATCCTTTGCAGCTCTGCTCGACACTCTTTAATACTTCTATCAAGCAAGCATTGTGTAGTTATAATATGCTCAGATTTCACCAATTCTTTATCTTGTTTAGATTCCTTACAAGCCTCACGAAGATTGTTATCTCTAAGCTTGGAAAGCGCCAAACTGGCCGCAGATAAATTCTTTTTCGTTAGTTTACCTGCAGCAGCTTGATAAAAAGAATTTTTTATCTCATGAATCCAGTCTCTAGCACCTGAATCTGACATCTGAATAGGCCTACCCGCTTGAAGCGAGAAACCCCAAAGAAGAAGTGCAACAAAAAAACAGTTAATACGCATGTTTTCCCCTTTGCGCAAAATAATACCTTATAAAAGCATACCAAAGAGAAATCAGCCTAAGCCAGATTGGCGCTCAACCACTATTTCCGAACAATAATCAGCTTCTTCATATTGGGCATGTAGAAGCTGTTTGGCCATTTCTACATGTCGCTCAAATAAATCTTCTGTTTTAAGATCACCTGAACATCCTTGACGTAAAACACAACAATCAAGCTTATTATATGCCCTCTGCATGCAAAGAAAATTTTCTGGTGTATTGTTTTTTTTGTACGTAAAAAGAGCATCCATAAACAATTCAAGCCTGTTAGATACCCTCTCTTTAGTGTCAGAATAACTCAAGTAAGCAACCCTTCCTGCATTAGCCCAACAGCTCAAAAGCAGAAGTCCTGCCAAAAAATAACTTGATCGCATTATAAATCCTTAAACAAAAAATAATTTTTCTTAGTATAAACCAGAAAAATGGCTTGTTACCAGAACAATCTTCGTTTATATGTTTGTTTTGCACCCATAGATACCTTGCCTCAAGACTGGCCTGTATGCTACACACAGACGTACAATTAACGTATTAATAAACAGAAGGAGAAAAAATGAAATCAAGCATTGGACCACTTGCAATATGTGCTGCTGGTCTCATATTGATGGGCTTTACATCACAAGATCAGATCAGTGGTAGAGAAAAACCGCGAATAAACTTCGACGGTGCTCTTTTTGATGTACAAGGCAATCAGTACACCATCGTCAACTTAACGATTGGTGGTGAATATCACCAGATCCCTGTCTACCAAAAACCAAACGACCCTGAAGTTGACCCTGCAATCAACACCACCAGGCTTGACCTTGCAGAGGTACACACGATCGAAGCATTTCCAAAACCAAAAAAAGGTTATCCACGCTTCAGAAGTCGCGATTACATCGAAATTATGGTCACCTCAAATGATAAAGAGCGCACCAAAAATCATTACATTATCGATGCCGATCGCACTATTTATTGCGACCAGATCAACAAAACCGGCAAAGATACACACAGCATCGTTCATCTTGAAAAAGAGCTTGAATTCTCGGCCATCAAAAAACTGCGCGTAGATGGATACCGCTACAACGACCCTGAAGATGACCCGGGCAAAAAGAAGCCTGAAGGGTACGAGCGAGCACTCCGAGCCGCAGGACGACTAGAAGAGCTGGTGAAAAAATCAGAAGACGCAAAAAAACCTGTCGACCCTGAAGAGCTTAAAATTGTTGCGCAAGAAATCAAAACAGCGCTGGGCAAGCGCAAGGGAGTCTACGTTGAATCCGGTGGAAAGCAAGCTGGATACGTGGTATAATTGGACCTGTATGTACTTGTCCAAACTTATAAATAACAGGAGCAATAATTATGGTCGTTAACCTAACACCCGACAACTTTGCCAAAGAAATAGAACAGGCATCAACTCCTGCAATCATCGACGTTTACGCAACCTGGTGCGGACCATGCCAACAGATGGCACCAGTCTTTGAAGAGCTCTCTAAAGAGTATGGTGATACCTATAAATTTGCTAAGGTCAACGTCGACGAAAGCCGAGAAATCGCTATCAAGTACGGAGTTACTTCAATTCCAACTTTTGTTTTTATCAAAGATAAAAAGATGGTAGGCAAGCAGACCGGCTACATCGCAAAGGACGATCTCATCAACAAAATAAAAGAATTGTTAGGATAAAGATCCCATTTTAAGGTGATTTTTACCACTTGATCAAATAATTGTAAACGCTACACTCTAGGTTAATAACGTAGGGTGTAGCGCTTTTTATTTAAATTTTACAACATACTGCCCGACACGTTAACCACCGCACGCAACGTTTGCTGTGCGCGAGAGGGAGTATCCGTATGAAGCAACCGTGCGCCACAAAGCGCCAAAGTATAATTTTAATCTTGAAGGATACTTCACATGATCAATGCAAAAACAATTTTACTGGTCGCAGCTCTACTTGCTAATGCACCAAGTTCATTAATCGCCGGCAGAAATGAGTTCTTTGGGCCACGTTCACCACGCATCCCAAGTAACAATAACTCTCCAATGGATTACAACTTCCCAAGTGCAAGTGGCGGACTGAAGTACAACTCCTCAACTAATCTTTCTTATGGGCTCAAAAATGACAAAAAAAACGTTAGTAAAATAAAGTCGCCTAAACAGGATTTGATCAATAAAAAAACGGGATCTCCAGTTAATCAGTTTGCCATACTCATTGATAAACGCTCTTCGAGCACAACTTGCCGCCCCAAAACTCCAATGCATAACTTGCGGCGCATAACAAGCTCTAATAATATCGAATGCCAAGGTTAATAAAGCTAAATAAGAACCAATAAACTTTTTGCCATCCTCAGCCTTAATCTAGGATGGCAAAATATTACGCTTCATCTTATTACCCTTTCTAAAGATAACTCCATTGGGCGTATTCCAGGCTTCGCGAAATTCGTCTACGCTATAACTGCGCATGACAGGCATCCATCTACGCCTTCGAATTCTCCGCGACCCTACTTCGCTTAATCCTTCTTCGCAATAGCTACGCCATGACTTCGGGCTTCGTAGGACAAGGATGGGCAAGAAGTTTCGTATAAAGAAATCTTGTTACCCCCTCTTATTTAAATGAACGACTGAAAGACTGGATCCCCGTATTCACGAGGATGACCCAGGCTTCGCGTAAAGCTTCGCCGGGCAGGCAAGGGAGGTGTTTATTTTTAGATGGTGACTATAGCCATTCTTCAGGTTTATCAGATTTTGCAAGTTGGCGTATAAAGAAAGTTTCTAAAAATCTTCATTATTAGCAGAACTGTTTGAAGCAACCTAAAAGCGTTAGCTTCTGGTTGCAACGTTTTTTGCGTAAGGATTCCAAAGGTTTTCCTTTGGCACCCTTGTCCGCGAGGGGTTGGGTGAGCAACCCCTCGCAAAAAAATTAAGATATTGTTACAAGAAAAATTATTTGTAAGAAGGATAAAAATTAAAGCTTGTTGTCTTGAACCAAGACACCCATGGCCTCTAATTCATCACGCAAACGGTCAGCAAGCTCCCAATTTTTCTGAGCACGAGCCTCACGACGCGCGTCGATCAACTCCTGAACTTCGGGAGTAATTTCGGAAGTTTGCTCTCGTGGAGACTCGAGAGTAAGGCCAAGTATATTGCGCACAAACTGCGCAACACAAGCTCGCTCCTGATCATCATCTTGCAAGCGAGACAAATGCGAATGAAGCACTCCAAGTGCACCCGATGTATTAAGATCATCAGTTAAGAATTTGAGCATCTCCTGCACAACCACCGACTCCTCAACGTTATCACACACAGCACCAGAATCTGTCTGCAATGCCAAGCACAAACGTCTGTAAGCCGTTGCAGTTGCTTCAAGGTCTTTCATAGTAAAATCAAGCGGTGCCTGATAATGATGCTTTAGGAAGAAGTACCTGACCACCATCGGATCGAATTTTTTAAAAAGCTCACGCAAAGTGAAAAAATTACCCAAAGATTTAGACATTTTTTCTTTATCAATACGCACAAAAGCATTATGCATCCAGGTCTTTACAAACTGCACACCATCTAGAGCTTCAGACTGAGCTTTTTCGTTTTCGTGATGAGGGAAAATTAAGTCCATACCACCACCATGAATGTCGATCTGGTTACCCAAAAACTTCTTAGCTAAAGCAGAGCACTCGATGTGCCAACCGGGACGCCCGTTGCCCCACGGACTTTGCCAAAAACCGCCTTCTTTTTCTGATTTCCAAAGCGCAAAATCAAGAGGATTACGTTTCTGCAGATTAACCTCAACACGAGCTCCGGCGATCAAGTCATCAAGATTACGGCCAGAGAGTTGCCCGTAATCAGCAAAAGAATCGATTGAGAAGTAAACATTACCATCAACTTCGTAAGCTTTGCCCGAATCAATTAAACCCTGCACAAAGGCGATAATTTCTGGAATATTGTCCGTAACTCGAGGTTCATGTTCTGGACTAATGCAATTTAAAAGCTGCATGTCTTCGTGGTACCAGTCGATGCAACGCTGCGCTATTTCAAGGTATCGAAACTTATCACCAAACTCAGCCTGAGCCTTGTTGAGCAATTTATCATCAATATCGGTGAAGTTGCGGCAGTAGGTTACCTTCTGCCCAAGAAATCCAAGCAATCGATATAGAATATCAAAGGTAACGTAACAACGGCCGTGCCCAAGGTGAGACAAATCGTAAGGTGTAATACCACAAACATACAACAGTACTTCACCTGATTTTATTGGACTGAGCTCTGTTTTTTTGCGGGTTTGTGTATTTGTTATCCACATCATTTTTTCCATGCCTACCCTCGAATAGAGATTTAGCCGAACCAGAGCCGCACAGCCCTGGTCAATTCCATGTAAATTGCTATGCTAGTAAATCATATTATCATGCCCATACATGAATTAAAAACGGACTAAATATGCCGTATAAAACTCCCGGAGAGTCTCTTTTATGCAGGACATAAAAAAACTACTATTGCTTGTACCTCTAATGCTATGCCAATACTCATCAGCAAAAGATCATGACATCTCTGTAAAAGAGGCCGTCACAAGGCAAGCAACTACACAGCAATCAGATCATGTAGACAAAAAAGATGAGTATCAAACTCCTCCTGGCCTTACGCCACTATACATAAACAAAATCGAAATCGAAGGCACGACAAACGTATCGCACCTTGCAATACGCAACCGAATTCCTTACCGTACGGGCGACAAATTCGACCCTGCAAAAACACGCACTCTAATTAAAAATCTTTATAGTCTAGGTGACTTTAGCCAAATAAAAATAGTTGGCCAAGCTGTTGGTCATGATAAAATCAACCTGATAGTAAAGCTAACTTCAGACAAAATTAAGGTCGAAAAGTTTGTTTACAAAGGCAACAAAAGCCTCACAGAGGCAACCATCAACAAGAATCAACATTTTGATGGTATTAAGACAATCAGCGACAAAGAACTTAATCTACTTATACGTAAGCTGAAAAAAGAATATCGAGAGCTAAACTTCCATAATCCAGAAATAACTGCGGCCATGGAAGTGAAAGACAACCGAGCAACGGTTACTTTTGACATTATCGAAGGCATACGCTCATACATTAAAAAGGTGCGCTTTACCGGCAATAAACACCTGACAAGCAAGCTTCTACGAGGCAAAATATTTACACGTGAAGACTGGATTCTTGGCTTCACTAACGGTGCAGGTTCATACAAACCTGAAGCTGTAGAAATGGATCGACACATCATAGAGAATGTCTACCAAAGCAGTGGCTACATGAACGCACGCGTGACTGAAGCCAAAATTGATATTGATCCAAAAACAAAACAGATCAATGTCACATTCGACATCGATGAGGGCAATCGTTTTACCGTCAGTAAAATAAGCGCCCCTGGCAACGACCTCAAAAGTGAAGAAGAGCTTCTTAACCGTATACCAATTCATGTCGGCAACTATTACTCAAAAGAGGCCATCCGAGATGCGATGGAACGACTACGAATAGTCTGGGGCGAGTTTGGTTACATTTACGCCGACATAAATCCTATTGTTATTCCTAATCCAGAGACTAAAACCGTCAGCATCACTCTACAAAGTGAGCTTGGCCAAAAGATGCGCCTCAAAAGAATCAACATCAAGGGCAACAAAAAGACCCGCGACAAGGTTATACGCCGCAAGGTGACCATGTACGAGGGAGAAACTATCACAACGCAAAAAATGGAGCGCTCCAAGGAACGTATTCACGCCCTAGGCTACTTTGACATGAATCAAGGTGTATCGTGGCGTATACGCAGGATTTCTGATGGTATGGCCGATCTTGACCTGAACCTCAAAGAGGTCAAAACAGGTAAGTTTAATATTTCTGCCGGTTTTGGTGGGTCACCAAAAGATATAACCTCAACCATAAAATCTCTGTACGTTAACGGAATGGTCGCCGAAAGTAACCTGTTTGGTTCAGGAATCAACGTCGCTGCAAACGGTGGCCTTGGTAAAGAACAACGACATCTTTCACTAAGCGTTTCCGATCCATGGCTCCTTGACCGCCCAATGAGCGGAACGGCAGAATTTTATCACCGTAATTCATCGTATGATGAAATTCATAGCACGACAAAACAACCGGATGAAAAACTAACCGGTCTAAATCTAAGTCTTGGCTACATCGCTCCATCACTCGGGTACACACAAGTAAACGGACAACTTTGTGTTGAGCGAATAGATTATAAAGATGCTCCACTTTCATCACTTTCTGGAACAGACGCCATCTACAAAAGTCTTTATCAGACCTTGCTTGATCGCCGGTTCAAGAAAGGTGATACTCTAAGCCTGTCCGGCACACTAAGCCAGGATTTGCGCAACCATCCGATGCATCCAAGCCGTGGTTACCATTGGCATCTGACATCACGAATAGCATTGCCAGTCACCAAAAACTCATTCAAGTTTGTAAAATGTGAAGGAATGGCAGTTTGGTATACACCACTGATTAATGAATATGACCTGATTTTTGCAATGCGCGCCTTTGGTGGTATTACAGTTCCATACTCTAACTCAAATTTACCCTACCGTGAGCTGTACCACATCGGCGGACCTGCAAGTGTGCGTGGCTACGTGTTTGGGCAAGTTGGTCCATCCGCATTTAACGATTCGCTAGGTGCAAAAAAAGCATTCTACATCAACAACGAACTACAGTTCAGAATAACCCAAGACATGAACATGCGTGGCGTTATCTTCTATGATGGTGGTGCCGGTTGGGATACTCCTGATGCATCTGTCTTGCCTGAAAGCGTATTAAAAAACAATCGCTTCAGCTATCGTCACTCAGTTGGATTTGGTATTCGCCTTGAACGACCAACACCGGTCAAAATTGATTGGGGCTTTAAGCTTAACCGCAACAAGAAACGTGGCGAAAAGGTAAGTGAAGTTAACTTCACGGCTCTAGGTACTTTCTAATACTTGAATTTTTTGCGATCCGTACGCCGAAACAGGGGAGTTGCTTCCCTTGTCTCGGCGCCGTTTCAGCAAAGACGAATTAGCCAAGTAAGGCCCTATCAAGTACTACCTCCCAATCTAAATAACCCTCCCATCTTGCCTATTGCCTCTGCATGCCCTTCGTAGCTTTAGCGAAGTAGGGTCATCCCCGGCTTTGAACGGGGATCCAGTCTTTCAGTAGCTCATTTTATAAATTGGGTTATGTAGACGTTTTGATGATTTTATTTTGTAGATTAACTATGCAATCCTATTTTACGGATGTTATTTCTAGTTCTGGATCCCCGTTCAAAGCCGGGGATGACAAGGAAAAAAAGCTTTATAAGTTACAGGCTAAAGTGGATACAACTCTATACTAAATGATCACCTCCCTGGTAGCATAATTTTGTTACCAGGAGGATTCAAAAATAATGAAGCGCACTCAAAGAAGCCTGTCATTTATGGTAATTTTTGTTGCTGCCCAAATCTTTTTTATTTTTTTCCATCTTTTTTATCAAAGCATAAAAATAAAAGGTAACTACAAAAATCAGCGCTTAACTGAGCAGCTAAAACAGCTCCATTTAAATATTGACCAACTACAACAAAAACTAGCCGCCCACAAAGATCTAAAAAAAGTAAAAGGCTATGCAACAAATAAATTAAAGATGAAGTCACTAAAAGTTGGCGACATGTCCAAGGTTCCTGACAATGCAGGCTAGACAGTACAAAATTCGCTCAGCCTTGCTCTTTGTTGGATTATTTTTAGTATACGCCAGCCTAACATTACGGCTTGTTCACCTGCACACCTACGGCCGCAAGCGACTTCTAGACTATGCCGACAGTCAGTACAACGTCACGCTCACAACATACCCCGAACGTGCGCACATTCTTGACCGCAACAGACATCGACTAGTAACCAACAAAAAAAGCTCTACTGCATTCATCATCCCCTCCAAAATTGAACAGCCAGACAAGCTCAACTTGATACTAAAAAAACATTTTCCTGTTGCGTACAAACGGTTACAAAAAGCCAACAAAAAATCATGCCACTTCATTTATGTTGCTAGACGATTAACAAGCCAACAGCTAAACATTCTCGAACAAGCACAATGCCCGGACATTCATTATCTGCAAGAACCAAGTCGCTTTTGCCACCATCCATCAGCCGGCTCCATTGTCGGGTTGGTAGACATCGACGGCAAAGGTGTGTGCGGAATTGAGTGGGCGCGTAACAAGCAGCTTGCCGGAAGCCCAACAACAAAGATCTTGCAAAAAGATGCACGTTCCCGCAATTACTACTTTAAAGAACTTGAGAGCATCGAGGGCAAAGCACCTGACCCTGTCTACCTAACCATAGACAGCCAAGTACAATTTTTGGTTCAAGAAGAGCTAGAAGCAGCAGCAAGTAAGTGGAAAGCTGAATTGGCTATGGCCGTTGTTATGGATCCAAAAACCGGCGAAATCATTGCCATGGCCCAAAACCCAACCTTTGACCCAAACAATACACGAACCTTGAATATCGGACAGACCAAGCATACCGTTATCAGCGACGCCTACGAACTAGGCTCTGTTGTTAAAATATTTGTCGCATTAGCCGCGCTTGAAGAAGAACTTGTAACCCCTGATGAACCAATAAACTGTCAATTTACTGAGGAAGGACGAGTTCACGGCCGCCCCGTAAATACCTGGCGAGCTGATGGGATTATTCCTTTTTCAGAAGTTATTCAGGCCTCCAACAACATTGGAACCGTTATCGTTGCATTCCGTTTAGGAAAACATCTTTACGATCATTACAAGCGACTTGGATTCTCACAACCAACCGGCATAGAGCTTCCCGGTCAACAGGTAGGGTTTGTCACAGCACCCGAACGCTGGTCTAAGCAATCGTTGGTGTCATTAGCCTTTGGATATGAAATTAGATCGTCACTACTGCAACTTGCACGGGCATTCTCACTTTTCATCAACGGTGGCAAGTTGATTAAGCCACACGTAATTCAAAATGACAGTCTGATGATGAGCAACCTTGCACAGCCACAGCTGTACAGTAATCGCGCTTTACAACAGATGCGACAAATTTTGCGGCAAACAATCGAGTCTGGAACAGCTCGTAGGGGAAGAATAACCGGATACACAGTCATGGGTAAAACGGGAACGGCAAATCTTGTGGTTAACAAAAAGTACAGTCAAGAGCATAACATCTACACATTCACAGGAAGCATTGAACAAGGTGATTATGCCAGAGTAATTGTAGTAAGTATAAAGAATATTGTTGACAACAAAGAACATCTTTTTGCATCAACAGTAGCGGTGCCACTGTTCAGATCCATCGCCGAAAAATTAGTTGTTCATGATCGAATAGTTTCTCACAAGGCATAAAAAAAAGGGCGACCCCAACGGGATCGCCCTTTAAACGTGTAATTCAGCGAACTGAATTATGCAAGTTTTTTATGGCTGTCGTGTCGCTTGAAAATCTTGCCGAAAGGCTTAGCTACTGTTTTAGCAGCTGATTTTGTTGCTTTCCATGCACTTTTAGCAACGTTGCCGATACCAGAGTAAGCACCGAAACGGTAACCAACGTAACCGATTCCAGCAGCTGCAGCAGTTACGCCAACAGTTGTTAGAGGGTTTTCTTTTGCCCATGAGTAACCATCTTTAGCGCCATTCCATGACCAGTTTGCTACAGACTTGGTTGTATCCCAAGACTTAACAGCAACTTTTTTACCAGCGCCATAAACGGAAGTAGTAACTTTTTTACCAGCGCCATATACGGAAGAACCGACATACTTAACAGCACCAGTAGTAGCATTAGCACTTGTGGCAACAGCTTTGTAAACAGCGTTATCTTCGCTGTAACCAACTTTAGGACTATCAACAACAGCACCACTATTAGAAATGGCACCTGCCATGACTGCTAGAAGCAGACCAACTTTAATTTTTTGCATAACGTAAGATTCCTTTCTATACGTTGCTTGAACATAAATAATCAAAAAACCAGTGATTTCAAATCTAGATACATTGCAAGGTGTAATTATCTTAAAAGACGACATTACACGCTAACAGTGCAAAAACAGAATACATGAACTAAAAGAAAACTGCAAATGCAACTGATGCTTTTTGAAGAACAGTAGATCTTTTCTATGGGTACAATAATGTGTTACAACAATGGTCGACGTGTGTCACATGCTACCAAAGGTCAAGGATATATTGATGAGGCAACAACAGATATTGTTTTGTTTAGCGCTAATTACCCTTACCATGCCTATGCATGCGAGACGCTTAACATCGCTCAGCCAATCGTTTTTGTTTACACGGCCAGCTTACGACAATCTAGGCGCCAGAGAAGCTTTATGGGACCAAGCTAGCTACGGGGCCCAAGAAACCTGTCTGAATGGCATACAAGCAAGTGCATTTGCAACCCAAAGCATTAGTTCATCGCAAGATGGCCAATACTTCATGTTTGATAAAAAGAATAAGCTGATTGTCGGTGGTAGCGATCACGCAGATCGTGATGTACTATTAACATGGCTTGATAGCAGCAGTACCGAAACTGGCTTTAGAGAATTTATCGAGATCAAGCCCAAAACAAAGCAGTACGGAGCAATGCTCCAGCTACACCACTGCCTTGGCCAGCACACCTCGTTTAAACTGTTTAAGCGTCTATGGTTAGAAATGAGCGCACCATTCACCATTACAAAAAACGATTTACAGCTAACAGCCTCACAAACGCTTACCGACCTATTCAATCGCGCAGACTTAACAGCAGCTAAGCTAAGCCCTACAGAACGATCAAAGACAAACATTGCCGAAGTTATCGTACAGCTCGGCACGTCATTCATAAATAACGATAATTTTTTGTTGTCAACTCGCACTGGAGTTGGAATACCGACTGCAGGCAGCCCCGACTCAACCTACACCTTCAACCCTGTTATGGGACCAAACGGTCACTTTTCTCTAATATCAAACATCAACGCACAGCTACCACTAACCAAAGATGACGCCAATGGCTTTGTTGGAATAGTAGGTGCGGTGCAACAGCGATATTACTTGCCCAACAAGCAGTACCGCGTTCTTGACCTTGACGAGAAACCATGGAGTCGATACCTACAGTTCCGTAAAGAAGGCGAAACTGCGACCGTACCGGGAGTTAAAATACTCAATCAGTACGTAACAGTCGACCCATACAATCACATCGACCTGTATGCAGGGATGCGCTTTAAGCGTGGCGGAGCTCAAATGGACCTTGGTTATAATTTGTGGGTTCACCCAACCGAGCAGATTACGCTAGCCAAAGACGGTAACGATACTTTCACACCCGACTTCACCCTGTACGGAATAGCAGGCTCAACCAGTGCTAAATCTGCTAGTGCTAGTACTATCAAAACACTGGCAATCGATGACACCGGCGGCTTCATCGTACTCAAAGAAGCCGACATTGACTTGGCCTCAGGGGCATCTCAGGGTACATCGCTTCACCGTATCAGCGCTTCAATTGGCGCAAAGGGCAAACATAAAGATACAGCCGGATTTGGCATGATATCTATTTTTTATGAAGCACCGTACAACTGGGCAAATTTCCATCAATGGGGAGCGTGGTTCAAAATGGGTGTAACTTGGTAAAAAGATATGATAACTAAACTTTTTTAGCCTAAAACCACAAAGAAAGGGCACAATGACATAGGGGGAATCAAAGCTTAAACAGGGGACAGATTCGTGATGGGACACATCAATAAGGCCTTTCGTGCCTTTACATTTTTTTTATCAATTTTTGCATTTTTGCACACACACTCAATGTATAAAAGCACCTCAAGGTTGCTTCAAATTGATCTTCAGCAGTACTTTTGCGAAAAACGCTATCAACGCAAAGATCTCAAAAAAAATTTACGGGCTAAAAGTCGACAACAAAAAGAACTACGCAAACTTCAACATCAAACCGCTCGGCTAGCTCGCATACAAAATCTTCAAAATATACAAAAAAATGTTAACTCATTGCCACAAAAATTAACCGGTACGGGGTTCACTTTAAGCAATGATCGTAAAAGTATTTGTGCTCCTAGAAGAGCAATACAAAAAGGATACGATTACTTCAAAGAGAATCCTCTTTGCTATCATGATAATTCAAAAATCATTGTCGATCTAGAGCATGTTTTTGGATTTGCATGGAAGAATGACTGTATTCATGGCGGACATTTTGACCCACAAAATCGCCTTAAAAAAGCAGCTGTTCTTAAAACAACAAATGAACAAGCAAATCCAAACCAGGCCTACACAGCTCAAGCAGAATTGCCAGGCATAACGCGGTCATGCAAAAAAAGCTTTTTCCCGCCGACCTGGAGACCAGAACAGGTATGCAGTAGCCTGAAAGGAGCTCTAAAAAACCCTATCAATGAAATTAAACGAGAAAAATCTGCCCTGGTAATTGCAGGCAAAGATCTCGTAAGCAATCTGAAACTTATTATTTACGCCAACAAGAAAGATTGCGGACAACTCAACATAGTCAGTTTTTTCCCAAATGTTTAGCCTGAACAAGTACTAGCAAAAAGCTAATTATCGCTTACAAAATCAATCGATAAAGGCCATACGCAAATCACACAACAATAAGGCCGGCACCGACCCACAGATCATTTGCTTTTATTTTAATAAAATATTGCAATTGGAATATTAAATCTGTTACCCTGATAATATAAGAAGGAAGTAAAACTTCATGAATCGGGGGATAATATGAAGAAAATAATTAACATACTAAGCGCTATGCTTGTAATTCTATCTACAGGAATAGCTTGCGCCGGTATTGCAATAACGAATAAATGTAATGAAATGATAACCGTCAGTGCATTACGCAACAGGCGTATTGTCGCCCACAAAATGGGTGCCAATAAATACTGCACAATGGACGAAACACCCAACCACATATCAGTTAGAGTACAGGGTGCAGATATCAGCTTTAAGCCAAAGTCTGGCTGCATTTACATAGCAAGCTGCGGCAGCAATGGACCTCGCATAACCCGAGTGAATCGCGTCAACAGTAATTAAGTCCAAGCAGAAGACAATTTAAGCAACTTACAGCGCTTGATATGCGCCAGATGCTTACCCCACTTGTCTAGCAACCAGATTGGACGCCGCTTACTACAAGCAGTCAGTAAATCTTTGTAAGTTTCTATACCCTCAAACATTCTGTTAAGCGGCAACTCATGCACCAATCCATACCCTCCACCGTAACCACGAGCCTCGATAAGTAGGCCTTTTTTTGCATTACTAACCGCAACAACATGCCCCGGAAACCAAATTAAATCCCCATCATCAACAACCTGTCCCCGTTTTATCGGTTTCATGAATTTAGCCAATGTTGTCGAAGTCTCAAAGAAGTATGGCAAACCGGCCATCTGTGTAGCCATCAACACCATATTTGAGCAATCAAGGCCCATTTTAGGCGAATGTGTTGCCTGCTCACGGTGATAATAAAAGTTACATAATCCTGGCTCACCCGGAAGTTTTGAAAATGCCTCTTTGGTACAGCGCACATCAGGGCTACGACCGCTCCAGACATACGGTATAAAGCCGTCATCATTACGGCACCAAGAACGAATAATTCCCAAAAAATCACTAATTCGCCTAGTAATAGACTTAGCCTGAACGTCACTTGCCTTGATCAAATTTTCGGTTGGTATATCGACATTCAACACTTTGCTACAAAGGCTATCCAGCATCCAAACCCCCGTTGTCCGCGCATCGCGCCTACCATCGCACATAAATCTAACTCCCGCACACAGCAACCGACCATCCGGCGATTGCCAAGATTTACCCAGGGTTACCAAATTATCTGGGCACAGAGTACTTGCATCATTAAACGATACTGCCGGCGGCAAATTAGCAAGATTAATCCCCCGCTTATCTAAGGTCTCAAGTGGCACAATGCTCGACTTATTTACCCAATATTTAGATGCTGTATACCCCTTTTTGCGTTTTTTTAGTGATGCACTCTCGATAGCGACAAATGCATAATCTTCACGCATTTTTACCACCGTTACAATCTCATTAAATAGCAGCTGATGCCCTCGAGAACAGCGACGAGCATGATCGGCAAAACAAATCGGACCGTTCGTATGGAACGCCAACTTACCCGGCCATTTTGGAATAAAACCTGTATGCATGTCAGCAACTGGCACACAGCAAATAGCTTGATATGGTTTGCCCTTCTTAAAAGCATTGCCATGCCAACAGCCAGCTACAAAAATAAAAAAACAAAAAGTAGATAGTAAACGTTTCATGACAAGCGTCCCCCTTAATAAAATCCCTTACCCCCAGACTATCCAAGCAGAGACCTTAATCACAAGAGACCATCAGTTCAAAAATGAAACCTCAAAAGAAAGTTAAAATGCACAAATTATTGATATTCTATTTTGAAATTTATTAAACTTAATATGATAAGAAACAACAATAAAAAAGGAATTCGTCATGAAAAGGCTACATAAAATTCTTATAATTCTGCTTACCATTGCACCTTTGGTCAAAGCGCGCCTTGTAAATTTCCGCAATAACTCAGACAACAACAGCACGGCAAGGTTGACCGCCACAGATCTAACCAAAAACAAAAAATACACAATGCAGCCAAAAGCGATCTCACCATTGATGAACATTAGACCGTCAGACCTGCTAGTTGTTAAGCACGATCGCATCCCAGGGACACACTACATTCAAATCACAAAGGGCTCCTTACCAATCACAATTAATGCCAGCACGGCTATGCGCTTAACCGGACACAATCAACGTCAACGAGTAAAGAAACATGGGAAATTTATCCACCACACAAGCTCATACAGGACCATACAGACAGCATCTAAGCACCTGACTTACCCCATCAAAGAGTTGGAGTTTGTTGCGACGACAAACTAATAAACAATCCTTTGCCTGCATGTCCTTCGTAGCTTTAGCGAAGCAGGAGCCGGCGAAGCTTTACGCGAAGCCTGGGAAGCTAACGCTTTTAGGCTGCTTCAAACAGTTCTGCTAATAATGAAAACCTTTAGAAACTTCTTGCCCCTGCATGCCCTTCGTAGCTTTAGCGAAGTAGGGTCACAGCGCAGTTCGTAGAACGTAGAAAAATCGGACACAAAAAAGGAGCGGCTCATTACAAACCGCCCCTTTTTATCATAACTTTAAAAAAATTATACTACTTTTGTGTCACAACCATCATAACAAATGGCCCGAGCAGGTGAAAAAGAATGATGATTCGCCCTACACGCAGACTTACAGTCTCGAACCGTTTTACTATAATTAAACGCATCAAGTTCAAACTTAGCTTGTGTCTGACTAAACAGACCACCAATAGCTAATATCAGCATAATTGCTGCAAATTGTTTCTTCATGATAAAACTCCTTTTTCCATAAAAATTAATTACGGAGCACTCACAATGAGCACCCTTCATATCTTTATTATACGAAACATTTCACAGTTAAATCAATGATTTTATTCAAAATAGCCAATCTATTCTTCTTGGGTTTTTATTGTTGGTCGTAAGCTTATTGCCCTTGATGAAAGAAGATCACCAGAAAAATAGCTTGAAATAATCCTAGTAACATCTGATCCAACTCCTTGCTCTTCTAATTTTTCCACAGATCGCGTTAACACCCTTCGACGCAAGGCATGGTTGATAATATGTTTGCCATAAAGCCTATAATGTTTTTTTTCTACATATTGCCAGCCATGATCCTTACAAACCTGCTTTTTAAAGTGCTTGTAAGACTGGTTTATAGCTTGAGATAAAGGCACAGCTTTGCCTTCATTCCAGTTTTTGTCCCAGATAAATTCCCAATCCTTTGCCGACAAGTTAAGCTTGCTAATAAGCTTCTCAAAGGAATCGGCCGGCTTTTTACCGTCATAAAACAATCTAAGAAGATCAACCCGATCAGAGGGCATCTTTCTCGAAGCTAGCCGATTTTGAACAAACAGGTTAACAATTTCTGATGAAGTATCATTCTCTTCAAGAGAGCACCGAAGTCCATCAAAACTTCTCCCTAATCTATAAACGGAAGCCAGAAGTTTTGCTGTTTTTCCTTTTTCATAAGCCAATTGATGCGGCTTTCTCATGTAATTGTTCGTCGCATAGATATTGGCACCACACTTAACAAACAATTTAGCCATATCCAAAGAAGAACATTTCGCAGCTTCATGTAATGCAGTATTTCGATCAGAATTCTCGATACCCAAATCAGCATCACCACTTTCTATGAGCAACTGGAACACACCTTTTATATCCTTTGATAGATTAAAAGATGCAAAATCATGGAATATTGTACCTGTTTCAAAACTAATAAGGCTTTGATTGTATTTTTTATTAACAGCACGTTTTAAATCTTGTTTGTCTAAAGAGTTAATAAACTGTCTTAACTCCCTTAGCCCGTTCTTATAACGCATATTACTATCAGAATCTTTCAAACCATTAAACACAAGCCCGCGAAGTTTTTGAATCCTACATCTGATGCTATTAATAAACTCGTTGGCCCGAGCCTGCTGCATTGCAACTTTAACCTCTTCAAACTTACCCATTGAGTATAATTTTTTTGTAATCAGTTCAACTACCTTGCCGCTTCCTTTGCATTTAGCCACGCACAAAGGTGTATCGCCTGCCCAATCCTTGGCACATAAACCTGATTCATCATCCTTTAAAAGCCGCTCAACCAACTCAGGCATATCCCACTCTGCAGCGATATGAAGAAGCCTTCTATTAGAACCGTAACTTTCTAACGCACTAATTATAAATTCATCTTCACTAGCAGCCCCAATAATTTTTTTAAGCGCATCTTTATCTTTTCTATGAACGGCTCCTTTGGCCTTCGAGGCGTTCGGAAAACCGCCATACAAGACTGCCTTAGCTGAAGACGCAGCCAAAAAAATTATACACAAAAGCTTTGATTCAATTTTCATTCTCATCTGACCTTCTCTTTAAAGCGTTATTTTAAAAAGATTACACAAAAGTTCGTACACAACCAGCAGAAACTATCCTATGCTTGCCAAATTGTGCTTTATGCGTAACTTAACCTATCTTGTCGCTGTTCGTAGGATATAAAAAATTTGGCACAAAAAAGGGGCGGCTTATTACAAACCGCCCCAACAACTATTACGCTTTCAAACTATTAGCACATGCCAGGCATGCCGCCATGACCACCAGCAGGTGCGTCTTTTTTAACTGATTCGTCTTCGGCTATAATTGCCTCAGTTGTCAGCAATAAGCTCGCGATTGATGCAGCATTCTGCAATGCACTACGCGTTACTTTAGCTGGATCAATGATGCCCGCTTCAACCATATCAACGTACTGGCCTGACTTAGCGTCAAAACCGAACGCATCTTTGCCCTCGAGCACCTTGTTGACTACCACAGAAGCTTCAAAGCCTGCATTGTCAGCAATCACACGAGCAGGCGCTTCTAAGGCGCGATGGATGATTTGTGCACCCAACTTCTCATCAGCTTCTAACTTGAGCTCTGAGACTGCTTTTTGTGCACGTAAGAAGGCAACGCCACCACCGGCAACAACACCCTCTTGCACAGCTGCACGAGTTGCATGCAAAGCATCATCAATGCGATCTTTTTTCTCTCTCATTTCAGTCTCTGTTGCAGCTCCAACACGGATAACAGCAACACCGCCAGCTAATTTTGCTAGGCGTTCTTGAAGTTTCTCTCTGTCGTAATCTGAAGCAGTGTTAGCAATTTGCGCTTTAATCTGCTCAACACGAGCCTTGATCAGCTCCTTAGAACCAGCACCATCAACAATTGTTGTTGAATCTTTGGTAACTACAACTGTTTTTGCAGTACCAAGGTCAGCAATTGTTACAGACTCAAGCTTGATACCAAGTTCTTCAGAGATCATCTGAGCACCTGTCAAAGTCGCAAGGTCCTCAAGCATCGACTTACGTCGATCACCGAATCCTGGCGCCTTAACGGCTGAGACATTGAGCGTTCCACGGATCTTGTTAACTACCAAAGTAGCCAGAGCTTCACCTTCAACATCTTCTGCAATAATAAGCAGAGGACGAGCAGACTTAGCGGCTTGTTCAAGAATAGGCAGAATTGGCTTCATCGAAGTTAGCTTTTTCTCAAAAACTAGAATCAAAGGATTGGTCAGCTGTGCTTCCATTTTTTCGGCGTTGGTTACAAAATATGGCGAAAGGTAACCGCGATCGAACTGCATGCCTTCAACGACATCCAACTCATCTTCCATACCTTTTGCTTCTTCAACGGTAATTACACCGTCACGACCAACACGTTCCATAGCTTCAGCAATCTGCTTACCAATAACCGTATCAGAGTTTGCAGAAACCGTTGCAACTTGCTCGATCTCTTTTTTCTCTTTAACCGTTTTGGCCTGTTTTTCGATAAATTTCACCGCAGCAGCAACAGCTTTGTCGATTCCACGCTTGATTTCCATCGGGTTAGCACCGGCAACAACGTACTTATTGCCTTCATGGAAGATAGACTGAGCAAGAACAGTTGCCGTTGTTGTGCCGTCACCAGCTACATCGGCCGTCTTGCTAGCAACTTCGCGCACCATTTGTGCACCCATGTTCTCAAAGCGGTCTTTAACTTCAATCTCGCGAGCAACAGTCACACCATCTTTGGTTATGACTGGAGCACCAAAAGATTTTTCGAACGCAACATTGCGACCACGAGGTCCCAATGTAACTTTAACGGTGTCAGCAAGAGTATCTACGCCTTTGCGTAGTTTTTCTCGAGCTTCAACACCAAAAACAATTATTTTTGCTGCCATTTTATTCCAATAAGTTTGTGTTAATTTAAAACTTTTTTAACCTTCGATGACCCCAAGGATCTCGTCTTCTTTGAGTATGATATGCTGATCATCAATTTCTGAACCTGCATACTTACCAAACAAAACCTGATCGCCAGGTTTTACAACCATAGGAACAACATCACCAGCCTTGTTAACGCGACCCGCGCCAACAGCAACTACTGTGCCAATCTGTGGTTTTTCTTGTGCGGAATCAGGAATGATAATTCCACCGGCCGTTTTCTGGTCGGCCTCAACTCGTTTCAATAAGACCCGGTCATACAACGGGCGAAGTTTTTTGAACATTAAAATCCCTTAAAAAAAGATGCTTTAAAAGAAGCCTGTGCAAGCCGTCACCATACAGGATCAAAGGTGTTGCAACAAGGGCATAAATCAAGTATACAACAAAAACAGTTTATGACAACATCTGATAGCAACTGACTCATATTTTTTAGCAACCAAAGAATCACATTTCTTTCGTCTAAATGAGTCACATTGTCCCGTGTTGTGTGCTGCAATCGCCTCTGTGATACTCAGTAGAGGCGAACACCGCACTAGCTAAAAATAGGGTATCACAAGACGATTTTCTTAGCACAATTTGTTATCAAATTACAAGAGGCTCGAGCATAAATAGAAAAATTAGATCAAAACCACCCGCTTGCCCCACCCAATCGAGCCATACAAACAATTGCAAATGCGACCTCAAATTAGGGTCAAATTCGCAACTTTTTACCGACAGCGACCTTGCACTCCCACACCCAACAACTATTCACAGGGGTTAAATTTGGAGCAACCCTAACAACAATTCTATGTGCAAATTAATTCAAAAAAATGATTACTAAAAAACTGCTCGTGCTCTAGAGCCACTTTTTGGGTTAAGCATAAAACCTGTAATACGTTCAAAAACATTTTATTAGAGGCTGGGGTAACGATACAGAATATATTTGGCTCAATCCTTAACAGAGGCAACCATATCGATTTATTTGTGCTAACATTATGCAAAAATCACAAACTAAAAAATGGCGTCACCTTGAGAATGGTTTTTAATTTTATTTTTATACCAACGCTACTTTTTAGCACCGCTTCTTTTGAATTAATTAAAAAGGATTCTACTATCACAAACAAATTTGAATTTCCCAAGCCAACCGGAACCTACGCACTAGGATGCTCAACGTACCACTGGCAAGACAACAATCGCCAAGAGATAAACTCCGATAATATCGATGATAAGCGGGAATTGGCGGTTAAGGTATGGTACCCGGCTAAAGGGTCTATCGAGGCCAACTCTCAATACGCCCTAGATCAACAAGAAAAGCTTAAAATCGAGCTAATCGCCGAAGTAAAATCTGGTGTGGGTATCACGATTGATTCACTCGATGAGCTTGAACTGGTTCGAACGTATGCAACCGAAAAGGCAGAAAACGTCTATGACAAGAAATTCCCCCTGATTATTTTCTCACATGGGTCAGGCAATTCTTACACCGACAACACCGCCCACTGCGAAGAATTGGCTAGTCATGGGTATGTCGTCGCGGCAATTAATCATACATACGGTTGCCGATCAACAAGCCTCCATGATGGCCGAATCGTTACATTCAAGCGCCCTGAATACTCGAACGGTATCGAGCGCGCAAAATCAGTTGATACCTGGGTACAAGATATAATATTTGCTTTGGACAAAATTTCTGAAACCAATGATGCTATTTTAAACTCAGTAGACCTGGACAACATCGGAACATTTGGCCACTCCTTTGGCGGAGGAGCCGCAATAGACTCCTGTAAATCAGATTCACGTATTAAGGCTACTGCAGGGCTTGATGCTGCTATGTTTGGCCGAAATGCCACCCAAGGATTTAACAAACCGCTAGCACTTTTAATTGGCGGAAAAAGCTTTGAAGAAGAAGTCTCTGACGCTGACTTAGATGAGATTAAAATGAGTCGCAAAGACTTTGAGGCTATCGTAAATATGGTCGTTATCGACAATCATGTTTTGTTTGATAACATGCAACAAGATGCCTACAAAATAAACATCCTAAACGCTGCCCACACCGCATTTTCTGACTTTGCTTTGCTCAAAATGCTACCAACAATAGAAAAATCCGGAGCCGATTTACGCTCCGGGCCAATCGAAGGGCGCCTAGCAACTGTGATAGTTACTGCCTACCTCACTGCATTTTTTGATAAATATCTTAAGAATAAAGACAGCTCACTGCTTGAAGACAAGCATCCGTTTGATTCAGAAATTTTGTTTGAAAAGAAGTAAAAAAAAGCGGCCCACACTTGATGTATAAGCCGCTTTAACAATCGTTTGCTAGTTGTTTAGAGCATGTGGCCTATAACGGCACCCATTGCAACCATACTAACTAAGCATTGGAATGAACACAGAGCCATAAGCTCCATCTTTTTACCAGCCCATATAACGGCACTAAGACCAACTGGAAGAACAAAACCTAGCCATAGATGCGCTGCAAACATTGCACCAGCTTGTGGGTTAGCAACACCAAGACGATGTGCGAAGCAAAGCATCACAGCAGCCATCAAGCATGAAGCAACAAATCCCATTGCTAGAGCTTTGTATAAGCCTTCGCCCTTCATAGATTTGCAACCGGACAGTTTCATCCACATTTTGCCAAACAGGAACTCGGAATACCATAGGCAACCGACCGCCATATCTGCGAAAGCCGCAAAAAAGATCACTTTAAAGTGAGCTGAGCAAAAGGCCATATCCAACATACTGTCTCTCCTTCTCCAAGAGTACGTAATTGTACACAAAAACCACTTCTGGGGAGGCTAGTTGAAAACTATGAGAGTTGCAAGCATTTGCTACTTGGCATCTTTAGCTTTGCAGCAACCAGTAGCTTTGTTCTTGGAACAGCCGCTCTCTTTGGCCGTGTCAGAGCAACAATCCTGCTCTTTGACCTTACGGACTAAATCTTTAACTTTTTCTGGAGTCGCTTGATACAAATCAACCAAATTACCATCAGGATCTGTGAATGTAGCCATGATTCCATGGATAGCAACTTTAGGCTCATTAACAAAGTCAACGCCCTCGGCCTTCCACGCTTTATAAACAGCGTCTACATCCGCAACCTCCAGGACGAGGCGAGACCTGCGATCATGGTTCTGATCGCTAGTCGGACATAGACCGAGCTTAACACCACCAAGGTCAAACTCGGCCCACTTCTCTTTGAGATGGAACGCACAAACAAAGCCACGATCTTTATAAAAAGAAACAGTATCCTCGAATTTGTGCGCCATCAATATGATCATGTGTACCTGCTCTACCAGACACATCTTTTTTTCACTCATCATACCAACCATTTTATAGATTAATCGTTACACAGTTTATACTGTAATCAGCATACACTATGAATGAAAATCATTTTGCTAACAATTCTCAAAGTTAATCATCTTTTTGCAGCCAGTCTTCTTTCTGCTAGAGACTAGCTTACTTGGAGTTGCTGGAGAAGCGTTCTGACTTACAGTATTTTTACTGTTTTTAGGAGCTTTCCACTTAAAATTCAAACCGTTTGATGTAGCCGCAGGGGATCCATTTTTATTTGCACGCTTATCATGCTTAATTTGCTGAGCAATCTTAATGGCAAAACGATTATCTTTCTTAGAAGGACTAAGTTTAATATTTGGATTTCTAGTTGCCAAACTTTGGCGACTTTTATTTGGGCTTCCGTAGTTTCCTTTTGTAGCATCTAAAGATGCAACACCGGCAACCAATACTGCCAAAAGAACGAGTGAATTACGTAATGTAACCATAAAAATAACCTTTAAGTTATATGGTTTAAACAAATGATTAAAACGCTAATTAATTAACCACAAACGGACTTTATTTGCTGGACTAAAAATCAGAATTTAATATTTATTTATTATTTTTTGGATGATTTCGCTTGTTATTGCGACGCTTCTTATCTTTAGATTTTTTACTCTTGGCATCAGCTCGCTCTTCCTGCTTCCGTTGCTTTTGCACTCGCGAATGCTCACGACACATTTTTCTGAGAGATTTAGTAGCCTGAATGTCAGAAACAAGGCTTAGCACAAACAACGCACACAGAAGGCTGATAAATTTATTTTTCTGCATTGAATAAACCAATCGAAAAAATTTTATGAAAAAACGCTCAACACGAATAATGAGCTTAACAAGCAGCTTTTTAGCCTACACGCATAAACAAAGATTGCCAAACGCTCAAGCAAAGAACTTCAAAACCGCTACATAACGGTGGTTGCTATTTTGAGTAAATCACTGACAAGCAAATCTGTGCATCGGTCGGTGTTGAAGTCAGAATCAGCGATAATTCCCTCAATTACATTCCCATGACGATAGGCCACCAAACAGAACCAGTGATCCCCTTGATTGCAAAGAACAATCGCCTTTTTACCACTTCTTAAAGCTTGCGCTAAAGCAAATATTGGTGGATATAGGTGATAATACGGAAGGTAGGCTGTACAGGCAAAAACCTGATCATGGGCTGCAAACAGCAAGCCCTGACGACCAAATACCTCTTCTCTTAACTCGCAGTTGTACAAAGAATCCTTATGCATGATTAAAGCCTGGGAATAAACCGAGTCACCATCGATGTCCGTGTAACCGGTTTGCGGCGTTTGATCAAAAGAACTCATACACAGTTCAAAATTACTCAATACATGCTCACGCCACACACCCACCGGATGATACCCAAAAAGCTGGTTAGCTGCTGTTTCTGAGTTAAGATTAACTAGACAGTCGTTACATTCCTTGCGGGTCTGCTTACACAACGCATTAGCCAAAAAAATACCGTTCTTAAGCGCATGATACCCACAACTCCACCCTTCTTGCTGAGCAACATGCACCTGTGTAATACGAATAGTGTAATCACCGGCAGAGCTGACAACCACATTAGGTCGGTTAGCACTTAGAATAAGACTCGTATCAATCGAATCTATGGTGCAACTCGCAGCTGCCGATACAAAGAATAAACATGAAAAAATAGAAGAAAATATTTTAATCGCAGGCATTACGGCTTAGCGCAAAAATCTGACGGGAGAATTACAACTTCACCGCCAAAGCGATTTTCTAACCTGTCATAGCCATCACTAATTTGGGCAATGAATCGCCCTATCCGGTCTCGCCAAGTTTTGGACCCCTGCTGGCGCTCAACAAATTGAATGCAATCCTTGATTAAAGCACTGATGCCACCACCTGCTTTAACAATATCGAAATATTGCTGTGCTTCGGATTTTACAAGTCCACTATCTGAGTCTTTAAGCAGTGACCAGTACCGATTTACAAACAGCTTCGGCGTATTCTCAACCCGCATGTAAGGGTCTTCATCCGAGCCAAACATAAAACTTAAGCCACAACGGCGACCAATCGACAAACCAAGCTCCATGACGTGAGTTATCCAGCCATCACGCAAATACAACCCCGCATCCTCGGGCTTGATGAAAATAAGCTCCTGGCCTTTATCAACCATTCCAAACAAAAGATGTGTTTTGCCGGCTGGCAAAAGCCTCTCTCGACTGCCATCTGACCCGAACCGTACATCAATTCCATACTGTTGATGTGCTTTTGCAGCATTAACAAAATGGGTTGAAACACGTGGATATGCAAACTGATTAAAACTTACGTATCCAGCACAACTTTGCTCTTGGGCTCCAAACCGGTCAACATAATCACGCAAAAAATTGTATACCCTAAAACCAGGATCTTTGAGCACAAACATGCCGCGATAAAAACTCTGACGATTGCTCAAAGCCTTATCATAAAGGCCCCATACAAGCTCTATAACGTCTTTTAGACGGGACTCTTGTTGATCATTTTGGTACTGGTGTGTACCAGAAAATACTGAATGGCACGTCTTGCGCCCACGATTTGCATACGCAAGAAGCTTATTGTAAGCAGATTTAACGCGGTCAGGGGAGCCTGCAATTGAATGCTGAACTCGCTCACGTACCACACAAAGCGCATCACCTGCGTTGTGACGCACAATAAACCCACATTGCTCACCAAGCACCAGAGAACCAACATACGCTCGCCTCATGGCACCAAATTGCCCCTCAGGGAGCTTGCCAGAAAGAGTAGTAGTAGTATAGCCAGAAGCGTACAAGTCTGGACTATCAAGCAAGGTTGTAACAGCTGTCCAAAAAAAGACCGCCCCAAAGAAAATAAGCTTTCTAAAGCGCGCCTGGTTGGCCATCTGTTGACGAATAAATGCAAAAAAAGTTCGTGCAAACAAAACTAGCCCCAATAAAAAAAGCAAGGAAATAGCGGTATTTATTATTCATTATACCGTTAAAGCGGCATTTTTGTAACAGTTAATCAGATATTGCAACATACGGCATGTATAGGGTAAAGTTCTACAAAGCATAAACAACAACTCAGGAACCAAGATGATCAAAATTTACCCCTCACTTATCGACGCAGATCTTTTGAATCTGGCAGACCAGATAGACCTCTTAGAGCCGCATAGCGACGGATTCCATCTTGATGTTATGGATTTCCACTTTGTCCCTAATCTTACCTGGGGACCATCCATGATCAATGCAATTGCGCGCCATGCCACCAAACAGCTTTGTGTTCACCTGATGGTTAACAACCCAGAGATTTACCCTGAACGCCTAAACTTGCGAAATGGGGACATTGTCTCATTCCACTACGCAAGTACCAACTTCCACAAGCAAATAATTAACGACATAATTGAGCGCAATTGGATTCCAAGCATTGCTCTGGGGCCATCAACGCCGGTCGATGCTATCAAAAGAATGATACCGCTAGTCCCACACATAACCGTTATGACGGTAGAGCAAGGGTTCTCTGGACAGCAGTTTTTACCAGAGGCTCTAAACAAAGTAAATAAAATAAAAGAAGTTGCTGCATCGTACGGTCACAGCCTTGTTGTATCAGTCGATGGAGGCGTTAACGCCTCAAACATACAGTCGGTTAACCAAAGCGGCGTTGATCAAGTAGCAGTTGCAAGCGCTATCTTCAAGACTGATAACCCCGTACTTGCCATAAAAGAACTTCGTAAACTTGCAGGAACCTAAAAATGGTACGCCCGGCAGGATTTGAACCTGCGACCTACAGATTAGAAGTCTGTTGCTCTATCCAACTGAGCTACGGGCGCGCAATTTTGTAACCACCATTGCTTTTTTAGCTTATCACAAGGGCTAGCCTCAGACAATGAACCAAAGCTAACTAATATTTGCAAAAACAGCTGACAAAGGATAGCCTTGAGCAAATATAAAGCAAAAAGCTGATGCTATGCAAAGGGCTTATAAATGAACAAAAAAAAGCTTTTTGATCTGCTTGATTCACTAAAAATTGAGCACTCAACAATCGAACATGAGCCAGTATTTACCGTTGAGCAATCTAATGGCATTGAACTGAAAATACCTGGCGGACACACAAAAAATCTCTTTTTAAAAGATGACAAAAAACAGTTTTGGCTACTTTCAACACTGCAAGATACAAAAATTAACCTCAAACGACTTTCCAAGCAGCTTAATGCTAAAAATCTACGTTTTGCTCAGCCCGACCTACTGCGTCAGCACCTAGGCATTGAGCCCGGTTCGGTAACCTGGTTTGCATTAATCAACAACACAGACAAAACAGTCGAGGGAGTGCTTGACAAGCGCCTATTCGAGCATGATGTTGTCGGGTTCCATCCATTACAAAACAACGCAACTACACTTGTAGAACCTAGCGCCCTGCTCACTTTTGCAAATTCTGTAGGCACAAAACACCGTATTTTTGACTTCACAGCCGAATAACAAATCCACAGTCGCCCTTCATTTGCAATAATCCGTACAAAAAAACTTTCTGTATTTACGTCGCAGCCATTAAGCGAAGTAGAATCCTAAAATAAACTCTTGTTTTTTGTATCAAATATTTACTAATATAAATAATAAGATACAAAGGTAAAAATTATATTGCACAGGAAGAAGTATGCGATTAACCTATTTTTTGGCATTTATTGCCACCTTTATACCCATGCTTTGCCTGGCAACTCTGGGCGACGGATCAAGCAACTCCGATCCATTGTCTCCTAATGAAGACAAATCAGCGTTTACAAAAGTAAAACATGACAACAGTTCAAAGATTGAATCTTGTATCTACAATGACTCGCCGCTCACTCAGCCGAGAAATTCGGATAACGACGAGATCATGCTATTTGCCTCCGATGATGAAGACAGCATAAACAATGATTATGACACCGACTCTGACGTATACACTCCCTTTTCAAAAGAAGAAAGCCAAGAGTTGCAACAGCTAAACAAGGATTCCAATCAAACAAATGATTTGGTAAAAAAAGCTAACGCAGATCTTGCACTAGGCAACAAGTACATGGCATCAAACAAAGGTAAACTTGCATATGCTCACCTCACAGTCGCAGCCGAACAAAATGCAGACAAAAATGCATCGATAAATGCTCACTTTTCTTTGGGGGAGTTACATCAATCAGACATACAATTTTATGGAGCCGACCTCAATAAAGCAATTGAACACTTTAAAAAAGCGTATAACAAAAGCTTAAACCCAAAACTTTGCGCCTATATAGACTGCAGCTTAGGCGCAATATACGAAGAATTTTTAGACCTTGATCAAGCAATTAAGCACTACGACTTATCGGCTAGGCAAAACGTTGATGTCGACATACAAGCTATAGCCACTCTTAGGCTTGGATACCTATACCAAAGGGCAATTATAGATGGTAAACCCGCATACGAACAGGCATTACAATGCTTTAAAAGGGCATTCGAACAAAATGACAGTAAAACAGTCCAAATTGAAGCCTGCTTTGAACTAGCCCAGATGTATGACCTTGGTCATGGAACAGAGCAAAATGCTAAAAAAGCACACTATTATTACGGTATCTTTGTACAACATGGCGAAGATAAAGAAAAAAAAATACTAGCACAAGCACGAATGGATTTTCTGCTTGGAAACAATTTCTACAGATCAAGAAAACCTTGCTTTAGCAAGGCTAGATTGCACTATCAAAAGGCATTTGATCTTAGCCCAGAAATTATGGTCAAAGTAAAGGCTAGTTTGATGATGGCCGAAATGCAATTTACGGCCTACAACAGACTAAAACAACTAGCACTCAATAGGCCTGAAATGTATCCCAAAGAGTTCATTAATACCTACACAAACTATCATCAAGCCGGCGCACCAATCGACCAACTATCTAACAAGCCAGATATCACTAAAGCACACAGAAGCTGTGTCCTTGAATTTATAATACCAAAGACAATAAATAACTCCCGATCAGACTTCCCATACATTAATCGCATGTACGATAATTATCTTAAGGCAGCCTACAATAGCACTGATCAAAACTTATACTATCAAACGCTATTAAAAGTTGGCCAACTATACAAGCAAGGCATCGGACTAAAAAACAGCTTCGACAGCCGTGCCATTAATCCCTTAGAAGAAGTTGCAAAGCAAACCTTTAACCAAGAAATTCAAACTCTAGCTCAAAAAACATTGGGTGACTTATACAATTTCAATCCTGACACAATTAAGCGAGATTATAAAAAAACACTGAAGTACTACAATAAGGCCATAGCAAACAGCCCAACACCAATAATCAAAGCCAAATTGCTTGCACGGCTGGGCGAGTTTTTTATATGCAAAGAACCTAGAAAATCAGTTGGTGTCCCTGATGACGACTACAAAAAAGCCATAGATTACAACACTAAGGCGGCTCAACAGACGGATGACATACCATCACAAGCCTCTGGAATGCTATACCTGGGTCTTATAAACAAAAACGGATGGGGGCTAAAAAAACCCAATATCAACCAAGCTTTAACATGGTTTAAAGGTACAATAAAGCTAGGTAATTCAAAGTTTCTAGACGAAGCTCTCTTTGAAAGTGCCGTTCTATATCAGAATAAAAAAGAGTACAAAAAGGCTATAAATCATTATCAAACAATAATAAATAGAACGCATTTGAATGATTACAAGATTACTGCACAGTTCAATTTGGGTCTCATGTATTCTCTTGGAGAAGGCCTGGAAGAACCTGATTTAGAACAGGCAATATTCTATTTTACACGAGCTTGCCAACAAAATTATTTACCAAACATACGGCATAGCTCTTACGTAAAGCTAATTGAAATTCACCTACAAAGGGAAAATTTCTCCTTAGCAATTTCAAATTTAGCACTAGCACTTATTTCCAGCTCTGCCTATAAACAACATGAACTACGCCCACTTCTAAAAGCAGTACCACTCCAGTATTGGAACATAGCCCTACAGCCCGACGCCCGAGACGCCGTAACCAAAGCTATTAACAGCGATGAAATAATCAAAAGTTTTTATAAAGACAATGAAACGGCAACCCTTGAGCGCGCATTACAAAACCTTGACGGGTTGGCAAACATGGCCCATGGAAAGCCTCTTTCGGTCTCCTCAGGAGGCTCAAAAGCACTAATACATTCAAGAGCAATGGTCGATTCAAAAACAAAACATGAGCTGATAAGTATATTAAAATTAGATTTAGATAAAGTTCCGGACAAACTTGATATATTTCTAAAAAACAACAAATCATACATCGGCCAAAAGGCTATAGAAGGGCTCAAACGCGTGGTAACAGCACTGATCGAGCGACGGAAAAAATTAAACTTTTTCCTCAGTAACCAGATAACCAAAAATAACGTTTTTAAGGCCATGCAGCGATTTATACAACTTAAAATAAACAATAACAAACAACAATATGACAGCCTTGGCACCTTCATCTGGGAAGATTTTGCATTAGAACACAGAGTTATGAAATTAATGATTGAACAAAGCGAATTCAATAGGTGGAGAATAAGTAGACTACAAAGTCAATCTCAAGCCTATGCATCCTCATCCAACTCAAAAATAAAGAAACAGTATGATTAAGCGTTTACTTTTAACCACCTTAGCCGCTCTAGGACTTATCACAGGAGGTAATGCTATGGAGCGCAAAGCTCAAGTCTCAAACCCTACGAACATCCCTACCAAAGACAGGCCCGAAGGTGATCTTGCATTCCGAATGGTATCAAGCAGCCTTCAAAATAGCAGTGTACCAAAAGCCTTTATCCGTGAAGCCTTTACCCATGATGGGATTAAAAAACATTCGGAAATTTCTGAACGATTCGATCGCCCCTATGAAAAAAAATCTTGGGAAGATTATCGTAAAATATTTGTAAAAGAATCTCATATAAAATCTGGAATCGAGTTTCACAAAGAGAACAAAGAACTCATTAACAATGTAGCCGAAGAATACAGAGTTGACCCATTTATTGTCATTACCATTGCTGGAATTGAAAGTAATTACGGCGTTCACCATTCTCAATTTTCGGTATTTAACTCCTTATACACTCAGATACACGAAATGCCGAAACGGTCGAAATGGGCAGCTAATGAACTTGCTGAATTTTTAAAATATTGCTTTATCAATCAACAGGATCCCCATAGAATTGGAGGATCTTATGCAGGAGCCTTTGGATTTGGACAATTCATCCCATCCAGCTTCAATCGTTATTCAGTCGACTTTAATGAAGATGGCATCAAAGAGCCTTACGGTTGGCCCGATGTTTTGGGCAGCATTGCAAATTATTTAATAAAAAATGGATACAATGCAAACAGTAGAAATTATGAACGGGATGGTGACATTTGGAAATCCATTTATGCTTACAACCACGCCGACAATTATGTAATGGCCGTGTTAGAGCTGAGTAAAAAAATAAGAAAACGTATAGAAAAAAGAAACAATTAAAAAGAAAGGTAAAGTTGTTTTTATACAACTTTACCTTTTAACATTTCAGACCTATTGATTCCGGTTATTTTGCCTGCTTTGAAGAAAACAACAAGGTAAACTCTTTAGCAATGCTGTGTAGCTGCTTAAGAGTAGCTTCAGATATACTCTGAGACTGCTTTATATCCTCGTACAGGTCCTGATAAACCGATTCTACGTAATTAGCAAATTTAATAGCAAACTCTTTAACCTGAGTAGCCTCAAGCTTGTCCAGATAATCATTCTTAAGTAAGAACAAAATCAACGCCTGATCAATAAATGAGTAGGTAACGTACTGTGCCTGCTTAAGAAGCTCAACTGCTCGAGCACCACGCGCAAGATAGCGCTGTGACACAGCATCAAGTTCTGTCCCAAACTGAGAAAAATCAAGCAATGCACGATACTGCGCAAGCTCAAGTTTAAGTGCTTTGGTCATACTCTTAACCGCGTCCGTCTGAGCATCACCACCAACACGAGAAACCGAAAGCTCGATATTCAGGGCAGGGCGCATACCATTGTTAAATAACTTGGTATCTAAGAAAATTTGTCCATCGGTAATGGATATCAAATTTGTTGGGATATATGCGGTGATATCATCACTCTGAATCTGAACAATTGGAAGGGCTGTAATAGAGCCGCCAGATTCCAGTTTACCTGCACGTTCAAGTAGTCGTGAATGCAAGTAAAATACGTCACCTGGGTAAGCTTCTCGCCCAGGAGCTCGTCGCATAAGCAAAGACATTTCTCGATATGCAACAGCATGATTACTTAAATCATCGTACACAATCAAAACATCCTGACCACCCTGAGCACGAATATGCTCGGCAACCGTTGAACCGACGTAGGGTGCTAGATAACGACTCAAAGCCGACTCACTAGAATCCGCACTTACAATGGCTGTATAAGCCAATGCTCCGTTCTGCTCAAGAAGTCCAACTATACGCGCAAGATTTGCTTGACGTTGCCCGACAGAGACATACACGCAATAAACATCTTTACCTTTTTGATTCAATATTGTGTCGATAGCCAGGGCAGTTTTACCCGTTCCTCGGTTACCAATAATCAGCTCACGCTGACCTCTACCGATCGGAACAAGCGCATCAACAGCAAGGATACCCGTCTGCAATGGCTCATCAACCGGAGCACGTTCAATAATTCCAGGAATTTCTGCCTCAACAGGCTCAAGCTGGTCACACCCCAAGTCTCCAAGACCATCAAGCGGTTCGCCAATTGCACTAATCACACGGCCAAGCAGGCTCATGCCAACGGGTGTTTTAAATACACCGTCAATGCGCTTAACAGTCTCAAGCTCTGCAACTGGTACATGTGCATACAAAAGAAAGACAGAAACATAGTCAGGCTCAAGATTGAGAACAATTCCCCTGTTACCACCCTCAAACTCAACTAACTCACCGTAAACGGCGTTTTTGAGTCCGTGAATAGCACAAATACCATCACCAACCTGCAACACAACACCGATTTCATCAAAATCGCGTTGCGGCTGATCAGATAGTGATTGTTCAAAAAGCGAAATAAGATCGGTGGCTTTTATATCCATGATAGCCTCTTCAACGAGTAATTGGCCGACTAAGCAACCGTAATTCTTTTTTAATCGAATACTCCCAGAGCAACTGCTCACTCTGAATGCGAATACCCGCAATCAGTGATGGGTCGATCGTTACCTGTAAACGCGCCTTGGTTCCAGTCTTGCGCTCGATAAACTGGACTAGTTGATCCTGTCGATCATCGGACAATTCTAAAGCACTAGTAACCTTAAAGGTCGTATAAGGGCTATTTTTTTGACACAAATAAATAATTCTTTGGGCAATTTCGCCTAACAAGATTCCGCGCCTATCACGAGTAAGTAACTTAATCATACCTGATAAAGTATTTAACAAGCCAAACGACTCAACCAATCTCAGCAACGCTTGCATGCGAACATGAACGGGTACACTGACCAATCTAGTGATGTACAAAGATGAACGATGCTCTTTACAAAACAAGGTCAACTTGTTCAGTGCCTTAATAATATCCTTATCAAGAATACAACCAGCAGTATTGATGTAGGCCAATGCGTAACGATGAACGAGCAAATCAGTTGATGTATTCATACTTACAGCTCCCTCAATGTCTTGAATAACGCATCGCTGTACTTCTCAGCCTGATCAGAACCTTCAAAACTTTTAGAAATATAATCACGAGTACTCTGAACAACGTCTGAATGCACTTTATGGTAGGCTCTAGCTTTCGCTCGCTGCCCAGCCTTAACATGCTCCACTTGCAATGCTTGCTTTGCAAAGTTGGCCTCATCCTTAGCTCGACGATGCTCTTTTTCTTCTTGAATCATGCCCCACAGGTCAACATTTTTTGTAATTTTTTTAACACGTGAAAGTAGATCACGCAATCGTCCTTTTTCGTCATCAGCCTGATTTGCAAGATGTCTGCGACGCTTTTCAAGACCTTTTAAGTGCTCGATATAGGCAGCAATTTGATTAGCAAAAAATGGTATCAGATATCGCTTTATAGCCCATGTCAAAAGGGCGACAAGGACTCCGAAATTAAGAAGTCGAAAAAATAAAAATACCGAAAACACAAGCACCTCACCCGTTGGCTATTTTTTTGGCAAGCTTACTGCCTAACGCAGCTATATCAACTTCCCATTCATCAACGGTTACATCTTTTAATTTTGTACCGACAGAAGCCTTGTAATGATGATCAACTTCAGGAATAACTTGACTGACTTCGCCCCTAAAGCGATCAATCTCACTATGCTTGTCCCGCTTGCACGTGTCCAAAATATTCTGTTGCGCAGCAACTGCTTTACGCATAAGTTCTTGCGTACGCTCTTCTTCTTGCACGGCACGAACGCCTGGCTTGAACAAAAGGTAACGCAAGAGCAAGTATGCTATGCCAAAATTAATCATCTGCACGACAAGTGTCGCATTAATAGTAAGCATCTATCACACCTTTAGTGTTTAAATGCAAAACAATTAAATTGCATAAATCAGAAGCATAGCAACGATGAATGCATAGATAGCCGCTGTTTCAACGATACCTAACGCAAGTAACATCGTATTACGTAAATTACCGATTGCTTTTTCTTCTGATCGAGACATTGCCTCAATTGTGACAGAGCCAATTTTGCCCTGCCCAAAGGCGATGCCGATACTTCCCATACCCATTACAATTGCCGCTCCGATATACGCAGCAGCTTGAGCTATTTCTGAGTTCATAGCACACCCTCAAATAAATAAGCTGGAAAAGCTGTTATATTTTCTTCTTGAAGTCTACTCTCTTGAAGCCACTTTGTACAAGCCCCCTGGCAATTTTATCGATTTACTCGCTATTTTTATTCCCAATATCACGCAAAAGTTTTGCAACTTTTTCACACAATTCTCGTGCAAAAACCGGATCACTTTCAAAATCTTTATCAACATTTAGTACGAGTGTTGGAACCTTGGCAAGCTTTTCACTTACACCAATCTTGTTAACAATCCACTCTTCATGGCGACCATGTATTTGCTTCAAATATTCCAAAGCAACAACCGACTCTTCTGACCGTGATCTACGCGAAACACGCTCATAACAAACTTCAGGCGATGTTTGAAGATAAATAAATGCCGCAGGGAAAACAGTAAGTTCATCAACAAACCAAGCAAATAGATCCTTGTACAAAGACCATTCAAGCTCGCTCATTACTCCATTTTCGTGGCAATTTTTAGCAAAACAATAGCGGTCAGAGTAAACCGAGCGCTCAAGAATTTGGAACTTGTCGATACATGTCTTTAGATTTTCACGCTGTTCAAAAATACGCGAAATAAAAGCATATGACTGGAATGTATAAGCCCAACGACTCGGGTCTTTATAGAAATTATCAAGCAAATTGCCACCACCGACATCCTGCCATTGTTTCAAAGGCTCTTGCACTGCCTGCACGGCAAGATGCTTTTCAAGTAGCTCCAAGAAAGTTGACTTTCCCGCACCAATGCTTCCCTCAAGAATAACTACCTGCGGACCATTCGCTTGATTGGCTGGCATACTCATTTACTCTTTCCCCTCAATAACAAGTGTGTGGAAACCACCACAATAAAATTAGTAAAACATTGTACAAAATCTTGGCATACTCCTTACTTTTTGTACAGAACAAAGGAGGCAATTTGGAGGCCCAAGCAAAACATGGTAGAATAATGTCTCTTATTATAAAACAAAGTCACATACATCTCTTGTTACTATCCAACTCCGCAGTAAGATCAGTATTTTGGGACCAACAAACTTATGACTAATTTTTTTACACGCAAACTTTCTCTCGCAACTATCGCGCTTACACTCCTTGTCAATTTACCCATTTTAGGGTCAATCGACGATGATCTATTTGATCAAGTTAGCGACGAAGAGCTTTTGCTAGTTCAAGCCGACATGCAAACCAAAACTATAAGCCCCGCTGCCGGCGCCACAATCTTAAGCACGCTTAAGGCGCACAAGCTATTCTCAAAAAACATGTACAAACGAAGTAATCCGCTCAACCAGCGTTTACCCCATGACCAGCCGATAGTTCGATTCGCTAGCTCGTTTGATGATGACAAAGTAAATTTTGCTGTAGATGCATTTTTTTCTGCCACAGATAAAGTTTTTTACACTTACAATGATCGCACAGCTGACGCCTACATTAACTTAACAGGCGATAATATTCTTGGTTTTATAGGTAACTTAGCTGACGCACCAACAATAACTAGCGATGACATAATCGAGACTCTTCCATTCTTTGAGCGCATGTTCCATAACGAGCGTAGCTTCGGCTTCCTTGGGCAGCTAAATGCACCTATTAAAAACTGGAGCCTGCACCTGTCAACTCCCCTGTATTACATCGAACGCAATGCAAACATGACACTTGCCGACCAAGAAGCTTTATCCGAAACAAATCTCATTAAAGCACTTCCAGAGGCTCCTCCAGAAGCTGTTATCGAATATATAAAAGCACATCTATCAACCGACAGGTTTGGCCTAGGCGACACAAATCTTATTGCTCTGTACAACGTTAAGTCAAACGACCTAGTAAAAGTTTTTGCAGGAGCATCTCTTGTGATTCCAACCGCTGTGTCTTTTGAAGACGGAGTATTTTTAGGAAATTTACGCAAAAACACCGATACATCAATTTACCAATTATGCGACATACTTGATCTTTTTAGACAAGGTCAGAACCTCGTCGGTGGTGGAGCTTCGCAAGCCGATATCCTGGAAATGGCAAAGAAAATATTCTATGCATCATCAGAAATGGCTACCGACGTACTAGAAAAGCTTTCATCTAACATTGCCTACCCGTCACTCGGTAACAACGGCCATATTGAATTTGGTCCTCACATTGAATTTACAGCCAAGGTAACCGATGAACTTACTTGGAAGCTAAGAGGCGAAGTAAGGCACAGCTTTGGCGCTAAAGAAAAACGATTTTTTATAACCAAGCGTGACGCTAGCGACTTTGTCGATCCATTTACTACATCACAGGTACCAGACTTTGTTAACCAAACAAGCAATGAATGGTTTTTCCCGTTCATGTATGAAACCTGGGTAACGCCCGGGCTGACCGCACACATGGTAACAGAGCTTAATTTTGAACGTAAAAAGTGGTTACTTAACTTGGGATATGATTTCTGGTCAAGAGGCCAAGAGTCACTTGACGTTAAGGGATCTCCAAGCGATATCGATATTCGCCTAGACAAGGCGATTGCCGTAGCGCCACAAGCTCAAGAACACACCATGTTTACAAGGCTAGGCTACAACTATCAAGGGCGGAGTAAGATCTGGAATATTTCAGCTTTTGCCAGCAATTCCTTCATTCACCGAGGCATTGATTCGGGCTACCGATTCGCACTCGCTGTTGAAACTTCTTTTTAATCAGCCATGCTTATAAAATCACTTAACTATGTAATGAAATTTTAAAAGGATCAACATGAATATTAAACGTATTTTAGGCCTGCTACTGGCAGTAATAACGGTTTATAGCGCCCAAACACAAGCATCACGCTTTACCCATGTCGACCTCCTTTATACAGAAAAAATTGATGGACTAATTATTCCAATTGGCGTAGCAAATATGCGCAAAATTATTGGGGTCTTAACCGTATCACTGTTTGGCAAAAGCAGTAAGTCAAACCCTCGCCCTGTAGGCAAATATAGCTACCAAGGGCAATTGTATACACTTGAACAACTAGCTCACATTGAGGCCGACCTGGGCTTCAATGATGAACTTGATGCTGTACGATCAAAAATAATTGATGACTTCATGGAAATTAGCCAACCATTCAAAGAAGACATTCATGCATTCAAAAGCATCGTTCTTCGCATTATTGATGAATGGGTCATTGCTCAAAACCTTGAAAGTTCAATCATTGCCGAGTGGTGCCTGGTAACCATGGAAGAAGAGGTTGATTACTTCAGAAGACGCCTTTCAACAATGGGTGAATTATATCAATTTGTTTATGACGTAACCTGGTTTTTGCGCAATTTTGTTGGCAACTGCACCGGCGCAGTTCAAAACTATTTTGTTACCATTAATCGACCAGATTTATACGAAAAATTCATCACCTACATTCGATCGTGATCAATGGAACAAATTTCAGGAACAATTCATAAGTTTCTGTTCCAGAGCCCAGACACCGGTTTCGGCGTATTGGTATTGACGATTTCTGCCGCGGACTCAACTATTGTTCGCGGCTTTTTCCATGGCGTGCAATCTGGTGAATCAATCACCATACAAGGCGCCTGGGTGGTTCATCCAAAATTTGGTAAACAATTTGAAGCCTCAGGCTACTCCGTTGAACTTCCAACCTCCCCATCTGCCCTAGTAAAGTACCTTGGATCTGGCCTTATTAAAGGCATCGGCAAGGTCTATGCACAAAAGCTGGTAGACCACTTTGGTACCGACATCTTAGAGGTGATCGACAAAGAACCAGACCGCCTAAAGCTAGTTTCTGGAATTGGACAGCAACGAGTCGCAACCATCGTAGAAAGTTGGAAAGACCAGCGAGAAGTCTCTTCGATCATGGTATTCTTGCAAGACAAAGGTATTTCACCCGCGTACGCCACCAAAATATTTAAAGTGTACGGAATGGAAGCCAGAGCAATTTTGCAAGAAAACCCGTATCGGCTTTGCCAAGATGTCTGGGGTATAGGCTTTAAAATAGCTGACGAAATTGCACAAAACATGGGCCTAGAACCAGATTCAATTAAACGATTTGAAGCCGGTATCGACCATTCATTAACTGTAAACGCAAGCTACGGCCACCTTTACATGCTCCTTGAAGAGCTTCGAAGAGCAACCTGCACCTTGCTTGAACTTTCTTTAGCGCAACACAACTCAACACTCAGGCGAGCTCTACACAACCTGTATGAACAAAAAAAGATCTGTTTGATCTCCAATAATGATAAACATTACGTTACCAGAGCGCAGTATTACTACACTGAGTTTGGCTTAGCACAACGAATTCTTAAGCAGCTGGAAGAGCCAAGCAAACACAGTTTTGATCTGGACAAAATTTATCGCTCGATACAAAGCTCTGGACAGGGTGATCTGCAGTTAAATCAAGATCAGCAGCGCGGAATCATGGCCTGTTTACAAAACAAAGTGACCGTCATTACCGGCGGACCAGGAACAGGCAAAACTACGCTTATCAAACAGCTTCTAAAAGTTCTTGATGAATACCACATCCGTTACAAGCTGGCAGCACCCACGGGTAGAGCTGCAAAGCGAATAACCCAAAGCTCTGGACGCCAAGCTGTCACGGTACACCGTTTACTGGGCTTCGACGTTGGCACGATGCGCTTTACTCGGGACGAGAGTAACGCCCTTGAAACCGACTTTGTCATCATCGATGAGTCATCCATGATTGACGTTTTTTTGGCAAATGGAATAGTTAAAGCTCTCCCTTACGATGCACACATCATTTTTATTGGTGATGTTGACCAGCTTCCATCAGTTGGCCCTGGCAACATTTTGCATGACCTGTTAACAAGCAAAATCGCCGGATCGGTTCGCCTAGAACATATATTCCGACAAGCCGATGACAGCATGATTGTTCTAAATGCTCATCGAGTAAACCAAGGTGAGTTCCCAACCAGCAAGCTAGAAGGCAAAAAAGACTTTTTCTTCATCAAAGAAGACCTCCCAGAGCGGTTGCCCGAACATTTAACCAAGATTTACCGCCAAACATTGCCACGCTTCTTGATAAGTCCTGACAATGCTATTGTGCTATCGCCCATGAATCGTGGAGCTGCTGGAGCGCACAAGCTGAACGGCGATCTGCAAACACTCCTAAATCCAGACGAAAACGGTGACACCGTCCAACGACTGGGCACTACGTTCAAAGAGGGTGATAAGGTGATGCACATCAGGAACAATTACGATAAAAAGGTGTTCAATGGAGACATTGGAATAATTGAAAGTATCGACAAGCAAGACAAGAAACTTCTTGTACATTACGGCAATCGAATGGTCCCGTATGAATTTAGCGAAGTTGATGAACTGGTCCTTGCTTACGCAATCTCAATTCACAAAAGTCAGGGCTCAGAGTACGACGCTGTAATCATACCGATGTTTTCGCAGCACTTCACACTCCTACAACGCAACCTGCTTTACACAGCACTCACACGCGCAAAAAAACTGTGCGTTCTGATCGGCCAAACAAAAGCTATAGCAATGGCAATAAAAAACACTAAGGGCAGCACTAGGACTACGTTTTTGTCGCAGTTCCTGACAACCGACCTTGTTTGCCGCTAATCAAATAAATTTTTCATGAAAAAGGGCAAGCTTTTATACTCACCCCGTCATAGCCTGTAAATACATTTACGTAGCTATTATTCTCTTCCAAGCAGCTCTTCTATCGAGCGACCTAAAAGATCTTCAAGCATTAACATTGCTTCTCTGAACTCGTCTACCACAGGCCCTATCTCTTTTTTTAGCCTGGGAGAAAGACTTTCTCCTAGAGAGCCATCTAATACCTCTCTCACATTGCATCTAAACATTTCTTCAAAGTCACAAATGCCCGTTTCAAGGTCGTCAATATCAATCCCGTAAAGCTCCATCTCGGCTTCTGTTAGCCTGCCATGAATATCGCGATCGCAAAGTGTGTTATCATGCGAAACTGAAGAACCAGTTGAGGCCAACGCTATAGTTGATAGCCCGATTAGTAGTAGACGCTTCATGCTTATGCCTAATTTTACATATAAAAAAAATTTACTGTCTTGTTAAAAAGTATATAAAATTTCTTAATCTCTAACAAATCTATCACACCGATAAAAATACTAAGGTAAGCACAAGAACTACGCTTTTGTCGCAGCTCCTTACAGCCGACCTTGTTTGCCAATAATCAAATAAATTTTGCATGAAAAAGGGCAGGCTTTAAAACCCACCCAACTCGTAGCCTGCAAATAAATTAAGGCCGATTAAGATAGTAGGAGCACAACTCTTCAAACGAGCAGCCTAACTCATCTTCCATCGAATGAAGATCCTTTTCCAGACCGTCAAGAGAATACTGGAGTTCCACTTTTTGATAATAAGATAATGTTGTTCCGACTAAGTCTTCAACATCTTGCCCAAAACAATCTTCAATTTTGCGTCCAAACAGACCTTCAAGCGTACTAATATCTTCAATGAGAGTGCGAACCATAGGCTCGAATACTCTTAGCATTGGCTTTGTTGGTAGCTCTGCGCGACCAGCTGTAACCAACGCCATAGTTGATAGCCCGATTAATAGCAGGCGTTTCATACTTATACCTCATTTTTACATATAAAAATAAATTTACTGTCTCGGTAAGAAGTATATGATATTTATGCAAAAATAACAAATCGACAATTTAAAAAAACACAGTTAAAACACCCACCCTGACGACGAAACAAAAAATGTGTAAACTTAAATAACTGTTAGGCTATACACACAAAACGGAGTTGGTATGCCATTATTATTTGTACCAAGACCTGGGCGAGCGATTCTGCGAGCACTACTTGCGTGTGCGATCATCTTCAACACAACCGCAATCCTTACTCGACCTACAAAATCAATGGTGATAATGCTTGACCCAGCAGGGGATGCGCAGCACACGGGGCGGCTGATTGATGACTCATTCGAGCGTGGCATAGCACTGCAATGCGCTGAAGAACTTAAGCTGAAAATCGAGTCTATTACAAACAACACTCGCGTTATTCTGACCCGCTTCCCGGGCGAAACTCTTGAACCTCTGCAAAGCGCCGAATTCTCTAACCGAATGCAAGCAGACCTGTTCATAAGCCTACACCTATATCAAGAAGTCGAAGACGCACCTAGGTTGTCGATATTTGCCTTCTCATACGACCCAATGACAAGCTTCATGCACCGAAACCTTAAACGCCTTACACTGCTCCCGTACGACCAAGCCTATCAACGTTCACGAGCAACAACACAACGCTACACAGAGCTGTTTAAAAAGGCCGTACAAACCAGCTCACAGCAACCATTACGTGCCATTCAAGGTCCATACAGTTTTCCATTCAAACCACTGATCGGAGTTGAAGCTCCATCTTTTTCTCTAGAGTTGGGAATTGCTCACAAAGACAGTTGGAGAAGTGTAGTTGGAGTACTAGCAAATGGTGTTGCAAAAATTGCAGATAAATACCAGAACAACAGAAGCGTACAATGATAAATCGCATACGCAAGCCACTAATCACACTTCTAGCATTTTTTTGTTTTGGCACGATTATGTATGCCTGGTACCACGGTATAATCCTAATCCGCTTACGACGACACCAGACAGAACAACCAGGATTTGCAGCCCAACAAGCTGCCATCACCAAACACAAGGTAAAGATGCATTACTGGCATCAAGAGCGTTGGATGAACGAGCAAAGCTCAATAATATGGTACAAAAATAAACGCTCAGACAACATCGCCCACCTGATACAGGCCTGGTTCACTCTGCTCGAAGAAGACAACATAATCGCAAGACGTGTAAGCGTGCAGTCATGCGCATTGTCTGGGTCAGGTAAGGTCGCCTACGCATCGTTTGACCGTAGCCCCTTTGGCGAACAAGACGCTATCTTTGCAAAATGGCTCTTGATCGAAGGTCTACTAAAAACATTGCATGCAAATCAGGTCGGTATTACCCACATACACCTATTATGCCACAACCAGCCGATCAAAGATTATCATATCGACTTCAATAATCCATGGCCCGTTTCTGGCTTTGCAAAGCACTGAACTCGCTCAACCTGAATAAGAGCATTCTTAAAAAGTTCTGTTGAATCACCCAAGCGATACTCATTCTGATAAAAAACTTTTACAACACCACCCAAATTTATAAGACGCTTTGCGCACATAACGCATGGCAGCATAGTTACAAAAATAAATTTTGGGAGAGCTCGAGGAGCATCGCAGTTGATAACCGCATTTTCCTCTGAATGCAGGCAACCACAGTTACCTTGCTCTGCACGGTCGCATTGATTGGGTAACCCGGTTGCATTGCCGTTGTAGCCAACAGCCAACACCTTACGAAAGTCTATGCTGGTCATCACGGTGCCAACACGCGCTCTGCTGCAAGTTGACCGTCGCGCTAGTTGATAAGCAAGACCCATGTAAATGTACTCAAATGAAGGACGTCCATTCATCACAACTCTCCTTTTAAAAAAACCGTTGATTGTTGTACCTTTGCGCGCCAGTCTAACACAACAATACGATCGCAAACACATATCTATTGCGCCTTATGCAACGCAAGTACAGATTGACATTTTTTGTTATTTGTATACCATAAAATTATAGAAAATTATTCTGTTGGAGAGTCGTAAATAAGGATAAATTTATTATGAAAACGTTACGTACAATTGGTATATTCGTTACTATTGCTACGGCAATGACGGCCTGCGCTTTAGCTGCACCTTATATTGCAAAAACCCTAAACACGAGTCCTGCCGTGCCAGCTTACAAGCCATTCGACCCAACCAAAACTAAAACGCTTGATGACATTCAAACACTCTTTGATGTAACCCCAGAGATCATTGAAGGTCGCGCTCAGGCAACAGTTGATCTGTCCGCACAAAAAGTTGCTGCAATACTAGCAATGCCCGCTAAAGATCGTACATTCCAAAATACATTTCAAGAACTGGATGCGGCCGAAGAGCTCTTGTACATGAACATAGATTTCGTGACAATTTTCAGCTTCACTAATTCAAACAAAGACATTCGCGATGCCGCAGATAAGGCAAAGCTAATGTTCAAAAAAGCCCGTATAGATATGATCAAGGGAAGCCCCGAGATGTACGAAGCTTGTTCTCAAGCAAGCAAGCATATCGACAGATCATCGCTGAACGAAGTTGAACTGCGCTACATGGATCACATCATGGCACGCTTTGCAAAAACAGGTATGCACCTTGACCCAGCCACTAAACAAGAAATTAAAGAGAAATTGGCCAAAATTGACTCTTTGTCCGTAAAATTTGGCGAGAACATTGCGCAAGACAGCGCAGCTCGACATATCACCATAAGCCCGAACGAACTTCCTGGCCTTGAGCAAGAGTTCATTGATGCCCTAGAAAAAACCGATGACGGACAATGCATCATAGGAGTTGACTATCCAACCTATGTGCCAGTCATAACCACCTGCGAAAACGAGAATACTAGAAAGCTACTCTGGAAACAGTTTGGCAACCGTGGATACCCAGCCAACGAGGCAGTACTCAAAGAGCTAATTAAAGTTCGTGATCAAGTTGCACACCTGTTGGGTTACCCGAGCTATGCACATAGCCAGCTCAACTATCTCATGGTAAAAAATCCAGAAACAGCTAACAACTTTTTAGATGATCTGTTAGTTAAAGCATCTAAGAAGCAAAAAGAAGAATTTACAGAAATTTGCGAATGCCTTCATCCGTCAATCTCATTAACTGAAGATGGAAAACTGAAGCCATGGGACTCTCCTTTTGCAACAACCTGGTATCGCAAACAAAAGTTTGAAATTGATGAAGAGCAAATTTCTAAATATTTCCCGTTCGAACATACAATCGAAGCATTGCTACACATCTACGAGCAGTTCCTTGATCTAGAAATAACACAAGTTACATGTCCCAAACTATGGGACGATAGTGTACGAATGTTTGAGATTCGCTCAAACCAGGACCAACATCTAATGGGTCGTGTAATACTCGACCCGTTCCCTCGTCCAGGCAAATATACTCACGGTTGCCATTGTGGAGCCATCCAAGCAGTAACAAAACCAGATGGAACGTACCAACCAGCACTTTCATGCCTTATAACAAATTTTAATAAGCCAACAGCTGGTCACCCAGCTCTATTGAGACGTGGACAGGTAACAACCTTTTTCCATGAGTTTGGCCATGCATTGCATCATATTTGTGGAAGTTCACAATTCTGTAAATTATCTGGCACATCAACCGTCCGTGACTTTGTAGAGATGCCCTCGCAAATGCTAGAAGAATGGCTCTCTGATCCTAAAATTCTTAAGATGGTCAGCAAGCATTACCAAACGGGCCAAAGCCTCCCAGACCATATAATAGAAAAAATAATGGCCGGAAAAACCGCAACTTACGGTACTTTTGTTGCAAGGCAAATTGGCCTGTCAAAATTTGCACTCTGGTGCTTCCTGGAAGGCGAAAACAAAGAACCATCCGAACTTAACAAAAAATTAAACACGCTCATTTCTCCACACGTAGCACATCAACCAGGCGCAACTCATTTTTATGCTTCATTCGGGCACTTAGAAGGGTATGGAGCAGCTTACTACGGCTACCTCTGGTCCCGTGCATTTGCTCTGGATATGTTTGATAAAATCAAAAGCGTTGGCTTGCTGAACCCAGAAATTGGACGCGTTTACCGTGACCAGGTTATCGGGAAAGGCGCAACTGTGGATGCAAATATTCTGATTGAGCAGTTCCTTGGTAGAAAACCTACACTTTATGCATTCCTAAAAAATGGTGGCTTATAGGCATCAATGCGCATATTAGCTACAAATCACTTGCCTTGACATGAAAAGTATGAGTAACATGAACGCGTTATTTAATTGTCTTGTTAATTCAAAAGGGATACACAATGAAAAATCATCAAATGTGGTCAGTAGTATGTACACTTGCTGGTGCCGCCATTCTTGCCGATCACTTTAAAATAGTACACAACGTTTGGAGCATCGCTCTACCATTGCTTGGAGCTTTCCTTCTATTCAAAGGTGTAATGGGGCTTATGGGCAAGAACTGTTGCCCAATAAAATAAATTTGCCACATTTAATGTTGGACGATGTATATTACTTACAGTGAATACGTCGTCCAATTTTTTTGCCCTATCCATCTACGCTAAAAGCGTTGTCACGATAAGGAAAACTACAAAGGCAAACTTTGATGAATATGAGAAGAAAAAAAACTATGAAGCAAAACAACATTGCCTCACTTGTCTGGATAGCTATGGGTGGAATTATACTTGCTCATCACTTTGGCTACATTTCAGACCTATGGCCACACTTCATTGTTGTTTTTGCGGCCTTAATGATAGCCAAAGGCCTACTAGGACTTACACATAACTCATAAATAGTCGGTAGTCTGTACTTTTATTTCGGCAGTAGCTACACTTTCTGCATAGTACCAAATAACAGAAACGGGAGACTGAATATAATGGAAAATTCCTCACAACAAAGCGACTTCAAATACAAACTCAAAGGTTTTTTGTACATTTTTGCAGGAATCGTTTTGCTTCTTGATCGCATGCATTTACTACAAGATATCGTGCAATATCTAATACTTATCGGCGGACTGTTCCTGATCAGCTATGGTGTAATTATTACACGTCTTTACAAAGTAATCGGTAAGCTGATTTGGAAAAAAAGCGAACCTAAGCCTGATCAACCAATCGAAAACGAATAATCCGTAAACATAACTGTTAATCGGATCTATGCGCTTCCTGCGTAACGTGCCTGACCGGAATTGCGACCTTGATCGAGTTGTCGTGCAATGCGCGAACAATGCTAAAACGAAGATCTGATTCAATGTCGTACATATCCAGAGTCTTACTTGAACTAATAAAGGCACGAATCATAAATTCATAACCATTATCACCAAACTGAACAAGCCGAATTATTGGCGCTGGTGAACGCAAAATCATTAGATCTTTTTCTAGCAAAGCCAAAATAATCTCTTTGACCTTGCTCGGGTCAGCTGCGTATGGAATCGTAATGTTTATATCATTAAACGCAACAAACGATCGCACGTAATTCCAGTTCCTCACATGCTTACTGATAATCACGGAATTAGGAACAATAAATGTCGTACTATTTTTGCTACGCAAGATTACACTTCGTGGAGTAATTTGACGTACTACACCGATGGTTCCATCCTGCAGCTCAACAAAATCGCCAATCTTGATAGGGCGTTGAATCAGAATAATAAAGTAGGCAAAGAAGTCACTAATCAGCTCTTTGATTCCCCAACCAATACTGAACAATACAGCGCCAAAATAGAGCATCAACGAGCCAAGCCCAACTTGCTGTATACCAAGAAGAAGAGCGATAGTAACAATAATATATCGGGTTAAGGCCATGAGCATTGTTTGAATGCCAACCTCAACAATTAGTAATGCAAAAATTCGTCGTAATACAAAACGATTAATCAAAGTTGCAACTACCATTGCACCCGAAACCAACGCAAGAAGATGCAGAATAGAAACAGCGCTAACCTCAAGCGGTTTACCGGTAGCATCAAGAGTACTGGAAGTGTAGAATGAGCGATGTATCACATCGTAAACTGTATCCCAACCTATTGCTCTGCCCCAAACCCAAGCCGCCAAAAATATGGCGCAAGAGATTAAACCAACAAAAGTAGTTATAACAAATAGACCGTACCAAGATTTAGCATTTGCAAAGCGTTCCTTGGAAACCTCTCTGCTGCGCACAAAAAAGATATCTGAAGATATGGTCCGAATGTATTCGTTTGCCCAAACAAAAAATGGCATAAAGGCGATTGAAACCGCAAGCCTATAAACAATGTATCGAACCCATCTACCTAGACCGATAGCAGGGTGACTCATTATGACGGCAATACCAACAAAAATAAGCATAACAGGGTAAATTCTATCAACCCATTTCTTAATCCAAGGCCTATCTGGCAAGATCGAAAATATTAACCCTTTTGAAACAAGCAACAGCAACAAAATTGAGATCTGGAAGATGATAAAGTTAATAGCATGAAGAAGTGCCGGAACACTTGTTTCGTAGTACCCACCAGTCAAAAACGCTTCTCTAACTAGCATTAAAATTATTGTTGAGAAGGTTAAGAAAGAAAAAACACGCCTCAACCACTCCTGGTAGACCTTGCCAACAAAAACATAATCCTTCTTAAAATTCAAATTTCCCATGCACACAAAGTATGAGCGAGATAGATAGATTAAGTATGGGATAGATCCAAGGAAGATAATGCTTAGCATAAAATCATCTAAAATCAGATGAAATTTAGCTAAAGCAAAAGCCACCGACCAAATAAATATACTGGTAAGGTGATCAATGAAAAACTGTAAAGTAGCCAAACATAGCGCCAGCCACCTCCAACTGTGGATCCGGCTGTCCGAACTCGTCTCCCTCTGATCTACAATTCCTTTCAGATGGCTTGCAAAGTCTGGTAAATAAACCCTAAGCAGTAGAAATAGCAACAGGAGTAATAACAGGCCTAATAGCAAAGTAATCGCATGCAATGGTTGGTGAAAACTGTTACCTGCCCAAGCAAAAAATGCTGGAATGGACAAATTCTTTACATGCACAAGCGCTAACACGCGAAGATCGCCCAAAAATTTACGCATATCAATGGCACTGCGCTTGAGTTGCTCCCAAGTGATAGCATGTGCAGAGCGAGAAAGCATCGAGCGTCCAGTCAACTCAGAGTGAACGGACAGAAGCTGCTGCATACTTTTTTGCAAAACAACCAGCACCTTAGAGTAAACCTCAATCAAGCGACCAACCTCGGTCACCTGTTTACGAACACCGTTGTTAGCCCGCAACAAAAACTCGCGAACCTCTTTGTACGCTCGGGCATTATTTTGGAAAAGTGATACACGATTAGATTCAAGCTCTACCAACTTGGCAACAGCAGCATCAAGCTGCTTGTTAAGTGTATTTAGACGCAGCGTAGCAGAAGTACGCTCATCATCAACTCTTGATAATTCTGAGGAAACTTTTGCTCTAAATGGTTCGTAACTTTTGCTTTCAAACAATAAAAGTTCGTCGTTTATTTGTGATGAAATTAGCCGGTACCAGGTCCTAACAATCATCGAATCAACTTCACGCTCTTGCAGATCCGATTTAGTTAAAAATATTCTAGCATCCTGGAATTCGCGCCTGAGCTTCAAAAGGTCGATATAAGATGATAATGCTCGTACCTTTGAATATCCTAGCCATTGATTGGCAGAGATTTGCTTGGCGTCGTCCTCCAGTGAAACATTGTACTGCTTTGCGAGGGTATCGCGCTCGGCCGAACGTGACTCCTCTTCTTTGATTATCTGATCGCGCTGACCATAAAATTTATTCTTTTGAACAAGCGAATATTGACGCTGTAGTTCAAGATCATTTTTAATTTTATCCACATAAGAAACCGGAATAATCAACGCACCTTTGCGCTTAATCATCGATAGTAAACGCTTAACCATCTCCAGCTTACGCTTACTAACAAAAATTTTAGTCGCATTAAACAGCGCCTGTTGCTCCGCCTCCTTAACCCGTAATTTTGCTAGCTCTATCTGGCCCTTAGTAAGCTTTATAGCCTCATCAGCCAAACGCGCCTTCTGCTCAAGAGTCAAAAGTGGCTTGTTGCTTGTTTTTTGCCCATCATAGCTCTGAGAACTTTGAGCTGATTCACGTGCCTTTTTCTGGTCCTTTACCTTAGACTCAAATCCAGCCAAGGCCTGCTTACTGCTTGAAAGCTCTCCAGAAGTTTTACTTTTTTCTTCCAAATACTTCAGACTATCTTGTAGATCATACGAAAGGGCTGTTACACGCTGTAGATCATCAAAATTGAAGTGTGACTTGCCTGCCTGAAGGCTCTTAAAATAAGGGTCTAAAAGATATTTTTGTATCTCTCTAACGTGGCCCTCGATAACAAGCACAGTCTGTGTTGTAACTGGAGCCAACTCATTTATGACATGATAAAGCTGATTACTAAGTGATAATCGTTTTTCTAAAAAAAGTGATTTTCCTGTTTTTTGAGCAATATTGCCCTGTAATATTCTAATCTCGTTTGCAATATTATTGGCCCGCGAAGAGTAATCTTTACCAGAAAGAGCCTCTAACTCAGCCTTTATCTGGTCCAACCGCTCCTGCATCGTCGCAACATCAGATTTACTTAACGATACAGCTGAATGGTTGCCCATTAACATTTTGACCAAGCCACCCATTGGCAATGTACTCGAAGCGTACAAGCTGAGTGCAATTAATACGTAAGACAATCTCTTCATAGTTTTTCCACGTATCCTGTTACAGAAAGCCAACTTTAAATAGCTCGCGCCTCGGATGAAGTTGCATACACTGACGCAACCAACAATCAAACAAATGTAACCAACCTGGCGGTATTTCTTTCTCCAACATAGTCTCGGGCGATTGCGAAATCAAGCTATCGAACCAGTCAATATCACAAGGCGGCTGATTAGGATGAGTACCAATCAAAACAAAAAGCTTGGTCAAAAAAATACGCTTACCTGCCTCAGAAAGGCTCTGAGCATCAATAAGGTATAGCTGCTCAACCAATGCAAAAATAGCAATATCCATGCTGCCATAATCAACCGAAAAAAAACATAATTCTAGGATAGTACAAAAAAAAGAGAAATCGCATCGAGCCCACTGCAATGCAGTTTTCTCAAGAATTATACTACCCATGCGCCATCGCCCAGCCCGCAAGTCAGCCGTGTATGTAATAAGATTACCCGGAGAGCACAGCCGCATATCACGCACACTGCACCTCAAGTCAATTCGTCCAAGCTGTTTGTCAAACAAGGCTATCCTGTTTTCCGACAAACTTCGCATCACAATACCACGTCGATAAACGTTCACAAACCACTCTTCTTTACAACTCTATCACTCAACCAAAAATCATACGCTTAGTGTAGCGTACAAGTACAACGTAAAACTACTTTTTTCTTTTAGGACGAGCCACTGTCGTCTGCTTCGGCCCAAGCTTTATATCAGACAAATTTTTTGTTCTGGGCACATTCTCCCAATCATTTCCAAAGTTTTTAACCCTCTCTTCTTTTATTCTTTGAAGAAGAGGGTCTATATGATCTAAACTATCCTGAATCTCTGTCTTCCCATTGCCAAAACAATCAACAATATTCCAACCGTCAACACTGCCTTTACCTTTAATTAGGCTCCTTTGAACCACTTTCTGTTTCAGCTTTAATCTCTTACCCAAGCTTATTCTTCTATACATTTCCAGTTTTTTTACGTAATCAGCTTGAGAAGCTCTAAAATCAACCTTGAGTTTTTTAATCGACAATCTACCTTCAGAGAAGTGCTTTTGGTAAAAACTCTTTGCTTGCATATCCTTACCAGAAAGAACGCTCAGCAACGGATAAACGTACGGCCTCAAATCTTCACGCTCACTAAATGTTTTAATACATTTCGATAAACTAGATCTGTTTTCATTTACAAATCCATCCCAAAAAATCATCTTGTCCTCTCGTTTGCTATTAAACCGAGAAAACAATTTATTGGTATCGTTAAACTTTTTTAGCAACTCCAGAACAGATGTAGGCAACTCAGCTCTATTAAAGCGCGTTGAACCAGACCGAGTTTTCAGTTCAATGATTCCTAAATCTGAGTAGACTGCAAACGAATCATTAATTGCGTCCATCTTGTTTTTTGATACCAAATTAACCATAAAAACTTGGTCTAAAAAGTTTTGACCCGCTAGCTTTTTCTTATTATTTGAATCGGCCTGCTGCACAAAAAAATCAGATACATTAATTGCCACACCTTCAACACCAAGCTGCGTTAAAGCTGTAGACTGAAGAGAAAATGGTCTGTCCAAAAAAAGTTTCTTGTTAGTTAACCCTTTCACCTCTTCTTGCTGTCTAGCTTGCTCGGCAAGGCGATTGCTTTCTTGATAATTATTATACAAATTAACTGCAAAATTCTTTGCTTGATACTTTAAGTCACCGGTCACACTTGCAACGCCATAACCAAAATCACAGGCCTTATTTTTTATACAATCAGCGAAATCGACAAGCGTCCCGCAAGCTGCAGCACAGCTAAACAACAGACCACACAAAGCTACTCGCCCAACATTAATGCGCATTACTACACTCCCCACTAAAAACAATCGATTTAGACCATTTTAATCAAGTGAATGTAACTCAGCTCAGCTCAAAAAAACGAGGGTTTATAGTTATTTTGGATTCGTACTTTTCTTGCTAGATCAATTTGAACGGGTGTCTGCGCCCTGGTAAACAGATGCTTTTTTTCAGCCACATTGAATGCGGGGCAACAGATTGTTGCCCCGCGAGTAAAAATTTAGTACTTACTTATTCTGGTTGCTATTCTGATTCTGCTCTAGAATTCTCAGGTTTTTTTCTTGCGTAGCTTTCAACTTGCTTTTAGCAAGACTAGTCTTGCTAATTCTATTAAGCTGAATCTTTCGAGAGGCCGTCAATTTAATAGCATAATTCTTCATTAGCTGATCAGACTCAGAGTTAAGTTCTTTCAGCCTTTTAGAAGTCAACCCGCTCAACGTCAAAACTTCATCCAATGAGTTTCTGTCGCTTTGTTGTTTTTTATAAACTAAAGCATTCACCAACCCTGGAATATAGCCCGAAAGACGCTCATCTTTACTGAAAGTGTCAACAAGGGCCGAAAACTCTCTGCTTCTCTTTTGACAAAAATTAGCGACAACTACCACGTTACCACTCGAACAAATAGCGTTAAGCCCTGTCACAAAACGCAACTGGCCTGGCTCAAGGTCGACCTTGCTAAATTCAAGATCTTCATCTGGCAGCCTTATTGCATGCAGGTCTCTATTTTTTACTACAACGCTCAATTTGCTGTCGTATTTTGTAGCTGATTTAGACAATTTTGCCAGAAAAACATTACTAAATATTGCTACAGGCAAAGCTCCTTTGTCGCTAATTTTATCTAACAGACCTTGCTGCCCAAGTATAAACGGACCTTCAGTTGTTTCTTCTGTTGTAAAACCAGAAGGCCAATCTGATATTAAGGTCGGTACTAGCGAAAACGGAACTTGTTTAACGAATGCGGGGTGACTATTAAGATCTGTCTTAAATACTAAATCTTTCACAGCTATTCGCTTATCTTCTTTATTTTTAACGTTTTTCTTATAAGCAGCTATGGCACGATCCCGAGCGCCACCTATAACATTCGTGGTATTGGTATAAAGTTCTACAATCTTGGAACCAATAGACGGTGTTTGACCTTCACCACCACCCCACATTCCCAAAGCAATCTGCTGAGTTGCAACACAAGCGAGTAATAAAAAAATCGAACGGTAGTTTGTAGACATAACGCCACCCCTTTGGCTAATGATAATGAAATTTTTCAGTTCAATTTAACCAGAAAAACATTGGGCTGGCAACCAAATAACAGCATTATATCGTTATTTTAGCAGGCGTTTTTTTAATCTATTCCATTGATCACGTAGCTTGATTGCCAATTCAAAGTCGAATTCCTGCGCAGCAACACGCATGCGCTCCTCCAGGTCTTGAAGGTACTTAGGAACCTCTGACAGGGGTATCAGCTTATCAGAATCACGCTCACGAGCAGACTTTTTACCGCGTCCAGAATTCTTTGAGGCTTTAGCAATAGCATCCTGTAGACCTGATATTGTCTTTGTAACGTCCCGCTTGACCGAGGTAGGAGTAACGCCATGCTCCTTGTTGTACTCAACCTGTAGCGCTCGACGACGCCCAGTCTCATCAATTGCAGCTCGCATTCCTGCAGTCATTTTGTCGGCGTACAAAAACACCTTTGAATCAACGTTACGCGCAGCACGGCCAATAATCTGAATCAACGACCGCTTGTCACGCAAAAAGCCAGCAGTGTCAGCATCCATGATGGCCACAAGTGCAACTTCGGGAAGGTCGATACCCTCTCGCAACAAGTTAACTCCAACCATCACATCAAAAATGCCCTGGCGCAGCTTGTTCAACAGTTCAGTACGCTTAGGCGTCTTGAGCTCACTGTGCATGTAACAAACTTTAAGTTGCCGTTCTTCGAGATAGTAGGCCAGCTCTTCTGCCATTTTTTTGGTTAGCACCATGACAATTGATCGATATCCGCTTTCTATTGTTTGCTTTATCTCTTTGATCAGATGTTGTATTTGTCCTTCGCGACCCCGTACAAATACCTGCGGGTCGACCAAGCCAGTTGGCCTAATCACCTGCTGTACCACGGAGTGAGAGTGAGCAAGCTCATAATCACCCGGCGTTGCTGATACAAAAATTGCGTCTTTGAAGTACGGCTCAATCTCCTCAAACTTGAGAGGGCGATTGTCAGCCGCAGACGGTAATCTAAACCCGTACTCTATAAGCATTTTTTTGCGAGCCTGGTCCCCAGCAAACATACCTCGCATCTGTGGCAATGCGATGTGAGACTCATCAACAACAAACAAGAAGTCATCACCAAAAAAATCTAGCAAACAGTGCGGGGGCTCTCCTGACTTACGGCCTTCAAAAAAGCTCGAATAGTTCTCGATACCCGAGCAGTAGCCGACTTCCTTCATCATCTCAAGGTCGTGACTAACTCGCTGTATAATTCGTTGCTTGTAAACTGGATTTTGCAAAGTTTGAGAATGTCGATCAAGCTCCTGCTTTATGCCTACAATAGCACGCTCTTTTTTTGCCTCGGTTGTAACAAAATGCTTTGCAGGGAAAACAATTGTGTTGTCCAGGTCCAACATAACATTACGCTCAACACGACTAATCCACTGCAACGACTCAATCGTTGAGCCAAAAAGTTCGATGCGCAAAACATCTTTATGATAAGGCAGCTGAACCTCAACTGTGTTTCCACGCGCACTAAAAGTTCCAGGTAAACGCTCAACGTCATTACGCTTGTACTGAACAAAAACCAGCTTACTCAGAAGTTCTGAACGCTTAATCGTCATACCAACACTCAACTGCAGCGCCAAGTTTTTGTAGTCGGTAGGATTACCAAGCGAATAGATTGATGATATTGAAGCAATAACAATTGTGTCCCGTCGATTAATCAACGAAGCTGTCGCCTCTATTCTAAGACGCTCAATCTCGCTGTTTACCTTGGTCTCTTTCGCTACGTACAGGTCTTGGGCTGGCATATACGACTCCGGCTGGTAATAATCGTAGTAGCTCACAAAATAACAGACCTTGTTTTCAGGGAAAAATAGATTAAATTCTTCGTACAGTTGTGCCGCCAAGGTCTTGTTCGGACTTAGAATCAACACAGGCTTGTCCTGCTGAGCAATCACATGAGCGATGGTCAAAGTCTTACCAGAGCCGGTAACACCGAGCAATGTCGACATGCCAGGCCGATCTTTAACCAGCTTGCTTATCGCCTCAGGCTGAGAGCCACAAGGCTTAAAGGGAGAATGTAGCTTAAAAAGACTCATAAAAGCACACACCTAAAAATAATTAAAAGGTACAAATTCTACCCTAGTTTAGCATGTTTTTATGTAAAAACGTATCAATTATATTCTCATTTTTAGCGCATGCGCACAACCACACGTAACAAAGGCGATAAAACCCATAAAACATAGAAAACTGGTCTCGAAGCAACTCCCACACCCACGTTTTACATTTTTTGCATTATTCACAAGTTTGGCCCTCTGCAAGCTCCACAAGATCTCAATCTTACTCTGCTCTGGATCCAACTCTACATAATTCTGATTATTAACTCTCTTACAAGGCCAGCAACCAGCGACACTTGCTCGCGGTAAGCTCACAAAAACCAGAACAAACATCAAAGGCGAGAGAACGCGCTTGGCTATTTTAAATCTACGAATCACCTCAACTCCTAAAAAAAACCTCTTGGCATTCTCGCGCATACGGGGACCCAGGGCTAAAAATAAGTTCCTTTAAGATATGAAATTGTGTATTCAATGCTACAAAATGCAACAACAAAAAGTCACGCGATCAATCCAAATTATCAAATGAGCTACTCAAAGACTGAATCCACGCATACGCGAGGATGACAAGGATTACCTAAAAGTAGCCTAAAACTCTGGCTGCCTGCCCTTCAAAGCTTTACGCGAAGAAGGGTCATTCTTTACAAAAGTAGGCCACAACACGTACACTGTAATAAAAGGGAAGAATTCAAGCAGAGCAAGACAGATTTCGTAATTATTTCTCTCGTCTTACACGCTCATCTGTATCATTCACAGAAGCTGTAACTTCCCTAATAACCCGTATAAGTACAAGGCATATAGCTTCACAATTTTTAGCTGTTACAAGGCATAAATGAAAAAGATTTTAATTAACGACAATCCGTGGCAAACGCGGATTGCAATAACCCGTAACGATCGATTATGTAACCTTTACTTCGCATCTCATGAAAAACAACCTCTTGAACGCTGCTTTTTTAAAGGCACCGTCATCAAGGTTCTACCTGGTATACAAACGGCATTTGTTGACTTTGGTCAAGAAAAAGCCGGTTTTTTGCATATCTCAGAGATTGATCGCGAATTAGCATTCGACCGCATGCACGGCTCATCCGATGATGAAGACGAGCAACTAGACACTCTGGATGGCGACAATACAGAACCAGTAAAGAAAAAACGCCCAGGCAAGCCTGACAATATCGCCAAGATCCTAAGAGAAGGCGAGCATATTCTCATTCAGGTAAGCAAAGAACCTGTCTACCAGAAGGGCGCAAAGCTTACAACTTGTTTTACACTTCCGGGCCGCTTTTTTGTCTTAATGCCTAATATTTCTCGCATTGCTATTTCTAAAAAAATATCGGACAAGGAAGAGCGCACTCGATTAAAAGAGCTTGTTCGCCAAAACCTACCCGAAGGCATGGGTGCGATTATTCGTACAACATGCGATAGCCGTCCACCGCACGAGATACTTTCTGATTTGGCCTACCTAGTCAACACATGGGCAGAAATACAAAGTAAATACGAATCAGCCGAACCGCTTGAGAAAATTTACGAAGACGCGCCACTTGCATCGCAAGTTGTCCGTGATCATCTAGATGATGACGTTGAACGCGTAATTGCTGACACCAAAGAAAGCCAAGACGAACTTTACAAGTTCATTCGCGAAATCGCTCCTGACCAAGCGCACAAAGTTGTGCTATATAACGAGCCTCCGATGCTCTTTGACGGGCTTAAAATCGACGAGCAAATTCAGCAAGCTCTTGAGCCAAAAGTACATCTAGATTGTGGTGGTAGCATAATCGTTGAGACAACTGAGGCCATGACGGTTATCGATGTTAACACCGGCAAATTTACCGGTAGAGCTCGAAGCTCCATGGAAGAAACAATCTTCAAAACAAACATGGAAGCTGCAGACGAAGTTGTTAGACAACTGGGACTACGCAACATCGGTGGATTGATCGTTATCGACTTCATCGATATGTCTACCAGCACAAACAAACAAAAGCTCATTCAACATCTTGAAAAAACACTGCGTGAATACGATAAGTTCCAATCAGTGGTTCTAAAAATCTCTGAGTTTGGCCTTGTTCAAATGACCCGTAAAAGATCGGGTAAAACATTACAACAACAGATGGCAGAAACTTGCCCCTGCTGTAGCGGACTAGGCGTTGTTTCTTCTGTATTTACTCAGTCTCACAGCACTTTGCGAGAGCTTAAAAGACTGTTATTGAGCAATAAAGAAAGTGATTCGGTTGTTCTAAGTGTTAATCAAGAACTGTTCGAATATATCAATACAGCCTTGTACAACAGCATTCTACAACTAGAAAAACAACTAAGCTGCACGATAACGCTCCAGCTAGAGCCAAAACTTACTCGTATGCAACACGCTATTAAACAGATCAAATAAATATGCTAAGCTAAGCTCGTTTGCGACTTGCGAATACCGCTATTGTCGCACGCGAGCCGTTTGCTTCATCGGCATAATATACCGCTTTCAATCAGGAAGGAACGTCATGGCTGATACACAATCAGTTCTTGAGAGGTACCCAGAATACGAGATTACCATCGGTATCGAGGTTCACGTACAGCTCAACACAGCAAGCAAAATTTTTTGTCGCTGCCCAAACAGCCCGACACCTGACGCTAATCAGAACATTTGCCCGATATGCTGCGGTCACCCTGGAGTGCTTCCTGTATTGAACAAAGAAGTAGTCAATGGCGCCATTAAGGCGGGCCTTGGCACTAACTGTACAATTGCACAACACTCAGAATTTGCTCGCAAACATTACTTCTATCCTGATCTTCCAAAAGGCTTCCAAACTACACAGAGCGACAAACCGATCTGCACAGACGGTTCAGTCAATATTCGACTGGATGACGGAAGCACAAAAGTAATTCGCATCGAGCGAATTCACATGGAAGAAGATGCCGGTAAAAACATCCACGCTACAGGCACAAACGAGAGTTTTGTTGACCTTAATCGCGCCGGAACACCGTTGATCGAGATTGTTTCTAGACCTGATATTTGTAATGCAGCTCAAGCTACTGCTTATCTAAAAACATTGCGATCAATCGTTACGTATCTGGGCATCTGTAGCGGAAACATGGAAGAAGGCGCATTCCGCGCTGACACCAATCTTTCGATTAAACTCAGAAGCGCAACCGAGCTTGGAACTCGCTGCGAGCTAAAAAACATCAACTCATTCAAGTTCATTCGCGACGCGATTGAGTACGAAGCTGAACGTCAGATCAAAAAGATATTAAAGGGCGAAAAAATCGTGCAAGAAACACGACTTTGGGACACCGTAGAGCGCAAAACCAAAAGTATGCGTAGCAAAGAAGATGCAGCCGATTACCGGTACTTTAGAGAACCAGATCTGCCTGTCCTAAAAATAGACAAGGAATGGGTACAAAGAATCAAAGATGAATTACCTGAGCTCCCTGAACAGAAATTTGAACGGCTTTGCTCACAAAACAATCTATCGGCCTATGAGGCTGATATTCTAATCTACAATCCAGAAGTTGCAGATTATTATGAGCAGGCATACGCCATTACACCAAGCAAAAATCTTATTAATTTGGTTCTACGTGACATCATGGCACACCTAAAGGACCAAAAAATTACCGTTAAAGAGTGCAAAATTGCACCAAAACAACTCTGCGAGCTTGTAGCAATGCTTGACAACGGAGCCATTAATAATCGTGCCGCACGGACCGTTTTTGACGAGATGGCCGAGAATGGTGGCAGCCCCGGTGACATCGTTAAGGCAAAAGGCCTCGAGCAGATCGGTTCATCACAAGAGATAGAGGTCATTGTTAAGGCCGTTATCGACGCATCCCCAGATCAACTTGCAGCTTATCGGTCAGGTAAAGACCGGCTGTTTGGCTACTTTGTCGGGCAAGTGATGAAAAAAACTGGCGGAAACGCGAATCCAAAAATTGTACAAGAGCTTCTCAAAAAGCATTTATCAGCCGAGTGACATGCGCTAAAAAGGAGTGACATGAACAGAAACGAGCTGGTCAGTTATCTAGATTCATATCTGGATCCTGATAAAATCAAAGATGACTCAATCAATGGATTGCAGGTTCCTGGCGATGAACAGGTTAGCAAGATTGCTGTTGCAACCGATGCAACGCTAGACACATTTAAAGCCTCGGTTGAGAATGGATGCAACTTTCTGTTTGCTCATCACGGTATGTTTTGGAGCTACCGCAAAGAAGGCCGAATTACACCGCTATTCAAGAAAAAACTACAATTTTTGTTCGACAACAACCTCTCTGTATACGCTTCACACTTACCCCTGGATATGCACCCCGAGTGCGGCAACAACAAAGTTCTTTTTGACCTTCTCGAGCTACAAAACCCTGAACTGATGGGCCTTTATCACGGTTCACTTATCGGCATGATGGGTACAGTAAAAAACCAAAAAACAAACTTTAATGACTTTGTAACACTTATTGAAACGCAACTTCAGGACAAAGTTAACGCTTACCACTTTTCAGGCAAACCGGTGAAAAAAGTTGCAATCATAACCGGTGGTGGTCAGTTTGGCCTTAAAGAAGCTCAAGAACGAGACTTTGACACCTTTATCACTGGCGAGATGAATCATTACATGTATCATGTAGCCAAAGAGAATGGTATTAACGTAATACTAGCCGGGCACTATCGAACCGAGACACTGGGACCCAAAGCAGTCGCCCAACACTTGAAGCAGAAATTTGGGCTCGATTACGTTTTTCTAGACTTCCCAACCAGACTTTGAGGCCTACAAACAACAAAGGGAGTAGATAACAATGTCTGATTATTTCGGCATAATCCTTTTTTTTGTTCTATTTGGAGCGATTGGAAGACATATTCCAGAATTCCTAAACAACAATCCCCCAGCCACAGCTCAACAAAGTCTAGACAAAGAAAACCCGTTAGAGCAAAAAAAATAGCCCTCGAGAATTAACTCGAGAGCTATTTTTTTTGCCTGGTTTTTTAGGCAGTTACTTTTTTAGTCACCCACAACTTAATCTTGCTAAGAAACGAAGATGCAGATTCCATCTGAGAAAATGGAAAAGCTTTACCACCTTCTGAAGGCTTTTCAAACACACAACGAAGAACAACCATTGCGCCTGGGTAAACGAAACGATACCAATCCTTAAGAGAAGTTCCAGTCATTTTACACCCGGTCACAAAGAGCGAATCTTTTTTATAACTACCACGAACGCGGTATAACAGTGAACCAGCAACAGCTAGGCCACTAACTAATCGTATAGCATTCTTATGCCTGGTAATGCGGTTATTTTTGCCAAACAAAGATGATACACCAACGACAGCTTCTGTCAGGGCGTTTGCAGGATTAAGAGCTAACCAAATTTTGTAGGTATGAAACTTGGTTGTAAGCCATTGTGAGCATGTTTTTTTAGCCAAATAAACTGGCACAGGCTTTTGGTCACTAAGCTTCACAGGCAAAGGACCTTCTTGCTTATCTTCATCTGAACGATGATGAATAACATGTAAAACATTTTTAGAGTTACCCTGATCCTTAGAAACAACTAAACCTTTATCCTGACTTACAGCATCCCGCAGTTCAGCGCCATCCAAACTTTCTATTCGGACACCAAAAGCAGTTGCCATCGTCAGCATTAAACTTAACAATATAAACTTCTTCATAATTAACCTCCAAAGGCGTATATATAAATTTCTTACCTTTTATTTTACTAATCTTACACAATTTGTCAATCTATGCTACCTATTCTGCAAGCAAAACAAACCCGTTGATACACACAAAAAAATAGCCCCCAAGGATTAGCCTGAGAGCTATATTAATCTTTTAAGCCTGCCTAAGCAGCAACTATTACGTGACAAAACTATGTTACAAAAAAACATACCGCCGAAGCCAAAAGTCGCTTCCAGTCCCATAAAGCATGGAACGCAGGACGCATAGCAGTTATGATTCGTATTTCTGGTTTGTAGCCACGATAAGTACGAATTAGAGCTGAACCTACTACAACCGCAGCACCAACTGCTCTGACATGATTCTTATGCTCATTAAGCCAATTCGTTCTTCTAATCCATTTAGACCTCGCACAGCGGAGCGTTAGTTCTACTGCAGCGTTTAGTGGGTTACCACCAGTCCAGCCCCAGTAGGCATAATCTCCACACTTGTCCCAGAAAGCCTTTACGTGAGGCTTATAAATAACAGGGCCTTCCGTCAAAAGTCTGTTTGCATATTGAGTATTCTTGGCGTCTTTAGAATTATTTGTTTCTTGAGAATCCAAACCACCAAAAGCGGTAGCCATGGTCAACATCGAAAATAACAATATAAATTTCTTCATAATTAACCCCACAAATCCATGTAAAAGTATTCTTTTTATTTTACAGATATGTCACAATTAGTCAATCATAAGGCGTTTTCAACTCAAAAACCTGAGCTCGCAATCCCGCACAAACTAACGTCAATTTTTGAAAAAATATTATTTTGCTAAACTGCAGATAATATACAAGCCGCAGAGTGCTTGGCTTTTCTCAACACCCAACTTATCGCAGGACAGAGCGTGAAATACGATGTCAAAGCCACTCAAGAGAAGTGGCAACAGATCTGGAAAGAGAATCCACCTATCACTCATGATGCAAAAAAGGGCCTTAAAAAATTCTATTGCCTTGATATGTTTCCGTATCCATCAGGGTCCGGCCTGCATGTTGGCCATTGGCGCGGATACGTACTATCCGACGTCTATTCAAGAATAAAACAACTTCAAGGCTATAACGTTCTACACCCGATGGGCTGGGACGCCTTTGGCCTACCTGCAGAAAATGATGCTATCAAAAAAGGTATTCATCCTGCCAAGGGTACAGCAAAAAACATCGCTACCTTCAAAGATCAGCTACAAAAAATTGGTGCAATCTACGACTGGTCAAAGGAGCTAAACACCACCGATCCCGACTACTACAAGTGGACGCAATGGATCTTTTTGCAGATGTACAAAGCTGACCTTGCATACCAGTCAACTCGACCAATAAATTGGTGCCCATCTTGCCTAACCGGCCTTGCAAATGAGGAAGTAGTAGAAGGAGCGTGTGAACGCTGTGGAACTACAACAACTCGCAAAGAGGTTCGACAATGGGTACTCAAAATAACCGCCTATGCACAAAAATTGCTTGATGGCCTTGATACACTTGATTGGCCAGAAAAAGTTAAATTGATGCAGCGCAACTGGATTGGAAAGTCTCAGGGCTTAATTTTTAGTGCTCCACTCAAAGATGGCGACATCAACATCGAGACATTTTCAGCGCATTTTGAGACCTTTGCAGCCGATACATTCGTTGTTATAGCTCCTGACCATCCGCTCCTTGAGCAGTTAATCGAGAATGTTGACAACAAAGACCAGATTCAAGAATTTTGTGCCCGAATTCTTGAAAGCAGACTAACCCAAGAACCTGGTCAAGAAGCTGAACCTGAAGGTATTTTTACAAACCGCTACATTCAAGACCCGGTAAGCGGCACAGATCTACCGATCTGGGTTGCCAGCTTTGCACTGGCCGACTACGGAACCGGAATTGTAAAATGCAGCGCACACGATGAACGTGATTTTAATTTCGCCAAAAAATACAACATTCCTATAAAGCCGATACTCTTCCCAAAAGATCCAGTTGAGGCTGAAAAAGTACGTAATCTTGAAACCTGCTACATCGACATGCAAGACGGCATTCTCAGTGCGCCTGAAGCCTTTGCGGGCAAGCGCTCTGGTGATTGCCGACAAGAAGTAATCGATTACTGCATAGAAAAAGGTTATGCACGACCAAAAGATGCTTACCGTCTACGAGACTGGATTTTTTCACGCCAGCGATACTGGGGCGAGCCTATTCCATTGGTTCACTGCGCAAGTTGTGGCGTTGTGCCTGTGCCAGAAGAGCAGCTGCCAATCGAACTTCCTGATGTAAAAAGCTATCAACCTACGGGAACTGGCGAATCTCCTCTTGCAGACATCGATGAATGGGTAAACACAAGTTGCCCAAAATGTAATGGTCCAGCAAAGCGCGAAACAAACACCATGCCGCAGTGGGCCGGTTCATGCTGGTACTTTTTGCGGTACCCTAATCCAAATTTAACGGATAAAGCATTCGACCTTGCGGACATGAAGTACTGGCTACCAGTTGACCTGTATGTAGGCGGCGTTGAGCATGCAATTCTACATCTGCTTTACGCACGATTTTTTGTAAAAGTACTTTACGATCAAGGGCATCTACCGTTTGATGAGCCGTTCAAACAGCTCTTTAATCAGGGAATGGTCTGCAAGCGATCAAACTCTGGCCAGGTAGAAAAGATGTCCAAGTCGAAGGGTAACGTTGTTAACCCCAACGACATCGTCGATAAATACGGCTCTGACGTGCTGCGTTTGTACATTCTTTTTGTAGGACCACCAGAGCTTGACTGTGAATGGCAAGACAACGGACTTGATGGTATCAAACGATTTTTAAATAAATTGTGGAACCATCTTACCGCACCCGAAACTCGCCTACAAAAAGACCAAGCCGAAGACGACAAGACTAAGGCTGATGTTAACCGCTTCATCAAAGAGTTCCAATCGCGCCTAGATCGCTTCAAGCCAAATACTGCAATTTCTGCATTCATGGAGCTTGCCAACAAACTTACCGAGCGCAAAGCTCAATTAAGCGATGTTAGCATTGAGCAGATTCTTAGCCTACTCTCGACGATAGCGCCACACATGGCCAGCGAACTGCTTGAGCAACTCCTTGGCAAACAACTAGCAGACTGCTCATGGCCGACTTACAATCCTGATTACTTAATTGCAAACACAGTAACCATCGTGGTACAGGTAAATAGCAAAGTTAGAGCAAAAATCGAAGTCCCAACTAACAGCGATCAAGAATTTGTAGTTACACAAGCCCGTGAGGTTGTTGCCCAGAAATGGCTCGCCGACAAAACGGAGCTCAAAGCCATTTTTGTACAAAACAGGCTGGTAAACTTCGTCATTAGATAATCAATTGTCGTTAAGCAAAGGCAGGCCAATTCGCTGTCTTCGCTTAACGACACCAAAATCCTAACCTTACTACGCCTTCTACCGTTGTTATTACGTCTAAAAAACCGTTCCCCGGCCTGACCCTATTTCGCTGATTTAAAAACTTCCTAATTTTGCCATCCCCGGCTTTGAACGAGTATCCAGAACTAAAAACAATTTCTGCTTCCGTAAAATATTAAAATGTTTACAAACCGCAACAATAAAAAACTGCATGCTCTATGCTATCAAATGAACTACTAAAAGACTGGATCCCCGTTCAAGCCGGGGATGACAAAAAAGATAACCTCTTTATGATCCAAAGTTTGCTTGCCGTAACAGGTATACCTGCCTTATACAAACTGCGCCGAAACTTATAACCTACCAGCACGCTCTTCGCAGCTGATAAACACAACCCCTTCACCACAAAACTATTACATTCTGCAATTTATAAATGTTAGTGTGTAAATAAGAAGGGGCTCATTGGTGAGTCACCAAAACACTTTCATGACCAAGGAAACAAGCCATGAAGCAAAAAATAATATTAAGCCTACTCGCTGTAGGAGCTATAATCGGCATCGCACATCATACTCATGGTGGTTTATTTGATGACCTCCGAGACAAAGCTGGTGACGTTATCGGTCACGTAGGCTCACAAGCCACCTCTCATCTTGCTGGCCCAATCGCACAAGAGCTGTCTAACGCCCTAACACCCGCAATAACCCAGACTCTTCGTCGAAGACTAGAAGAGGCTACTGACGGCCTAGAAGATAAAGTCAGACGATCAGTAAAAGAGATTATCTGCGCAACCGTATGCCGCAAGCTTAGCCCAAGAAATGTAGACGAATGCACCGGAAGGTGTCTTGCTAGCCAAGGATTACATCTAGAAAGATTCGCTCCAGACAACATCATACGCTAACTTCGCATTCGCGAAACAAGCCAGCCCCGGACGCAGCTTAACTTCTCTCGGGGCTTTTTGCTGCCCAAATAATATCTGACCAACCCAGAGCGCAACTATTGCTATTTGTAATTCCATTAAGTTATATTGAAAGAGATAAGTGACGTGCCACGGTGGTACGCACACAAGAAATAAGCTTTATTAAACTCAGGAGTTTTATTATGAAAAAGCTATCAATATTACTAACCATTGCTACTGCTCTGCTAATCGCAGATTCAGCCCAAGCTATTAACATCGGTAAATCAATTAAGGGTGCAGAAAATAAAATAGGTCACGTTCTCAAGGGAACTAGAAGGCATGGACATGGTCCTGTTGTGGCTCGAAAACATACAACTAAACACACGCAATTTTCGCCTCAACAACAGTGTTTAAATGCTGCAAACCCGATGACTGGCAAAACTGAAAATTATAATCCTGATACTAAAAAAGCAAATGGGTCAGCCAAAGAATACTACACTGCATTTTGTAATTTTTGCGCAAAGCTAAAAACCGGCAAGGGTCGTAAAGGTTGCTTTGTGGACGCAAAAAGGGAAATGCTCCGTCAAAAAGTAAGAACGTGCCATCGAACATGTGACAAACTAACTCCCAACAGCATAAACAGTCGTAACTGTCATTGGAACTGTGAAAATCACTCTCCAAAACTTCACCGTTGTGGCGATACATGCATTAAAACCTTCAAGACAAAGAAAAAACTCGGCCCATGTATGGACAAATGCTTTCAAAAAGAAGACCGACGAAAACATAATCATAAATAAATAACCACTCTCACACTCACGATTAAAAAGCCCCGGACGTAGTTTAACTATCTCGGGGCTTTTTGCTGCCCAAACATCTAACCCCTCACAGCCGATCAGAACAACGACAACTATTGCTATTTGAATTTTGGACTTGCTATAATAGAGATGGAACGTGATGAACCGTAGAGGCATTCACGCATGAAGCAAGCTTTTTAAACTAAGGAATTTTATCATGAAAAAGGTTTCAATATTACTTACCCTCACAGCGATTCTATTAATCGCAGGCTCAACCCAAGCAGATTTCGGCTTAATACGAGAAGCAGAAAAAGTTGAGAGGGGAGTTGAGGGCGCTATTAATAGAGCCGTTCACAAACTTTGGCGGCGCAGAAAAACTACAAAGCCACTAGTGTCCAAAAAAGTTAAAGCTGTGCCAAGGCAACTCTCACTCCAGCAACAATGCATGCATATGGCCACCCAGACAACAGGGACTGCATCTAGAGGGAAGGGCCTTAAAAGTATGTCCGCCAAAAAATTCTTAACAGAAGCCTGTAGCGAATGCGCTAGCTTGAAGTCAAACAAGGACCAGCGCCACTGCTTTAACATGGTAAAATGCTCAATGAAGCACAAGTGCCACAATCTACCAAAAGACAGCCCCAAACAGATCGGTTGTTACTGGAATTGTAAAAATTCAAACCTACCTGAAGAAATTAAAAAATGCAGTCAAAACTGCTTTAAGCCAAGTCCTAAAAATGGAGATTGTAAAGATCCAGAGTGGTACTGCTTAAACATGTGTAAAACGAACCACTGCATATCAAAACACCCTGGAAATGAGCACAAACAAGGCGAATGCATATGGAACTACAGAGACAACCCTGCAACACTTAAAAAATGTGGCCAAAACTGCTTCAAGCAATTCAAAACAGAGAAAAATGCAAACCGCTGCATTTTTCAATGTGAAAGGCAACAACGCAACAGTGGCCACAAAAAATTACCTACACAACAAGCATCAACCACAAAGCATCATCAGGCCAAAAAAGTGAAGGCTCTGTCAAAACGACCAGGATTTGTAAGCGGTGTCGTTCAGCGACATGTTCCAGCAGTTGTAAAAAGGCGCAAGGCTGCAACAAAACCTGTTGCACAATCAACAACATCAAAACTGCGCGAACGTTGTCTTAAAGCAGCAAAAAGCAACTCTGGTGACCAGAGAGCGTGTAACTCTTGCACGCAATCCAGAAAACTTGACCGCGAAAGCTGCCTGCTTAACCAAATATGCGACATACAATGCAAACATGTTCGACCATTCAAAAAAAGCCAACAGTGCACATGGGCATGCAAAAATGCAACTCATCCAACATTTATAAAATGTGGAAACAAGTGCTGGGATCTAAAACAATGGAAAGATCGTTCAAAGTGTTTTGCTAGTTGTGCAAATCCGTTTACCAATGCAGCCAACAAACAATGTCGAGAACAATGCAAAAGGCTAAAACTAACTGCTAAAGATCAAAAAAATTGCCTTTCTACGTGCAACTACTGCGCAACAAGTAAAAATCTTCAGGGGGCCAAACAGTGCTTCAGGAACGCAAGTTGCAACAACATTTGCAACCAGTACCCCGAAGGATCCCCAAAACAAAGAGAGTGCAACTGGAACTGCGAAGACCAATCTCCAGCACTTAAAAAATGCGGCCAACAGTGCTTTAAGTCAGGTTCGAAGATTGAACCTTGCTTGCATAAATGTTTCGAAACGTTTCGCAACAAAGGACATCGACCACACTAAAATAATACTCTTTAAACAGATACACGCCCCGAGTGGATTAACCTGTTCGGGGCCGTTTACTGCCTACAAGCCGACGCCCTACACTTAATTCATTTACACCTACCTAATTACTCAAAATCTATAAACTATTGATTCTAAGGGCTCTTTTTTGATATAATTAAAGAATGTACAAACATATATTCACACAAAAAGGAGACTATCATGAACTACATCACAAAGGCGCTCATCTGCGCAATTCTAACAATAACAACAGCAAGCAAACTTAAAGCTCGATCTTATACAAGTGCACAGAAGTGTACGCAGGCCTGCCAAACGTTGCAAAGCATCACCAAGCAGTATGACTGCAAAAAAGCATGCGAAACCTGCCGCCAACGTCCGGGTAACACAAAATCCTGTCACCGAGGTGTTATTGCCTGTCTTGCGTCTTGTAAATACAAAGCAAAGAATCGCTACGTCGACTGCTATGCAAACTGCTGGAAGTGCACACAACAAAAAGAAACAACCCCTGCTGGCTGCTTTTGCAAACTTCTTATTCACGGCAAAACACCTTCCTAACCGAACCCCACCTTCGCCCCTTGCGTCGCATTTCCATACCTCTATCCCCTGAACGGGCCCAGCAACTTTGTACGTAATGATAAAAACTATTGCTTTCTGTCATTTAAATATTTCATACTGATAATATACACAGAAGTGTAATAGTTTTGTTTTTACAAAGAAAAGGGTAAAACAATGAAGAAACAATTATTAATCGGCCTAATGGTCGTAGGACTAGCTGGCGGCATAACTTACCACACCAGCGTGCGTGCCAGTAACGTAGTTGAAAGAATAGTGGAAAAGGTCGCAGACAAGGTTATGGGCGCAGTTTCACATCTTATAGAAAAAGCCATGCACGACGTATTCAACAGAGTTTCTAACAGAATCTGTAGACTTGAATGTAAGGTCCTAAACAAAGATGAAGACGGCCGACAGTTATGCTTTGACGAGTGTGATCAGGTCGAATATGAAGTAGAGCTAAAAGACTCAGAAAGAGACTTTAGACAGTCAAGAATGACTCACACTAGAGGCAGATAGTTCTATACATTCACAAAATATGCATAAATCAGCAAGAAGGGCATGGGAAAACTCCCATGCCCTTCTTTTGTTTAAACTATCGTCTACACACGACCAACACGCACAAGCGCCATCTGATCCGTTGAAAGCACCCGCTTTGCAGCAAGTCGAACTTCTTCTATCGTAACGCTTTGAAGATCTTTGATTCTGTTGTCAAAAAAGCTTCGATCAAAGCCATATTGATCAACAAACAAGAAAGCCTCTGCGACTCTAGCATTGCAAGTAAAGTTACCCACCAACGCGCTGATAATCGCATTTTTTGCCTCAATAAATTCCTGCTCAGAGATAACATCCATTGCAGTGTTAATCTCGTGGGCAATCTTTTGCTCTGCTTCACCAAGATTGTCTTTGGTAACCATGGTTATAACGTATGCCATACCCGGCTGCTCATCACTACCAGCTGTTAACGAACCTCTAATCGTATAAAAGAGACCCGAACGCTCACGTAATGCAAACAGACGATTACTCATCGACCCCAAGGCTCCGCCGCCAAAAATCTGATTAAAAATCAGCATCTTATCATAGTCTGGATCTAATCTATCAGTAGAAAGACCCGCAAAGATAAGAATCACCTGATCTCGATTCATCTCTTTATTAATCTCTTGGCTCTTAACTGGCTGCAATGCAGGGAAGTCGATATCAAGAATCTTTTGCCCCTGCAAATTACCAAGCGTATCGTTGAGATACCGCTCGGCAGTCTCGCGATCAATATCACCAATAACTGCTATACGAGCCCCATCATTGCTGACCATTGACTTATGAGCGCCAACCAAGTCGTCGCGCGTAATATTTGCAATACTCTCAGAGCTTCCCGTAGTCTCCTTTCTGTACGGATGATCTTTATAAATAAGATTTTTAACCTCACGCATTCCTACATACCGTGGAGAGTCTTCCTGATACTTTACCCAGGTGAACAGACGAGCACGAACTCGCTCAATAGCTTCTTTATCAAAAGCGGGTTCACTTAAAACATGAGCGGCAAGCTTACAGCCCAGTTCAAAATCATTCGTCAAACTGCCAAGGCTAAGTCTACCCGGAGAGCAATTTAGAGAAATTCCGTTTGACTCAAGCAGGTCAGCAAGCTCTTGCGAGTTATACTTTAAAGTTCCCTCAAGCAACATCTCATTCATGAAGTTGATTAACCCAGGCTTATCATCAGAATCGTAAAAAGATTTCGCCTTTAAATCTAGGACCAAGTTAACTTTGGGCAATCGCGAGTCGCGATGGAAGAGTACCTTGATGCCATTTTTTAATGTAAACATCTCAGCCTTAGGATAATCAAAATCGACAGGCACATTAGGCTCAATATCATTAACAACAACACCCGGTTCTATACCAGAATCACGCTCTTTGCCAGCTAAAATAGCAACATCTAGCTCATCTGATTCACGTTGCATTTCGAGCCATAGCTCTTTTTCTGACCCGTCAAAAGGTACAACGCTACCTCGATACATAACCGATGGCCGCAAGTACTTAACAACAAATTTTTGTACTCGCTCTGCCAAGTCTGGTGCATCTTTTTCGATGTAATTTAGCAAGTAATTCTGGTCGCCAGTCGCCAGGTACGACTTAGCCAACTCATACACCAAGTTTGTGTTGTCCTCAAACATAGTTAGGTAGCCAGATTCGGTGTTTTTAACTGCACGCTGAATCTGTGCATCTGTAACACCATTCTTGGCTATTGCCTGCATTTCCTGACAAATAATTTCGTTAATCTTGTCCATCGACTTTTGATCGCTCATCACAACTTGTATCATGAATGCACCGCTATCAAATAGGTCATAACTAAAAGCATGCACATCAACGGCCAAGCCTTCTTGCTCAACAAGCCTGCGATACAAAATCGACCCTCTACCACAGCCAATAATCCATGATGCAAGCTCCATTACAAAATCTTGCTTACTGCGAGCGCCTGGCACACAGAAGGCCGAAATCATGATTGGTTGCTGAACATCACGTTGCAAAGTAACCGAAACGGAGGACAGATCTTTATTATGATAAAACTCTTTTTTCTGGTAATTCTTGTCTTCAGGAATTGAGGCAAAATTCTTCTTAGCCTCTTGATATACCTGTTCTGGGTCAACATCACCGACAACCACTAACGTTGCGTTGTTAGGCACGTAATGCTTGTGATAGAACCTCTTAAGGTCTTGCGAATCCATGTCCCATAGATCCTGCTTGTAACCAATAATCGGGTAATGGTACGGATGATCAGGGAATATAGCGGTTAGCATAGACTCAACCAGGCTAGCCCCGTTGTTATCCTTGTACATTTTAAGCTCTTGAATAACAGCCTTCATCTCTGAATTCAGCAACTCTTGCTTAAAAGTACAATTCTTCATGCAATCAGCCAGGATCGGCATCGCAAACTTCCAATTGGCAGTTGGGAAGTCAAAATAATATCCGGTGTAATCATGGCCAGTAAAAGCATTTATTTTGCCCGACAATTTGTAGGATATCATGTTGATATCACTCTCGGACATCGTCTCTGTACCTTTAAAGATCATATGCTCAATCAGATGAGCTTTTCCCTTTTCGCTACTGTCCTCGTCCTTTGAACCAACACCGTACATAATTTGTACCGTTACACGTGGCACCGCATGCTGAGGCATAACTAAAATAGTTAAACCATTGTCCAACTCGTACTTTGTTACCTGGGCGTTAACCATCAAAAAACTTCCTAAAATAAACACAAAAACGCCGATCTTTGACCGGCACACAGATAGACTCGCGTGCGCAAAATCTACCAAAAATTCAAATAAATTATACACTCGTTATCCCCTTCTACAAATATCACACCTACCAAGCAACACTCTACCATTCAAATACAACCACGAACAGCACTCTCGCCCAATTTGACAAATAGACAATTTTAGCTTACAATTATAATTGAATAAACCTTGAAGTAATCAGGGTTTAAACATAAAATATACAGATCATGGGAAATGGAGGTTATTTTCTTATGAACACACAAATAAAAAAGGTCTTACGGATCGCAATGCTTACCCTTGGATTAACAATGGGTGTTTCACCTGTTATTAACGCCACTAACGATAAAAAACCAAAACAAAGCTTTTTGGATTCTTTTGTAAAGAAACATCAAAAATTTGGACTAATTCTTTATGCAAGCAAAATTCTATCCTCAAGAAAATACCTGCCCTCTAAAAAAGAACTCGCTATGTCTGTGGCTATAACAGCCCCTACCGTAATGGCAATGTATTTCTTAATGCGCAAAAAACGAGCCTCAAAGGGCAAATCACTCTTAAACAGTGCTTTATCATTTGCTAAAGATGGAACAACTTTACTAATGTTTATCAGCTTCTTCAGGTCGCAGGTAGTTAATACCATTGCTCCTGTTATTTCTCCAAGAATAGATGCTAAAATAAAAGTCGACGGTAGTCAGGCCAACAACAAGACAGACGTAAAGGTCCTAAACATCAACAAAGGACAAGATGTCTTCGGCAACTACAGCGCTTACAAGAAAATTGAAGCTAACGGCGTTCAAAATGTATTAAGTCAACAGCAAAGCATGATTGATTCTAGAAAAAACATCACCGCACAAGAGCTAGTTGAACACTTTAAGTCTAGCAACATCGGGTCAAGCAACCTGCTTAACTAAGCCAAAATTAATAACAAACTATAAGAAGGCCGTGGTCCACAAAACCGCGGCCTTCTTTTTTGCAACTAGTATCACAAAACTCTTGAAACTTCTCCGATGCATGTTTTATACTATTAGTAATAGATAAAAATACTTTTCAGGAGAGAGAATAATGAATAAATTGATCAAACAGCTCAAAGTAGCCTGCTTACTTGCCCTTGCACTAGTTACCTCAAGTGCACTCGCTAAACTTAACCCAAAAAATAGACCCGACAATTTACAATTCTCTATTAATGATAACTTTGAATCTCTAGGCAAATTCAGTCGTTGGAACTTTGACGGCCAATCGTCTTACAGCATCATGCAAATCAATACTACCGACCTTGCAAAAACAATTATTAAGACCGCACCAAAAAATCAAAAGATTTTCTATATCCTCGACTTGGGCGCAGGGCACTTCCAGTGGGGAAATACTTTATTTGAAAAGCTGAACGAGCTTGCAGATAAGGGTGAGCTACCTAGCGATATTACCGTCAATATTGTAAGTGTAGTTGGAGAGAAGTACGTGACAGAAATAGAAGAAGCTGGGATCTGTAAAAAATATAATATTGCCAATTTTAAAGTTGAAGATCTGGACTTAAGCTTAGGACGGTTTCTTTATAAACAAGACCCTGACAATTTTGAAGAAAATCCACAATTTGACCTTATTGTTTCACAATATTGCTTTATTCACCTCAATGACCCCGTTGGTACTTTTGCACAAGCCTACAATCTACTTCGCCCAAAAAGCGGCCTAATGCTAATGCAATACTTCGCAGTAATTGATGATAACGTTAGCGCAGATGACTTGTATCGAATAGAAGGGAATAGGGCAATAATCGACTTCCTTCTAAACACTAAGGCTCCATTTTTAATAGGCGCATGGGGAGACAATCGCTTGCCATACGAATTTCTACTCAGAAGACCAGACGATGCAAGCCTCAATCTGCCAATGGAGTACGCAAGCACCCTGGATCTTAAACTTGCAAATACCGTATCACATCCTATCGCTACATTTAAAAAACTTAAAGGCTATCGGACGTTCAGAACACAAGAAATCAACTTACCCGTCAGCGGATATTGGGACACAAAACCAGGCGACTCGTTTTATGGAGACGTATCGCTATTCCAATGGCTAATCAAAAACTATCCTGGTTGGAAAAAGACCATCGTAAGGTGGGAGCCAATCTTAAAAAGCGACAGACGCGAGCCTTTGTACAGCTACCCTTCACCGCACTTAAAGGCCATTTACGAAGGCAACACAAAAAAACTTATCGAACTTATCAAAAATGAAGACGACATTCTTAAGTTAAATGTAGGAAAATACGGCCAACTAATAGATGTAATAACCTCAAAGGGAATGCTAAAGCATGTAATCCCATACGTTAAAAACGTAGATCAGCAATTCGGTTACTCCAAAAAAGATAAAGATAGCCTTACACACCTTGCTACCAAAAATTTGGACCTAGACAGCCTCAAACTCTTGGCCGATAGACGCGCTGATTTTAACATGCAAGACCGTTACGGTGATACGGCACTTCATCATGCGCTATCAGGTAACAAAGACTGGGCCAAAAGACTAGAGATTATCAAGTTTTTAATTCAAAACGGAGCAAGTCTTTCGATCGCAAACGAGGACGAAAAGTCTCCCCAAGATTTGATTGACTCTAGAATAAACAAAAGTAAAAAACTGGCCCTTCTAAAAATACTTGCCGATCATGAAAAAAATCAGCTCAATGAACTTAATAAAGCAACAGTAGATGAGCTTGATTTGCACTGGCAAGACTTAGGCCACAACATATAAACAAAAAAAGGGCCGTGGCGTAAAAAATCGCGGCCTTCTTTTTTGCAGCCAAGATGACAAAACAAACAACCATGATAAAGTGATATAGACAAATTGCCCCTACCAGCCCACAACAAATTGCCTCTGACGTGTTTACCACAAAACCGCTTACACATATTTTTTCTGGCCATCGCACACATGCCACATTCTGGATTATAGCTGCATTCACAGCGCTTGGAGTAGGGCTTTACAACTACCACGCACAGCACCAAGCGTTTGATAATCTGTATCAACAATTTGAGGGTCAAAAACTCTTTATTACCGCAACAGTAAAAGATGTCACAAACATCACAAATCAACGCTTTAAAAAACAGATTCTTCTGCGAACATCACAAATCAACACAACCCCCTACAACTGCGCCATATCGCTCTACACAAATGATTGGTGGATGCGTGTTGGCGACACCATCGAGCTCAAGAACGTGCAGCTTCGCAAGCCAAAGGACAGGGCGTTCATTGAGTACATGATCAAAGAAGGGACAATCGCAACTCTGTTCACACCGCGCCCAGACTACAAGCGAACATCTCGACCAATTTGGAGCCTTCGACGAGCACTTGTGCACCAAAGAGAGAAGCTTTTAGTCAAACTCAAAAAATCGCTTAGCCCTCAAACATTCGCACTCGTTACTTCTATTTTCTTGGGCAATAAACGCTTTGTAAAAGAAGAAATGAGCGCTTTACGGGACCAATGGAACGCATGGGGACTAGCACACCAGCTTGCCCGTTCCGGGCTGCATCTTATGATCTTTATCTTCCTGTGGACCACAATGCTAGGATTTGTTCCCTGTAGCTTCAAAACCAAACAAACGATCTTAATCATGCTTTGCCTAGCCTACTGGGCTATCAGCTGGACCAGCATCTCATTCTCGCGAGCCTTGATGACATTTGTACTCTACAAACTATGCAACCTACTAACCCTGCCAGTACATGGCCTACACCTCTGGATTCTCGTTTTTGCCATAACTGCGACAGTCAACCCAACTGCAATATTTTTTCTCGACTTCCAACTTAGCTTTGCCCTTACTGGTGCACTGATCTGGTTTTACCAAGCCCAGCGTTCAGCACACCGAAAAACCCCCTAAAGGCGCCTACTCTTGCACTCATACGCACTATGCATGATAAGGTGAAAATCAGGGACACACGAACGATTCTTTTCTAGGGGGAGAAGATAATGAAGCAGGCACATTGCCTATCGATGGCGCTGTTGTGCACAGCGCTATTCAATATCCAAGCACAACAACAAAACCCAGTCATTCTCACACAAAACGCTCAAGATCAGGTAGATCTACAAGCAGTATTATCAAGCAAACAACCAGCGCAAGAGCAAAAAATTGCCAACTGGACGGTCATGATTTACATCTCGGCAGATAACGACCTGTTTAGCTTTGCTGGACGTAATATGAAGCAGATGGAGGCAATCGGCTCAAACGAAAACTTAAATATAATTGTTCAGCTAGACACTAACCGATACGGTCGTGGCAAGGTAACACAGCGATACAAAATACAACACCACTCTCGAGAGCTTCTGTTCAGCCCCGAACAGGCCATGGACAGCGGAGATCCTGATACACTTGTTGATTTTTGCGACTGGAGCATTAAACGCTTCCCAGCCCAGCACTACGCAGTCATTATGTGGAACCACGGAACAGGCGCTATCGACCCAATGATTGCACGAGCAATTAATCCTTCACACCTTTTTACCTACAACAAGCAGCGAGACCTAATCGAACTAGATCGATCCATTAGTTTTATGGACTTTGTTGAGAGTTCAGCTGCCCCGGACAAAAATGTAGTTTTAGATGCAAAACCACAAACACGCGGCATTTGCTTTGACCAAAGCACAGGTAACTACATCGACAACAAAGGGCTGGGTTATGCCTTGGCAACTATACAAGAAAAGTGCCTAAACAATGAAAAACTCGATATTTTATCGTTTGACGCCTGCTTAATGTCTATGGCCGAAATCGGCTCAATAGCAAGCAAACACGCAAAATACATGGTCGCCTCTCAAGAGGTTGAACTTGGCACTGGCTTCAACTATGCACGTGTACTACTTCCACTAGCTCAAGCAGAAACAACACCTGAAGAGCTAGCAAAGCACATGGTCTACGCTTACGAGCAGTCATACGGTAAAATAACCAACGACTACACACTCGCAGCCCTTGATCTAGAGCACTTTGGAGAACTCGAAGACAATATTAGCTCAGTTGCCATGCTCTTAATAGAGGCAATCGACAACCAATCAAGCAAAAGCGTGCGCAAGATGATCACCTACTGCAAGTCTCCACGCCACTGCACCTGCTTCGACGAACCAACCTACATCGATTTATACGATTTTTATCAAAACCTTGAAAAACGGCTACATACCATACGACTGCATGACATAACATTGCAAAAAACCATCGTGGCCGAACTTACAAAACAACTAAAAGCCGGTAAAGAGTTAATCCTTAAAATAGTTACAGCCAACGTTGCAGGACACAATCTAAGACGTGCTCGCGGCATTTCTATATATCTTCCATCACGATTGCACCCATCCTACAGGAAAAATGAACCTGCTATAGAGATGAATTGGCTTAAAATGATCATGACCTACATCTTGTCTCGATAAGACCAATCGATAAAAACTGGCCCCGGTGCTACACTCAATCAACAATAACAGTACCTTACCGGGGTCAAATTCATGACAAACACCAACAAAAATGAACAGCTTGAAGCCCTACACAATCTCTATAAAGCCTGCAAACATTGCCCACTAGCCAGCCTTGGTCGCCAGCAAGTTGTTTTTGGAGAAGGCAACCCAAACGCGCCACTTTTATTTTTGGGTGAAGGCCCTGGCCGGGAAGAAGATAAAGTTGGACGCCCATTCATAGGCCGATCTGGTCAACTACTACGCAAAACAATTGCTAAAATAGGCTTAAAGCCAGAAGATTATTACATAACAAATGTGGTTAAATGCAGGCCGCCAAACAATCGACTCCCAAACAAAGGCGAAATCAGTCCCTGCACAAAGCTTATCTTAAAGCGCGAGCTGGATATTATACAGCCAAAAGTGATCTGCTCCCTTGGCAGCTGTGCCACAAAAGTGATTCTTGAAGAAAAACTTATACGAATGACCGACGCACGAAAAAAAATCATCAACAAAAACGGCCTGAGCGTTAAGCCAGTGTTCCACCCAGCATACATCTTGCGCAACTCTAAAATGCGCGATATGTGGATCCTCGACCTAAAACAGGCTTTCGACCTGTCAAAGAATTCATAATAGCCTCATCGGCCAAAAAAGGGTGGTGGATAACTTGGTGGATAAGTGGTGGATAAGTGGTGGATAACTCATAGGTGAATGTGGATAACTCGGCATTTTGAAAAACAGACCCCCCTCAATAGCTGCTCTGACAGGCTGATAACGAAAAGCGACACAGAGTGCGACACTGGTTTTGTGCTCCTACAGGGGCTATCCGATAGGTGATAATAAGTTATCCACATTCGGCCTTGAGTTATCCACCAAGTTATCCACCAAGTTATCCACCACCTAAAAAAACTTAAATTGTGGATACATGGGATCTTTTGTGATTAGGGTAGTGAGTTATCCACCAAAAGGGGGTATGCCTGTTACTACTACTTATAATAAGTAAGTTAATAAATAATAATAAGAGGTACCATTGTTACACATTGTATTCCTACTACATCAAGGGCGGCGAATGGCAAAGCTTTTTATTTTTTCTGTTTTTGGTAAACTTAGCCTTACATTGCGTTTTCAAAACTTTTTCTTTAACCAACTCAAGGGATGCGGTTGAAGCTTTTTCAAGTCATAGACGAACTTGTTCAGGATCGCGGCTTAGACCGATCCGTCGTTGCCGATATTATATGCCAGGGTATGCTTGGAGCGTATAGCAAACGCTATCCAGAAATACCTCTAACGGCTGCTTACAACAAAAAAACAGACGATATTGATGTGTTTGTCGATAAAGAGACCGTTTCTGCGGTTGAAGACAGCCTGATTCAAATGAATCTTCGTAAAGCCCGTGAATTCAAAAAAGATGCCCAAATTGGTGATATCATCAATGTTCCGTTTGAAGGAACAATTGGCCGCATTGAGATTTTACGAGCCAAGCAAATTATATCACAAGAAATCCGAGCGGTTGAAGCTGCTGCGGTTTACAAAGAATTCAAAGAAAAAGAAGGCACAATCATTAACGGCGTTGTTCACAAGTGTGAGCGTAGCGGTGTTACGATTGTGGTTAACGACACCTTTGCATTCCTGCCCAAGTCTTTGACTCCTGCTGGTGAGCGTTGTGTTGCAGGTTATACTGTTCGCGCCTTGCTAAAAGAGGTTCTTGAGGAGCCGGTAAGCGAGAATCAGTTGATTCTTGACCGTGTTTCGCCTAGATTCCTAGAGTTATTGTTTGAGCTGGAAATACCAGAAGTTTATGAGAGAATCGTCGAAATTAAAAAAATCGTTCGGTCTCCAGGCTACAAATCAAAAGTACTTGTTGCTTCAAACGATGATAACATTGACCCTGTAGGCACCTGTGTTGGTGTTCATGGGTCGCGTATCAAGCCTATCCTCAAAGAATTAGGTGATGAGCGTGTTGATGTTATTTCGTGGTCAGAATCTTTGGAAGTTCTCGTTCGTGGGGCGATGAAGCCTGCGCACGTTGAGCGTGTTGAGATTGTTGATGACCAGAACATTAATGTTTGGGTCGATGAAGAGCAACATTCAATTGCAATCGGTAAGATGGGTAAAAACATTGGACTGGCCTCAGAACTTGTTGGACATAAGATTCATCTTGTTCGAGACGGCGATGTTGATCGTCAGCATGCAGAAGCTATACTGTCCGAAGAGGACATTGGCCTGAATGATGACGAAAAAGATATGGATTCGGGGGAAGAGTAAGCCCCGTTACTTCCAGAGTTATATTATATTTTTACGGTAGAGAGTTGCATCTGCAATGCGCGTATATGAGTTCGCAAAAATTTATGATTTGACTAGTAAGCAGGTCATCGATGCCCTAAAAGGGCAAAATGTTGATGTTGCCAATCATATGTCAGTTATTCCTGATGATAAGATAGCCCAACTTGAAGTGTTGCTTGGTGTTGGACAAAAGTCTTCACAGCAAGCATCCAAAGCTTCTCCTAGCCAGCCTTCTGGCAAGCAGGAAAAGCCTGAGTTGAGCGCTATCAATGAGCAGGTTCCTGGTAAAGTCGAAGATGATGACAAACTTGACATTGATCCGCAAAAACGTCGTTTAAACAAAGTTTTAAAGGCAGTTGCAGGCAATGTTATTGTTGTTGAGCCTATGACCGTCGGGCAATTTGCTCAGCGCTCTGGTCTTCCTGTTAACCAAATTATTTTGACGCTTATTCGCAAAGGCCTTGCCTGCACGATGAACCATCCGCTTGATGAAAAGCAGGTTCTTCAATTGGCAGAGGACTTTGAGTTAAAAGCTACTTATGCAGAAAAGCAGGACAGCGACCAAAGCAAAACAATTAAAAAAACTGCAGCCTCAAAAAATGCTCAAATAAGACTTCCGGTTATTGTTGTTATGGGCCATGTTGACCATGGCAAGACAACTCTTTTGGATTATATTCGCAATACGCGAGTTGTTCAGCGAGAAGCTGGCGGTATAACACAGCATCTTGGTGCTTACGAAGTAACTACAGATCACGGCAACCTTATTTTCCTTGATACGCCCGGCCACGAGGCATTTTCTGCCATTCGTATGCGGGGTGCTCGCGTCGCTGATATAGCTATTTTGATGGTAGCAGCTGATGATGGCATTATGCCTCAAACTGTTGAAGCAATTAACCACGCTCGTGCAGCTAAAATTCCAATGATTGTTGCTATCAACAAGATGGATAAAGCTGATCCTAAGCGAGTTGAAGCTATTTACTCTGAGCTTGCACAGAATGATCTGTTGCCTGAAGCTTGGGGTGGTCAAATATCAACGGTTCCCGTCTCTGCCCTCAAGGGTGATGGCGTAGACAATCTTCTAGAAATAGTTGCGCTACAAGCAGAAATGCTTGAATTAAAAGCAGATTTGTCAGTAGCTCCTCAAGGCTATGTTTTAGAATCAAAGCTTGAACGAGGTCGAGGTCCTGTTGCGACTGTTATTTGTCAAAACGGTATCCTTAAAATTGGTGACTATTTTGCGGCTGGTAGGACGTTTGGTCGAGTTAACTCTCTTGTTGATTCGTACGGAAAACGTGTTACACAAGTGCAACCGTCACAACCGGCCAGAATTGCCGGATTCCAAGATCTTCCAAAGCCGGGTGATAGCTTTAATGTTATTTCTGCTTCAGAGTTCAAAAAATTGCGACAACGTGGCAGTGCGCCAGTTCCGCGACGCTTGCTATTGCAACCAGGTTCGAATCTGCTAAACGTTATCGTAAAGTCTGACACCCAGTCTTCAAGAGAAGCAGTTCGTGGCTCTCTGGACAAGGTAAGCCTGTCTTTTGATCAGAAGATTAATATCATTTTGGATGGTGTCGGTTCTGTTACAGAAAGCGATGTTACGCTTGCGGTAAGTTCAGGGGCAATTATTTATGGCCTACATTCAAAAGTAGAGCCTAATGCTGTTCAACTGGCGACTCGTGAAGGTGTTGATATTCGCTTGTTCACGATTATTTACAAGCTTATCGAAGATGTCGAAAAACTACTTGAGCAAGGTAAAGAGATCAAAATGATCTCGAAAAAAATTGGTGATTTCTCTGTGCTCAAGGTGTTTGATATAAAGCGCGTTGGTATTGTTGCTGGTGGTAAGGTAAATTCTGGATTCCTGCTTGATGGCGGACAGATTACTATTTACCGTCGCGGCAAAGAGATTGGCCAGGGTATAATCAGCAGCCTTCAGAAAGAGCGCAAATCAGCTAAACGAGTTTTGGCTGGCTTTGAGTGTGCATTCCTGGTTGTTGGTCATACTGACTGGCAGGTTGATGATACGGCTGAGTGCTTCCAAGAAGTACCAGAAGACCAAGCTTAAAAGACTATTCGGGCCTTTGCATTATTCATAACTTTGAATAAGTTGAATAACGCAAAGGCCCGAATTTCCATTTCCTAGTCCAGACAACACTCTTAATTTTATGCTGCAATCTAAAAGATCTTTTACGCAAGTTTTAGAATTATTTTCTTTAGCAAGGCGATACAATGTATTTAGTCCTTGTGATAGGGGCTTTGCTTCGTCTCGGTCCCAATCTTTATCCCAGATGAAGCGGAAGTCTTCCTCGGTGAAGGTAGTGATCAGGCTTTTGCTTGTTTTATATTCTTTAAATAATAGATTTAAAATGAAGAGATTTTCAGTGCTTTGTTTTGGCCTCCCGTTTATGTACTTGTTGAAAAAGTATTTTTTGGGGGTCGTGCGTTTATATAATAAATTTAGTCGGCTTAATGATCTATAAAATTTAATTATTTCTTTGTTATGAATCTGGTACGGACCTTTCGATTCAATTTTATCTGTGATGCAAAAATCGGCTCCGTTTGTTACTAAAATTTTTGAGATACTCACATTGTTGGCATAGTGAAATGGTGTCCCACCTAAGCTACATTGGGCGTTAACATCGGCTCCGTTTGTGATTAAAAATTGCACGATGCCTGTTCTTCCCATGTTGGCCGCAATGTGAAGAGGTGTCCACAGTGTGCTATTCTTTGCATTTACAGACCTTTTATCTTTTATTACTAGCTGCTTGATTAGGTTAAGTTTGCCAACTTGTACTGCATCATGGATCAATGGTTTTGCGGGGAACAATTTTTCTTTTGCCGCGTTATCTATTGGTTGTGCTTGTACAAAGAATGTTGTGAGCATACCTAGTTATCTATTGGTTGTGCTTGTACAAAGAATGTTGTGAGCATACCTATGGCGAGTAATATATTTTTCATTTTTTGCGTTAATCCTGTTAATTAATCTTAGATGGCTTGATACATGTATCCTAGCTTACAATTAGCGTCTCTTTTTTTGAATAACAAAATCTTATTAAGGCTACCTTTGGTATGGTTTTGCAGTTGAAGTAGGCGCCAAGCCGAAGTGCAAAAGAGTTACGGAATGATTTGTGAAACGTATCCGGATAGACCAGTTTAGTTTTTGCTAAAAATTTTTTGCGTTCGTATTGCATTTTTTTGATGTTTTTTAGGCGATTTTTTCTGTTGCGTTTTGCTATATTTTTTATATAAAAGTGGCGCAAGAGGGGAAAGTTGCCTTTAAGTGGGGCTTTTGTTGTTGCGTTTTGTATGGCTGTGTTGTTGCTTTTGTTTTTTTTCTTTTTTTGGGCGAAAATAGTTTACGGCTTCATGATTCATTCTCTTAATGGGTCATGTCCACAAACGGACTCCTTCTCGGGTAGTATGGTTATACACACTGCTCTAAAAGATCAAATTAAGCGCTCCTAAGCCAGGGCGCTTGATCTTTTTCTCCCCCCTTTTTTATTTATTAGTTTTGCGGATTAGGTGTAAAGAAGATAGACGATGTGATGTTGTCTTTTTCAAGGGCCTGGTATGCGCTGATTACTCTTTGCATTGTGTCGCTTTTTATATAAATTTTTCTGCTGTGTACATTTTGTATTTTGGAAACTGGTGGTTGGGCTGGGCCCAATACAGTGAACGTTGTTCCTCGGCGCAGTTGATCTGCGATGGCGCTTGCCTCAAATTCTAATTTTACTTCATCTTTATTGCGCAGTTCAATTTCTGTAAGTCGCCGTGATGGGGGGTAACCTGACATTGCTCGTTGTTCAAGTTCATTCTGCATGCACAGATCATAATCGTGCTCATTAATGTGCTCAAATAGCTGATGTTTGGCCATGGTTTGCACAACTACAGTGCTGTGTTTTGTTGTTCTACCTGCGCGTCCAGCAACTTGAATAAGTTGTTGCAGTGTTTTCTCGGTGGTGTTGTAAAATGGGAAGTGTAGGTTCAAATCGCCCCAGATTATGCCAACAAGCGTTACGTTAGGGAAGTGGTATCCCTTTGTGATTGTTTGAGTGCCAACCAAAATGTCGATAGACCCATCAAGCATACTCTCGAGCGTACAGCTCCACCTCTTCTTGTTGGTTGTGGTATCAAGATCTGCTCGTTCAACATTGGCTTTAGGGAACATGTCTTTGAGGATATTGACGACCTGTTGCGTGCCAATTCCTTTGGTTTGATAGGGGTTTTTCTTGTAGCCACAGGACGTGCAGCTGGCCGGCAATAGCTCGCTCTTTGCGCAGTAATGACAGATTAATCGTTCTTTCTCGTGAACGGTTAGGCTAACTGAACACTGCGTGCATGAGGGGACAAATCCACACTGCTTGCATAGAGCAAAGAAATATCGCCCACGTCGATTTAAAAAGATAATGGCCTGCTTACCCTGGGCAAGAGTTTTGCGAAGCTCTTGCTTGAGTACTGTGCTTATCCAGAACGATTCTCTGCGGGCATCTTTGACAAGGATGACCGTTTTTATTTTTGGGAACTCTCCCGAAAACCGTTTGCGTAATGAGTACAGCTTCCAGCCTCTGTGTTTTACGTTGTGTAGGCTGTTGCTCGAAGGTGTTGCTGAACCTAGTATGATTGGAATGCTTGTTTGTTGCGCTCGCATAATTGCCAGCTCGCGACTGTTCAGACGAGGGTGTCGTTTTTCTTGATATCCGCTTTCGTGCTCTTCGTCGATAATTATACAGCCAAGGTTTGGCAGTGGGAGCATGATTGGTAGGTGTACTCCAATGATGAGTACGGGAGTGTCGGCGAGTAGGTGTTGCCACAGTTCACGTTTCTCTTTTGGTCCGGTGGAACTATGGAACGAAAATATCTGGATAGTTGCAGAAAGTTGTTGCTTCAAAATACTGGTGAAGCGTACTGCAAGTGTTACCTCGGGCACCATGAATACCACGCTTTTGCCCTGCGCAATGCTGAGCTCGATTAATTTTTTATAAACTTCTGTTTTTCCAGAGCTGGTTACACCGTGAATTACTGAAGGTGCGTACTGTCCTTGTACAACGGATGGCTCAATTGCCTTGTAAATTTCTTGTTGTTCTTGCGTTAGTTCAACATGAGCAGAACTGCCTACTTCTGCCGGAATGGGCAGGTCGGCCTTTTTTTTAGGTGCATCTAGGAATGAATTAACCCGCCGTAGGAGGGCTACGTGATTTACTTGATAGTAGCCGGCAACTTGCTTGATGAACGGCATAAAGTATTTGTCTTCTGGTACAGTTTCAAGGCAGATCGCTTCACGAATGGCATAGGCGGGCTTGTAGGCAAGTGATGGCAATACTCGTTCGACAATTGCTTTTTCTTCCCGCTTTTGTAGCGGTACGCGGATTATGGAGCCCATCAGGCTATGCCTTGGCCAATTGGCTGGCACTTTGTAGGTAAGAGGTCGCGAGAATCCGTTAAGGAGGCGCACAATAATGAACATAACCGGCCATGTTGATGATTAGTGTGAGGACATTTCTTAGGTTAGGTTAAATGACGCCTTTCTCAAGCTTTTTCTAACTTCTGTTTTATTGCGTATTTTTTTAGAGAGTCGCTAACTATGCGTGGAGTTTTTGAAAGAGAGTCTGGCTTTTCATCCAAAACTTTGGAGATTGTGGAAACATCAATTAGATTTGCTTCACCCAACAATTTTGCATGTTCGTGTATCTCTTTTTTTTGTTTTTTAAACTTTGGTAAATACTTTTCTATAGGCTTTATGCATGACTGTTTGTCCCTGTTGAAACCTTTTTTTGTAGCATCTCCCTGGATGCTGTGGTGGACGTTGTTTACAGTAAAATCTATGTGCCATTGCTGTCGTTCATCGAATGGTGTTTGTGTAGAAATTGAGAATATTAAGTTTTTCAGGGTAGAGGTTTTGCTCCTTAATATTGGTATTTTGGCAAACATAGAGCTGCTTTTTACGGTTAATTTATCGATTAAGAGTGTGCTTGATTGGGCCATTTCTTTGAGTGGGAAAATTGTTGTATCAAGAAGCTTCATGAGTGTAATTGTGGGGGCATAAATTTCTTTGATGTAGGTTTGTTGCAGTGCTGTCTGCTGTATTAGGGCGACCGGACAGGATAACTTGAGTGTGAGTGGGATGTAGCGCGATCCAAGCAAAACCGCGCGATAAGAGCTGATGTCTAGAACAGGTTGTTCTTTCTGCCAAATATTAACTTTGGTTGGCGTTAGCTCAAGTATCGGGCCACCACTCTTGCCAGCAAAAAACCAGGTTATTGTGTTTTTGGGCCGAACTAAAGGAAGGTTATAAAGGTTCGTTTTATGCTTATGAATGTTTTCTATAATTTGGCTCCACGATAGTGGCGTAGGTTGGCGTTGGGTGTCGGGCTGAATTGTATTGTTTGCAAGTGGGTAATAACTTGCCTCTAGGCTTTTGAAGAAAGGATAAAATTTTTGACTAGTGATTGTATAAAAGCTTTGGCTTGCTTCCTTTACATATATTCTTGGGCTTGAGGTGAGGGAAGGGGTAGGGGTTGTGGTTCCGGTAGCGATTGTATAGTTATAGCGTTTAAATTTATTGAGCTCAAAGTCATAAAAATTGGTAATGCGAGAAGTTCCACCAGAGAAGCAGCTGTTGTACATAAGAAAGTTTGTTTTGATGTTGTTATTAAGATAGTTCAATAGTGGGGTAAAATGTGTGTATAGGGGAAGGCCCGCCATTGCTGCGTAGGATTTGGCCTTTACATGCTTTTTGCTAAATTCTGTTACAGGCCTAGACATTATCTTTGAGCCTGAGAGCAACTTGTTTTTTTCGTCTTTTTGTAAGTAGTTAGCTTTTGTTAACAGTTCCATTGCGTGGCGCTTGTAGTGATCGTATGGATCTTGGTCTCCATGACCAGACAGGTACATATTCCATATATGAATGGGGAGTTGGTGTAGCGGCCTTTGTTTTTTTAGCTCTACCAGGTTGCTTTTATTAACTATAAAAGAGTCAAATAGACCCTTGATAAGGATTGGTGCGCTTTTATCAGATATTGCATTGATTAGTTCGTATAGTATTGCATCCGAATCTTGATAGTCAGTCATCACTTCGTCATTAATAAGAATAATTAATCGGCGCATGTCTGCGTCGTGACTAATTTTGTAACCAGTAGTTATTGAACCGGACTTTCCCCAGTATTTAGCTTTTGAGCTTTTTGTGTTGGTCGCCTGTTTAGATGATGAGGCGTTATTGCTCGATGTGAATTTCTGCATTGCCATTGTTTGTAACGACAAGCTAATCATTGCTACAAAAATTAGGGTGGATTGATAGTTTTTACGCATCGGGCATCCCATGATCTTGGTCGTCGTTATCGAACGAGGTATTGAATTGCGTTTGTTCATCTATAATGTTTTGGTCATTATCATTGAATGAGGTGTTTAATTGTGTTGATGGAGGCTTAGGCGCCTTTCGTCGAGGGCGCTTGAACGGACTTTCGTGTTCTTTGAACGACTGGCTGGTTGACGATGGTGATGTAGGCGTCGCCGATGTTGGTTTGGTTGGGGTTGCAAATAGGGTCCGCTTTCTTTTAGCTTTCTTTGCACGTTGGGCGTGTCGTGCTTTAATTTTCTTCGCAAATATAGCCCGTTCTTCTTTAGACATATTCGCAAATCTAGCGGTTTGTTCTTTAGATTCGATTCGTTTCATTTTAGCTTTTGTTGCATAATCGCCTGTTTTGTACTCTTTTCTAGATCTTTTTACTGGAGATGGGGTGTTAAAAATGCGGGGTACTTTTGGCATCTTTTTATTTTTTGACACTTTTGTTTTTTCGGCTATTTTTTTGCCAAATTTATTTATTGAACGAGGGACTTTGCCCGGGCTGTTCCAGTGTGGTGACGTTGGGCCGTGGGCGGTAAAGTCAATGCTGTCGAGATAAAAATCTTCGTATTGATTGTAACTTTTCGAGCCAATAGATGCGAAGCTTAAGTCTATATATATTTCGTCAGTTGAATATATGTTTTTGTAATACTTATTGCCATATTTGAATATTATTCCATGTTTTTTCTTAGGGTTGCTTGTACTAAATTTAAGTGGATTTACTGAATTGTTCAAAAATAGTACGTTTTTTAGAATTACGCTTCTTCCTGTTGTCTTTAAACTATTTTTGAGTTCACCAGAATTTTTGACTTCAAGTTGTTTTATAAAGAAGAGCTTTGCATCATCGAGATCTCTTATTGGTAAAAATACTTTTGCAGCCAATTCATCAATGCCAAGTGTGGGGGCATCTAATTGTTTTATGACGTGACTAGAGTTGCCAGCTGATTTTGAAATTATTGGAATAAGTTGGGTCATCTTTATAGTTATCGGAACATGGTTGGCGCTTAGAAGCAGGGTGGCATAGTTGTCGGCGTTGAGTGTTTTTTCATTTTCGAAAGCGGTCATGCGGGTAGGGGTAAGTTCTAAAATTTCTTTTTTACCTGATGAACTTATTGAAAACCATTTATTTGTGTTGCGAGGGCGAATCAGGGGGATGTTACTCAAACTGTTGATTTTTCCTGTTTCAGGATCTTTGAATTGAATAACATTGTTCAGGATGTCTGACCAACTGGTAACTTTAGCTGGGTTTTTTACGTTTCCGGTTAATTGCTTATTTGTTGAATATTGTGTAGCTGTTTTATGGGTGGCTTGTTGTTCGAGCTCGTTAAAGAATTTTGTGAGCTTTTGTGGAAAAATTATATTTACACTGAAGACAGGAATACCGCTGCTTGTTATAGCAATGGATGGCATAAATCGAATGTCATTTATTGATGAAGTTGTTGCTGTGGCGGAGCTACATGTCATTGTGTAATTATATATTTTAAGGATGTTTTTGATAATGTCATAAACGGACAATTGACGATTACTTCCACCAGCAAAGCATGAGAGATATGTTAATGAATTGGTGTTATATGGGTAGTTTAATTGGTCAAGAAGCTGTGCAAAGTGCGTTGTTACAGGCAGTGATGCAATGGTGCCAGAGGCGCTGGTAATTGTTTGTTTGATTTTATTTTCAAAAATATCCTCAAGAGCGGATTTCGCATCTTGCTCTTCAGCCGTTTTTATTTTTTCATTAGTAAGATTTGCTAAAATCTTTTGTTGTATTGCTATGTCAGATATGTCTTTAGAATTGCGGCCGTGGCCAGCAAGGTAAATATTGAATACAGGGCTTTCTTTCTGTTGTGGAGCGTCAAGCTTGCTGATAAGGACTTTACTGAGCAGTTGTGTGATCTCATTTTTATTTTGCATAAAATGTTTGTGACTTTGAGATGTTTTAAGTTTATTAACTGACAAAAAGAACTGTTGAATACTGCTTAGAGTATTTAAGTTTGAGTGAGCCGTGAGTTTGTCGACCTTCAGGCCTAACTTTTGTTCTCGGCGTGTGAAGGGTTGGTTTGTTTGTATGTCTGTTAAGGTGGCACTTGTAGGTGTTTGATTGGGGGATAGAATAGCTTGCACATAGCTTTTGGGAACAAGTAGATAAAAAAGATTATCAACGGTGTAAATGTTCCATTCTCCAGGTTGTATTTGTGTAGAATTGCTTTCGATACTTTGTGTTGCTTGTTGGGCTATTAATGAATTGCCGCCAAGGAGTTCAAGTGCCTGGTCAAGCTTGTTGAAGATGTAGGTAATAGCTACATCTTTGCCGTGTTGATTTATAAGCTGTGAAACCTTGTGTTGGGCGGTTAACCCTGTGGCCATAAAATAGTTGCCAAAAACGTCCGAATTAGGGGGGCTGTAATCTATGTCTTTTGATAGAAAAGAGTCAAGTGCAGCTTGATAGTATGAGATATCACGATAAAAATTATAAATTAGTTGCTTGCTAACTAAAATAGGGGCAGATTTTTGTGCTAGTGCTGTTGCTAAAGCGGTGCTCATAGCGTCTGATTTTGGAACAATAGAAGAGTTAAAGTTAAAATCGAATAGCATGATCAGTCGACGCATGTTTGAGGCTTGTTCAATAACAGTAACTTTTTGCACTGTAGGCATGATGGCCTTTTGAGTGGTAGATGTTGACGAGCTACTGCTTGATGATGATTGTTGCATGGCCTTTATTTGCAGAGACCAGCCGATCATTACCACAAGAATTAGGGTGTATTGATAGTTTTTACGCATTGTTCTTCCCGTGATCTTGGTCATCGCTATCGAACGATGTGTTGGATTGCTTTGATTCGTCTACAATATTTTGGTCGTCGTAATTGAATGAGGTGTTTAGTTGTGTTGATGTAGGCTTAGGTCGTTTGAGTGGGCTTTCATGTTCTTTGACCGTCTCGTTAGTTGATGATGAGGATATTGTTGTGTTTGCAAATAGGGTCCGCCTTCTTTTAGCTTTCTTCGCAAGTCTGGCGTGCCGTGCTTTCATTTTCTGCGAAAATATAACGCGTTCTTCTTTAGTCATATTCGCAAATCTAGCGGCTTGTTCTTTGGATTGGATACGTTTTATTTGAGCTTCTGCTTCATAATTGCCTGTTTTATACTCTTTTCTAGATCTTTTTACTGGAGATGGGGTGTTAAAATAGTTTTGAGGTTTTTTATTCAAATCACTAAGGGGATTTGGTAGGTCTTTTGTACTACTTGTGGCCGTAACTTTATATCTTTCGGTTATTTTTTTGCTCAACTTTTCGATTGAACGAGGCACTTTACTAGGGCTGGTCCAGTAACGAGGCACTTTACTAGGGCTGGTCCAGTTTGGTGATGCAGATCTATAGGAAGTAAAGTAGGTTTTGTCTAGATAAAAATCTTCGTATTTATTACAGCTTCTTATGCCCAGGGGTTTGAAGCGCACGTCTTTATATTTTTCGTCGTTTTTATATAGATTTGCGTAATATTTGTTGCCAAAACCGAACATTATTCCATGCAGCTTTACAACATTGTTTATGCTTAAATTAATTGGGTTTATCGAATTGTTTAAAAATAGTACATTGTTGAGAATTACGCTGTTCCCTGTAGTACCCAAACTGCTTTTAAGTTCACCAGAGTTTTTGACTTCAAGTTTTTTTATAAAGAATAGTTTTTCATCATCAAGATTTCGTACAGGTAAGAATACATTTGCAGCCAATTCATTAATGCCAAGAGTTGGTGAATCTAGCTGCTTGATTACATGATTAGAGTTGCCGACTGATTTTGAAATAATTGGAACAAATTTAGACATCTTTATGGTTAGGGGCACGTAGTCAGTGCTTAAAAGTAATGCGGCATAATTGTCGACACTTAGTGTTCCTTCACTTTCGAGGGCGGTCATTCGGGTTGGATTTAGTTCTAGAATAGCCTTTGTGTCAGACTGGCCAACTGAAAACCATTTATTTGTATTTCGTGGGCGAATGAGGGGGATATTGCCTAAATAGTTTAGTTTTCCCGTTGTCGATGTTTTGAATTGAATAACATTGTTAAGAATGTTTGACCAGCTGGCGACCTTAACTGATTTTTTTGTTGAATCTAGTGGAACTGTTTTGTAGGTAGCTTGTTGCTCGAGAGCGGTGAAGAATTTGTTTAAATTCTGTGAAAAATTGATCTTCATGGTGAATGATGGCGTACTATTATTTGTTGTAATAATCATGAATGGTAAAAATTGCATTCTGTTTATTGATGAAGCTGTTGCTGTCGCGGAGCTGCATGCCATTGTATAGTTATATGTTTTAAGGGTGTTTTTGATAATATCGTAAACGGATAATTGGCGATTACTTCCACCAGAGAAGCACGAGAGGTATGTGAAGGAATTGGTATTGTATGGATAGTCTAATTGGTCAAGAAGCTGTGCAAAGTGTGTTGTTACAGGTAGTGATGCAATTGTGCCAGAGGCATTATCAATCGTTTGCTTAATTCGCATGTCAAGAACCTCTTCAATAAGTGCTTTAGCATCTTGTCTTTCAGCTGTTTCTACTTTTTCTCGAGCAAGCCTTGCTAAGATTTTTTGTTGCTTTGCGATGTCATAGATATCTTTAGAGTTTCTGCCATGACCGACTAGATAAATATTGAAAACGGGGCATTGCTCTAGCTGATTATTGTGCTTTGGTAGAACATCAAGCTTGTTTACGATTACTTTGCTTAGAAGCTTGGCTATGCGGTCTTTGTTGAGCATAAAGTGTTGGTGACTATTAAGTGCTTTTAGTTGGTCAACCGACGAAAAAAACTGTTTAATATCGTCAGTAGTGCTGAAATTTGAGTGAGCCGTTAGTTTGTCGACCTTCATGCCTAGTCTTTGTTCTCTGCGTGTGAGGAATCTTCCAGTTTGGGCGTCTTTAAGAATAGAATTTGTTGAGCTTAGGATAGCTGTTTTTTGTTCGGCGGTCTGATTGGTTAATGTTTGATCTGGGAATAAAATATTTTTCTCGTAGTTTTTGGGGACTAGGAGGTAAAAAAGGTCGTCTACTGTGTAAATGTTCCACTCTCCGGGCTTCATTTGTGTTAAATAGCTTCCGATGCTTTGTGCTGCTTGGTAGGCTATCAATGAGTTTCCAGCAAGTAGGTTAATAGTTTGTGCAAATTGATCTGAAATTAAGGGAATAATTGCATCTTTGCCGTGTTGGTCTATAAGTTTCTTGATCGTCTGTGGGGAAATTATTTTTAAAATCTCAAAATAATTGTTCAAAATGTCGGAATCAGGGTGATCGTAGGCTATGACTTCTGACGACGAGTTTGGGAGCTGCTGGTTGTATAAGTTAAGTGCGTCTTTGTAATGTGAGACGTCCTGATAAAAGTTATAAAGTAATTGCTTGCTTACCAAAATTGGAGCAGCTTTTTGCGCTAGTGCAGTTGCCAGAGCAGTGCTCATAGCGTTCGGCTTTGGGGAATGGGATAAGTTGAAATTAAAATCCAATAGCATGATTAATCGACGCATGTTGGGGGCTCGCTCAATAACAGTAACTTTAGGCGATTTAGGCTTGTCGATATTTTGTATTGTCAATGACGACGATGATGATGAGCTGCTGCTTGAGGATGATTGTTGCACGGCCATTAATTGACCGCTAGCGCATATCAATATGGCTATTAAGGTATAAATTTTTATACATAAATTTTTCATGATACTCACTCTTTAATACTAGTTCATCAAATATAAGTCGTTATTATCTATTAGTATAATTATTCAGAGAATGTTTAATCAAGGGTTACAAGTAAACTTTATTTGTGGGTTGTATTGATAATTTTTATACATCGGGCATCTCAATATCTTGGTTGTCGTCGATATGGTCGAATGAGATGTTGCATGGCTCTAATTCATATATAATGTTTTGGTCATTGAATGAGGTGTTGGTTGGGGCGGATGTAGGTTTAGGTGCTGTTTGTCTATAGCTTTTGGATGGATCTTCGTGCACTTTAGTCGTTTTACTTGTTGGTGACAATGTGGACGAGGTGGCTGTAGGTGATGTTGACTTGGTCGGTGAAAAGTTTATTTTACGTCTTATTGTAGGTTTATTTAGCCTTTTACGATTAGCTTGTTGTTTCTCATACTCTTCTCTTGATCGTTTTACTGGAGATGGCGTATTAAAAATTTTAGGGATCTCGGGTGTTTGCTTCATTTTTTCGGTTATTTTTTTTCTAAACCTTTCGATCGTTCTCGGCACTTTTCCAGGACTCTTCCATTGTGATGATGTGTGGCCATGGGTAGTAGGGTAAATGCTGTCTAGATAAAAGGTTTCGTACAGGTCTGTGTCTTTTTTATTTAGACAAATGAAGCGTTTATCCACATATTCTTTGTCTTCTTCATACAGGTTTGCATAATATTTATCACCATAGCCGAATATTATCCCGTTTAGCTTTTCTACTTTATTTGCGTTCATATTGAATGGGTTTGGCGCATTGTTCAAAAATAATACGTTTTTGAGAGAAACACTGGGCCCTGTTGTGCCCAAACTATTTTTTAGCTTTCCAGAATTTTCTACTTCGAGATGTTTTACAAAGAATAGCTTTGCTGCATCTAGGTTGCGCATGGGTAAAAATACATTTGAAGCCAATTTATCAATTCCTATCGTGGGTGCATGGAGCCGTTTGATGACATGACTAGAGCTGCCGACCGACTTTGAAATTATTGGAACACATTGTGACATAGTTAGGGCTATCGGTGCGTAGTCAACATTAAAAATTAAGGCAGCATATTTGTCGACATTGAGTGTTCCTTCATTTTCGAAGGCGGTCATTCGGGTTTCGGTTAATTCTAAAATTTCTTTTTTACCGGATGAGCTTATTGAGAACCACTTATTTGTGTTTCTTGGGCGAATGAGGGGGATGTTTCCCAAATCGTCAATACTGTCCGTTGTAGATTTTTTGAACTGAATAACGTTATTTAGGATGCTTGGCCAGTTGATTATTTTATTTGATTTTGATCCCTTAATTATTGAATGTGATGAGGAGCTGTTATAAGTTGCTTGTTGTTCTAGTGCGCTGAAGTAACGGTTAATATTTTGTGGGAATTTAATTTTTATAGTGAAGGCTAGCTTGCCGTCATTGGCTGTAGTTAAAGTTGGAACAAAAAGAGCTCTATTTATTGATGAAGTTGTTGCTGTAGCTGAGCTGCATGCCATTGTGTAGTTGTATGTTTTAGGGACGTTTTTGACAATATCGTAAACTGATAATTGGCGATTACCTCCACCAGAGAAGCATGAGAGATATGTCAAAGAATTGGTATTGTGAGGGTAGTTTAGTTGATCAATAAGCTGAGCAAAATGTGTTGTTACAGGCAACGATGCAACTGTACCGGAAGCTTTGGCAACCGTTTTTTTAATGCGATTCTCGAGAGCGGCCTTTGTATTTTTCTGCTTAGCTGTTGTTGTATTTTTGTTGGCAAGGCTAGCTAAAATTTTTTGTTGTTTTTCTATGTCAGGCGTGTTTTTAGAATTTGTGCCGTGACCAGCAATATGAATATTGAATTTAAGGCTTTGTTCTAATTTGACCGTTTTTTGTTTTGGTGATGTATCAAGCTGGCTTACAAGGACTTTATTAAGAAGTCTTGTTATATAATCTTTATTGAGCATAAAGTTCTGGTGACTTTGAGATGTTTTTAGTTGGTCAACAGATAAAACGAACTGCTTAATGTCATTAATGGTTTTTAAATTTGAGTGAGCCGTTAGTTTGTCGACCTTCATGCCTAATTTTTGCTCTCTGCGTGTGAGAAGTTGTCCGGTTTGGGCATCCTTAGTTCGGGTATTTATTGAGCTTAGGGCCGCTATTTTTTGGTCGGCCACCTTATTTGTTAGTATTTGATCGGGGAACAAAACATCGACTTCATACTTTTTTGGAACTAAGAGATAAAAAAGATCATTGACGGTGTAAATATTCCATGATTCCGGTTTCATTTGTGTTTTATAGCTTATGATATTTTGCGATGCTTGTTGGTATACTGACTCACCTCCATTGATGATATCAAATGTTTCGATCGCCGTGTCTAAAATGCGGCAAACGGTTGCACCGGAGTTTTTCATTCTTGTAAGTCTTGAAAGGTTATTTGGGGCGATTAGTTCCATTATTTGAAAATAAGATCGAAGCAAGCTATTGGAAGAAACGAAGCCAGTCTTATGTTGTGGAGTTTTGGACTTGAAGATGTCATATGCTTTTTGATAGCGCGACACATCTTGATAAAAATTGTAAAGCAACTGCTTGCTTATCAGGATAGGGGCTGCTTTTTGTGCCAGTGCTGTTGCTAGAGAGGTGCTCATGGCATCCGGCAGTGTGAAAGGGGATAGGTTGAAGTCAAAATCGAATAGCATGATCAATCGGCGCATGTTTGGGGCTCGTTCAATAACGGTAATTTTTGGCGATGTAGGCTTGTAAGCCGATTGTGATATTGGTGAGCTACTACTTGATGATGATTTCTGTACGGCCATTAATTGACCGCTAGTGCATGTCAGTATGGCCATTAAGGTATAGATTTTTATCCATAAATTTTTCATTATCCACACTCTTTAATGAAACTGTATCAAACATAGTTTATAATTATCTATTAGTATAATTATCTGACGAGTGTTTAATCAAGAGTTATAGAGAGAGTTTATTTGTAGACTGTTTGTGTTAGGAATGTTTGGTAGTTGTTGTGAGTTGCGATAGGTTGTGGGCGCTGTTTGAGTCCAAATTCATATTTGGTGTCGTAATAATTAAGCAATAGGCCTACGATTAGCTCTTTCTCCTGGGCCACACCAAGATCATACAGTTGTTTGTAGCGATCTGGTCCTAATCGTTTTTCTAAAATGCTTAAGGATGTGAGGAATTGATCAGGGGTCCAATCTTTATACAGTTCGATGATGTTTGCGATTCGTTCTAGCCGAGGCGTTGTTAGATAGGTGATGGGTGCGTTGCGCATTTGGTTCCAGAGATGTGCTGGGAGTATGATAGAGCCGATTTTGCGGCTTTCATCCTCAAGCCATAACTTTTGTTCTGTGCCGTGTTGCGCTAATTGTAGTCCTAGTTCGTTTTCAAACTGTTGTTGCGTTGGCTGTTTTGTTGTTTGTAGTCCTCCAAAAACAGACCCTCGGTGCTTGGCTAGGCCTTCAAGGTCAATTGCCTGTTTTTTGTCTACAAGTTGCTCGATAGCGACTGTCTTGTTGCAGCCTGTTTTGCCAGCTAAAACATTTATCTTGTAGTTTTTTTCGAACTGATCGAGCACAAAGTTACGGTAGGCTTTATAGCCTCCGGTTACCAAATAAACAGTTATTCCAAGCAAATTGCAAAGTTGAGCAACAGATTGTGAGCGCATTCCGCCACGAGCGCAATACAGAATTGCCTTATTCTGAGGGGCAGCTCTTTGCAGTTGACTGCTAAGCTCTGGAACTCGTGGCCCAACCAGCGATAGGCCGCACATTACGGCTGCTTGTTTGCCTTGTTGTTTGTATACAATGCCTACATCTTTGCGAGCTTTATCAGAAAAAAGTGGCACGTTTAGTGTGCCTGGTATGTGCCCTTGAGCAAACTCTACAGGGGCGCGGACATCGATGACTGGTATCCCATTCTCGATCAGGGGTATTAGTTCGTGTATTAATTTTATTTTAATCATAAGTTTAATAGTAGCCAAAAATCATCGGGTTGTCCTTTCTTTGGTTTGGGCTTAGCCTGGTTGTACTTGTTTTCGTTCGAGCCATTTCTTAAGGATACGAATTACATGAAAAACATTGATTCTAAGAAAACTGTTTTTATTATCGACGGTTCATCTTTCTTGTACCGAGCATATTACGCTCTATCGCAGATGACCGATGCCCGAGGTCTTCCCGTGCAGGCGGTGTATGGTTTTTGCCGTATGATCAAGAAGTTAATTGACGACTTTAATCCTGGTTACCTTGTAATTGCTTGGGACAGCAAGGGCAAGACTGAGCGTCATGATGTTTTCCCGGATTACAAAGCTACGCGTCAAGCGCCACCAAGCGATCTGTTTGACCAGAAAGAGCTTATAATCAAGGCTGCCGATCTAATGGGCATCAAGCAGATTTCGCGTAGCGGTATTGAGGCTGATGATCTTATGTACTCCATGGCTAAGGAGCTAAGCGAGCAGTCGTACAACGTTATGCTTGTATCGTCTGACAAAGACCTTGCACAGATGGTGGATGACAAAATTTTTATGTATGATTCTTTCAAAAAAGTGGTTCTAGATAGAGCTGCATTGGAAGAAAAATACGGCTTTGCGATTGAACGGCTACCATTTTATTTTTCGTTGCTTGGTGATGCGTCTGACAACATCCCGGGTGTGCGAGGAATTGGTAAAAAAGGTGCAACTGAGCTTGCTCAAGAGTTTTCTTCGCTTGATCAGGTGTACGCTGATATTGACCAGGTTAAAAAGCCTAGGCACAAAAACGCCTTGCTAGAGCACAAAGAGTCGGCGTTTCTTAGTCTTATGCTGTTTAAGTTGCGCTACCACGCCCTAGATTCTAAGGCAGAAGACTTTTCCTTCTCTGCTTTGCAATGGTCCCATGCAGCACCAATCTTTGCACAACTAGGATTCAGGAGCCTGTTACGACAAATTGGCGGACAACAGTTGACGTTTAGTCCGGACATTCAGACTGTTGATCAGCTATACACGTTTGTAACTATCACTACTCGTGAACAGCTAAAAAAATTGTGTCAGGAAATTACTGAGCATGGTCAGGTAGCCGTTGATACCGAAACTGATGGCATTCGGCCGATGGAGGTTGTTTGTGTTGGGGTTTCGCTTTGTTACAAAAAGGGAACATCTTACTACATTCCACTTGCACACAACGTAGATGCACCGCAGGTTAGTAGGGCCGATATTGATGAAGTCTTGAAGCCGGTGCTCGAGGATGAGCGAATTGGTAAAATTTTGCACCATGCAAAGTTTGACCAGCACGTGCTCCGACGTTTAGATATTGATCTTCGTGGTGTTACCTTTGATACGCTAATTGCGGCATCTCTTGTTGTTGAGGATGGGCAGCGCAAGGGGCTTAAATACTTGTCACATTCGTTACTTGACGAGCATATGTTGACCTTTGACGATGTGGTTACCAAGCAAAAATTACAGGATTTTTCCTACGTTGGTCTTGAGCGTGCAACGGCGTATGCTGCGGCCGACGCTCATCAGACTTTACAGATCAAGGATCCGTTGGAAGAAAGCCTAAAGGCAAAAGGCCTTCTCAAGCTTTACCAGTCGATTGAGCATCCGCTTGTTCAGATTCTTTTTGAAATGGAAGAGCAGGGCATTCAGTTAGATGTTGACCTTCTTGGTAGGCTCGGCAAGCAGGTCGATCAAGATTTAGTTTCGATTGAGTCCGAGATTGCGCAGGCTGTTGGTGTAGTGCCTGGGACCATAAACCTTAATTCTCCACGGCAACTTGGGCAGTTATTGTTTGAGCAACTAGGTTTACCCCCACAGAAAAAAACAACTAAACGAACCGGTTACTCTACAGATCAAGAGGTACTTAAGAAGCTTTCGCACATGCACCCTGTACCACGATTAATACTTGTGTACCGTGAACTTTATAAATTAAAGAGCACTTACATAGAGGCTTTGCCTGGTCGAGTTAATTCAGAAACTGGTCGTGTGCATACTACGTTTAGTCAAACTTCAACGGCAACGGGCCGCTTGGCCAGCTTTGAGCCTAATTTGCAAAATATACCAACAAATTCACATGATTATTCCATCCATGTGCGATCTGCCTTTCAGGCAAGACCGGGGCACCTGTTTGTGACAGCTGATTATTCGCAAATTGAGTTGCGCGTACTTGCGCACCTTTCAAAGGACGAGCAGCTAGTTAGTGCATTCTTAACAGGGCAAGATGTTCACAAAAAAACATCGGCAGGGCTTTTTGACGTTGCGGCTGATGATGTAACTCATGAGCAGCGACAGATTGGCAAGCGAATTAATTTTAGTATCTTGTATGGCTTAACCGCCTACGGGCTTTCCAATGATCTGGGTATCCCGGTTGGGCAGGCAAAAACCTACATCGAAAAATTCTTTGCGCAGTATACCGGTGTTCAGAAGTGGATGGAAAAGGTTATCGAAAAAACGAAAGAATTAGGCTATACGCAAACGTTGTGGGGCAGGCGACGTACAATTCCACAAATTTACGAAAAAAACCAGACGCTGTACGGTCTAGGTAAGCGCCTGGCTATTAATACTGTAGTTCAAGGAACGTCAGCTGAGATTATGAAAATAGGCATGATCAATGTACGTGATGCGCTACTTAAGCAATACCCTGAATCGCACATTCTTTTGCAAATTCATGATGAGTTGTTGGTTAGTGTGCCCGAAGCTGATGCTCAGGATGTGCAAACTTTGATACAAAGTAAGCTTCAATCTGTTGTCGATTGGCAGATACCGCTCCTAGTCAGTACCCATGTGGGTAAAGACTGGTACGAGGTAAGTAAGTAGATTGATCGTTTTTACAGCTGTAGAGCTATAAAAACCTACTTAACAACGGTTATATTTAACGTAAATATAAACGCATCTTGTTCGCCGCCATTCCAGGGCTGACTGTAATGAATTGTTACAGTCGTCGAGCCTTTTTGGACAGCTTCAAATGTCCATTTTTCTCTTTCTGTAGCTCCGAGTTCGAGGCCGCTTGGAGCGATGAACTGGTAGCTCTCTTGCTGTAGTACATTTCTGTCTAAAATTTGTGCATCTTTCCACTGGAATCCAGCTGATGCCTTGTCCGGCATTGATGCGTTAGAAGGCAAAGTAATCTTGAGTAAGTTTCCAGATGCCATTGAAACGTTATGGCAGATTTCTTTTTTGTTCATAAAGTCGGAGTCGCCGAACTCAATTTCATCAGCGGCTTTAAGTGATTGTGCTGCTAGAGAGCTGGTAAGCAATGGCAGCAAGCTTACCGACAATGCTAATATTAGAAGTGATCTTGATTTCATAGTCCTATCCCCTTTGTGTATTAAAATTCTATTTAAGTATAGATATCTTATTTGTTTTATATCAAGAGAAGCACAAGATTTATTTTCGTCGTTGTAATTTAGAGATTAGGCGAAGAATTTCAAGATATAGCCAGATTAGCGTAACTAGTAGGCCAAATGCGGCATACCACTCCATGTATTTTGGGGCGCCACTTCGTGACCCTGTCTCTATCATTTCAAAATCAAGGATTAGGTTTAGAGCTGCAATGACGGCAACAAATAGACTAAACCCTATTCCAAATAATGAAATGTCATGAATGAGTGTAATGCTGCTTCCAAATAGCATCATAATCATATTGAGCATGTAGATAGCACCGATGCCCATAGTTGCTGCCATGATGACACTTCTGAATCGTTCTGTTGGCCGAAGAAGGCCAGTTTGATATAGCACGAGCATTACGCCAAGAACACCAAACGTTGCAAGCACGGCTTGGTTTACGATTCCTGGATAACTGCGCTCAAACATATGTGATATAGAACCGAGCACAATTCCCTCAAGTGCTGCGTAGGCAGGTACGGTGTAGGGTGCGAGTGGTTTGTTGAAAATAGTTACAATTGCTAAAATTATTCCGCCAATGAGCGCAAATGGCATGACTGCGTCAAGATTGTAAGTCCAAGCTGCAGCTGCACATCCAGCCAAAATTATTAGCGCAAATGCGGCCTTGGCGATGGTGCCGCCAACCGTCATTGCACTGCCGTACGATTGATGCGAAAATGATTTTTCAGACATGAGTGGATTGCCGGACCCAAAGAATGATGATTTTCTCATAATCTTCTCCTCGAATTGTAATAATGTTGGGGATAAAGAACAGTTTTATTGTACTAAAAAACAGCCATTTTAGCAATTTGCCGGCAAGCTATGAATATTATTTATAGCGGAGCATTCGCCAGTGTTTTTATGGCGACGTAGCCTTTTTGGGAATGGTTGTTTTGTGATGGTTATTATGAGCGATAGATTTCTTTTTTTGGGTGGATTTTTTGGAATATTGATACTTGAGCCTGATGACTTTCGCTTGAGTGATGTGGGCGGTTTGTTAATAGCCTTAACGTCGCTAGCAATATCTTTCTTGTTTAACATAAATCTTGTTGGGAAGGATCGTGCTCCGCCACTGATTAAGCTGTGCGTAAAATGTGATATTTTATGATTCAAAGTGTAGGTCTGGGCTATGCGGGTTCTGTTTATTTTAACGCCTTTCCAGCCTTTAGTTTTTAATGTATCTAGTTTTATTTTTTTTCTTGTAGACGAGTCGAGTAGGATTTTTTGATAAAAAAGACTCGCGCAGTTTGGGTTGTTTAGTGGCTTATATTCTTCGTTTATTGCATCAAAATATTTATTAAAATTTGTTGATTTTGCAAACGATGTGCGAGATGGCTTTGTGTAGTCCTTGCGACCCAGCTTGACGATACTTCCTGATGCCATTTGATCCAGTTCAAAATATTTGGCAAGTTCTATTGTTTTTTTGCGGTCAAGTATTTGACGGTCTAGTTCTGGTATGTGGGGTGAAAGCTTCTGGTCAATTAGAGTGTAGATTTGTTCATGTTTACCTGCATAGCTCGTGCACAGAGGTATAAAAATAGTTCTTTCCCAGTACTTAACAAGCTCTTTTATGTTAGGCCAGGGTTGTTGATGCAGTTTGCCATTTTGGTATAAATACAGTGCTAAGTTTGTGTTTGGTGTATCTATATTGATTTTATAGCCAGGTGTGGGCGGCTTGTTTTGCAAGATGTATGAGATTCTTTGGTATCTTGTGCGTGCAGACCAGTCGGGAATTCTTTGAGGCTGTTTAGGCTTGGTTGTGGTATAGACAGATGTTTTTTGTAGATGGTTGGTATGATAGCCACATTGTAAGTTTAAAGTTACGAGTGCAATGAAAAAATACTTTATATTCATGAGTGCGACCCTTTTTCATGCTTTATATATTTTGCCTGATGCTAGCTGTTTAAAGTCGCTTTTCATCTACGAACAAAAGCATAAACTGTGTTATTTAAAGATGCTATAAATTGTTTGCATGTACAGGCAAACAACTTTTTGATAGCCTTCCAGCGGGTGTGTGAGTGTTGCTTTGTAAGGGGGTATAAAAATGGAAAAAAGTGTAGTTAAACCGTCAATGGGCTTTGTGCAAGGAAGTACTCTTGATCCTCTTCAGGATGGAATATCGTCTGTGACTTTGGTTCGTGTTTCGGGTAGTGATCTTGATATTGTAAATGCAGCACGAGTATCGTTTGGTAGGGTTGTAACTACCATGTCAGAGCGTGATAAGAAGTTGGTTCGTTACCTGTTAATGAACGACCATACCAGCCCGTTTGAGCACAATCAGCTATCGTTCCGTGTAAAGTTGCCAATTTTTGTTGCACGTCAATGGATGCGGCATCGCATTAGCTCTTATAATGAGATTAGTTATCGTTACGTTAAGTCAGCGCTTGAGTTTTATGCGCCTAGTGAGTGGCGATATCAGGACAAAAGTGACCGTCAGGCATCATCCGGCAACTTTAAAAATGAGACTCTTTTAACTGAGTATAACTCTGCCTTGCAGGAGTCTGTCAGGGTGTATGAGTTATTGCTTGAGCAGGGTGTAGCTCGTGAGATTGCCAGAGGTGTTTTGCCGGTTTGCGTTTATACCGAGTTTATTTACACCTGTAACCTTCTTTCATTCATGCATTTTTTACGGCTCAGAATGGGGTCGCATGCACAGTACGAGATTCAGTGTTATGCCCGTGCAATGCTTGAATTGGCAGCACCGGACTTCCCTGTCGCTTTGGGCGCTTGGAAAGAAAAATTTGGTGTTAAGAGTGATCTTGTCTGAGTACGATTGACTTTGGTTAAGGGTATGACATACTGAGTTTATGAACTTCTTATCAAAAGACTTAGGTGCGTGTTGTGCCGGTCTATAAAGCGAATTTGATTTTTGTAAGGATATACGATGTCAACCAGTAAATCTGGCGGTTCCTCTGGTAACGGTCGTGATAGTCATAGTAAACGCCTTGGCGTTAAACTTTTTGATGGACAGCGAGTAACCGGTGGTGAAATTATAGTTCGCCAACGTGGTACGCGCATTCATCCAGGCAGCAATGTTGGTCGTGGTAACGACGATACGTTGTATGCTCGTGGTGTTGGTCTTATCAAATTTCATTACGGTCATAAGGGTCGTAAATACGTTTCAGTATTTCCTGAGTCGGTTTAGGCATATTTTATAGCTCCTGCGGGGGTGTTAGATAATGCCACTTAAAAAAGTTGTTTTGGAGAGATGGTAGTGATTAACTTCATTCGATATCGTTTTGTTGCAGCATTGTTGTCGGTTGTCCTAGTTTCTGGGGCCGTTGGCACGTATATTTACAAAATGATCGGGCACGGTCGTGCCTTTGAGTACAGTGTGGATTTTACCGGCGGAACACAGGTGCACCTCGCACTTGATAAGGCCGTCGACAAGCAACAATTACGCACATCGTTGGAGAGTGGTTGGCCTGGGTGCTCTATCCGTGACTTTGCTAACAACGAAGTCCTGGTTCGAGTAAAGGAATATTCGGTTGACTCCGAAGGCCTTGCTTCTAGAATGCGTGATGTTATTCAAACGAAGTTTGCAGGTACAATTGTCACAATAAAAGAATTAAGTAGTGTAAGTAGCGACATTGGTGCAACGTTGCGTGGCAAATCTCTTTTTGCTGTATTGCTCGCATTGTTACTGATGCTTATGTACATAATGATCCGTTTTTGGTCATTCTCGTACGGCTTTGGTGCTGTTGTTGCCTTGCTGCATGATGCATTTGCCATGGTCACATTTTGCTTGATTTTTAATGTTGAGATTTCTGCGGCTGTGATAAGTGCTATTTTAACAGTGCTTGGTTATTCAATTAACGACACCATCGTTATTTTTAGTAACATCCGAGACAGGCTTGCCCGTCCAGGTGTTACTGATACTCACGAAGCGGCTAATCGTGGTATTAACAATACTCTTAGGCGCACACTGCTTACAACGCTTACAACAGCTTTGGGTGTACTTGCTCTGATGGTATTTGGTGGACATGCACTGCGTGATCTGTCTTCGGTCTTGATGGTTGGTATAGTTTTTGGAACATACTCTTCTATCATGATTGCAAGTCCCGTTATGTTGATGATAATGGGTAAGGTAAAAAGTAAGACACATAAATAAAATAAATTTATATAAACTGCCTTTGGCATGTCCTGTGTGCCTGACCTCATAAATTGGGCGGGCACTTGTTGGACTTTATTGCTATTGAAAATCTGTCGGTCATGTTGATACGGTTGTATTGACGTTATAATTGAATAGTTTTTTTTGAGAGTTGATTATTTCCACTCAATTTTCTTTTTGCAGCAGTATTGCTGTATGGATCAACCCTCTTTTTGGGAGTTTGTATTATGGGTAAAAATATAGAGGAAATGAGCTTGCAAGAGCTACAAAATCGGGCTCGTAAGCTCGGTGTTGTAGGCGCAAGCTTGATGAAGAAAGAAAAGCTTCGCTTGGCTATTATAGATGTAGAAGCGAATCCAGACCGAGAACTTGTGGTTGAGGGCTTACTTGAGCGCTTGCCGGATGGTTTCGGTTTTTTGCGTTCTCAGCTTTTTGATTATGTGTCTGGTCCAGACGATATTTATGTATCTCCATCACAAATTCGTCGCTTTGCACTCAGAACAGGTGATTCTGTTGCTGGTGTTATTCGTAAGCCAAAAGATGGGGAAAAGTACTTTGCCCTGCTTAAGGTGAACAAGGTCAACGGCCAAGATCCTGCTAAGATGGGCGATAGATACTTTTTTGATCGACTTTCTCCAGAATCTCCTACCGAAAAAATGAACCTCGAGTTTAAGCCAAACGGTCTTTCTACCAGGGCTATTAATATTTTTGCGCCTATCGGTAAGGGACAGCGTGGGCTGATTGTTGCACCACCAAAAGCGGGTAAAACTGAGCTTCTTAAAGAAATTGCTCATGGCATAATTGCCAACCATCCTGACATTCATCTTATTGCTTTGCAGATTGATGAGCGACCAGAAGAAGTAACCGACATGCGTCGGCACGTTAAAGGCAGCAATGCTGAAGTGGTTAGCTCCACGTTTGATGAGCCAGCAGAGCGGCACGTTGCAGTGGCAGAAATTGTGCTTGAAAAAGCAAAAAGATTAGTAGAATCAGGTAAGGATGTGGTAATTCTGCTTGATTCGATTACACGTCTAGCTCGTGCTTACAACACAACAGCTCCGGCTTCAGGAAAAATTTTGACCGGTGGTATTGATGCGCATGCGCTTCAGCGACCAAAGAGATTTTTTGGAGCAGCTCGTAGCTTTGAAGAACCAGGTTCTCTAACTATTATTGCAACAGCTTTGGTAGAGACAGGTTCGCGTATGGATGAGGTTATTTTTGAGGAGTTCAAGGGTACAGGCAACATGGAAGTTCACATGAGCCGTAAACTTGCAAATCGTCGAATTTGGCCATCTTTTGACCTTATGATGTCAGGTACTCGTAGAGAAGACCTGCTTATTGATGAGACAGAACTGAATAGAATTTGGGTTTTGCGTAAGCTACTTTCTACAATGAATACCATCGAAGCGATGGAGTTTATAATTGATAAGCTTAAGCGTTTTAAGACAAACGAAGAATTTTTCGATTCGATCAGTAAAAGAAGCAGCAGCAGTAAACGATAAGGCTTTGTTTTGCGAACTACGCCCGGCAGGCCATTTTCTTTATTAGCTCAGATGATGTTTTGTGCGCTTAATTTTAAGTAGCGTTAAGTTGTCTGAGCTAAAATTTTAGCGTTTGCAGCTTTCGTATTTGTTACAGCTACTACACTTGCTGTTACAGCTTCCGCAGCCTTGTGAGCGAGTAAGTTCATCGGCAAATTTTTCGTATTTTGACCAATCTTGATAACCATGATAATCATCAAAGTTTGACTCTATGCCTTGAGCCCTTGTAGCTTCCATTCCAAAGCTTTGTGGATGCACTTCTTGAGAAAATCCACCGTCATATGAAGGATAGCCCCATGACATTCTCTTATATGTAAGTGCTTGAGCATTAACGATAAGTCCGGTTGCCATCAAAAGGGCAACGAATAATTGTTTCTTCATGATATCTCCTTCATGAGATTATGTTATCTAGAAAGACCACTTTGATCCTTCCCATACTATTATAATAAACTATTTACTATTCTAATTGCAATAGTTTTGCATAAAACATTTAAATATTTGGAGTGATTGTTGGGCTGTATAATCGTTGGAACTTTGTAATCCGTTTACGTTTAACTTCGACGAGATTTTATTCCACCCGAGATCTGCCTTGCGAAGAAGGGTAATTCGCGCGTATGCGGCTTGGGATTGAATTTGTACAGTACGTACAAGTAGTTTAGGGCATAGAAAAAGGGGCGATATTTTCGATCGCCCCTTTTTTCCTGTTCGTTTTATTAGTTATTGCTTTTGCTTATTACTTGCGACGGTTTTTGAAGATTCGTCTTTTAACAGGACGGTTATGACGACTTCGTACACCAGAATGGGCGCCGTATGAACCGTTTAGTACTTTATTACCAACAGAAACATCAAAGCCATTGACTGTGGTTTGTTCGTTACTAAAGCCATGTGAGCCTGGATATGTGCCCGGTTGGCCACCATATCCTGCAGGATCTGAGCATAAGCAGTTATGGAAGTAAAGCTGTGATGCTTGTCTGGCTGCTACACTGCCCTTTGGCGCTGAGTCCATTTTTTTACATAAAGCGGCACATTTGTTGTTTACATGTTGATCTTCAACTACGACTGCCTGAGCATTAACGATGAGTCCTGTTGCCATCAAAAGGGCAACGAATAATTGTTTCTTCATGATATCTCCTTCATGAGATTATGTTATTTAGAAAGACCACTTTGGTCCTTCCCGTATTCTTATGATAAACTGTTTACTATTCTAATTGCAATAATTTTGCACAATGGATTTAAAATGCGGGGCGATTGTTGGGCTGTATAATTGTTAAGGGTTTGTAAGTTTTGCTTGATAATTTATACGAATATATCTAGATCTATTGAGTCGAATTTGCCTTGTTCGGCTTTGAAGTTGCCGACGTAGGCGATCATCGCGGCGTTGTCAGTGCAATATTTGCGGGAGGGCACGAAGAAGCTTCGGCCACGCTTTGTGCAAAAAGCCTTTAACACTTTGGTGATGTATTTGTTGCAAGCTACTCCACCAGCAAAGGTGATTGCTTGTACTTCAGGGTAGGCTTTGAGTGCGGTTTTTAGTTTTGTTGCAAACAGGTCGGTTATGCAGACAAGTAGTGAGCTTGCAACTTGCTCAATCAGCTTGGGGTCTGTGCCGGGTAGTAGTTTTTTGCTTTGCATGTCGTACATGCCTCGTTTGACCATGTCGTACATAACAGCTGTTTTGAGGCCAGAGAAGCTGAAGTCTAGTGTTTTGGAATGTGGGCGAGGGTAATTAAAGTAATCAACAAAGCCAGCCTGTTTTGCCAGTCGTTCGATGTCGGGTCCGCCAGGGTAATCAAAGCCTAGCATGCGTGCAATTTTGTCAAAAGCCTCACCAGCTGCGTCATCCATGGTTGTGCCAAGTGTTTGGTATTGGCCCATTCCGGTGACCAGATAAATCGAGGTGTGTCCGCCAGAAACAGTCAATGCAATATGTGGGAATGGTATGTTTGGGTTCTCAAGAAAGGGCGAAAACAGGTGCCCTTCAAGGTGGTTGACGCCAACAAGTTTTTTATTTTTTGCATATGCGATTGCTTTGGCAAAGCTGAGACCGACCAAAAGTGAGCCTGAAAGACCCGGCTTGTTGGTGACTGCTACTGTGTCGATGTCATCCAAATTTACATTTGCTTGATCCAGAGCGCCTTGGACTATGCTGTTTATTTTCTCGATGTGTGACCTTGATGACTGCTCTGGCACTACGCCACCGTACTTAGCATGCTCACGTTGTGAGTAGATATTGCTAGAAAGTACACCAGCTGAGCTCGAGTAAATTGCTGCTGCAGTCTCGTCACAGGATGTTTCTATGCCAAGCGTTAGGCGATTGTTCATAGGCTTCTACAAAGACTCTAGGGCTGTGTCGTTTGCCTGTAGTGCATGGAAGGTGCGAGTGTTAATTGCTTCCATGGTTGCAAGCGCGGCATCCAGCTCGTGTTTATCATTTTGTGATGAATCATCTTTGAACGGAATGGTTGGCAGTTTTATTGCTGCATGCTCTAGCTCCCAAACAGGGGCACTGAGTGCGTCCGTGTCCACCAGGAGTGGGTCTGCAAGAATAACCAGGGCTGGGTCGTTCTCACGTATTGTGTAAGGCGTGGTGTGCATTGTTGGCGTTATTTGCCAGCTTGTTGTGCCCGCTTGTGTGTCGATGGTGCGTTCTAGTTGAATCTCTAGGTAGGGAGTCGCTACACGCATGGAGCGGATGATGCTGGTACTGCTTAAACGCGGTGTGTACGACTTGGTGACAATAATTTTGTTAATGCAGCTGGCTGTATCAGGCACAAAAAAAGTAAACGTGTTGTTATAAAAGCTGCTTCTCTGGCCGGAGTGGTAAACAACGTTGCTTAAGAGAGGATTAGTGTCTCCTTGGCAAGTAATTGCACCTACGTGCAGTACGCGGCGTTCTTGTGTGGTAGGTGTGGCAGCATCCGGTTTGTCTTGGGCGCCAGTACCTGCTGCCCACAAGGAGCCGATTAGGAGTATTGTAGTTAATCGATAAGTCATCTTATTCCTTTTCGTTACGGGTATTTTATAAAATATGATACCATATCTAGTGTACAGTAAAGTGCTTTATGAAAGAAGACGTACGCATTACATCAATGTAGGGCAGGAGTTTTGGCGTGCAAATATTTAAACGTTTTTTTAAAAAAATAGCGAAAAAAGAGCTGAGCGTTAAGCGCTTGACGCTTTCTTTTTGCTTAGGCGTTTTTATTGCGTTTTCACCATTTTGGGGCATTCATACACTCATGGCCTTTGGTATTCCTTGGCTGTTTGGTCTTAACGTTGCCGTTGTGGTTGCAACTTTATATCTTTTTAATAATCCGCTTACGATGTGTGCAATTGTCGGAGCTCAATATTTTTTGGGGCACCTGGTTCTGGTTGACTTGCTAAAGATCGATGTGGCCAGGTATAATCCTGTTTGGATGACGCATTTTAATGACTGGTTGAGCACAACCTGGGTTGCCAAGCATGCTAGTACTCATTTTTCGGTATGGTCATTTTTGGTAGGTAGTCTCCTTTCCGGTATTTTTTTGGCGGTGCTGCTTTACCCTGTAATGCGACCGGTGTTTGGTGCTATTATTAATGGGATCAGACGTTCAAGGAAGCGAGAGATTATATGAAGATAATTGCCAAGAACAAAAAAGCTTTTTTTGATTACCAGATTTTGGAAACTATTGAGGCAGGCCTTGTGCTTACCGGTGACGAGGTTAAGTCTTTGCGCTCTGGGAACGTATCGATGAGCGGAGCCTTTGCTCACGAGCGTGAGGGTGAGCTGTTTATGGTTAACGTTATCATTGTCCCCTACCAGTTTGCGTATGACAAGACTAACGACTCTGGAGACAGGCGCAGAAAGTTGCTGCTGAGTCGTAAGCAGATAAATCAACTGACAATGGCAGTTGCTCGTCGTGGTATTACTATCGTCCCGCTTAAAATGTACTTCAACAAAAAAAGTCTGGTCAAGGTGGAAATCGGGCTTTGTAAGGCTCGCAAAAAGCATGACAAGCGCCAACTGCTCAAAGATCGTGATATTGACCGCGAGACTAAGCGTGACCTCAAAAATGTTACACGTGACTGATCCTGCTAATATTGGAAAAATTAGACCGTATGTGGTAAACTATAAAGTATAATAATTGTGTTGAACAAATCTGTTTATATCAGGTTACTGTAGGCACAATTTGAATAAATTGATCTTTGATTATCATCGTACCAGATGTTAAACATTCCGGGGGCGTACTGGCTTCGACGTGTTGGCAAGGGTGTACGGAGCATGCCGAGCGTTGTATGTGTGCTCGTAAAACAAGCATTCATTTTTGAACTGGCAATCAGTCTCAACCTGTGGGGGTTGCTCTCGCGTAAAAGCGTAAGCTAACCTTTGCAGTAGACCCGCATTATTCGGGTTTACGCGTAAACAGAGGTGCATCTATCCGCACTGTTTACGTGTAACTTTTAGATAGGTCGCACCAGGCAAGGTTTTTTAGCTGCGTAACCTGGTTGTGTATACGAAGCTGACGTGCAGTATATACTCTGTGTCTTTACAGAGGTATTGCACGTATTAATTAAAGACTAAGCATGTAGGGCTGTGTATCTAAGTTAGTGCGGACATGGGTTCGATTCCCATCGCCTCCACCAGGCTTCGCTCTTTGAGCTTCGCCCGGCAGGCCAGACTTTTTAATGATTTTTGTTAATTAGTTTTATTTAAGGCTAGCAGGGATTTTCCTCCGCTAGCATTTGTGTGCAAACTTTTCTTGTATCCACACTTTCGTGGGTTTTTTGTTTTACATTTTGAATATCTATCTTAATTTCTTGTTCTTATTGTTTTGGCGAAGTAAAATTATCTTGGTTTTTGGTAGTTAGGCGCGGTATTGCGCCATAATGATAAGCGCGCGAGGCCTGAGGAGTATTCGATGAAAATGATGAAATTATATCTTGCTTTGCTGGTATTTGCTTTGCAATTTAATGTAGTTGGAGTTGTGCTTGATAAGAGTTTGCCTTCATCAAAAAGTAAGAAAGCTTTGGAAGTATCAATTGTACCTAAAAACGGCATTGTCGTGCGGTCAATCTCATCTCAGGTTAAGATCTATGTTTTGGGCAGTACAAGCTTTACGGAGGAGATGGTTGATTCAAAAAATAAACTTTGTTCTCTGGGATTTGACGGTTGGATTCATCCCCACTACGAAGCATATGTTAGGGGAGAGATGAAAGACCATCTCTATCGTCGTAATAATGGTGAAGAAGCGGCGCTGAAGAGAGAGAATGACTACTTCTGTGAGCATTACAAAAGAATTCTAGAGAGTGATGCCATTCTCTTTGTTAACTCAGAAAAAAATGGAATAAAAAATTACATTGGCGGTAATGTGCTCATCGAAATGGGGCAAGCGTACGTCAATCATAAGATAATTTTCTTGTTAAATGGCATGCCAAGTGGCCTACCGTACATGGATGAGATTGAGGCTATGGACCCGATTTGTTTGTTTGGGGATTTAAGTAATATTGGCAAGGTGCTTGAGGTGCAACTTAGCTAAGTTTAAGTTTTTTTGTTATCCAGGCTATACCAGATTCAATTTTACTTTTCCATGATGGGCGGTATTCGGATGTTTGTGAAAGAATTTCTGCTATGTCGGGCGCTTTTGGTGGCTTTCGGTTGATCTTTGTTTGATCATTATTTGCTTCAGGCTCTTCATAATCAAATTCAGCGAGAGCCTCGTCCAATATTTTTTCTACGCGTAGCTCTTTTTGTGCACCCTTTAAGGCATTGTATGCTATTCGTTTACTTAGATTTTTTAATTGTACTTCTCTAGCTTTTTTACGTTCAACTTTGCGCTTTAATTGTTCATATATCAGCCCTACAAGGCGAATTTTTATTTGCTCTTCTTGTTCTTGCTTGGATGTGGTGCTTTGTACTAATTCGAGTAAAAGGTCTGACTCTTTGATCTGCTGATCCATCTCTTTTTCTGACTTCTCTAGCCATTCGAGGGCGGTTAAGTTTTCAGGGGCATATAGAGTTAATACTTGCGCAACTAAGAAGCTTAGCGATAGTAGGTACAAAAAATTCTTTGTCGACATGATACACTCTTATTTAATGGCATTTAATTTCTATTATTACAATAACAAAGTTGCTTCTTTGATAGCAATAGAATGGTTTTTTGTTGTACAGAATAGGTTTTTTGCCTGAGTTGCAAATCACGCATGGCAGGTTATACTGCGATAAAGTGTTATAGTTTACATTTTATATAATCCAATATTGGAGTGCGTGATGAAAAAAGTAGTATTGTCATTAGTTTTATTGATTCCGGCTATACAGTTTGCAGGACCAATGACGTCTATGGAAGATCGCTTGTCTACTGCAAAAAGTGAAGTAACTTTGGAAGAGTCGGCTGCGCAAGATGCTCAGACTGCAACCAGAGAAATTACTTTTGACCAGATTTCTGGGATTGCCGTAGAGTTGGATGCTGTCCCTACTCTGGGTGCAGATCCTGCTTTGTGGGAAGCTGTTGTTGCTCGTGCTCAGACAATGAACAGTTTGAGTTCGTTCACTCAGGACGCAAAAGATCAAGATCCAATTGATTACATTGCTGATTCGCTATACCAGATGATGACTAGCGCTAGTTCTTTTTTGAAGATGAACTTGGCTTTAGTTGATGTTGCAGCCCAAGCAGAAGTTGCAGCTCAAAGCGATTCGACATTGTCGCCGCAAGAGTCAACAGAATCTTTTGAGCAATCACAACTCACTCCATCAGTTGATGAGCAAGCAACAAGCTTGCTGGTTCCTAACTTGAGCGAGCGAGATCTAAGTGCATTGGATGTTAAAGCGTCCGATATTGATTTGGTTCAGGTTGGTATTTTGCTAGAACGTCCAGAAGGAATGACCACAGAATCATGGGGAGTTGTAATTCAACATGCAGCAGGAATTTTAAATCTACGCTCGCAAGAGGGCGCAGATGAACAAGACCTACGATTTGTTGTTGATTCACTTGTTAAGATGATGAATTCCGTACAAACACGCCTAGTTGTTAACCTGCACAAGGTTGCTGCCCAGGCTGTTTCAGAAGAGCTGGAAGCTGTAGAGGTCGTTGGCCTTGAAGAGGTAGTGGCTTAACCCACTTACCGTTTCGGTTAAATTTTAAGGTGCGGTTGGAAAGTCCAACCGCACCTTTTTTGTGTGCAAAATAGTTCTAAGCTTTCCCTTGTAAGCTTAATTTCTGACATTCATTTTTTTGCTAAATGTTGCGCTGTAGGCGGTTGATTGTTTTTTTGTGTGTGATACGGTTTTATTGTGTGCATTTGTATACTTTTTAAAATTTTATCATAGGTAATCAATGTTTTTAACTAATCACTTTAGCAGGGCTATTCCTGTTTTTTTAGCTATAACTTTATGTATAACACCGGCTATGGTCAGGGCTGATAGCGTAGCTGCTCCGGTTGCGCGTAATATGTATGGTGATATTGCCGACTTGTATGCCAAGTCTCTAGGCTTGCTTGGTGCTGGTGCAACGTCGTTTGTACAGCATAGTCAAGAACAAAAAGAAGATAATAAGGCATTTGTCGCCGATGGCATGGATTCATTGTCTGAACTTGATCAGACACGAGTTGTTTTTGAGCTGTTTAGTATGTTTGGTAGTAAGCAGCAGTCTAAAGTCCTAAATAAAAATGTATGGAAAGATTTGGAGCTGTTTTGTGGCTCTGGTGACGATGCAAGCGTACACTTGCTGTCGCGTCTTGACAGGACAAACACAATTTTTGGCAAAGCTGCTTTAGCACATATTCTAGCTGCTCCTATCAGTGACATTCAGCTTTTGCGAGGCCGTCAGGCGCTTGTGCGACATTTTCTTGATAGCACACAGAGCTTTGATGAGCTTGATGCGGCTTTGAATGATATTGCTGGCGTACAGGAGACAGTGCTCTCGTTCTGGAAGCCAACAACGGATTTTAGAGAAAAATCTTTGGAGAAGGTTTATTGGTCAGGTAAGTGGTTTAAGGGCTTAAAGAAGCGTCTTAATAAGTCTTTGTTTGGTTGTGAGGTTGGTGTTAGGGGTCCGCAACTAAGTGTGGTAGGTATGGTTGGAATGCCACCCATAGCTTATGTTGCTTTGCCAACATTAAATACGGCTGTTTCAAAGGGTATGTCCCATATTGTATTGAAATTTTTTGAAAAAGCTGCTGCTAGCATTGACAATGAATTTGAGAGAGAAGCGTTTATTGCTAGCACTGAAGAATCGAGAAAAATATTTAGTGAAATTCCAACTGTGGGCTCTGTTTTTAAAGATAGATTAAAAGGTCTTGTTACGGCGCGTCCCGTAAGAAATGCCTATAAATTTGTTAATAGTAAGATGGGCATGTTCAAGAAGCTATCTGGAATTCCAGCTAAAAAGAAGTTGTTGATCGCCGGTGGAGTGTCTGCGATAGTAGCCGCGGTGAGTGCTGGTGTTTATTTTTATTATTACAAGCCTGCAAAAATAGTAGTTACGGCTGAACTTGAGCGCATGCGTATCAGGCAGTACCTGCAAAGTCGCCTCATTGAGTTGGCTAAATTTGTACGCTCTGCTCGTTCAATCTCGTACATTATTGATCGTACACCAGAGCTAGCTACCGTTGTTGGGTCAGAACAGCTTGAGATTGTAGTCAGGCGCCTTGAAGATGGTTCGTATGAGTTTGATCAGCTAATGAAGACTTTGGATACCCATACATTTGAAGGTCAGCCTTCGGCTCTCTCGTGGCAAGGTCGAGTGTTAAAAGCACATAAATTAATGGAATCTGTGAAGAATGATTTAGTTCAGGTCATGGAAGCTGTTGGTCGGGTAGATGCTTATCTTTCGATTGCCAAGCTTTACCAAGAGCACGCAGATTTATCTTCAGGTTACTGTTTTGTTGACTTTGTTCAGGAATCACGGCCTGTTATTGATTTACAGGGTGCTTGGAATCCATTTATAGATTCTGGAGTTGTGGTTTCTAATAATATCGCACTTGGTAACGACAAGCAGCAGAACATGATTATTACCGGTCCAAATGCTGGTGGTAAATCAACTTCACTAAAGTCTGTAATGATTAATGCTTTGTTGGCACAGTCGTTTGGTATTTCACCTGCGGCATCGGCTGTTATTACACCGTTCTCTCGACTGGCAACACATCTTAACATTACCGATGATATTTCTAGCGGAGACTCTTTGTTCATGGCTGAAGCAAAGCGGGCTAAGGAATTGGTCGACATGGTTAATGAGCTAGAGCATAATCAATTTGCGTTTACCTTGATGGATGAGATATTCTCCGGGACAGACCCTGAAGTTGGCGCTCGAGCTGGATATAAATTTGCTGCACAGCTTGGCCAAAAGTCTAATAGTATCAGCATGATTGCAACACACTTCCCGCTTATTACAAGTCTTGAGCAGGACAGGTCGGAGCAGTTTGCCAATTATAAGGTAACTGTCGAGAAGAATGAAGATGGGTCAATCCACTACTTCTATACGCTGGTTCCAGGAATATCGGATCAGAACATTGCTATGGATATTTTGATTAGCCAAGGTGTTTTTGCCTAAAATATCAATTGTATTCAACACGCAATATTGTTTAAAAGTTGCCTGCAGATCACCAAAATTAGGTCTGTGGGCAACTTGCGTCTGAGTTGACTGATTAACAAAAAAAAGTTACGTTTTTGCGGAGTAAAGGTTCGTGCTTAGCGAGCCTATGCGACTTTTTGTAAGGTAGTTCATAAAAAAGTTTAAGGAATATATTGATGAAAAAACAGCTTAGTTTAGTTCTATTGTTAGCGGTTACAGGTTTATCTTTTGATGCTGTAGCAGAAGTTGCTGCAACAAAAGCGGCGCAACCAGCTTCGCGCGTTGCCAAGTTTGACCCTTCAGGGTTTGAGAAACTTGATTCTATCCAGGACATTTCTCAAACTGTTAAGGAAAAAGCAGCTGTAATAGATGCGCAAATTCGCGATATTAGTGAAAAATTAGGTAAAAAAGAAAAAGAGATACGCAACGCCCAATCGACCATGAAGGACGATGCAAAGGCAGCGGCAGAAAAAGAGCTCGAAGCGTTCCAAAAGAAGTCAAACGATGTTTACATGCGTTTGATGCAAGAGCGTCAGCGCGTTATGTATGAAGAAGGAAACAAGGCTCAAGAGAAGTTTGCTAAAGATTTGTCAGCTGCTTGCCAAAAAGTTGGTAAATCTGGCAATTGGACCGTTGTCGAAGCATTTGCTGGTGGGTGGGTTCACCCAGACTTTGATGTAACTGATCAGTTGATCAAAGAGTTGAATTACTCTTACGGTCAGCAAAAAAAAGCTGAAGCTAAGAAGGCTGCCGCGACAAAGGTAAAAGCATCTCCGGCAAAGCCAAAAGGCAAGTAAAGCGTAACAGATATCAAGCTACAAAAATCGACGAGCCGGTGGAACCCCATATCCACCGGCTCTTTTTTATTTTGTTATGTGTGGAGCAAAAGTTTGCAATGAATAATGAAAAAATTATACGTCAACGCAACATTCGTTTGATTGTTGGCCTTGGCAATCCAGGTCCTCGCTTTGAGTATACCCATCACAATATCGGCTTTTTGGTCCTTGATGAGCTAGCGCATCGCCTTGGGGCCTCGTGGAAATCTTCTGATCTTATGGAAGTTGCTGTTGCCAGGCTTGGTGATCGCGATGTTTGGTTGGTTAAGCCACAAACGTTTATGAATGATTCTGGCAAGGTACTAAAAAGCTTTTTTAAGCAAGGGGTGCAGCAAGAACAGGTACTTATTGTGCATGACGAGCTCGACCTTGAGTTTGGACTTAGCAAGTGGCGTGTGGGTGGTAGTGCTCGCGGTCATAACGGTATACGTTCGATGATTGAATACGCTGCTCCTGAGGCAGCTCGGTTGCGAGTTGGTGTCTCGCGCCCTGCGCGACGCGAAGATGTGCATGAGTATGTTTTACAGCGGTTTAAGCAGTCTAGTGAGGTTGTTGAGAAGGCTATTTTTGACGCAGCCCAAAAAATAGAAGACCTATTCCAGTCGGATGATTCTTAAAGTTATAAATTTTTAAGGGAATAAATTATGAAATCTATGGAACTACGACGTAAGTTTTTTAAATTTTTTGAGCAAAACGGGCACACTCCTGTCGACAGTTCTTCACTAATACCGGCTCAAGACCCAACGCTTCTGTTTACAAACGCTGGTATGAATCAGTTTAAAGATCTTTTTTTGGGTAATGAAACGTGTAGTTATACTCGTGCGGTTTCAATACAAAAATGTATTCGTGCTGGTGGTAAGCATAACGATCTAGAGAATGTTGGTTTTACTAAGCGGCATCTGACGTTTTTTGAGATGATGGGTAACTTCTCGTTTGGGGATTACTTTAAGCGTGAGGCTATCCAGTTTGCGTGGAATTTTTTAACTAATGACATTGGTCTGCCAAAAGAAAAGCTGCATGCAACGGTTCACTTGAGTGATGACGAAGCTTATGATCTTTGGAATAAAGAAATTGGCATACCGCACGAGCGAATGCATCGATTTGATGAAGATAATTTTTGGCAGATGGGTGACACTGGTCCGTGTGGTCCGTGCACCGAGATATTTATTGACCGTGGTCCGTCGTTTGGACCAGAAAATGACTTTGAAACTGACCGATATCTGGAAATTTGGAATCTAGTTTTCATGCAGTTTAATCGGCAAGCTGATGGTACTGACGTTCCTCTCAAGCAGACCGGTGTTGATACTGGAATGGGGCTTGAGCGTTTAGCATTAGTTGTGCAGGGTAAGGATTCAGTTTTTGATACCGATCTTTTTGAGCCTATTTTTAAGGGTATAAAAGAGTTAACCGGCGCTGATTATTATGCACTTGAGCAGGGCGAGCAGAAGTCATCTTGTCGTGTTTTGGCTGATCACATGCGCTCTAGTGTGCTTGCTATTAGTGATGGTGGGTCACCATCTAATGAAGGCCGTGGATACGTTATTCGCAAAATTATTCGTCGCGCTGCTTTGTTTGCTCAGAAGTTACGCGATGCGCAATTGTTTGTTGATCTGCTACCATTTTTTATTGATTCGATGAAGGAAATTTACCCGGCTCTTGAAAGCAACCAAAGCCGTATACAGGCTGTCCTAAAATCTGAAATTGATTCGTTTGTGCAAAACCTCAATCGTGGTCAACAGATTATGCAGGAGTACATTGGTGCGGCCAAAGACGGTAAGCATATTACTGGCAAACAAGCGTTTAAATTGTATGATACGTTTGGTTTCCCTTTAGAGTTGACCAACGTTATCGCTCTAGATCACGGCTACACGGTGGATGTTGATGGTTTCCACGCAGAGATGAAGGACCAGCGTAAGCGTTCTGGTGGCAAAGCTGCGTTCAAGGTGCAAGGGGTTGATGTTGAGTTGAGCCAGGTAACAGAATTTGTCGGTTATCAGAACATTGAGTCACAGGCTAAAATTACGGCTCTTATTGTTGATGGTAGGACGGTTGAGTCTGTTGATGCAAATACTACCTGCATGGTGGTAACAGATAAGACTCCTTGTTACGTCGAAGGTGGCGGTCAGGTAAGCGATGCGTCGCAAATAAAGCTTGGTGACGGCACTCAGGCCTCAATCACAGGTTTATTAAAAATTGGTAAGGCTATTGCCCATGTTGCTACACTGCCAGCAGCTATAAAAATTGGCGACACGATTACCCTGTCAGTTGATCAAGAAGCCCGCTCAAACACGATGAAGAATCATACAGCTACGCACCTTCTGCAAGCTGCATTGGTGCAAGTGTTGGGCTCGGGGGTTAAGCAGGCCGGTTCTTTAGTTGAGCCAGGTCATTTACGATTTGATTTTACACATCACAAGCAGATGAGTGAGGATCAGATTCGCGAGGTAGAAGCGCTGGTTAATGCCAAAATTATGGAAAACATTACGCTTAATGTTTTTGAAACTACTTACAAAGATGCAACGGAACGCGGTGTTGTTTCGTTCTTTGGTGACAAGTATAACCCTGACTGTGTTCGTGTTATCGACATTGGAGAGTTCTCAGCAGAGCTGTGTGGTGGAACACATGTAAATGCAACTGGTGATATCGGTGTATTTAAAATTATTGAAGAAGGCTCGCTGTCTGCGGGAATTCGTCGAATTGTTGGCCTTACCGGGCCATCTGCTGTTAAAAACTATCAACAATCATTTGGTATTATTAACAGGCTTGGTACTGACTTTAAGGTACAGCAGGCTGAGATTTTGGAAGCGGTAGAACGTCAACGCAAGCAGCTTAAACAGGCAAACAATCAGGCCAAAAAATTACGCACTCAGCTGGTAGCCGCAAAGCTGCCTGTATGGCTAGAAAAAGTCGAGCTGGTTAATGATGTGCCTATGCTTGTGTTAACGCTTAAGGGCTATGACGCGTCTTCGGTTCGTGACATTGCTACCAAGCTTAACCGAGGTAAACCTGGATTGTATGTGGTAGTAAATCAGGATGCCGATAGAAGCCAGTTTGTTGCCTGCAAAGATGCTTCATTGGATGCAAAAATTACGACAGAGTCGTTTTCTAAGCTGCTGAGTGAGCATGGCTTACGTGGTGGCGGAAAGGGCTCGACCATTCAAGGTGGTGGAGAGCTGACAGGTGATCTTGATAAAGCAATCAAGGGCTTGTTGCAAGCGTAGTGAAAGTACGGGGAGCTTAGTCTCCCCGTTGATTATTTTGTAATGATGGCTTTAAGGTCGTAGAATATTTTTCCTTTCATTGGGATGTTATCGCTCCATATTCTGGTAATCTTTCCATCTATCTTTGAGTATTCGACTGTGAATTCGCATGCACGCCGGCATCGTTGCTTGTTATTGCGAATAATCAGTTGCTGGTAATTGAGTTTATTATTTTTATTTCCATTTATCGGTGAAGTATCACTGAAAGTTTTGGTAGATCTAAAATTTTCCATGTAAGTGGAATTTTTTAATTTATGGAAAAATCTTGGAATGCCATGAATTTTCTTTATTATTTTTGCATTTTTCAATTGTTTTACTGCTTGTAGGTGTGGGGTTGTTAAAAGCAAAGCGATAATTGCGATGTAATAAAGCGATCTTTGACCAGGGTTTATAATTTTTGTCATGAATAACTCTTGTTTAAACGATTATAGATGTTAATGATGCTCATCGGCCACGTTCATTTGAAGTTGCCGATTTGCAAATATAATCTGAGCTTAACACTGTTCTTCTAGATTTGAAGCCTATTATTTTAACTTCCTTGTTGGTCGATTGCATTTTTGATGATTGCCAGCTGTGCGTTAAGCTTGGTTAAGTCTTTGGAAATGTCAGGAATTTCTCCTGCCATTTGCGACGCCTCATTAAATGAATCTTGGCGTTGGTAAAAAAGTAGATATGGAGTGAAATCTCCTTCGTGCTCACCGGCAAAAACTTTTTGGGCTTTTTTGTTATTGAGTTGTGTGATTATAGAATCATCACACTTGTACCACTGCTTATTTTTGTTTGTTTGGGTAACGTCACGAGTGTAGGCGATGTAGTGTCCACCAGTAATGCTGCCCGACTGGGCGATAATGGCGATTAGTTGGTAGTTTCTGTTTCCGATTGTGTTTTTATCTGTCAGCGGGAAGTCGGAAAGATCTAGCTCTTGTGGGAAGCTGATTTTGGCATTGTCTTTGGTTATTGTTCCGTCTTTAGCGTAAATTTGTCGCTTGAACATTAACTGTAAAATTTCTGGCGTGCTTTGCAGGGTGATGAATGTTTTGGCTTTTATGTAAATTGGGTTTCCATCACTTCTGTAACTTATTGTGAAGTCTGTTTCGTTGGGTTCTTGATGATAGTTGTTAAGTAATTCTGTGAGACGATTTGGTTTGTTTTGTTTTGGTATAGGTAAGCTTAGCTTATCAGAGTAGTCGTTTTTTATAGAAAGTATGTCATCTTTTTTGTACGCTTTGTCTCCAGTTTTATCTTCGGCTGCTATTTTTGTGTAAATTTCTGAAAAAGCAAAAAGTTTACCAGGTACGATGTTGCATGGGCCATCGACTCCTGTGTAGCCTGGTGGTTGATAGGCTGTGCAGCTTTTAACGTTATTTCCCAGGGTTGCGAGTAGGCCTGATGTGAATCCTGTAGCATCTCGCTGTTTGTCGTAGGCTCGGATATCAGTTCTGCGTAATTTGGGGAAAATGAAATTGTCTTGAATATTGCGGTAAAATTTGTTGGAAATTGTTATTGACTTGGTTGCCTTGCGCATTCGGCTTAAAGCTGTGGCAAACTCTGTGACTATTGTTTTGGAACTAACGATCTTGTTTTTATTGTCATTGTCTTTATATAAGTTTATGGATTTATTTACGATTCCAGTATTGTTAATAAAGTAATCTGAAAGTTGCTCGATATTGCACAGTGACTGAAGAGTTGCGTTGAAGTAGCAGCGGTTACTTCCGCCGTCTAGACCTTTTGGGATGCGGGTATATGCTGCGGTAGCTGCTAGAAACAGGCTAATGAGTATTAATTTTTTCATATTGTTATCCTCTTATTCAATTTATTAATGTGTGTATTTACGGTACTGAGTGGGAGGTTAGGTATGCAATGGATGCTATCTTTTTATGACCTCCTTGCCAAGGTTGGGATGTGTGGTATCTTTTGGTAAGTCTCTTCTGTTAAGATGAAGACTTTGAAGGTTCCGTAAGTTCGTGGAGGTTCAAGGGATTGCTATGCGACAGCTCTTCTTGGACAAGAGTTTTGTAGCCGTTAAAGAGGTCTGTGAGTCAGGTCTTGACGCTAACTCTGTTCTTGTATCCATAAGTCATTCATTTGTTAATTCTCGTACCGAGATTGATTCTGCTCTTCATGAACAGAAGCATCTTGGATTTGAGAATGTATCGGAAAAAGTGCAGAAAGTACTCGCTTCTGTATCTGGTACAAATATTAGTAATAACGGGCGCTTAAACGAGCATCAGGTCCGTTCATTGGGGTATTCTTGTTCTGGGACAGTGGTTGCTGTTGGCAGAAATGTTCAAAGGTTTAGACCAGGAGATCTGGTTGCCTGTTCTGGCTCAGCCAACGTACAGCATGCAGGTATGATCGTTGTTTCAAAAAATTTGGTAGCGCGCGTTTCGGATAGCAAGTATTTGTCTGCTGCAAGTTTAACAACTGTCGGGACAGTTGCTATGCAAGGTCTTCGACGAGCAGGAGTACAGCTGGGTGAGCGTGTATGCGTGTTCGGACTTGGCATTGTTGGTCAGATTACCGCGCGATTAGCAAAGTTGTCTGGTTGTAAAGTTATTGGCATTGACCGTGTTAAGGAGCGGTTAGAAAGAGCCCAAAAGTTTGGAATAGATGTTGTTTTAGCTTCACAGGATTCTGATCTAGAAACTGAGATAGCGTACAAGACTCAGTATCGCGGTGTTGATTGTACGATCATAACTGCAACTTCAAAATCTAGCTCTATTATTAATCAAACCATAAATTTTACACGTAAAAATGGGCGTGTTGTTCTGGTTGGTGATGTTGGACTGCAACTTGAGCAAGAGACGCTTGATCATAAGCAAGTCGACATTCTTGTCTCGTATGCACACGGTCCAGGAAGGCATGATGTTTCGTACGAGCATGGTGGTATTGATTATCCTTACAATCACGTTCGATGGACAGAAAATCGAAACATGCAGGCGTTTGTATCGCTTATAGAAGATGGCACAATAAGTGTCAGTGACTTTATTGATAAGACGGTGCAATATCCTGATGATAATGGTGTTAAGGGTCTCCTAGAAGATAAGACACATCTTGGTATTGTTCTAAATTATGAAGCAATTAAGACGAATCGCTTAACTAGGCCTCTTAAAAAAACTGGCTCTATTCGGCCTGCGCGTATAACATTTATGCCAAAGAACAGGATTAATATCCGTGTTGGTGTTATTGGTGCTGGTGCTTTTGCTAGTAAAACTTTGCTTCCAATTTTGTCTTCGCTTAACTATGCAAGTGTAAATGCAGTTTCTGATATTAACGTTAGTGCAGCTAAGTCAATTGCTAAGAAGTATAATCTGAAGCACATTGTTAACAATGATCAGGAACTATTCTCGCAGGATGCCGTTGATGCTGTTGTGATATCTTCACCGCATGCCTACCACTGTGATCAGGCTCTAAATGCGTTGCGTAATGGTAAGGCGGTTATGCTTGAAAAGCCTATGGTTACAAGCATTGAGCAGCTTGAGCGTTTGAAGGGATTCTTGCGAAAAAATCCAGAGGTTCCTTTTTGTGTTGATTATGCCCGATCATTCTCTCCATTTATTAAAAAAATCCGTAAGGTAACTGATTTCCGTAGTTCTCCTTTGATGATTTCGTATCGAGTTAATGCTGGCATGATTTCGCCAGAGCATTGGATGCAAACAGATTTGGGTGCAGGGAGAATTATTGGCGAAGTTTGCCAGTATGTAGACCTGTTCTGTGAATTAACTCAGGCAACGCCGGTAGCGCTTTCTGTTGAGGCAATTCGGCCTGATGGTAACCATCTGTTCCCAACCGACAACTTTAGCGCTCAGATTACTTTTAGTGATGGTTCGGTTTGCTCATTAATGTACACAGCAGTTGGGCATAAAGATTTGCCTGCAGAGCGGATGGAAGTTCACTTTGATTCTAAATCTATTATTCTGGATGATTTCCAGCACATTGAGTGGTACGGTTTTTCTTCTTGGTTTAATCAGTCGACTTCTGATCGCCAAGTTGGGCATGAGCAGTTATTTGGTCAATTTTTTGACAGCTTAAAAGAGAAGCAGTTTGTTGCTCCTATAAGCTGGCAACGTCTTGAGATAGTTGCACAAACTACGCTTATTATCGACAAATTGGCTTGTCTTGGTGGTGGAACTCAGGAGTTGTAGGCTTTGGCTAAAAGATTATTTTAGTCATGTGAGCTGTAAGTGAAGAATGTTAGTGGTGGCTTAATAAGGGTTTGTCTTTTTTTGCGTTCAACTGCCATCTCTATTGCATCAACAAACTCGGCTTTGTGCTCTTTTATTGTGAACTCTGTCAGATCGCAAAGCTGCGTAACTTGTTCTGGGGTGTAGTATAGATTGAAGGTATGGCAATATCCGCCTTCATGAAGACATGCTATGGGGTCAAATTCTGAGTAAGCGGGATTCTTAAGCAATGGTATGTAAAGAAGCATCGGGATGCTTGGGTCGGGGTCAACAAATACAGTTACAGCTTTGGTGTGTAAATTTCTATAGTTAATTTTTGGCAATCTATAGCCATGTTTTTTTGCGTAACGTGCTGCTTTACGCAATTCTTGAGCGTTTTCGATATCTGAAGAGTGATCAAGAACAATTATCATATCAACTTGTCGTTCCTTTTTTAGAAGTGCTGGCAGTGGAATATTGAAGTAAAAGCCTCCATCGACGACGGTAAGGTCGGGGAAATGATTAAGAGGTCGTTGTGCGTTTTTGTATTGGGGGTTGCTTATTATCCCTGGCGAAATTCTGCTGTGGCCTATCTCAGTGAATCCGGATACAGTATCCAGTGTTTCATAAATAATAGATGGGAAGAATCTAGAGTAGCCTTCCATGGCTTCAGATAGGCTGATCGTGAATGCTGATCCGCATAGTCCCATGATATAACCTAGGCTGTTTTCAGGCGTTCGGTTGGTCGATAAACCGCCCTCAAAACGTCGTCCAAGGGACCAGGTTGGTATGTGGAATTCTAGCTGATCACTGCCTACTTCAAAAGGTGTGAACTCAAGCCATGAATAACCACCTTCAACAGTTATGGCTGTCATGATGGGCATAGGCATTTTACCGTATCGAATCATTTCGGATATATCTGAAAACTTGAGATTATAAGCTTCTCGTCCAAAGTCACCAAACAACCTGTTAGCGGCCATGTTTCCAAACAGGCCAACCAGAGAAAGCTTTTGGCCGTATAGAAATTTAATGAAACCATCTTTGATTATTGCTGTTATTTCTAAATCGCTTAGTAGCGAGTTTTGTAACTCACTTTTTAGGATAATTTTAAGAAGTGGCAGGTTTCCTTGATGTGCGTACCAGGTTCCAAGCATCCAAGTTGCACCTGAAAGGCCCGAAGCATAAGTTACGCAATCAAGTAAGCCTGTTTGCTCAAATCCGCTGATACTACCAAACATCGCAACTAATGCGCGGTATCCGCCACCGCTACCACAAATACCAATTTTTGGTACGTGTTCATTTTTGATAGAATGTCCGAGGATATTTTCTATGCTTTTTTTTACGTGATGGTGACGTTGAGTTAGGAACCCCTGCTCTTGTGAGCATAGATTGCTAGACTCTCGTACGTTTACGGTAAGATTTTTGTATGGGTCGTTCATAATGGCGCTGATTACTGGTTCAAGTAGCTGCATAAACTTTCTATCTGAGCGATTTTGACCAAACATTTTTATTGTTTCATTTTGCTCAAAAGCATGAGTTTGCGTTGATAGTAGTAGGGCAAGTATGAGGTATCGACTATTAAAAGTACCTTGGTACATTTTATGTTATTTTACGTTGTAAGAACTGCTTCATTGCGTCTTTTATTTTTGCTTCATTATCCATGATGATGTTGTATGCCTTATCGCTCATTGCAGCGATTGCCTCAGGCGGATTGTTGTAGTTAGTGACAAATGTATTGGTAAGTGGGGTGTCGTGCTGATTTTGGAACATAAGATAGATTATGAGTAGATCGTCATTTTTGAATATATGAAGAGGCTGATCGTCAATTGAGTCATAATCTATTTCAGGGAATGATCTGCCAATAAGATTAGCTCGTTCTTGTTCTGCTCGCAGCATTGGAGCGCCTGTGACGTTACCTGATGCGTCGCCAATAAAGAGAATTTGGACGTCCCGTTCTGGTGCCATAAGTGCCTCAACGCAACCGCAGTTTCGCTTCACACCAAAGTCGACCAAGAAGCTTCTTTTTTCGTTGTAGTATGGCCTTCGTGGAACTTTGTAATCAGGGTTCCAATGGTATCCAGGTGAAAGTCGCATCTGTTCTTTACCAATTTTTATCCAGTGGGCAGCTTCAAACAGAGCTTCGGGAAGCATTGATTGGTATCGCTCTGCGGCCTCAGCGATGTTGACGGTGAATGCTGAACCACAAATTCCTAGTACATAACCAAAATGCTCACTCATGCCGTAAGTGGTTTTGCCTCTTTTCCATCGACGACCTAGCGCCCATGTTGGATAATTTGTGTGGCTGTATTTACCAGTTTTTTTGTTATAACTGTCGATAAAGGTATTAAGAGGGCTGAATGCAACAGAGATTGTTTCTGGGTCATGGGCTCCGCCAGCAGTGTAAAATGGGAGCGGTGGCGTTTTTGCATTTTTGTCCAAAAATAGTGGTTCAAAATCAGATAGGCGAATGTGGTATGAGAGTGCATGATCTCCAAACATTCGTTTTGCCAAAAACATTCCAAACAGATGAACCAGGGTAAGCTCGGCTCCGCAAAGTTTTCGCAAAACTCCCATCTTTATAGCTTCGGTTAAATCAAAGTCGTCGATAAGTGGATTTTTAAACTGTTTTTCGAGCAGATGAGTTAGGTTCTTTATAGAGGTTTGGTGGCGTAACCAGGCACCAAGCAACCAGGTCGAACCAGACACTCCACCAAGGTAAGTTACAGTGTCGAACAGGCCAGTCTCTTCCATAGCTCGTAAAAAGCCCAGATTAAAACATATAGCGCGATAGCCTCCGCCACTCCCTGCCCATGCAATACGTGCGGCCTTGGCTGGTATTTGTATGCCAAGAGTCTGTTCGATAGCTGGGCGTGTGATCTTGTCTCTGTTTTGTAAAAACGTTAGCTCTGTTTCGGGGAGCTCGACTCCATGACCAGCGTGGGCCGTCATGTTTTTGTGTATATCATTTTTGTCCTGCTTGATGGCCCACATAATATAGGCTAGCGCATGTTTCGGTTGAAGCATGTTAAGCGTATCAAGAAGTTCATTTATGGTTGGATTACGTGTTACTCGTTGTTTAAAGGTTCGGGTTTTAGGTTTGATTACCGAAGTAACTGCTCGCGCTGCAATAGCTTGTGGCAGGTAAATATTGGCGCACTTAGATTGCCCAAAGCTCGTGCATACAAGGGTTGCTAAGGTGATTGATGTAATTTTTGACATGAACTGCTCTTTCTATCCAGGGTTCGTTTAATTGTTTGGCACAGCTTAGCCAATATGAGCAGCAGAGGTGAAGGGCTGTGTGTAATTTCTGTGAAATAGTTGTGAGTATGCAGTTAGAATTTAGATGTAGATGGAAAACCTGTGCATTTTTGCAGGGCATTTTGTATATACAAGACAAACTAAATTTAGCTCGTTTTAAGTTGGACCTTATTGATTTGGAGAAAATCAATATCACTCTATTTGTGTTTTTTATTAAAACTATTGACTGAGTAAATATTCGTATATAAAATGCATTAGTGTCCCGGCTGGTTTGTCTCAGTCGGGTTTTTTGACCTGAATTGTAATCAATCTACTGTATTTAAGGGGGTATAAGCCATGACAGACACCAATTGCAAGGGCCTTGATAGGAATAGCACTGTTCGCTGTTCTGACTGTGTGCAAGAGTATATTGGTCGCCAAGATTGGCGAGTTAATGCTAATGCCAATCTTGGTTACAGTAGTGCAGGACTTGTAAATAATTTGGCAGGTAAAATTATAGCCAACTATTGGTTAGATAGTGTGTATGCTCCTGAAGAGGGCCAAGCGCATCGCAATGCAGACTATCACATTCATGATCTTGATTTCTTAACAGGTTATTGCGCGGGGTGGAGCTTGCGAGTGTTGTTTGAAGAGGGGTTTAATGGCATACAGGGTAAAGTTGCTAGTAAGCCACCGCGACACTTAAGAGAAGCCCTGGGGCAAGCCGCAAATTTTTTGGGAACATTACAGTCTGAATGGGCTGGTGCGCAGGCGTTTAGTTCGTTTGATACTTATTTGGCACCTTACGTTTTTCGTGATCAGGTTGACCACACAAACTTAGTTAAAGCGTTGCGTAGTTTTGTGTACAATCTTAATGTTCCATCTCGATGGGGGCAGTGTCCGTTTACAAATATTACACTTGATTTTACGGTTCCAAAGGACCTAAAAAAACAGACACCAAAAACAGCTGGTAAGCACTTTTTTGAAGGAGTTGATGATCCAGTATTGCTGGCTAAAGCCAGAGAGCGCGGAGTTGATCGGCTCGAAGATTTGACGTTTGAGCACTTCCAGCAAGAGCTTGAGATGATTGATGTGGCTTTTTATGAGGTTCTGACCAAGGGTGACCAGCATGAACAGCCTTTTACGTTTCCAATACCAACGGTTAATATAACTGACGATTTTGACTGGGATAGTAAGGCGGCCACAGCGCTTTTTGAAAACACTGCTAAGATTGGAAACTCATATTTTCAGAATTTTATAGGTAGTCAATTTACTAAGGATGAGCAGGGCAATAAAGTGCCAAATCCTAATGCGTACAAGCCTGATTCTGTTAGGAGTATGTGCTGTAGATTGCAGCTTGATTTGCGTGAATTGTTAAAGCGGGGCAACGGCCTGTTTGGTTCGGCCGAAATGACCGGCTCTATCGGAGTTGTTACGCTTAACATGGCTCGTTTGGGGTTTCGCTTTAAGGGTGATGAACTGGGGTTGTATAAGGAAGTTGAGCGATTGTGCAGGCTTGCAAAATCGACACTTGAGAAAAAACGCGTTTTTGTACAAGAGATGTATGACCGTGGACTTTATCCTTATACCAGGCGTTATCTTAAGCATTTTAACAATCATTTTAGCACCATTGGTGTTAATGGTATGAACGAGATGGTACGCAATTTTACTGATGATGTACATGATGTTAGTAGTCCTGAGGGCGTGCAAATGTGCTTAAAGATTATCGAATTTATTCGGGATCTTTTACGTGAGTTTCAGGAAGAAACAGGGAACCTGTATAATCTTGAGGCAACACCGGCTGAGGGTACAACCTATCGATTTGCAAAGGAGGACAAATGTGCTTTTCCTGATATCATTAGGGCTGGCTCGGGTGAGAATATTTATTACACAAATAGCAGTCAACTTCCAGCTAATTTTACAGATGATCCCTTCCTTGCTCTGGAATTACAGGACAAGTTACAGTGTACCTACACTGGGGGAACCGTACTTCATCTATACATGAACGAAAAAATAAGTTCAGTACAAGCATGTAAGAGATTTGTACGTACAGTTATAGAGAATTATAGCTTGCCATACATTACTGTGACTCCGGTTTTTTCGATTTGTATTGATCATGGATATTTGGCAGGTGAGAAGCCATTGTGTCCCAAGTGTAATAAAAAAACACAAGTGTGGACGCGTGTGATGGGGTATCATAGGCCAACAGATAGTTTTAACTTAGGGAAAAAGGGTGAGCATAGAGAAAGAGTCCACTTCACAGAGTAAGCTTGAGAATCAAGCTTCTGTACGTGAGCAAGTAGCTCCACCACCAATTTGCGCACTAACGCCGTTTACGCTACAGGATTTTCCTGATCACACGGCGTGCATTTTGTGGTTTGCTGGATGCAACATGCGCTGTTTGTATTGCCATAATCCAGACATTGTTTTGCGCAATCGTCCAATTGTTCCGATTGGAGAGATTTTTGCTTTTTTACAATCAAGACAGAAGTTTCTCGACGGTGTTGTGTTCTCTGGCGGAGAGTGCACGATGTTTCCGGGATTGATTGATCTTATATGCCATATAAAGCGTCTTGGGTTCAAAATAAAACTAGACACCAATGGAATAAATCCGTCGGTTGTTAAAGAACTTATTGAGCTAGAGTTGATAGACTTTATCGCACTGGACTACAAGGCCCCTGAGCGTCACTTTGAGCGTGTAACTGGTCGCAAGCATGGGTTTGAATTGTTTCATGAGACGTTGTCTTTTTTGTGCCAATCTGGCCTTGCTTGTGAGATCAGAACAACGGTTCATACTGCGCTTCTCAACGAGCGTGATATACGGGCAATTATAGCTGATCTAGAGTCGTGCGGATATCAGGGTAACTACTACATTCAGAATTTTGTTAACACAAAAACACTGGGCAACCTTGAGGAGCAGGAGCGCCTTCTTGACTTCAAGCTATTGCCTAGTCCGCGTAACATAAAAATAATTGCTCGTAATTTTTAGGTAAGTAGTGAAAAGGGGGCATAAAGCCCCCTTTGTCTGTTTTGCGTGACATTGAAGCTTGGCTTATGCAATCATTTGATGCTTACCCGGTTGTATTGGCTGGTGCTTAGGTAGCTGCTGTAAAACTTTTTCTAGCTGTTCTATTTGAAGTGGTTTTTTAGCGTCATACTTTCTGGGTGGCCTTACTTTGTTTGCAAGTTGCTTGGCTGCTGCTTTTTGGGCAGGAGTGCTACGTTCTCTTCTAATGAACTTAGTCATCGACGACAAGATTTCTTTTTTGTTTTCTTTTATTACACCAAAGGATTTATAGACCATGCGTAGCATATCGGCCTGTTTGCCTTTATAGTCGGTCTTAAAGGTGTTGCTGCTTCCATATTGTGATTGATTCAAAAATGGTAACAATACAATCATAGAGTCGTCGTTTTGGAATATGTGTAGCTCTTTGTCTTTAATCGTACTGTAGTCGATATCTGGATATAACTGAGTAAAACCGGGAATACCCGCCTCGACCATTTTGCGTTGTTGTTCGTCTTCTTTTTTGAGGCTGCTTGCAACTGTGGCAGAATGGCCTCCTGAGGCATCGATAACAAATATAATTTTGCGGGGTTTTATCGACCCTATAGCACTGCCAAGCATAGCGCTGACACTTCTGTTACCCCCAAGATTACACTTAACGCCTTCATCAGTTAGTGGAAAGTTTAGTTTGTTGCTAAAAACCTGTCCTGCAATTTCGTAATTGGGATTGGGTAGTGGAAATGGTAGTACGCGGAATTTGCCAACGTTGGTTGAATCCAGCTTTGTGTACAGCTTATTAAACAACTTTTTACCTAATATTTTGATCAAGAATCTTTCATAACGTTCAATCGTTTCTAGGACGCTGACGGTAAACGCTGATCCACAGATTGCTGAAATTGTTGCCAGGGTCGTTGAAAGGCCTGTTTGTGATACGCCTCCTGACCATTTATTACCTGTTGCCCATGGAGGGATTGTTGTAGAGCTGTATGTTTTTTGTGCGGGATTGAACACATTAATGCGCGTGTTGAGAGGGCTTGCTGCAAATGAGATGTTTGTCGGGTCAACCGCTCCACCAGCATTAAATATTGGTAGAGGGCGCTTTCCAGTCAACATCTGCTGTTGAAAATCAACTAAGCGTAGGGTGTAATCATGGTCGAGTAATGGTCCTGCAAGGCCTATGCCAAACAGGTCAACTGGTCCCATTTTTTTACCGTCAAGTAGATAAGCAAGTGCTAGTTCTAGTACTTTGACAAGTTTTAGATTTTCAAAGAGTCGGTTAGAGAGGTTTGCGTTTAAAAGTTGACCAAATTGCTTTGTATCTGTGCCGTGCTTAATCCATGATGTAAGTAGCCATGCGCCTCCTGATACGCCCGCCATGCAGGTTGTTGCGTCAAGAATGCCAAGTTCATCAAGGCCTAGTAGGGCGCCCATGCCCCAAGATATGGAGCGATAGCCACCGCCGCTAAAACTTATACCAACTCGCACAGGGTCTTTTAATAATTTGTTTTTATTTGTGTTTAGAAGCTTAGAAAGTGCTTCAAAAGTATTTGGATCTCGAGCTTGCAGAAACTGCTTCTCTAGCGTTGTTGGGCCAGGATTGTGGCTTACGGTACCATGTTTGTCGTAATAAGGGTCATTTGCTTTTTGGGCAGTTATCCGTTTAATGATCTGCAGGCCTTTTTTGGGGTCGAGAGCAAGGATAAGCTTGATGATGTTTTTAACTGTATCATCTTTGATGAAATCGAGATTAAATTTTTTCTCAACCTTTTGGGCGGCATCACGTAGAGCTTGTCCCGCTTTGTCTAGGTCGTCTTTAACTTTTTCTTCAACTTTTTGGACATCTTTCTTAACCGTCTGGCTCCATTCTTTGAGCTTATTTTTGGCCTTCTGCCACCAGCTGTCTTTTTTTGCATGGGTCATTGCAAGTGGAATTGAGACAATCAAAAGAAGTAGGACGGATTTTTTTAACTTATTCATAAATGCACTCCTGGCGATTTGTACTAATTGACCTTTATATTTCTATGATAGTGAATAAAATATTCTAATGTAAATGGTTTGGGTGTGTGCGTGGGAAAAAAATATTTGTGCTTTCTCCCGTTCTGCTTTACAGTTTTTGAGGTATAATGGGTATAAATACAGGAATTCTTAACGAGTAGAAGGAGATGTCGGATGTCTAGTTCGGTACAGAAACAGAGTCAGCCGTTTGCGGGTAAGCAAGATGAGCAGATTCTAGTGGTTGCTCGTGATGTATTATTTAATAAAGAAATGTATCCAGAGTGGACCGGTGTGCGTCCGGTTGATGTTGATCAATTTATGAAGCTTATTAACGATAAAAAAGAATTTTTGTGGCGTTCGGTCATGGAGTCTGATCAAACATATAAGCAGATTATTCCGTATCTTATTTTTGAGCATGATGGGCGGTATTTTTTGATGCAGCGCCGTGCTACATCTTCTGAAACTCGCTTGAGTAGTAAGTTTTCTCTCGGGATTGGTGGTCATCTTCGCAAAGAAGACATGCAAGATAGTGACATTTTTTCTTGGGCGCGCCGTGAGTTCCATGAAGAGATAAACTATTCGGGTTCGTTTGAGATTGAGCCTATCGGATTGTTGAATGATGATACAAACGATGTTGGTAAAGTACACTTGGGGTTTGTGTTGTTGTTACGAGCAAGCTCGAGCGATATCAGCGTAAAATCAGAATTAAAAAGTGGAACCTTGGCAACAATTGATGAGTGCCGCGCTCGCTACGACGTGATGGAAGGTTGGAGTAAATTTGTTTTTGATTACTTACAAAATAGAGAATAAGGAATTTATTAACGAATGAAGAAATTATACGGTATTTTACTTGTTTGCTCGGTGGCAATTTCAGCTTCTTGTACAATTAAAGATTCTTGCCGCGCCTTGACAGTGTTGGCGATGAAGCCGGTTTGGTTCACTGCTGCGTTGGGTCATGCAATGACACAGTTTCCTCTTAGGCCGAGCATGCGAAATCAAGAGTTAATAAATTCATTGAATAAAAAGTTGCGTGATAGTCCTTGGCCTATAAATAAAAACCTTCAGTTGCCTCTTTATAGAAAAGAGAAACAAGACTGACTGTTTATACTGTTTAATATTGAGATTCAATTTTTTGGATAAGGGCTTGTGCATGAAGAAACTATACGTAATTTTATTTGCTTGCTTTGCAGTTTTTTCGGCTTTTTGCACGGGTAACGGTTTAAAAAGAAATCTTCAACATAAAAATAAAACAACTGTGCTACAAGATTCTTCTAGCACAGTTGTTTTGATTGATTCTTGTAAAGATGAGCATCATCGCAAATTGATTAGATGTTTTAGGAAGGATGAGGGGTTTACTGTTGGTGATTGGACGTGCCCAGATTGTGACCTGACATTCAATGTTAAGAATGGTAAGACTAACAAAATGTCTCGTTATCTTTTCTCGATGATATATGGGGCTATTTTTGTGGTGTGCAGCGGAGCAATTTATTGTTTTTGTGAATATACAGGCTGTCTAGAAAAGCCGGTTATATAAAAAGGTGGAGTTGAGAGTAATTAAAAAAGTATTAATTGTGTTGGCAGTTAGCTTGAGTATGGCCTCTACTAACGCTGTTAATATTGGGTTGAAGTTAGCCAGATTTGGCATAAGATATAACCTTTTTAAGGTATCAACGTCTTCTAGCCCTGTTGAGGCTAAGGATGATTTGACTCAGGACTGCCCAATTTGCCTTGATGAGCTTTCAACAAATACTGTTATCAAAACAAGTTGTAGTCATATATTCCATACTGATTGTCTTAATGATTGGGTAGAAAGTGGGCAGCCTCAGTGCTATACATGTCCAAACTGCAGAACTCAATTACCTAAAAGATTACTTAAAAATAATAAATGTGTTTTGGTTATAAAGGTGTTAATAGTTTTTGCAGCATATAGATTGTTTACCTTTTATTTTTTACAAGTGATGGGTAACAAAGTATTTATTAAGGGATAAATTATTATGAAAAAAATGTTTCTTGTGCTCGCAATTAGCTTGAGTGCGGCTTCTCTTAGCGCGACCAATGGTTTACATCATGGGCGTCGAAATATATCAACGTTGGCACAAATTGTGCGTGATCCATGTACCTTTATTTCGGCAATCGCTGCTGTATCTTTTTGGGGCTTTTGGCAGGCTTTAAAATTGTTAGAACAAAATAGATACTCGGGTATACGTGCTGGTGGTCTACGTTATCGTTAGAGTCGATTGTTTTGTTCTAGATTGTATTCTGCTTTAAATGGCACCAAGCTCTACAAGTTGTGCCATTACCTTAACAGACTCATCAAATAAAATTCCTATCATTCCAAAATTATTCGCAGCCTCAATGTTTATGGGGCTGTCATCAATGAAAATGCAGGTGTGAGGATCAAGTTTGTAAGCATGAGACGCAAACAAGAATGCTTTGTAGTTAGGCTTTTTCCAGGCTAGCGAGCCTGCTGCGATTATACCATTAAGTTCAAAAGTAAGTTCTGGCACATGTCTGTGCAAAAAAGTAATATGCTGTTGTGTGCAGTTGGTAAGTCCGAATGTTTTGAGAACGGACGAGCTGTTGTTGCAAGCCTTTAGTATCTCTATTCCGGCAGGTATTAGCTCGATTGGTATTGGTTGTGTTGGATGGTATGAGTCATCTGCAAGTGACCAATTGCCACGTGCGAGTACGCCATTTATATCGAATAATACTGTAAAATTAGTCATAAAAATATCCTGATCTTGGAAGGTTAAATCCAAGATCAGGATATCATGTTTGCTATTTTAGTTTAGCTTACCAGCTTTTGCGCTGAGGTCTGCTAGAAGAGCGAGATCGGCTTCCACCGCCGCCTCCGTAGCTTCCACCACCGCTGTTGCCGCCGCCGTAACGACCGCCGCCGCCACCACCGGAAGATCGTCCGCCACTAGAGCGTCCGCCACCACGTGAATTGCTGCTGCGTCGACGAGCTTGTTGCTCTTCGTTAACAACTTCAGCTCGGACTCGTCGTCCGCCTAGTTGCTTTCCGTCAAGCTGTTCTATCAAATCACCAGCTTTTTTCTCTGGAATCTCGATGAACGATCGTCGTTTAATAACGCGTAGCTTGAGAACTTCATCAGCCTGTATGATTCCAGGATCTGTAATAAACGCCATAACGTCATCACGACCTAAGTCATCATCAGAACCAACATTGATAGATATTTCAACATTTCCATTCATGCCTGTCATAGACTGGCTTGTTGGAGAAAATGAAGTTTTTTCTAACTCAATAACTTGCTTGAAGAAACGTTCGTGCAACAATGCAATAACAATCTTGCGCAATTCACTCTCATCAGCATCTTTTAATGCTTCTTCGAGTTGTTGGGCATGCTTGTAATGCGTTATTGGCCAGTCTGCAGCTTTATCAACAAATTTCTTTGCTGAGATTACGCTGTTCTGGATTATTTGTTCAATACCAGGTACGTCAATTGGGTTGATTTCCACTTTGAATTTCCGTTGAATAGATTTAATACGAGAAAATTCGTGTCGACTAATAAAGGTAATGGCTGTGCCAGTTCTACCGGCTCGGCCTGTTCGACCGATTCGGTGAATGTAACCTTCTTGATCTTCTGGAATTGTGTAGTTTATAACGTGAGTTGCTTCTTGGACATCAATGCCTCGAGCTGCAACGTCGGTGCAGACCAGAATTTTGAACTCTTTGTTCTTAAACTTTTTAATAACGCGATTACGCTGTGCTTGGCTCATGTCGCCATGCAAAGCTGCAACAACGTATCCATGTCTAATTAAAACATCAGCTAATTCAGCTGCCTGCATTTTTCTTTGGCAGAATATAAAGCCAAAGAAACCAGGTGCATTATCTATAAAGCGACACAATGCTGTTGCACGGTCTCTCATAGGAATAATTGCAAATTGCTGGTTGATGTTTGTTTTTGTGACAGATTCGTCGTTTGTTTTAATAACGACAGGATTTGACATGTGCTTTCTGCTAAGACGGTTGATACCTTCTTTGACTGTTGCAGAGAAGAGCCAGATGTTGCGTGTCTTTGGAGCATATTTCAAAATGATATCAATATCTTCACGGAAGCCCATGTCTAGCATGATATCTGCTTCATCAAGTACTAGTGTACTGATGCCATCAATCTTTAGTTTGCCACGATTTAATAGATCGTTAAGCCTACCAGGTGTACCAACAGCGATGTGGACACCGCGTCGAAGGTTGCGAATCTGGTTATCGATTGATACGCCGCCATAAATTGGCTCAACGCTAATTTTTGCTTCGCGAGAAACTTCTTTTAAGCTTTGTGTGATCTGCATAACCAGTTCTCTTGTTGGAGCAACAATGAGAGCCTGTGTTGAGCGATCTGAAGCATCAACTGATTCAAGAAGAGGTATACCGAAAGCCAGTGTTTTACCGGTTCCAGTTTCAGCTTGTCCGTGGAAATCTGTGTTTGTGTTCAAAAGAGCTGGAATAGCTTTTTCTTGAATAGATGTTGGATGAGTAAATCCAAGTTTTTCAATAGCCGATAGAATCGGTTGACTTAAATTTAGGTCCTGAAAGGTAGTAGCCATATGGCCCCTTAAATAGTGGTTAAGCGTTCGTTGGGAGGTATCCATACGATGCTTTGATAGCCACCGCCCAGGGATCAAACGAGAAATGTTAAGATAGAGGTATTTAGATTGACAATCTGCAACCTCATTATTTTAGTTTGACACAACAATTTTCTATGTCAAATAATGAATTGAGGGCAGAAATAGAGAAAGTTGTTTTTTTGTAATTTTGTTTATCCTTATTAAGGGAAGATAAAAGCTGGAAAGAACTTATACACTTTTTTCTTTGAGCTTGTATTGTTGCAAGATATTTTGATAGGCTCTCCGACTGTATAGGTATGTGTATTGTGATGATATGCGAGATTGGTTCATAACAAAAGGAGTTATTACCATGAAAACATCAAAGATTTTGGTTGCATCGGTGATTTGTTTTTCGCTTGTTCAGGCAGTGGATAGTAAGCGTAAGTTTGCTCATCAAGAGCGGGCGGTCACTCGTGTAGAGAATGAAGTAAAGGTTAGTCACAACTGGGTTGACTCATGTTTTGAGCAATGCAAAGGTGTTGTAAAGAATTGGGGTTCATCTGTTGGCGGTGTTGTTGCTGGTTACAAATCATTCGCGCCGATACATGCTTTCTGTAAAGATAGTGAGAAAAACGGGATGACCATGATCGATGGTTATGCTCGCAAGCTTCCTGGCGCCGCTTATGTTCTAGATACAGTTCCTGCGCAGGCATTTACAGCTGCAAAATATGGTGCAGCTATTGTTGGTGCATACTTGACTTGTGTAGCAGCAGTTAATGGTATTGAATTTGCAAAGAGCAGACTAAGTTCCGATGCTAGAGACGCTCGTAAATTTGCATCAGATCCTGTTGGAAACTGTAAGCGATTTATCGGTATGTGTGGTCGTGTACCAAAGAAAGTTGTTTTTGGAGCGCTTGATTGCAGTAAAACACTTGTTGTTAAATCATTGCATGCCATCAAAGATATTGGTGTAGGCACTGTAGATATGTGTAGCAAGTCGATTGCTTGGGTAGTCGAGTAAGCGTTTTTACGTAAAACATAAAAAAACAATGGGCGTCAGGTTAAAAACTGGCGCCTTTTGCATGTATACTTTTTTGTTTGTCACTAGAAATTCTGTGTGCTACTCTAAAACAAGTTGTTATTTATTATAATTTTTTACAGTTTTACCCGTCAGATTTACATCTCTTCTTTCTGATGGCATTTACAAGGTTTTCATGGCAAAAGAACGCACTAATCCTAAGCAGTTTGCTCAGGCAGATACTTCCTGGCAAAAGGAATCATTTGAGCTGTCTGATCTGCAAATTGCAGAACTTACTGAACTTTTAGATGGTGGTCAAACATTTAAACAGGGCGCCTTAATTGAGGGCTCAATCGTCAGCGTTTCGTCTGATGGTGTTTTAATAGATGTTGGCTTTAAGTCTGATGGTTTAGTCCCTTCATACGAATTTTCTCGACACGAAGTAGGTGAGTTTAAGACGGGCGACAAGCTTGAAGTCATCATAGATGAACTTGAGAGTTTTGAAGGCAACGTTATTCTTTCGTACCGCAAAGCAAAAGAACTCAAAGCTTGGGACGAGATTCTCGAACTGTTTGAGTCCGGCAAACCTTGTGAAGGTGTTGTTTCTCACAAAGTTAAGGGCGGCTTAAGCGTTGATATTGGTATTCCTGCCTTCCTACCTGGATCGCAAGTTGACCTTCAGCGTGTTGCTGACTTTGATCAGTACGTTGGCCAAAAGATTACCGCTAGTGTCATTAAAGTTAACCGCAAGCGTGGAAATGTTATTATTTCTCGCAGACGTTATCTCAATGATCTTCGTGCAGGCGTTCGTAAAGATACCTTGCTGAAGTTAGAAGTTGATCAAGTAATGCAGGGTATGGTAAAAAATATTACGCGTTACGGTGCATTCATCGACATCGGTGGTGTAGACGGGTTGCTTCATATTACTGACATGACTTGGGGCCGCATTGGTCACCCAAGTGAGTTGATAAACATTGGCGACAGTGTAACCGTTAAGGTTCTTTCGTTTGATAGCGAAAATGAAAAAATCTCACTTGGTCTTAAGCAGTTGACCCCAGATCCTTGGGAAGCTCTTGAGAAACAAGTAGAAATTGGTGGAAGCATTAAAGGCAAGATTACAAGCATCACCGATTACGGTCTGTTTGTAGAAGTTGCTCCTGGTGTAGAAGGTCTGGTACATATTTCTGAGATTTCTTGGACTGAGCGTATTCATGACCTGAACAAGCTTTATAATGTTGGTGATACTATAGATGTATTGGTTGTTTCGCTTAATCGTGAAAACCGTCGTATGTCTCTTAGTGTTAAGCAGCTTGATAAAGATCCTTGGAAAGATGTCGAAGAGTCTCTGGAAGTTGGAACAAAGATTAAGGGTACAATCAGCAACATTACCGAATTTGGTATTTTTGTTCAGATAGTTCCTGGTATTGATGGATTGGTCCACATTTCTGATTTATCTTGGACACAGCACATTGATCATCCAGGTGACCGATACAAGAAGAGCGAAGAGGTTGAGGCTATAATTCTTGACATCAAAGCGGCTGAGAAAAAAGTCTCTTTGGGTATTAAGCAGTTACAGCAAAATCCTTGGGAAACAATCGAAGATGATTATCCTGTTGGAACAATCATTGATGGTGAAGTTTCTAAGTTGACTAACTTTGGTGTTTTTGTAAAAGTACCGAGTGGAATAGAAGGCTTGGTTCATGTCTCTGAGATTTCAGTAGATGGTGATCCTGAGAAAATAGCTGAACAATTCAAGGTTGGTGAAAGTCGCCAATTCCGCGTTGTCAAAGTGAGCAAAGAAGATCGCAAACTTGGTCTCTCGACTAAGCTAGATGCGACTCAAGCTGTAGCACAGAAAACTGAGCGTCGTACACGCAAACCATCAGCTCCTCGTCGTGAGAAAGTTGATATGCGTCACGCACAGTCTGGCTCTAAAGCCAAATCCCTGTTGCAGATTGAGCTTGAAAAAGCGATGGCTCGCAATGCCGATACGGATGAGGAGTAGAAGTGGCTGTAGAAAGAACATTTGCTATTATCAAACCTCACGTTGTTGTTGATGGCAATAGCGGTGATGTTATTAGCTTAATTGAGCGTAACGGGTTTGATATTGTTGGTATGCGTAAAATGCATATAAGCCAAGAGCTGGCTCAGCAGTTTTATAATGTTCACAACCAAAAGCCATTTTTTGGTGAATTGGTTGGCAATATTGCTGCTAGTCCTGTGATTGTTATGGCGCTTGAACGTGATGGTGCAATTGGTGCGTGGCGGGACCTGATGGGTGCAACAAACCCTGATGCTGCTGCTATTGGAACCTTGCGTGCTATGTTTGGCAAAAACATTAGTTTTAATGCCACTCATGGTTCGGATGCGCCTGAAACAGCTTCTTACGAACTTGGATTATTTTTCGCTGATTTGTAAAATCTCGGCGGCTAGATAAGCCACGTATTAAGTAAACTAAAGTCCCCTGATTAACGATAAGCGTTAATCAGGGGACTTTTTTAAATGTTATTTTAAGCGTACTTACGTTTTTTGTGTGGGCGGCTTCTACCTTTTTTTATTACCTTCTTTGATGTTTGTTTGCTATTTTTTTTTGAGGATAGCTTGCGGGCAATTTTTTTGAAGGTACGGCTTACTTTGTTGGCTAAGCTATTTCCAGATGCTTTATACGAGGTAATAGGCTTATAACCACATCGGATATGTTTTATCTGCTGTTCTTGGGCGCCAAACTTTCTTAGATAGTGCAGTAGGTCCTGACAAAATGTTGTATACGGTACCGTTCTTTGACCATATTTTGCGCCAGGTAGACTTGACCAGACGCTGTTTACGATGGAAAGCGCTTCATCGAATTTACCTTTTAGCACGTGGCGTAGCGCTCCTCGTTCAAAAATTAGGTAGGTTGCTTTCTCATCTTGAGCATTTGGTCCAAAGCTTTTTATGCCTGTTTGTTGAATTAAATCATCGTCAACAAATTTTAGAATTTGGTATCGGCCAGCGGCCGTTGACGGAATTTTTACTCTTTTACCCTTAACATCTATATATCTAGATATTGATTTGGCAGGGTGATGTTTGTAACTTGTGAATGTTTTGTTGCTGAACAGGATGTTGTATCCGCCAGCACCAGAATCTACGTTACCTCGATTTACCTCAGCTGCGGCAACCGCTGAAAGAAACGCTTTTATAAATGCACTATTCTGTACGGATTTAATAAGCTCTCTCATGGGCTTTGTTGGGAAGTTATAGCTTACAGGGTATACCAGCGTAGTATTGAGGGTAATTGCCCCGATTAAAATGGTTGCTATTGTAGCAAATGCAAATCGTTTTTTGGTTA
>Ga0209045_1000036_pt1 | contig 163419 bp, 98 predicted proteins | sample SaaInlLV_10m_DNA_4_FD_184664 | JGI IMG/M metagenome (GOLD analysis project Ga0209045, IMG submission 184664) | Marine microbial communities from expanding oxygen minimum zones in the Saanich Inlet - Saanich Inlet SI072_LV_200m_DNA (SPAdes) (version 2) | ecosystem: Environmental > Aquatic >...
AGAGCGAGTGGCGGCCACCGGGGGAGCCGTCGGCCTGATGTCATTGATTTGGGGCGTTCGGTGTATGTAGTTCCGCGTTCACGCGGCCCAGACAGACCGTCTAAAGACGGAACTACGTACGGTTCATTCGTCCGCACTGCCGACACGGCTCGCGAGGCCTCTCCGGACGGGGCCTGACGACCCCGATTCTGAGCACAAACTTCCTGGTCGCGCCATCCCCTTTGGAGGCGCCGCTTCTCCGTAAGCGGCCAGGCCGGCTGTGGAAAACCGGCTCCTCCATACGTTTGGGGGCAGTTACTCCCTCTGATATGTCTGCCGAACCTCCGGCAGAGGCGGTTGCTGCAATGTTCGTCCTGACGAGTTCAGCGTTTCGGACGGATCTTGGCCGCAGTGTCAGTTGGGAGAGCGGCAAGCCGCAGTTGAAGCAGGCCGTCTTGGGCACGTGCTGTTTCGCTGCGGGCGACATTCCCCTCCCACGTCTCCCACCACTCAACCGTATACTCGCCATCCGGCAGCCCCCGCAGGGCTATACGAGCAGCTCTAGCCGGCTTCACTTCGCCCCTGCCGTGCTCGAACCAACTGCTCTTCTGATTCTGTACCCAGAGAATCGCGACCTCGTCGCACGCCAGCGCCGCGCAGAGCAGATCGGGCCTGGTCTGCAGCCGACATCCGCTGAAACGCAACTCCCGCATCTCAATCCAGTCCCGTCCGTGGTTCTCCAGACGAATCCGGTGCACTCCAGCCGGAACGTCGATCGTGATCTCTTCATCGTAGACGGATTCCCACAGCTTCCACTGCGGTCGGTGCTGCCAGCTCTTCCCGTGTCCCTCGCCGCAGGCGAACTCCCGCTCCAAAGCTAACGCGTCATCCAGGAAAATGCGCAGATGGCCGGAGTTCGACACACGCCCAACCCGCACCCCAAACACGCCGGCAGACGGGAAGGCCGCCACAAGAACAGGCGGGTTTCGCAACTCTTTATGACCGTCCCCATGCAACAGATTCGACAGGGCTTGGCCATCGCTGACACCTCCGTCAGGTTGCACCCGAAACGTCGTCACAGAGCGCTTCTCAAAGCCACGTCTCGGAGTGAAGACGGCATCACTGGCCGGCAACTTTGCAGGTGTTTTCTGGAACGCGATATCTGCAACTTCAATCTGCCGCCAGGGCGACCTCCCAAACGGCAGGTCTGCCACGAACCGCTGGATCGCCGTGAAATGGAAGTAGAGATCCAGAGGCTCGATGTAGTTGCCGTGCCACCATGGCATGGGTACGCCATTGCAGCCACTCGCGACAGCGGCCCAGAATGCGTTGTGCAGACCCCATCCCTTCGGGTCTTTGTCCGCCGTGCTCTCGTGACTCCTGATCCCGAACTCACCGAAAACGTGGGGCTTCCGGAACGCCTTCCACTGGTGCAGACAGAAATCCCGGACCTGCTCCGCGACATTCCCGTTGTTGTTCGTGTAGCAGTGCGTTTGAACCACATCGATCTCGGGAATGCCCCAACAACTCTCAGGTCCCGTCTTGCTCCACCAACTCGTTGTGATGAGATGGTCGTAGGGGTCGATTTCAGCCAGGTAGGGAGCCATTTCCCGATGCCAGTCAATGATCACCGACTGGCGACAGTCCGCCCATCCCTCGAACTCGTTCCCGAACTCCCAACAGAACACATTTGGGTGCCACGCCCATCGGGCAACCGTGTAACGCAGACGCTTCCGATAGACCTCTCGGACACTCTCCGTCGTGAACCACTCCTCCACCGTCTTGCACGGGCCGCCGTTCGTGGCATTGAACGGATTTGCCTCCCAGCCCTGTTTCCGGAAATCCTGGTGCGTATCCATGCACAGCATGTAGACCATGCCATGGTTCCGGGCAAGCTCCAGAGCATGGTCCATCTGGGCGCTCTGAGCCTGGCGGTACCAACCCAGTTCCGCTTCCCACTCCAACCCAAGCCCACGTTCGCTCATCCACCATCGGTTGTGGTTCTCCCCCGCCATCGCCATTTTCGGGATCAGTTCGTCTACAAGCTGCCCGGAAGAGGGGTAGATGGGGACATTGTGACCTATCGGGACGAATGAATCACCATTCTCGTAGCGCAGGTAATGAGGATCGATGTCGCTGACGCGAATGAACCCTCTCCCCTTCCCCTGGACCACCATCACGGATGGCAACGGCTGGGACACCGTGCCGCTTCGGTCGGTAGCACGAAGCTCGCAGGACAGCTCCCCAACCTCCGTGGCCGCGAGGCGGATACGCCACTCCCCCTCGCCCCTGGGAACCATGATCTCAGCCTTCCCCTGGACCACACGCTCATGTGGAACCATGAAAAAACCGGGCTGCACGTAGCTCTTGCCCGATCCCGTCCGCACCATGGCATCCAGTCGCACATCGTCCGGATCGAACGGGTTGTCCCACGTTCCATCCAGGGACACACTGAACTCAATCCCTCCGTAAAGAGGGACGGTTTCCGGCAGTGGGGCGGTCCGGCCGAGAGCCAGCTTCGCCTGTCGAGGACGAATCTCGCCGGGAAACTCCGAGGGAACAGTCCCAAAGCCCAACTCGATCTCGATCACTGCGGTCTCCTCCACCCCGAAATCCGAACGATGGAAGCAGCACTCCAAGCCATGCTGATTGTCAGTGACCCGGCTGCGAGCGGTGGCAATTTCGCCACCTGCAAGACGCAAAGCCGGACCGCCAGGCACACCGACCAACAGCTCTGCAAATGGACCGGAGACAGCCGTGCCGATGGGACGGTGTGTCCATGGGCTGGCATACACCACACGCTCATCAGCAGCCTTCCGGGTGGCTGAGTATACTCCCCAGATCCCGGCCATGAGTGTCAACGGAGCCGTTTTCCGGGCGGACAGGGCAACACTGACGCCGCTCGCGTTTGGCCGGAGAACCATCTCGTACCGCAATGCCGGGGCCTCTCCTGTCGTTCCCCACAGGCCGGCAAGACGGACGCTTCCATCGGCCTCCCGGATCAGGCCTTTCCCCTCGACCTTCCCCGCATCCAGACGTTCATAGATCCACTTGTCATGCCACTGAAAAAACGTGAACGATGCGGTGGAGCCATCCGTCCCAACAAGCTCAAAACTCCCGTTCGCCCGACACAGAACGCGACCGTGGTGTCCTTCCCACATGAAGCCATCATCACTAGGCTTCAGTGACTGGGCAAAAGCGGTCGACGCCCCTGCCGCCAGGACACCAACGGCAAACACGTGGACAAAAGGCGAGAACGCTCTCAACAGCATCATTCCGTCTCCGAATGGCGATAGGAGACAAGCATCAACAGGACGCCCCTTAGGGCGCCACATCTCCCGTCCTCGCCGGATTTACACCGTGACGGGCCGTTTGCGGCCCGTTTCGGTTCAGTCGATCGTCAGCAACTCATCGAGCAGTACATCGCGTTCGGACTCCGAACTCCGAAGGACCGCCTCCAGCATGGCCTGCACGATCAGACCGTGCCGCAAGGGAGACATGCACTCCACCCCGTCCAGAATGCAGTCTATGTAATGCTCGGCGATGTTCTGCCAGGAGCCGCTCCACGACGAGGGAATGTCCACCTTGACATCCTTTGGGGCCCCGTTGTCAGTCGAGAACATGCGTACCGGACGGAGAGTGGCCCCACCATCCGTACCGAACAGCTCGACTTGCACCTCGGGAGGCATGTGGCAGGCCCAGAAGCTCTCGATCTGAAGCCCGATTCCGTTCTCGAACCGCACAAAACCACCTGCATAGTCGTCCGAGTTGTACCTCAACCAGTACTCCTCAGGTGGAGTACGGAACTTGGTGTAGCCCGTCCCAAAGGGACCAAATTTCGCTCCTGAAACGCCTGTCGCAGTCACCGGTTTCGGCATTCCCATCAACCACCAAGCCGTATCCAACACGTGGACTCCCATGTCCCGGAACGCACCCCCACCGGCCTCAATGAACCCCTCGTTCCAGTCAGGAATGCCGCTCCGGCGAACGCTCCGAGCCCGACCGTAGTAGAAATCCCCGAAAAAGCCGTCACGAGCCTGATGCTTCAGATAGAGGCTCTCCGGACTGAAACGCGTACTGAGCGACATCATGTTCACCAACCCTGATTCCTCGGCCTCCTTCACCAGGCCGATGGCCGGCTCCAGCGAATCGGACAGGGGCTTGGTGCACATCACATGCTTCCCGCCGCGAACCGCGGAGAGCGCGGCCGGAACATGGACCTGGTTCGGTGTGCCGACGAATACCGCGTCAATCTCCGAATCTTGACAGAGCTCACCAAAGTCAGCGTACTTTCTGACCTCTCGACCCAGCTCCTGCTCAAACCCGTCCATGCGCTGAGGGATGATGTCGCACAGGGCGACAATCTCGCCGCGTGGATTGGCGTCGAGAGCCCGGGCGTTGACCTTGCCAATGCCCCCGGTACCGATGATCCCGATTCTGACGTTATCACACATCCTGCAAAGCCCTCGCTCTATCTGTGCTGATCTGACTCAATCATGTAGAAAATGGTGTTGCTTCCCCGACCTATGGAAAATGTCAACTGGCCATCGACGTACTGCGTACTGAGCGCTGCCAGTCGCTTGCCGGCAGCGGTGACCGGGATGACCACAAGGTCGGTCCGCTCCGTCCGCAACGCGATCCGCGCTTCGATGAGGTCGACAAGGATCGGTCCCGAGCCGGCGGACTGTTTCTTGTTGCGGGTGATGTTGTAGGCAAAGCTCGCGTTCTCCGCGCGCCCCACGGCGGTGAGAAGCAGCCTCTCCGAATCCCGAATCGGTGCATCCGAGAGTGAACTCACGACAATCGCACCAAACACACTGGCGGACGTCGCCGTGAGGTCGGCCGTCCGCAACTGCCCGCCGTCTGCAAGGCGGCCCTGAACAGCCTGACTCCGCGCCGTGTCCACAACGACAATCCCTTTCGGTATGTTCCGGCGTATTTCCCCGGTGTCGCTTCGCCGCTGATCGCCTCCGGCCAGCTCATCCGAGTCAAAGGAAACCGTCTTCCCGGACGCGGCGCTCGGTTTGCCGACGACCGTCTGGAACGCAAACCGGTCGCTGAGGCCATGGAAGGCCACAGCGGACCAAGGGGTCGGGGTGGCGGCCGAAGCAGCCTGGGCCTCCGGGATCGTCACGGAGACACGGTCCGGCCCGGTCTGGACATCCCCGCGCCGGTAGATGAGAGCTGCGTTGGCGAACAGCCCGAACCTCGCCGGATCATTGAATGTCTCGAACGCCCCGGAGATGCTGTCGACGGGTGTCTTCACGGTGTGGCGATAGGTGTAGACGGTCAGGCCGTTCCATCCCTGGAAGGCTGCCACGGCGGCCATCCAGAGCGGAAGCTCGGCCCGCCATTCGCTCGGCCAGGGCTCGTCCCACTCGCTCACAAAGAACGGTTTTCCGGCCACGCGCTGGAAGCCGAGGCTGTCCATGATCGTCCGTCGGCCATCGACCATGGCCTTGTTCCCGAATGAGCCATCCTTCCCAGGATGATTCTGATAGGCATGCGAATCCGTGAAATCCTCGTGATCAAGAGCCGTCAGCAGAGCCGCATTCCGGCTCCAGTTACTGCCGGTCAACGGCACACGAACGCCCACCTCATCACGCAGAAAGGTCCGCATCTCCTGGTAATACGCATGCTGAACATGAATGAAGAAGCGCATCATCGGATCAGTGGGTACGGTGAAGTCGATGTCCCCCTCAGGCAGCGTCATTCCTTTCCCTCGGGCCCACGCGCGGTAACGGGCTTCCAAGCGCGTGCGATAGGGCTCCAGCGTCACCTTCTGCGTGAACATGTCGTTCTCGTTTGCATACTCCATGAGGGCGATAGCCGGATCGTCTCTGTAGGCGAGGCCGGTGTAGGGATTGACGTGTGTCCACAGAGCTCTGGAGAACTCCTTCTGGAGCGCAATGAGCTTCGGATCGAAGTTGCTGTAGGGCTTGGCGGCCGCCGGAAGTTCATCCACGGCATCCACCCCGTCCCCGGTCTTGAAGTGCCGGTGGACAAGCTGATCAAGGTAGACGTAGATTCCCTCGCGCTTGAGACAGTGCATCAGGTAATCGAAACGATCCAGATTCTCGGGGTCAAACTCGCGCGTGTGGTCAACGGAGTCGGGGAAGAAATGCCTCTCCGCCCATGGTGCGTCGGCGTGGTGAGTGCGCACAATATTGACACCGAACTTGGCTAGACGAGCGGCTATCTTCTCCGACTCCGTGTGACTGGGAAAATTCGCTCCAGCCGAGAAACATGTTCCCCAGAAGCGGATCTCCTCGCCACTGTCAGTGAAGACGAATCGATCCCCCCGGCGAGTCACAAAACCAAACGTCCCCGCAGGCTTGTGGTTGAGGAACGAGACGTCCACGGGAGCCTGATCCCACGGCATCACGAACGGCACCCAATCACCGGTGTCCGTCTTGGAGGAAGTCCCCGATTCGTTCAAGATCAGCTGCATCGGCCCATTGAGTCGGAAGCCGAATCTCCGGTTCACGGTCTCGCCGGCAGTGACCCGCCCCCCCGATTCATCACGCAGGAAGCAGAAACGGAACTCCATCGTGTCCCCTCCCCACCCGCGATTGTCCTGAATCAACAGATACGTGGCCTCGTCCACGCTGATTTCGAAGCCGCGCGGATCATCAGGGCCGACGTGCACACGGGTGACCTCGCCGCGAAACGGGAACTTCTCGCCCAGAGCCGTACCGATCCTGACGGTTTTCTCCCCGTCGGCGGTCAGCAGATCAACCGATGCCCCGGAATAGGTCGACAGCTTCCCCTGCACCGAAAGCTGATAGCCATTGAGAGCGGCGGCCTCAGGAAAGTGCAGACGGTACTGCAGATCAAGCGCCCCGCCCGGTTGCGCGCTGACCTGCTCGACGTACTCCATGAGTCCGCCACCACTGTCGGGCACAGCAAGCGCTCCCTGAATCGTCCGGAACCGGTTGCTCCCGGACGCCTGGGCGTTGGCCTCTCCCTGGCTGGCATAGGACCACCCCAGACCATGCACGGCCAGGTTTATCGAGGCCATCTCACCCCGTTCATCCATGACCGAGATCTGCCCCTGGTCACGAAGCAGGGCATACGGTTTCTCGGCGTCGAACTCGATCGGTGGGTTCATGGCTTCAATCATAGCACCAATCTCCGTGGTGGGAATAACCGCAACCCGAAACACACGCCGGAGGGCCATCCCGGGGAATACCTGCCCCTTCGGCCAGAAAAGGAAGCGCACCTCGAACGTGTCGTTGCCGTATTGACGGTTGTTCTGGACCAAGACATGATCAGTGGTGTCACAGGCGATGACCAGCGATCGATTGTGGTCAAGCTCAACCGTGAACGCGGCGGCCGGCCCGGACAATCCGGGCGACTCCTCGCCGACCGGCATTGCCTTCACAGCTTTGCCATGCGGAAGGGAGGCGCGTTTCCCCGCAAGGGCTTTCGCCGGCAGGAAGAAGCAGAGATAGGCGCCCTCGATGGTGGTCCGCTCGGTAAAAGCCTCAGAGCACACGATCTCAGCCGCGGGGCCACTTGCGCCCAACGCCATCGTGTACAGCAGGTCGCCTGCGCAGTTGGGCGGCATAGGCAACACGCCTTCGAGCCTGTCCGCCACCCGTTCCGTCTTGGCTGCTCCGGAGCCGGCGCTGGCATATGACCACCCGGGGCCGTGAGTGCCGACATGCGCGTACATGCCGTCAAGCTCCCCGCCAAACGTGATCACACCTCGGTCATCCAGCTGAGCCTCATACGGGGCGGCGGCAAGAACCAGGGCCGTACAGAAAAACGAGACGATCAGAACACGATCAAGCACGCACTATCTCCTCTTGAGAACGGACAACTCTCCACTGCCGCACAGGGCAACGCCTCATCAACGTGCGTGAAGCCACCCCGACTGTCAAGCCATGGTACGCCGCGAGCAACGAATTCGCACACACATCGAAGTATGCCGTCGAAAGAACAGCGTTTCACCACGTTGCTCTGGGCAAATCTCCAGCTACCCTATGGGAGTAGTAAGAGACGTTTCTCCACAAGAGGCAGGACACAGTCCACAACCCATGCGAACACTGATCTACTACGTGAGCTTCTGGGGGTATCTGCTCTTCTCGGCTCTTTTCATCCTCTGGATGGGGATCCTCCGTCTGCTCGGACGGAGTCAGCAGATCCCCGCCTACGCGTCACGCAGAGCAATCGGCTGGGGACGAACGATGGTCCGGCTCTCTGGGGGCGACATCCAGTTCGAGGGGGCTGAGAACATCCCCTCCGAGGGTGGCTTTGTCGTCTGCAGCAACCACCAGGGCGCGTTTGATATTCCGCTCGTCGTCGGCTTTCTGCCGCGGCCCATCGGCTTTGTCGCCAAAATCGAGTTGGGTAGAATCCCACTCCTGGGGTACTGGATGAAGCAGATCGGCTGCCTCTTCCTCGACCGCAAGAACCCACGCCAGGGATTGGCCGTGATGCGCGAGGGAATCGCCCTGCTGAAAGGCGGAGCGGGCCTTGTTGTGTTCCCTGAAGGCACGCGCAGCGGAAGCGACACGATGGGACCATTTCGCCAGGGCAGCCTGCGCATGGCCGTCTCTGCCGGCGTTCCGGTCGTGCCGGTGACGATCATCGACTCCCACAAGCTCCGCGAAGCGCAGGGCTGGCGCATCCGTCCGGCTTCCGTCCGGGTGGTGATCTCGCCACCTATCGAGACACAGGGGATGGATCGCGATACCAAGAAGGCCCTGCTCGGAGAAGTCCGTGAGATCATGGCCGCAAGTCTGGCCCGGGGGGTTGGCTCAGCCGAAGCCGGCTCGGCCTGAGGAACGTGTGTAGCCACACAGCGTTCAAGCTCACGGGGATGGCACAGGAGCAGAGATCCGCCAGGTAAGGGGGCCAGTCAGACTGCCGGGAACATGTCAGGCTTTGCCCTGTTGGAGCCGGAAGCCACGTTTCTCACTGACACGCCTTCCCTCATCCCCTCAGCTACCGGGTACGGGCCTTGCTGCCGTATTTCGAGGCCGGCGTCGCTCGAGTGAACGCCCAACTCCGGATGCCTTTGATCTGATCCTCCATGGTGGTGGACAGTGGGACGATCAGCGAGGAACTGCGGGTGACATCTTTCTGAACCATAGAGCGACCTTCGGAGTAGGCATCGACTCGGGCAGACACGATGGCCTGCTCAATCTCGGCCCCGTTCCAGTCCTCCATGAGTAATCCCAGCATCTCGACATCATAGTCTTCCGGATCGCCGCCGTTCCTCTGCAGGTGAATCCTGATGATCTCCTCGCGCTCCTTCTTGTTCGGCAGGTCTGCGAAGAACACCTGATCAAACCGCCCCTTCCGGATAATCTCCGCCGGCAAAGCATGAATCCGGTTAGCCGTGGCCGCGACGAAGACCAAGGGCGGCTTCTCCTGCATCCAGGTCAGGAACGCTGAGAAAATATGCGATGCGATGGTGATCTTGTCCTCCTCCATTCCCAAGCCGTTCTCGATCTCGTCGATCCAGAGAATAGCGGGGCTGACCGCCTCGAGGGTGCTCAAAGCGCTGTGGAAAGCGGCCTCCGGCGAACCATACAGACCGGAAAAGACCAGGTTCATGTCGAGTCGGAAAAGAGGAACATTCCAGAGCGAAGAGATGATCTTCACCCCAAGACTCTTGCCGCATCCGCTGATGCCCATCAACAGAAGCCCTTTGGGAATAGGGACACCGGAAGCCACCGCGTCACGGCTGAACACCGCCTGGCGTTTGCGCAACCAGTCCTTCAGATTGTCCATTCCTCCGACCCCGTCGATGTCCCAGCGTGGAGGCGTGAATTCGAGGTAACCGCTCTTCTTGACGATCATCTCCTTCTCGCTGAAAATCTCTTCGAGAATATCGTCCTTCACAGACAAGTCCGTGCGGGAAATGCGGTGGAGAACATGCCCGATTTCGGCGACCGTCATGCCTTTGCAGGCGAGTACCATCTCATCCAGTACATCCTCGGCGAACGCCGCCACTCCATAGCTCTCCCGAACGCGGAGAATCTCAGCCAGAATCTGGTCGTCACCGGGAGGGAGGACCTCAATCAAGTAGATCTCCTTCTTCAGGCTCTCCGGCATGACCAGTTCAGGAGCCATCACCACAACCATGCGGTCTGGATCCTCCCGGAACGCGTAGTAGCACTCCCGCAAGGCCCGAATCACATCGGGTTCACTGAGGAATGGGTGCAAGTCCCGCATCACGAAAATACCGCGGGTGTCGGACGCCAGTACGGCCCGAAGAGCATCAACCGGGGCCTTTGTATCGCCGGCACTCCCCAATCCAGAGAACCCTTGGACACAACTCCAGACATAGACTGGTAACGCCTCAGGGAACGTGTCTGCCAACGCGCGCACCCCATCCAGAAGTCGGTTCTCTTCGGGTGAATACAGGTAAATAAGGGGGCTGCGGCCCTGAACGGCCTTCTGAAGATGATCGAGCAAAGTCGGCATGGGCATTGTCCTCGTGATGGCATACAGAATCCCGCCCTGCAAGCGGGCAGTGCAACCTACACGCAGCGCTGCCGCAATGCAACGAAGCGGTCACCCAATGCTGGAACGCACCAGGAGCCACGAGCGGCGAGTTCTGGTACCCCGGGGAAGAAGAGCTAGATTTGCGGAAGCAACGGCCCTAGGCCGTAAGGCACGGTGCCCAACACCGCGGGATTCGCCCGTTCAGCCCCCGCGGAACGCCGCAATAGTCAACCACCGGACGACAGATGCCGTCCCGGGAATACGCATCCCGAACGCCGCTCCCACTGGAGAACGACATGCCCATCTACGAATACAAATGCGCGTCTTGCGAGGCCGTGTTTGAGCACCTGCACCGAACCCTGTCAGAGACGGCCCCGCCCTGCCCGGAATGCGGAACCGAGAAGCCAAAGAAGCTGTTCTCGAGCTTTGCTGCGGTGTCCGCAGCCCCGAAGTCCCCGTGCGAATCAGGTCCGTGTCCCGCCGCCGGCGCTTGCCCCTCCCGCAGTCCCTGTGCCTCAGGCGGCTGCCCTCTGACCGCCAACTGACCCGTATGCCGCACCGGCAGAGCCAAAGTGGGTGAGCGTCCCGAATCGCCCAATGCTGTCAACTCTCTCGGAGATGGAGTCGCGGAGGAGGGGGCATGGGCGCACGGCGCACGGGACCAATCTCGCTCACCCCACCCACGCGAAGTGGGTGGGGTCGCAGGGCCACGTGTCATGGCTTCCCTCCGGCGGCCTCTCCGCCAACGCAGTGGCAGGAGAAGGCTGATTGCGTTGCCAAGTCCCTTTCCTCACGGCTCAGACGGACGGTTCGCGGCCACACACGAGCGGCCGCCTCTGGCGAAGGTTCGGCAGACATATCGAAGGATGGGACTTGCGGTTGTTCGGTGCCTGAACAGAGCCGCGACTTTCGGGAGCGGTTTCCGGTGGCGACATCACGCGGCGACCGCTCCCGCTAGTCGCGGCTCTGACGGTCACCCCAGACTGCGATTCGTGCTGAAGTTACACACGAGTCCGGTCGAGACGTTCCCCTCAACCCAACTCCCCAGCCCGCCGTGTCCACACACAAGACGAGCCCGCTCGCATCCGCGAACGGGCTCGTTGAGGATCAATGGGTTAACTGGCCGGTTACGGCAGACGCCATGGCGACTGGGCAGACGTGTCACGGAGCTGGCTGTAGTTGAACCACTCAACGTGTCCATCGGCCATGGCCATGTTCCCGCCTCCACTGTGGCGCCGAGGGAGAAGCGTGGAGTGCCGACGGTACAGGTACCGTGGGCCGTAGTAGATGGGCGTGCGGGCGTTGTTGTCCTCGCTGTCTCCCAGAACAATATTCCAGGACGGATCCTTGATCTTCGCCAACTTGGTCGCCCAGCCGGCCAAGTAAGAGGTGGAGCTGTAAGCATACCCGAACTCCTGGTAGTTCCAGCCGTAGCCCAGGTTGTAGGGGTGGGCATTCATCTTCTGGCTGGGACATACGATCACTTCGTGCCCGCCATTGCCGGTATTGTAACTCCCCCCGGCGTAAGACAATCCGATGAGCTTGTCGAGCGCGCGATACCACTCCCATGCCCTCCCGGTTGCATACAGGTACACAGCACCTGGAATCAGCGTCTCACGGTTCTGGTCCGCATACATCAATACACCAAGGATGACCTGCTTCTGATTGCTCGTACAGGATATCGAGCGAGCCTTCTCACGGGCCTGGCTGAGAGCCGGCATGAGCATCGCCGCCAGAATCGCGATGATCGCAATCACCACCAACAGCTCAATCAGAGTAAATCGTGAACGCTTCCTGGCCATTGACATCTCCTTAGATCTTCCTGGCGATCGTCAGAACGTCTCTCGTGTGATCTCCCACCGGGGCACCCCGGCGGGTGTCACGAATCAACTGTACCAAGAATTGGCGCCGCCGTCAAGAAATTTATCCGGCATGGGTAATGCCTCGGCAGTTCCGTGGTGCATGGATGGAGAAACCGGTACGCTTCGCCCCCAGCCCAGCCTCTGCCCCATTCTCCAGGAAACAGATCGAGCCCGTTCGCGATAGGCGAACGGGCTCGTTGAGCATCCTGCGGGCAACCTGTCTCGTTACGGCAGACGCCAGGGAGATTGGGCTGAGGTATCGCGAAGAGCGCTGTAGGTCAACCACTCCACATGACCGTCGGCCATCGCCATGTTGCCGCCCCCACTGTGGCGCCGGGGCAAAAGGGTGGAATGGCGTCGGTATAGATACTGCGCACACCAAGCGACCGGCGCGCGAGCACCGTTGTCTTCGTTGTCACCCAGAACGATGTTCCAGGACGGCTCCGGGATCTTCGCCAACTTGGTGGCCCAGCCGGCCAGATATGCAGTCGAGTTCCAGTAATAGCCGAATTCCTGGTAGTTCCAACCATAGCCCTGGTTGTGAGGGCCGGGGTTCATCCTCTGTGTCGGACACACAAGCACTTCATGCCCTTTGTTACTCGTGTTGTAACTGCCATCCGGATAGGACACTCCCAGGTATTTGTCGAGTAGCCTATACCAAGTCACTGACGGTGGACCGTGGACAGCCCCCGACGGCAATGTCTCCCGGTTCTGGTCCGCATACATCAAGACGCCAAGGATAATCTGCTTCGCATTATTGGTACACCCGATCGAGCGGGCCTTTTCGCGGGCCTGGCTCAAGGCAGGCATAAGCATGGCAGCCAGAATCGCGATGATCGCGATCACCACCAGCAGCTCGATCAGAGTAAACCGTAGACACTTCCTTACCATCACCTATCTCCCTGTTTCCAGACTCCCGGTCTGTTTCGGCCGTATGGCACTCGCTCGTCGCACGGCAAACGACTGCCCCAGCTGGGGAAGCGGAACGGCGACTGTCCTGCGCGTTCCGAGAGCTCACTCTGATTATACGGAGCATCCTGAGCCAATGCAAGCCTCTGCCTAGCCCGCTGATGAGAATCCCGCTCAAAAGGGGCACCATTGGGCAGGCCTGAGGGCTTCTGTCTGACCGTAGCGCCGCCCAACCAGGGCACGCCTTCGCTTGCTCGGCAATCGCAAGAAAAGAGCGCGGGCGGGGAGATCGCTCGCGCAGATGGGGCTTCGCTCACGCCCCTCACGCTGCCCACCAGACGAATCGAGCCCGTCCGCACTAGCGAACGGGCTCGATGATTCACGGCAGCGCTAGTCCTTCGGACGCGCTATTTATCAACATTCCAGAGGGGGCTCCGATAGGCTTCTCTGTAGCCCAGCCACTCGGCGTGCCCATCCGCGAACGAATAGTTGCCGCCCTGGAGATGGTGCACCGGCATATAAGAACTGCTGCTGTAACCGATGATGTAGATCCCATTCCCGCCATAGTTGCTCGTGCGAGAGTCCCCCAGCACAATCGTCTCCCCGGGCTCCCGGATTGTGGAGCTCTTGTGTCGACTCAGCATTCCGGTTCGATACAACATGAGCGAACTACTGTCCGCCTGGTACCCCATGCCCCAGTGTTGCGTTCCTGTCAGTGTTCCTGTCCCATAGATATTCCAGCCATAGGAGATGGGGTGACCTGAACCGTGGTAACGCGCCGGATTGTTTGTTTTGCCGTAGGTGGGGCAAATGAAGGGGGCCCAAGCCGCTGCTGACAATGAACCACCCACTGGGCCCTTCATCGTCGTGTAGCGCAACAGGTTGTACCAATAGTCGGTAATCGCGTAATGGCCGTTGGCGGTGCCGCCTCTCCGATTGAGGGCCACGGGCCAGTATTCCTTGCTCTGATCAACGTAGAGCAGAACGCCGAGCATGACCTGCTTCTGGTTGTTCAGGCAGGAGATCTGTTTGGCCTTCCCTCGAGCCTTGGACAACGCCGGCATGAGCATGGCAGCCAGAATCGCGATGATCGCGATCACGACCAACAGCTCAATCAGGGTAAAAGAACGACGCTTCCTCATCATGATCTCTCCTCATGTTTCCCGGGCAGTTCCGAAACTCCGATTCCTACTTACAGCTACCACACCCTCGATGGCCGTCAGCCGACTCACCCGCGAACCAAACGCTCGCCGGCGGAGGCGTGAGTATCCCAAGCTCTAAGCTAGTGTATCAGGAGTTGAAGTCCGGCGCAAGGCGTTTTTTCAGCCAGACGTAACCCTCAGTTACGTAAGGCGGCTCGACGGAGTCTCTCCCTCCATCGGACACAGATGGCCCAGAGAATCCCTGGAGGGAGAGACTCCGTCGAGCCATCTTGGAGTTCTCCCCCCACGTAACTGAGGCATTGCAGCCAGCCGAGAAGAGCTACCGGCGGCCAACAGCATTCCCTCAGACTTGCCGATGCCCGTGGGTTGAGCAGCCACCAGCAACAATGGGCTATGCCAACGCCTCAGCGGCGAGCTCCGGAGCGCCCTCACGAACGAAGACCTCATAGGCCCACTGGTCCCACTCCGGCTCGACCCCGATCCCGTGAAGATCGCCGTAGTTCTTTGCCAGCAGACCACCGCGGAACGTCTGGACCAGACGGCGCGTCTCCGACTCGATCAAGGTCCGATCTCCAGTCGGCAGCACCTTCTGGATGTCACACGGGCAATACAGCCCCACGCCATGCGTCCTGAGCTTCTCGGCAAGTGCCGGTTGATCATAGACCGCCGGCTGATCAAACTGCAGGCAATCGATGCCGGCCTCACACAGGTCATCGACCAAGTCGTAGTTGTACCCGCATGAGTGCTGAATGACCTTCATCCCGAACACATGCGCCCGACTCGTCAGCCTCTCGTAGAGGGGGCGGAAAATATCTCGCCACATCTCAGGACTCATCAGCAGGCGATCCTGAACCCCGAGATCCTCACAGAAGAAGACCCCGTCCATCCCAGCCTCGCCGTATTGCTGAATGACACCTTCCAGGAGCGTCGTGACGCGATCGTGCAGGATGTCGATGCGTTCCCGCTCCAGGATCAGATCCCCGAAGTAAATCTCCATCTTCCTCATGTACCGGCACACGGCAAATGGCCACCCGGGCATCCCGCCGACCTTGAACTTGTCCGTGGCCGATGCCGCAAGCTCACGCGCCCCGGCGTAATACGCTGGATTGTCCAGATCGGGGAGCTCCAGGCTGTCCAGGGCGTCCCAGTCCTCCAGAACGGCTTTGTAGACTTCTCCGCCCTTCGACAGATCCACCAGGCGATGCCAGGTGTTCCCCCACATGTCGACGGAATACTCGACGTCGCCCTCGACCCAGACATTGGGTTTGTATCCGTGGGCCACGCCGGCGCCGGCGAAATCGTTCAGGCGTCCACCGCCGAAGCCGAACGCAATTCGGCCTTTCGAACGGCACTCAATGTTCTGTGTGACGGCTTCCCTGGAAGTCATGTGTCCGTTCTCCTGTCTATAGCCCAAAAACCACGCGCGTGGGGCGCAACGATTCAGCTTCAGCTCCAATCCGAAGAAAGTGACTGCTTCAGGCGCCGCCAGGCAGACGTCCGCAACGGCTCCCTGCGTACAAAACGGTCAAGTTCCCCAACCAGATCCGTGGCGTTGTCATAGCGCTGTGAAGCACGCTTCTTGAGCATGCGGGAAAGGATGAGTTGTAGGTCTTCGGGGAAGTCGGGGTCAATACGTCGTGGGGCCTTTGGGCGCATCCGGGGAATCTGCTTGGCCAACAACGGAACGCTCTGCCCCCAAAAGGGACGCTCGCCAAGAAAGAGCTCGTAGGCCAGAACACCCAGAGAGAAAACGTCTGCTCGACGGTCCACGTGGGCACAGGCGAACGCCTCGGGAGCCATGTAAGCCGGCGACCCAAGGAGATGTGATCCCAGCGTGAGATCCGACTCAGGCAACTGAGCAACGCCGAAATCGCTGATCTTGGTGAGGAGCGTGTCCGGGTCCAGCATCACATTGCCCGGCTTCACATCGCGATGGCAGATCCCCTCAGCATGGATTGCACCCAACGCACTGGCCACCTGCCGCAACACGCGAATCTTGTCGTTCACGTTCCGACGATGCATGCTCTGCAAGGTGTCCTTGAGCGTCGGAGCGGCAAAGTACTCCATGACCAGATAGGGAATGCTCTCAGCCCGAGCCAGCCCATACTCGACGAAGCGAATGACGTTGGGATGCGAAATCCTGGAAGCCGCTTTGGCCTCATGCAGAAAGCGCTGGAGCATGCGTTCGCGCCGATTCTCCTCGATCCCCGCAACCTTGAGGATCTTGATGGCGTACGTTTGGGTCTCGTCAGCCGTGCCTTTCTCAGCCTGACAAACCACGCCGGCGTTCCCCTCCCCCAGCACTCGCACAATCCGATACCCCCCCAACACATCCCCTGGCCCGGTACCCAAAGCAGCTCCCTGAATCTGCGAACGACGGTGTGAGAGTGCGGCTCGCACACGCTCTCTCAGGCGAACGGGCTTGACCGGTTTGGAGATATAGTCAAATGCCCCAATCTTCATGCAGTCCACGGCGGCCTCGACATTCGGAGCCCCGGTGATTAAAATCACCGGGATGGCGCTGCATGACTCGCGCAGGGACTCCAGCAACTCAATGCCGGTTCGACGCGGCATCTTCACATCCGTGATAATGACATCGACGTCGTGCGCCTCCAGGAACTCCCAGGCCGCCTCCCCATCAGTCGCCTCAGACACCCGGAATCCCTCCCGTTTCAAGAAACGGGTCAGGGTCCGGCGAAGCAAATCGTCATCATCGACGACCAGGACGCGATTCGTCCCCCATCCAGTCCCGCTTGCGCTGGTCGTTTCGGTTGGCATAGGAGAGACTCTGTGGTTGCGCCGACAAGGAGTTCCGAGAGTGTCGGGAGCCCGGCTGCAAGGTCCGTGCCATTGGCTCACGCCTTCTTGGCTCTTAGTCTTAGTGCTGAATCAGGCGGAGATCAAGCAGGAGAACGGCGCGGCTTGCTCACGTGGGCCCAGTTCACCCCGAATAATTGTCCGGACAGCGCTTCATGCGATACATTCAGCCACCATGCGGTATACACCGCCGGGACGCATTGCGACCGGTGGTTCGACCGTCCTCGGAGCGCCCCCGCCGCAGACCATGGGAACGGAATGACAGACAGCAAAGAGAAGACCATTCTGTTCGTGGACAGCGCCCCTTGGCTCGGGGGCGCGCAACGCAGCCTGCTGTCACTGATCAGCGGCCTGCGAGGAACGATGTATCACCCAGTTCTGTTGGCCGCTGATCACTCCCCTCACGGCTTGATTTCCGCCTGTAAAGAGCTTGACATCCCCGCCCAAGGCTTCCACGCTCGCCATTGGCGCCGGAACGTACGAGGGGTTGGCCATTACCTGCATGACCGGCGGCGCTTCAGACCGATATGGAACGAGAGCGTCGCGGACTGGCAACCACATCTCGTCCACCTCAACGGACCACGCCCCGCCCTCATCATGCCGCGCCCTTCCCTCAACTCCTGCCCAAGCCTACTGCACGTCCGCGATGTCCGCCTGCCTCGCTGGTTGATGCGCCGCGCGGCAGCCCGTGCGAACCGAGTCATCGCCGTCTCACGCTTCACCGGGTGCGTCTGGGGACATGCCGTCCACCGGCCGCCGATCACTGTCGTTCCGAATGGGCTGGAACCAGAACCGGGACAGGCGGCGCGTCCCCACTGCCACTGGGGCAGACAGCACGTGAAAGTCCTTCTCATCGCCGACATGGTGCCATGGAAATGCCACCAGTTGTTCCTGGAAGCACTGCGCACAGCTTCCCTGTCGATGCCGACTGTTCGCGGTGTTGTGCTCGGGCGGGCGCATGGCCTCCCTGCTCAGACGTACTTGGCCGAACTGCAGGCCTATGCTCGCGCCCTCGACATACACCACCTCGTGCAGTTCGTGACTGATGTGAATGACGCGGCCGCGTGGATCAAGACGAGCGATGTGCTTGTAAGCGTCGCGGACGGCGAACCCTTTGGGCGGACAGTGGTTGAGGCGTTACGCGTGGGAAAGCCGATTGTGACGACCTGCGGAGGAGGCCCGGAGGAGATCGTGTCGAACTGCCCGGCAGGAACACTCGTGGCACCAACCGCACACGACGTCGCACGGGGAATCGGCGTGTGGCTCGAGGAAAACGCCCGGACAGCCGTCGCGGACGATGCGCGGAAACGCGCTGACGAATACAGCGTGGCACGGATGGTGCAGGGCGTCTGTGACGTCTACGCGAAGGTCCTGGAAAACGCGAAATGAGCGGACCGAACCCTTGTCATGGCGGGCACCACTCAGAGCAGGGAGGGGAATCGAGGGCCGGACAATAGCGCCGCCCCACCCCCTGAGATATGTTCTCTCGCTCTGCGCGAGTTACCCAGGCTGGCAGCGGCGGGGAACCAGCATCCCAACCTTGTTAGGGGGCAGGAGTCCCCGCGTGCAAAGGGACGAAACGACATGGACAGTGACCAGAAACAAACCATTCCGGAACAGGTAGAGAAGCTGGCGCCGTTCGTGCTGCGATCCGGGATCGTGGTTGTGGGCCGTGAACGTTTGCAGCAGCTCAGGGCCAAACTCAACTTCGTGTGGGTGACCTCAGACCTGAGCCCGAACAGTCTCCGCAAGTGCACGGAGACCTTCCCATGCCCCATCGTGCAGCTCGGCGAATCCAGTGACTTCGCCCGGCTGTTTGACCTTAGCGGGACCAAGTTGATCGGCTTCCGACGCGCGTCCCTCTCGAACAATATCTATGCTGAGCTCAAGTTCGCCAAGCTCGAGTTTGAGCGGTCTCAGCCACCCGCCGGCATGCCCACGAAGCGCAAGAGACGGGGGCGCGAACGGCCGGCAGCGGAGTGACTGACATGGCACACGATTGCGCGCCCGGGCCCCGCCCTGATATCGTCGTGGTCGGTGGCGGAGTCGGCGGTTGTCTGGCCGCCGTAGCCGCCGCACGGCAGCAACAGAACGTCGTCCTGATCGAGTCCAGGCCCTACCTGGGACACGAATTCACTGCAACCCTCCGGCCATGGATGCCGCGCTCAGCCATGGAAGGCATCTCGCCCTGCTTGACGGCTGTCTTCTCCCCCGACGATGAGAGCAAGGAGATTGACGTAGACCTCGGCGCATTGCCGCCATGGTGCGCGCAGGAGTCCCCGCTGTTCTGCGGCTCCATAAAGAAGGGCCTCCTGGCGCTGCTCCAGAGAGAAGGCGTAACCGTCCTGCTCATGAGCCACGTTGCGGCTGTCCTGATGCAGGGCCCGACCGCGACCGGCGTCTTGCTCGCGAACAAGCACGGCCTGCAGGCCCTGCACGCACCAACGATCATCGATGCGACTGGTAACCAGCACGTGGCGGATCTCATCGCTCCCCTCCCGGACGCGGCTGCGAAGCCGCGGCGGTACACGCTTGGGTTCACCAAGGCTGTCGTTCCGGACATCCCGGATATCCCCATGCCCAAGAGCATCGGGCTGCTCGGAGATACCATCCGAGTGCATCCAGGGAAGAACCGGAGCTGCAACCTCTACGTCGAATTCGCATTCACCCCTGCTGCCTCGCACCGCCTCTCGCTGGTGGCCCAATCAGCTGGTGAACAGCAGGCTCGACGCCTAGGGGCAGAAGTCGCCGCCTACCTCATCGACTCGACCCCCGGCTTCGAGCAGGCCATTGTTGCGGAGTTCGCAGACGAAACAGCTCCTGAGAGTCCCAGCCTCGGGCATCCGCTCGACAGCCTGCCCCGGGGACTGCTTGTCGCCCCCGCGAGTGTGTCTGCCGCCACGCCATGGGAAAACTGGGGAGAGCTGGAGTCATCTGCCCAAACCCTTGCCGCGACTGCGACGGAGGCGTCCGAAACGGCGCCAACGCCCGGCATTGCGAACACATCACTCCAATTCGGACAGGTCAGCATCCCCCTTGCTGACTGCCAATGCTCGCCGCTGAACGACCCCGGCCTGGCGCTGGACCTGATCACCGTCGAGCTGCTGGATAGCAGCCCGGTCCCTCTTCTCGCAACCTGCGATGTCCTGGTGGCCGGTGGCGGAACGGCCGGAGCCTGTGCCGCCATTGCCGCCGCCGAAGAGGGTGCCGATGTCGTCGTTATCGATGCCAACCCGGATCTTGGGGGGACGCAGACAGTCGGTCTCGTCGCCGGCTACTACTACGGCTACTGCGAAGGCTTCACGAAAGAACTCGACACAAGAGTAGCCACTGTTGGACGAGAACTACACGGGGGCAGGCGTGAAGGTCACCGTCGCGTAGCAAAGGCGCTGTGCTACGAAAACGGCGTAGTCAACGGGGGGGGAAGATGGTTCGGAAACGCGCTGATCTGTGGTGGTCTCAGCCTGAATGGGCACGTTCGGGGCATCCTCGTCGGTTCGCGTTTCGGGCTCAACCGGGTCGAAGCAACGGTAACCATGGATGCAACCGGTGATGGGGACGTCGCGGCCCTCTGCGGTGCCGAAACGACCTTCGGGAACCCGCGAAACGGAAATGCTCAGGACTACAGCCAGTGGGGCAAAGGCACGGGAAGCTGGCAGTCCAAATCCCTTGACCTGGACGTGATCGACCAACGCCACATGTCCGAAATGCTGCGTGGCTTGACGATCGCGCATCAGAAAGGGCTCTGGTTCGACTTCTCACCGATGCTGACCGTGCGGGAAGGACGTCACGTTCAAGGGGAATACACCCTCGACATCCGGGACATCTTCGAGAGACGACGCTTTGAGGACGCGATCGCCTTTGCCAAAACCGACTGGGACCCCCACGGAATCAGCAGTTGCGATTTGGGTCGGCTCGGCTTCCTGCCCACACACATGGAGCAATTCGCCACTCAGATTCCGTTCCGCTCCTGCATCCCCAAAGGACTGAGCGGACTCATCATCACGGCCAAAGCGATCTCTGCGACCACCGATGCAGCCTGCCTGTGCCGCATGGCCCCCGATGTGCAAAACCTCGGCTACGCCACCGGACTGGCCGCAGCTTTGACCGCTGAAGCCGGCGGGGACCCGCGGACCATCGATCTGCTCTCCCTAAAGGAGCGCCTGCTGAAGGAGGGCATTCTGCCGCAGGAGGAAAAGCCTCGCGCGCCTGAACGCGGGACGCCCGAGGCAAGAGTCGCGAGACTGGCCGGAGGCGATGAGACGGCACTTCTGGATGTCGTTCTGCTACCTGCCGAAGACGCTTTGCCGCGACTCCGGGATGCGTGGCAGATGCGGGACACGAATCGCCTCGAGCTGGGGAAAGGGCTTGCCTGGTATGGCGACCCCCGGGGCAGCAACGCCCTGGTCGCCGAACTCGAGCGACTGGCCGAGGAAGAAGATGGAGCCGCATACGACGACACTCATCCCCACAAAGCCGGCAATCCCCGAGCCGGCATTGTCGATCACGTCGACACCTACTGGCGCATCAACCAACTGCTCACACTGGTTGCCCGAGCCCGGATCAGCGCTGCTCTGCCGCCCATCGCGCGAATCGTGGACCAGGCGTGGTCAGGGGGAGAGCCGGTGCGCGAGTTGAACGTCTATATCAAAGGACGAATCGATATGCAGCGTGTGCCGCACTTCGATCGTCTCCTCTGCATCGCCTACTGTGCAGAACGCCTGGCCGACCCAGCCCTGATTGCCCCCCTCGACAAGCTCCTCGGTCGCAGGTTTGTCGTCGGCAACCTGTCGTCGACCCCGGCGGAGGCAGGGCCGAACTACCATGACGCTTACGCGGAAGTTCAGTTGGCCGCAGCCGCCTTCCGGTGCGGGAGCAAAGAGGGCGGAAGACGCCTCATCACCTATCTGAAGGACCTTCACAGCATCCTGAAGCTGTTTGCCTGTGCCGAGCTGAAAGCGGCGAGTGGGGTGGATCTCGGTGTGAGCCCTGAACGATGGTCGACATGGCTGAATCAGCAGGACAAACTCGCCCACGTCCCTTACCGAACCGACACCCTCGTGTTCTGAGGATCCCTTCCGCTACTCCCGTTGGGCACGCGTGCAGAAGCGGCGCCCTCTCTCTCAAACGGGCTGTCGGCAACGCCGGCGGCACATGTGCAGCAGCGCCCCGGCCAGCATCAACAGAAGCACCGTCCACAATAGGAAGTCGACGCAGAGCGATGTCAGCGCGTGCATGGCCGCGAGCATGGTCGTCTTGCTCCCAAGAAACTCCCCGGGCTGAACGACCCCTCTGTAGTCCGGCGCACGCAGTCCGAACTGCCAGATCACCGAGACAATTCCGCTGGGCGACAGTCCGTCGTAGAGCTCCTTCGAGTCAACGCATCGCACGGCAAGCAGCCCGGCCACGGCGAGCCCCAGGGCCGCATGCCAGCCGCTGCGCCACCGAGGTCTCCGGGCCAGCGGTTGCAGCTCAGGCAGCGGTTGCACTGTCTCCCGAAACCGTTCGGCGACTCGCTCGACAAACTCGCCGCCACGAGGAGGAGACGGGGTCAACGTGTCACAGACGTCTTCCAGGAGTTCCGCATCGCTCGCCAGGTCACGGCAGGTCGGGCAGAATGTCATGTGCTCCGCCAGAAGCGACCGCTGAGCCGCAGTCAGTTCTCCCCGCGCCGAAGCCAGAAGCCAGCCGGATATTGCGTTGTGTATTCCGGTGCTCATGAGGTTTGATCAGCCATGCCTGTGTCTGTTCGGTGAACACCACTGCCTCGTGCCGGTCCGGGAGCTCCAAGACGACGGCGCAACCCCGCCAGACCACGGTTGAGAAGCCCCCGCAACGCACCGTTGCTGATGCCCATCCGCCTCTCGATAGAGCGATGGTCCAGATGCTCTAAGTACCGCAGCGAAACCGCCTCCTGATGCCTCCGGGGAAGCTGAACGAGTGCCTTGAGGAGCATCTCACGGCGTTCGGCCTGCTCCAATCCCCACGTGGGATGCCTCACGGGCGCTGCAGCGGCAAGCTCGGGTGCGCCCCCAAGGGGGAGATGCTCGCGCCGGCGCCGGACCGCGTCTCTGGCGAGATTCCGGGTGATGCTGAGCAGCCACGCCTTGAAGCTCTCCGGCTTCTTGACCGTACTCCGAAACGTGTAAGCCTTCAAAAAGGCATCCTGAACGACATCCTCGCTCTCGGGATGGCTGTTCAGAATGACGTAAGCCTGCGCGTAGACGACGTCCGCGTAGACACGCACCAGTTCCTCGAACGCGTTCACATCCCCAGCCAACGCGTGCAGGGTCGTTTCCCGAATCTTCAGTGGCGCCACGGCGCGGGCCTCCTTTCCATCACCGAGGGACGTACGTTGCGCGTCCCCAAAGTTGCCATCTTCCGAGGTCCCCATTGTTAATATAGCAGGTGGATCAAACGCTCAGGCGTCGGACGCACCCGCGATTGCTACATACTGATGTTGGAGATCAGTACGATGAGCGGCATGAACAGAGCCACGACGATGGTCCCCACGACACCCGCAAGGAAGACAATCATGGCCGGCTCAATCAGCGAGGTGAGCGCATCCACGGCGTTGTCCACCTCCTCTTCGTAGGCGAAGGCGGTTCGCTCCAGTAGCTCAGGTAGAGCCCCAGTCTCTTCGCCAACCTCGATCATCCCAACCAGCATGGGCGGGAACACACCAGCATGGGCCAGGCAACGACTCATCTTGTCGCCTTCACGAACGGCGTCCTGAAGCCCTGAAAGGCGACTGGCCACACTCCGGTTGCTGACCGTGTTTCCGACAATCTGGAGCGCGTTCAGGATCGGGACACCAGACCCCAGGAGCGTCCCCAGCAGCCTGCAGAACTGGGCGCTTGCGGAGGCCCGGATCAACGGCCCGAAAGCCGGCAGACGCAGAAGGGCGGCATCCTGCACCTGAGCACCAACCGTTGTCCGCCGGGCAAACTGCACCACCATGATGACCGCCACCACGAGGGCGCCGGCGACAACCGTTCTCTCCATCATGAACTCGCTCACTGCCAGAACGCCGCGCGTCAGGCCCGGAAGAGGCTTGTTCCCCAACATCTCGCGGAAGATCTGAGCAAACTTGGGCACGATGAAGATCATCAGACCCGATGTGATCGCCATCGCGATCACACACACGGAAATGGGGTACGTCAGAGCGGCACGGACCTTCTTGCGGATGCGCTTGTTCTTCTCCAGGTAGGTTGCCTGACGAGAAAGAACGCCCTCGAGTGAACCGGAGGCTTCACCTGCTCGTGCCATGTTGACGTAGAGGTTGGAGAATGAACGCGGATGTGCCGCCAGTGCTTCAGAAAACGTCTGCCCCTCCTCGATCCGGCTCGCCAGATCGGACACAACCTGGCACGTGCCCGCATCCGTCGCCTGCTTGCCCAGGAAACGCAACGCCCGAACCAACGGCATGCCGGCATCGATCATCGTGGCCAGCTGCCGGGTCACCACGGCGAGAGATTTGCGCGGAATCCGTGGCATCCCTCCCGCGAGAACCTGCCCCAGCCAACCCCGGTTCCCGGGCGTTCCTCCCGACGCACCCCCTCGACGGCGAGGGGCGACTTGCTTGCGCTCTGCTACCGAAGTGGGAAAGAGCCCCAACTCCTTGATGAGTCGCTGGGCATCCTGGTCGCTTGAGGCCTCGACCGTACCTTTGGTCTCATGGCCCGTCCCATCCATCGCCGTATACATGAACATCGGCATTGCGCTCTCCTCCGTCAGAACGCCTTCGACATGTCGGCGTTTCAATAGTAAAGACGGAGTAATGCGCCAAACTGCGCGGGTGGGGTGACGTTTTCTTCAAAGAACCAACAAACTCCGAGGCCGCCCAATCCCCGCAGACGGGATGTCAGAGCCGAAACACCTCACACGTTACGGGAGGAAGTTCGAGCCGTATGCTGTCGTCCTGAGCTGCCACCGACCGACCATCCGTTAGACGCATGGCAGGATCGTCCCCGCAGCCGGTGATGAGCAACTCCGACGATGCGTCCGAGAAATTCGCGGCAACGGCATAGACCTGCCCATCCACACCGGGAACGATCACGCAGCGGACATCATCATCATCCGGACAGGGACGAATGTCCAATGCGTCGGCCTGTTCCCGCCAGACACGCGTCTCCTCATGCCCGGTGTCCGGCAGTAAGGCGAAGCCGATATCAAACAACGCAGTTCCGGCATCGTAGGATGCGAGTTCAGAGTGATGACACTTTCCGAGGCAGATCTCGTCTGCATAGAGGGCCGCTTCCGCATCACCGTAGGTTGCATGCGCGTACCACTGCCCCGACTTGATGGCGATCTGTCGCTTCCCGGGACGGTGCACAAGCAGACTCTCACCACCGTGGAGAGCCACAACCCCCATCCGATCGTCAATGTTCATCCAGGAGGACAGCTCAAGTGTCTCACACACGCCATCGCAGCCCGCCACATCGACCACTCCCTTGCCGGAGAAATAGCGCCGGGTCTTGCCGTTGAAGATGTCGTTGGGGATCTGCAAGAGCATCCCCTTCACCTCGCGCAAGAAAGCCCGGTTCAGAGCCGTCGCACGTTGGAGCCCGACAACCGTACGGCCGTCAGGCAAGGCTGCGAAGGCGACACAGGTGCGAGCCACATCCTGAGGCATTTCACCCTCGGCAAAGTGCCCTTCAGCTCGCGTTCGGAATGTGCCACAGTTCGCGAATCCCCCGGGAAAGAGTCGGTGATTGTGAGACTCGACCACAGGCGTATTGGCGAGCCCTGCCCCCGCGACACGACCGGCGAGATTGGTGCGCCACTCCGCCATGTCACTGGCGTCCGGTGGCAGGCACAACCCCTGCGGCCTCTCAGCGGCGCACCAAATCCAGCTGGCTGCCCGCCGTGGTCCCTTGACCATGGTGGCTCCATGGTAGTCGTCTTCCCACTGTTCCAGGGCTTCAGGCTGCTCGGAGGCCACGGGAACATCTGCGAACTCCGCATAGCGCCGGCGCCAATAGGCCCCCATGGAAAGGGTCACGGCTTTGTCCCCCTCGAGCCGGGTGAAGTAGAGCGGCGACACATCCTCCATGCAGCGAAGCCGTTCGCCCATGAATGTGCCATCGTCGTTCGCCGCCATTTCGGCGCTGACCTGCTTGAGCCATCCGCTCTCGAAGGCCTCGCAATCCGCATCCCCGTAGCGGTCGCGCATCATCAGCCAAACCGGGATGCAGTAATCCTGGCAGTAGCAGTAGCGCACACGGGTATCGCCGCCAATCCGCATCAGACGGCCATCCGGGAACGTGCACGTCTTGACCAACGGCCAAACATCCTGAAGATGATGATAGAGGGCCTCCGGGGCCTCGACCCCTAGATTTCGATACGAGAAGTGCAGCATCGCCGCATTGGAGAGGGTGATCACGATGTAGCCGACATTCATGTACCCATGGTGGTTGCAGGCATAGGACTCGAAGAAGTTCGCCCCAACATGCCACTCGCTCACCGGGCGTCCCTCGATCAGAGCTGCAGAGCCCGCGTCTGACGGAATCGAGGTCGCGTTGACCAGGAACTGTGTCCCCTTCTCGCCGTACTCGTCAGCCCGTTGGGCGTCCGGGTACAGCAACGCCGTTCGGTGCAGGAGGGCTCCGTTCCACATATTGCTCTCGGGCTTGTTGTTCTTGACCTCCCCCGCCACGATCTCGTAGTGGTCCATGAGCCAGTTGCTCTCCGAGATCAACATGCGACGAAGCATATCGCGGTCCTGGTCGGTCAGGTGAGCATCGAGTGCTTCCACCGCATGCATGACGCGCTCGAGACAAAGAGCGCTGATCCAGGAATGTCCCCAGCTGTCACCGTCTGTAGTGCCTCCGTCACCCGCGTGGTGGCTGTGGAGGGCAAAACGGAGCATCCCCAGGGCCGTCGCCAGCAGTTCATCACGGCTCATCCCTGTGAGCACAGGATCCGTGGCAGGATCGACGGCAAGAACGGCGAACGCACTGAGCGCCGTATTGTTGGCCTGCAGCGCCCAATGCCCGTGGTTTCCGAGGCCGTAACACATGCGCTCGGGGGCTTCAGGCAAACGGTACAAATAGGGCCGGGCCGCATTGATCCAGGGAGACAGTGTGCGGACGTAGTCTGCGTGCGAGATACCAGACATGGCGGTCCTTCCCAATGCAGATGGCGTCGCTGGAGAGCCGCTCAGCCTACTGCCAGCGTATTCGGCTGATGAAGATGGCATTGTCGCTGCCGTACCGTTCACAGACGGTGCAGTCATGCGGGTTCGGAGGATTCGTCTGCATCCACTCCGAAACAACGACCCAGGCCTCCTCCGGAGAGACGTCCACCGTTCCGAAGTTGCCCAGTCGAGCCCCGCGCTCAGGCACGACAATGCGCTCCGTCGCCCGTTCTACCCGCAACGTCTCCGGATTCACTTCAGCCATGAAGAGCGGGGCTCGGTGCCGGAAGACATGGTCATTGTCGGCTCCGCGGCGCGTGTAGACCAGAAACAGCGTGTCGCTGTGCGTGACCCAATGCTGCTGCGTGTTGTAGTTGCCGAGCTCCTCGCCATCATCAAAACACCAGGGAATGGGGTCACTGAAGTACAGCCCGTCATCACTGACTGCAACATAGCCGCGCACGTCATTGCGGAGGGCAAGGAAAAATCGGTCTGCGAATGCCGCGATGGAGGGCTCGCCGAGGCCCCGTGGTTCAGAGACGCTCAAGCTGTTGCCATGCCCGACACAGCAGAGCGTTTCTCCATCAAACGTACAGCGGAGCACGGCCACACTTGAGCAATGGTGCCATGGGTCCAAGCTCGCCTCTTCGGTGCGGAAATAGATCGGCAGAAGGATGTCGCCGTTGGGGAGATCCACACGCTGAACGCAGCCCGAGCCGCTGTTGTAGAACGCCCCCTCAGGCAGCGCCAGCGAACACCACGGCCGCCAAACGCGTGCGTCAGCGTCATAGACACTGTATGCGGAAGACCTCGGATACGGCCCTGAAGCCAGCTCGTCATCCTTGTAGAGCGGAGTGTGTCCCGTCCCCAACAGCGTTCCACTGGCGGCGTGCCATTTGGGCCAGAAATCAGAGACATAGAAATAGGCGCCATCCTCCCAGGGACGGGGCGCAAAGGCTTCCTGCTCGACTGGGATGGACCAGGTCCGTCCGTTGTCCTCGGAGTGCATGCTGTGGATCGCGTAGAAGATATCGGATCCGGTCAACCTCAGCTTCTGGGTGGTGATCACAGCCCCACCGTTCGGCATGACAGCAGCTCGAGTCTGCACCCAGCATGTCTGTCGGTCGTACCCGCTGCAGACCGTCTGCAATTCTGTCGAATATCCAGTGCTCATTCTGACTCCCCGTCTTGAGAAGATTCGTGTGTGCGTAAAACGGTCGAGATCATCCTGCAACGGGGGCGCAACCCTCTGAGGATCGATTCGCTGCCCCTCAGCTCCCCCCTCGAGTCGACCTTACTGGCCCTCAGGTTCCGGCGATGGAAACTCCAGCGTGATGTCCTGCTCAGCCGCCCGGAAAATCTTCCGCAACTCCCCGACAAACTCCGTCATCAACTCCAACAGATGATCCGTCTTCTCGTCCTTGATTGACGTCGTCACTTCGTGACACACGTCGGCGAAACGGCCTAGACCAATCGCCCCAAGCTGCCCCTTCAGCCGATGCATAGTCGGCCGGATGGCCTCCCAGTTTCTCTTCTTGGCATAGACGATCAGATCATCAAGCTGCGGCCGCCAGTCCGCCACAGACTGCGCCAGGACAAGCTTGATCTCACCCAGGGAGATTTGGTACTGCTCCCGCATGAAGTCGTACATTCTCCGGACTTCGAGCTGCTCCTGAGTTTCGTGCCGTTCGTCACTGGGACGAAGCTCACGCTCCACCTCGATGCCAAGATGTTCCGCAATGCACAAAAGGAGGTGGCTCCGCTCAAACGGTTTGGCCATGAAACCGGTGGAACCGGCTCCGAGAGCACGCTCGACGTCATCCTGCATAGCCGATGCGGTCAAGGCAATGATCTCGGTCGTTGCGGCGCTCTCAAGCCTGCGAATCTCCCTGATCGCCGTGTACCCATCCATTATCGGCATCTGGATGTCCATGAAAATGATGTCAAACCTGGATTCCTTGACCTTGTCGACGGCTTCCTGGCCATTGACCGCCGTCGCATAGGGGAGACCGATGCTCTGACAAATCGTCTCCATGAGGAAGAGGTTGGTGGGCGTGTCGTCCACCAGCAAGGCCCAGAACTTCTTCAACGCGCGGCGGGGCAGACGGATCGTGTGGTGCTCGGACAGCTGAACCTGCTCCTCAGGCGGGGCGACCGTTGTCTCAAGCTCGAAGAAGAAGCGGGAGCCCACCCCTTCCTGGCTCTCGACTCGAAGGGCGCCGCCCATAAGTTTGACCAGATTCGCGGCGATGCAGAGGCCCAGCCCGGTTCCGCCGTACTTGCGGGTCGTGCTCGTTTCCGCCTGAGCAAACGCTTCGAACAGGCGTTCCTGCTGCCCGAGGGGAATCCCGATCCCCGTATCCGTCACAGAGATCAACAGCTTGACGCCGCTCGCATCCTCCGCAGACGGCCTGACCATGACGGAGAGGCAGACCTCCCCGCCTTCAGTGAACTTCACCGCGTTGCTCAGCAGATTGTCGAGAACCTGCCGCAAGCGGGTCGGGTCACCACGCACAACGAGCTCTTGCTCCAAGTCCAGATCAAGGCGAACACGCAGGCTCTTTCCTTTGGCCGTCTGTCGAGTCACCGCAACCAGATCCTGGGCCAATTTCTTCAGATCGAACGCAACGATTTCAAGCGACATTTTCCCGGCGGTCAGTTTGGAGAAATCCAGAATCTCGTTGATCACGCGTAGCAGAGCCCGAGCGCTGGAATCAATGATCCGCACGTACTGGTTCTGTTGCTCGTTGAGTGGCGTCTCCCGCAGGTTCCCCAGGAACCCGATCACACCATTCAGAGGAGTCCGAATCTCATGGCTCATGGATGCGAGGAAGCGATCCTTCGTTTGATCCGCAACGCGCATACGATCCACAAGCAGATTGAAGTGGCGGCTGAGCTCGCCGAACTCATCCCGGCCATCATAGGGCATCTGGGCCTCGAGCGAGAGCTCCCCGCTGCTCATCAGCTTGAGCTGGCTCACAGCGGCTCTGAGCGGTCGGAAAAGCCGCGCGTACAGCAGCACGAAAGCCCCCAGAGTCAGCACGATCGCGGCCAAGGCCGCGGCCCACAGCATACGTCGGGCCCGAGCGGCATCCCGCACGTAAGCCCGATCCAGAAGATCTACCGTCTCGGACATGGTATTGGACAGACGGATAGAACTGTCGCGCACAAACTCACAGTTTCGGATCACCGAGCGCCCTCCAAGCACCGACTCGAGAGCATCGCGGACAAGGAGCCAGGTGTCTTCCGCCTCCCGCAAGCTCTGGATGCCCTGCACCGGGGCCAGATCGCCCAAAGCCGCCCCCGCTCCACCGTCCGCAAGCTGAGCCAACGACGCACTGATCTCGCTCATGTGGTCCCGCAACTGCTCCGCGATCTCGTCTTCGGCCATCTGGTCATCGTTCTGCCGGGCTGCCACGAATTCAGCCAATGCCCGGGACTGCAGGAGAATCTCGAGCCGGGCCTTCTCCGCCACGCGAATTGCCAGGCGCACGTTGCCGACACGGTTGAAGCCAACCACGAACGCGACGAGGAAAGCCAGAATCAGGACAAGCCAGCCCGTCAACATCAGAATCAGTTTGCGACGAATGGTCATGTTGCCTCAACCAAGGTAGCAGTTGTCAATAAGGCGCGTCTTCCCGAAGAAAGCAGCCACCGCGATTACAGCCGGCTCACTGACCTGTGGCAAAGCCGCCAGCTGCGCTCTCGAAACAAGCTCAACATAGTCAACCTTCCCCCCTTGTTCCTCAATGGACCCCAACACCGCCAGGCGGAGCACCTCAGCCGTCTTCTCTCCTCCGTCGTATAGCCGGGATGCCGCCAGCAGGCCGGCCCTGATGGAGAGCGCCCGCTGCCGCTCATCGACCGACAGGTACTTGTTGCGCGAGCTCATAGCCAAACCGTCCGATTCGCGAATAATGTCCCCCACGATGATTCGGACGGGCACGTTCAGGTCCCGCACCATGCGCTCGATCACCAGGGCCTGCTGGGCGTCCTTCCGCCCAAAAACGGCGACGTCCGGAAGCACAGCATTGAACAACTTTGTCACCACCGTGGTTACCCCACGGAAATGAGTGGGGCGGGCTTGCCCGCACAGTGGCTTCGAGAGGACGCCTTCTTCGACCCAGGTTGAGAAGTCGGATGCGTACATTTCTTCCGGAGCCGGGTAAAACACACAGTCGACCCCTTCCCCCCGACACAGTGCCTCGTCCCGGAGGAAATCCCGAGGGTACTGGGCCAGATCTTCAGATGGGCCGAACTGGGTCGGATTGACAAAGATGCTGACCGCCGAAACGTCTGACTCATCCCTGGCCAGGCGGACTAGGGAAAGGTGCCCGTCATGGAGGAAACCCATGGTCGGAACGAAACCCACCCGCTTCCCTTCACGCCTCCAGCGACGGGAAAGGCCCTGCATTTCGGCAACCGTTCGAACAATGATCATTTGAAGGAATGCTCCTGGGTCGGGAACTCCCCGGAACGGACTTCGTCCCGATACTCGCCCAACGCCTCGCGCATAGCTTCAGCCAGGAAGGCATAACGCTTCGTGTGCCGTGGCACGAACGCCTCAAAGAGCCCGACCACATCATGCAGCACCTGAATCTGGCCGCCGCAGTGCGGCCCAGCCCCAATGCCGATGGTGGGGATGTCCAGAGCCTCAGTGATGCGAGCACTCAACGCCATCGGGAGACACTCAAGGACGAGAGCAAAGGCACCCGCGTCCTGCACGGCCAACGCGTCAGCGACCAAAGCATCCGCCTCTTCAGGAGTACGCCCCGGCACCCGATAACCACCTACCGCAAGAACGGCCTGCGGTAGGACGCCTATGTGCCCGAGCACCGGAATTCCAGCCTGAACCAGCCGACGTATCGCGGGCGCGATAAACTGTCCCCCTTCGAGCTTCACCGCATCGGTCCCCCCTTCCTGCAGAAAACGCGCCGCGTTGACCAGGGCCTGCTCCGGGCTGACTTGGTAGGTCAGGAACGGCATGTCGCCCACGACCAGAGCCGTCGGGCGTGCCCGCGTGACCGCGGCCGCATGGTAGAGACAGTCCTCAATAGTCACCGGAACCGTGTTCTCGTACCCCAGGACGGTCATGCCCAGAGAGTCGCCAACCAGAATGATGTCAAACCCTACACCGTCGACCAGACGGGCTGTGAGTGCATCATAGGCTGTGACCGCAACAATCGTCTCTCCGGCATCGCTCTTCCGCCGGAGTTCTCGAACGGTGACTTTCTCACGTTCTGATTGCGCCTTCATAACTCATCTCCACTGACAGTGTATGGGCTGGGACACGCGTCAACAGCCCGAGGTTCGCGTCTGACCCCGGCGAATGCTCGAGAACACCACCCCGGCGAACAGGGCAGCACGATGTGACGTCAAAAGGACTTGCGCAGCAGCTTGGCGGCTTCCTCGGATCCCAAAGAGGCGGCATGCTGCAGACAACGCTTCGCGTTCTCACGATCCGGGGCAACCCCTCGACCCTCGCGGTAACACTCAGCCAACGCTACCAGCGCCCGGACGTCTTTCTGACTGGCGGCCCGCGTGTACCACTTGACGGCCTCACTGGCATCGGCTTCGACCCCAATCCCCTCCTCATAGTACGCCCCAACGTTGAACTGGGCCAACGGGTAGCCCTGTTCGGCTGCCGCCCGGAACCACGTAAAGGCCTTGTCGGCATCCGGGGGGACACCCCGACCATTCGCGTAAGCCGCCCCCAGGCTGAACTGCCCCATCATATCCCCTTGCTCGGCCGCTCGCCGGTGCCAAACAAGCCCCTGCTCAAGGTCCCGCTCAGCTCCGGCCCCCTCGATGTAGCAGTTGCCCAAAGCAACCTGAGCAGGCGCATAGCCGGAGGCTGCCGAAGTCTTGTACCACTTGAAGGCCCTGGCGCTGTCCTTGACTGTGCCGACGCCCTTGGCGAAGCAGTAACCGATCTTGGCCTCGGCCTCCGCGTCCCCCCCCTGAGCAGAAAGCCAGAGCAGATTCAGCATCTTCGCATAGTCCCGCGTCACCCCCGTTCCCCGTTGGTAGCAGTCGGCCAGCTTGACCTGGGCCCGATGGTCGCCCTGTGCCGCTCCCCGCTCAAGATACGCCACCCCGTCTGCCAGAGCTGACGGATCGTCGACGCGCTTCAGAAGCAACTCAGCAGCTTTATGCATGGCTCCCACATCGCCAGCGTCCGCGGCCATTCGGAAAAATGTGATCGCCTTCGGGTATTCGTCGCGCGTTTCATAGGTCAAAGCCGCGTTCAGCTGGGCCTCCCGGATGCCCTGCCGAGCCGCCTGCTCATACCAGCGCAATGCCTCCGCGCCGTTCTTCTCCGTTCCGTAACCGGCGTCCAGGCATATGGCATAGTTGAATGCGGCAACCGGATCGCCCTGTTTGGCGGACGCCTTGAACCACCTGTGAGCTTTCTCGTAGCTCTGCTCAACACCGCCCCGCCCCTCGAAGTACATCCGCCCAAGCATGAGCTGCGCCGAAGGGCTTCCTTCCTCAGCCGTCTTCATCACACGTTTGGCGGAAACCGTTTCCTCTCGTTTTGCAGGACGCGGCTTCGGCTCAACCAATTCGCCGCGCCGTTCATCGTCGTTGTACAGCTCGAGCACAGGTTCCGCGTTACGCTTCGCCTTCTTCTTACCCCAAGGCCAAAGCGCCTGCGCAGGCAGAGACAACACCATGATCAGCAGCATGGCCAATGATGTGATACGCATCTGGGACCTTTCCTCATACACGCAACCGACAGCCTCGCACCGGGCGGAAAAGAGGTCCGCTCGAATTCCTGCCAAGGTCTTCCCGGCATTGATGTGACCGTCGGGCCGGACTCTGGGGGCGTTGTGGAGGCACGCGGGAAGCACAACGGTCGGGTCTCGAGTGAGCTTCCGGAAGAGCCGGCGGACGGGTGATTGCTCTTTGACCGTAAAATAGCATCAGCAGGAGCTATCCTCCAGCTGGTGGACTGTGGTGTCACTTGGTCAGAAGCCGCGCCGCCGTGGTTTGCCGGCTGGCACACGCTTCGGAACAGCGCGCGTATTCTGCAGCTGATGCTGCGGGTCTGGGGTGCGCGGACGTACCTGAACGCCAAGAGCCCGAGGGAAACGACCAATCAGAGCCTGAGCCTTACCGATGGCTTCCTCAACCCCCGAATCCCGGGGGAACGCCCCGTCTGGAGCCCGCCCCAGCAGCTCTGCGGCATCCAGGAGGGAAAGAAGCTGCAGGGCCTGACAGCGCAGATCCAGGCCGTACGCCAGCACGTGCCCCCGGAAGCTCCCTGCGTATGCCTCAGGATCGTCGAGGTACATAGTGGACGGGGCATCCAGCTGGGCTGAAAGCTGGAACATCAGCGTCAGCTTGACGCTCGCCAGGATGCTCTCGGACGCGGCAGTCTTGCCGGCATCCCGCAGCAACCGTGCTCCGGCAAGAAGACTGCGGGTCCGCTCCGCGGCCAGATTCGCGGAGGGTGTACTGTCCATGCTGCCCAGGAAGTCGGGCACCATCTTGCTGCTCGAGTGCTCAGCCAGCAAAATCAGCGTCTGGGCTGCGGCCGAGTCCATATCATCTGTCTTCTTGGCGGCCGCTGTGCTTGACGGGACAGCCTGCCGGGCCAGAATCCCCAACGCAATGCGCTGAGCGTATCCCACCAGCGGCTCGTGTCGAGTGAAGGTATAGAGTGCGTCCATCGCCTCCAACAGGCCTGCACCTCGTGGCAGGCGTTCCATCGGGCGCTTCTCTACATGGAGATTGACGATGGCCTCCATCGCCTTGCTGGCCGCTTCCAGGAAAACGCGCTGCCCCGTTTCCTCGTAGAGCCTCACCAACGCACTGACCGCCACGGCAGACGCACTCACCGAGGTCCGCGGGTGGATCTTCCCCGACGGATGAGATCGCTCGCACACCAGCTCACCGTCCGGCTGTCGCTGGCGAAGCAGGAAGCGCCCCAACTTCGTCAACGTCCGATCCAGTTCTGGTGTGTTGCCCTCGCCACGCAATTCGAGCAAGGCCAGGACCAGCCAGGCGTTCGCGTCGAGGAACGTGCGTTGCGTCTCAACGAGGCAAAGCGCCTGAGCGTCGTTCCCGTACGGCTGCAGCTCCCTCACCTCCCTCACCAACCGCGCCCCCATGCGACGCGCACAAGCAGACAGGTCCTTGCGTTTCAGCAAACGCGCCAGGCGTGCCATCCCGTACGCAGTTGCCGCCTGGTCCCGAAACGGAATCTCACCGTCTGGAGGAACTTCCCAGTGCGGCAGGTCGACTTCAATCGCGCCCTCAGCCGACGTGCTCTGGACCAGGAAATCCCCCAGTCGCGACACAGCGTGCACGATGTCGTCGCGATTGACGTCTGTCCGGAGGGGATGTCCGCGAAAGAGGGGAATCGCTCTGCCACCGGCGAAGTAAACGCTTTGGGACTCAAAGAGAGAGACCGTCTGCCCAGCTGGGAAACTGGCCACTTTTCCCCACTTATTGACCTCTGTCCACTGTTCGGTTTCGGCAAAATGAAGCGAGATGCGATGGGGGGACAGCTGTCCTCGGGTCGTCGCCCATCCCCAACCGACCAACTGCTCAGGAATAAAGGCAAATCCGGAGAGGGGGGTGAACGCGATACCAACCAAACTGGACGTAGGCACCAGGGACTCTCGGACCGCGAACGTGTTTTTCGCCCGGACGTACTGGACGACATCAAGCTTGACGGCGCTGACAGCCCCCTCGGATGCACCATGAGTCTGCAGAAGACGCTGAACAGCATCTTCGACTGCTGCCGCCAGGGCCGCACCGGTTCCCACCGCAACCTGGGTCGGGGTGTCATGCCGCGCACACGACACAAACACGATGCTGGAATGGGAAGCCTGCAGTATGGCGTCTTCCAAACGTGGCACAGTACCCGAACGCAGCGCGTCGAACGCGTGCTCAGCCAGCCGGCCCATCTGCTGCAGAGTCAGCGGCCGCGGGCTGTGGTGGTCGGCGAACCAGGGAGTGCGTGGGACCTCCGGCAGAGGCGCAGCAGCGGGGGGCTTGCCCTGGCCCAACACGGTCCACGAAACCGCAACGCAGCCGGTCAGCGCCGACCGGAGAAGCCCCCTGGACCAAGATGGACAAGACCTTCTGATCACCGCTCCAACTCCTCCGAGTGCCGTGCGCCGTACTGGACCATCACGATGGCCCGCCCAACTCATCTACCCGGATCTGCCGCTGAAGAGCCACGGTCGCACACTCAGGCCACTCATCAGGTCTGGAAGTTCTCGGGGAAAACGGGGACATAGTCTCTGAGTTTGCCTTGAAGCTCAACCAGATTGTCCTTCACGAACACCAATTGGTTGTTCATGTTGATCAGGCGACAGGCCAGAATCTGAGCCATGCTCACGCAGGCTTCAGAATTCTCACGGACAAAGGTCATGAAATCCTCAATGACGTAGAACTCACTCGGCTCCGTCGTGACCACGGTGGCAACCGGGTCGGTGGCCAGTAACACGGAAATCTCTCCGAGGATCGTCCCGGCATCCTCCACGATCGCGATCTGATGCCCCCCGGACTTGATCATGACCTTGCCGGACACCAGGACAAACACGTTCCGATTCCGTTTGCCCTCTTCGATCAGAACCGTGCCGATGTCGAACGTCACAGCCTGCAGACCGAGATCCTGGAGTATCTTGATATTCATGGCTCTACCATCCCCCGAACCGCCGGGTGCGTTCGTCAACACAGACTCACAATCGCCGCCCCCGCAACGGGGAGTAACGCGGCCGCTCAATGGTGTCTAGTATAGAGGGATCCTCAGACGATATCAATCAAGACGGGATGGCCTCCCGCACAGGGGCTTGACACCAGACCGCCAACCCGGGTACATTCAGGAAAGGAGGGGAAGGCAGTCTGATAGAACGCCGCTCCGCCGACAACCAGGAGACCTCAAAACATGCAGATACGACGCTTGCTCACGGCATTGACAGCCGCCCTGGTCACCTCCGCAGCCGCCATCAGCGGCGACCTGTACGCGAGAGTCAACGAACTGATGATCCCCAAGATGGACGTGGAAGACATGCCCATCACGGAAGTCTTCGAGTTCCTGCGTAAGGAAAGCAAACGCCTGGATCCCGACCACGCCGGAGTGAATTTCTTCTTCAAACTCAGGCCTGGCCAGAAGGAGACGGTCATGCAGCGGGAGGTGACCATGAGCTTCGCGAAGCTGTCCCTCGCAGAAGTCATCCGCTATGTGTGCATGGCCGCAGACCTCAACTACACCATTGAAGATAGGGCCGTCATCATCGCGGACGTGAAGACGCCGCTGAGCAAAATGGAAACCCGATACTACCGCGTCAAGGCAGGCGTGTTCGACGCGAAGAAGACGCGCAAGTCCGTCCCCCGCTTCGACCTCGATGACGACGACAACTGATCGCCCTTCACCCCTCACGGGCAACGCCATTGGTCGACTCCTGCCCATGCCCAAGAGCTGGCACGAATGCGAGCAAAAGAACCAGCGCCACCAGAGCCACACAGGCAAAGCTGAGGTACAGACACGTGTAGCCTGCATGCTCCGCGACCGCCCCTCCGATCGCTCCTCCGAGCAGTCCCCCTGCACCGATGGTGATGGCAGCAAAGATCGTCTGGGCGGTGCTTTGCATAGTCTTCGGCACAAGACGACTCACGTAGGTGACACTTGCCGTGTGGTAGGCACCAAATGTCAGCGAGTGGAGGAACTGAAGGGGAACCACGAACCAGATGGAGGGAGCAAGTCCGAAACCCGCCAGGCGCACAGTGCACCCCAGCAATCCCAACGCGAACAGATTCCGGACCCCGATGCGGTCCATGATCCGTCGGCTGAAGAAAATGACCGGAATCTCGCTCAACGGTCCCAGGAACCAGATGAATCCGGCCTGTTCGAAACCATGCACGTCCCTCAAATAGAGACTGAAGAAACCGTAGTAGGCCATCATGGCAATGCGTCCCAGGAGGGCGCAGAGGGTAAAGACGACGAACGTCGGTTGGGTGAAGAGTTTGAGTCCTTCCGCGGTGTTGGCTGTCCTCTCTTCTCTGCGCTCCGGCTTCCCGGGATCCGAGGGTAACAGCGCGAGGCTGGCCAATTGCAGAACGGAGGCAACAGCCATAGCGACCAGAATCATCCCTCCGTTCGTTGACTTGGCCATGCCCAGCGCTTCGAGCGTGATGATCCAGCAGATGAACCCGATTGAGCCGCCAATGCGTACAGAGCCGTAATCCCCGCCATGCGTGTTGATGTACCTGAAGGTCAAGCCGTCAGTCAGCGGGATAAGCGGTCGGTAGAACAGGCCGAAAAGCACGGCAACGGCAAGCCCGGTGATGACGCCGGTCGCGAGGCCGAAGAGCAGGAACGAGGGGATGGCCCCCACAATGGAAATCGCGAGTACGAACTTCGGCCGGTGAAGACGGTCCGAAACATATCCCCAAAGTGGAGGAGCCAGGACGGCTAAGGCCTCCAGGCATCCCAGGATCAACCCGATCTGGTCCTTGCTGTAGCCCCGGCATCCCAGGAGGACCTGCAGGTAAGGGGTGGCTACCGAGAACGGCAGAAAAAGAGCCGCATACGCCAACGTGAAGCGGAACCACAGATTGCGGCTGAAGTGACTGGGGAGAGCCCCTGAAGAACTGTCCATTCAATTCCCTTAGTGCAACGCTCTGGACATCAGGCGGAAGTCCATCTGTGTCCGGATCAGACCACCGACCACTCCGGCAGCGGGGCCGGACAGATCTCCGGGTCGACGCCGTCGAGCAACGCAGTCACTTCATCTTCTACTGAGGAGACGCCGTCCGGGGTCGTGTGCACCTCGACCGTCACATCCGCGTGGTAACGCTCACCAGGCTCAAGCGTGATGATCCGCCCCCGGGATCGCTCAAACGTCTTCGGGTTCGGGAAGGCCGTCCCGGGCTCCAGCCCAGTGACGTACCCTTCGCTGATCGCAGCCGTGTTCTTCCACTGGGTGAAGCACGGCAACTCGTTGACATTGAACCGCAATACAGCACCGCGATCCCCGTCGGCGTTCCGCAGCAGAATCAGGCTGTTGCCATCAGCATCAGAGGCCAGCGAATGCCAGTAGACCTGTTCGACGAAACCAGGAACAGGAGGCCCATACTCAAACACGTTTGCCATCCCTTCACCCGACAGAGGATCCCGTGGCGCAACACGCCGGGTTGGGCTGACCAGACGCGAACCGGCGGCCATGAAAGGAGGCCCAAAGTTGCAGTGATACAGAATCTCGAACTCGGCCGGAGTGTCCTTCAAATTCACGATTTCGTCACTGACGGTGATGCGGTTCGACCCCACCTCGGTCGAGATCCGTGTGGTGAGACGCAACTGGGGGAAGAACAGCATCGCTTCCTCGACCACGCCTACGACAGTGAGTACCGGCGGATTGCCGGTCGTGACTTCCAGCTCAACCCGGTTGGCAGGGGTGTTGGCAATGCGTCCATGCAAGGTCAGGTCCGCCTCAGAAGAGTTGCCCTCATCGTCAACAATCACGTCCTTGACCGGTGGACCGAAGGAAGCGAGACCACAGCGGCACATCCACTCATCAAAGCCCTGCAACCACCCCAGCCCACCACAGTCGACCTGGTTCACAAAGGCAGGATTCACCGGCCCCTTCACCGGTGAGCGCCATCCCAGCTTGCACCCATCGTACTCCCCTCGCCAAAGCCCCATGCCACGCGTGGGAACCACGGTGAAAAAGAACGCGCCGTTGTCGACCTCGATGACATCAACACCATCCGTGAGGCCCCCATGGAGAGTCCTCTTCTTGATGGTCCAGGGCAAAGGCGAAGCCTGGGCGATGATGTCGGAAGAGAGATCAAAACTGTCAAGCCACGTCCTCTCGTCGACATTCGTCAGCGTCCACGTCTTCTTATCGCTCATTTCGTTGCCTCCCGACGTTCCTGACTTCAAGGGTTGACCGCGGACGGGTGGCCGCATGCACCCGCATACTCTTGTTTGACCGCCTAACATAGGCGACCGGTCTCGCTCCGCAACCGTTTGGGCAACGAGAGGAGACTGCCTGCGGTGGGCACGGCACAGCTCAGGACATGCTTGTCCGGCCCCCAATGGCCTCGTGCCGTTGGAGCCGGAGTTCGGACCCTCAAGCAGACGCTTTGCCCCGGTCCCTCTCTTGAAAAGGAGCCCCGACAGACCATATTCTCTCTCCGCTTCGTCTGGAGCATAGCGTCAACAGGACCACGTGTTCACATAGACGGACGAGGTCGGGCCCGTAGCTCAGTCGGTTAGAGCAGACGACTCATAATCGTCCGGTCGTAGGTTCGAGCCCTACCGGGCCCACCACTTCCCCCTTTCCTCGTGCCCAACGCCGCTGTACAGTCTTCGAACCGCCGTGTCCGCCATCGCTCAGAGAGCGCTGAACCGTGAACCGCTGAACCGTGAACCGCTGAACCGTGAACCGCAAAGAGCCACTTCATGAACCCAATGCGTGCTTCCGTCGTCCTTGCAGGCCTGGTCTCACTGGCCGGTCCGGCCCAGGCCCAGCCCGTGCTGGTCTACACGTTCGGGGATCAGACCCCGCGTCTGGTGAAAGACCACTCCGGCAATGGCAACCACGGAGTGTCGAGCGCACGCTTCACGTATGCAGCAAGCCCGACAGGCCATGCCGCCGTGTTCGATGGCAAGGCCACCTTCGCAGTCCGCTCCACCGGCGACCTCATCATGACGGACGCTCTCACGCTCGATGCGTGGTTCCGCATCAGTGACAGCACACAGACCCGGTGTATAATCGACAAAGGCGGCGAACGCTACCGTCTCGCCATTTCCCCGGACGGGAAGATCCACTTCGGTCTCAAGGGAAACGGCAAACGCATCGATCTCATGGGGCCAAAGCTCAAACCGGATCAGTGGTGCCGAGTGACCTGCACCTTCGAACGCCCCAAACTGATGCTCTATCTGAACGGGAAAGAGGTGGCCCAGGCAGCCTGGGACGAGCAAATTGGCCCCGGAAGGACACTTTACCTCGGCGCAAAGTCGCAGCGCCACGATCTCTTCACCGGCGCCCTGGACCAAGTCCACATATATGACTATGCCCATCCCCCGGAAGCGAGTGACGCAACGCGTTACCTGACCCACCAGGAGGAAACGATGCGAGCACAACCCACGGTAACGACGGCAGCGAAGACAATCGACGTCACGGTCGGCAGCCTCAAGGCCACCATCGACTCGACGACTGGAAGCTTGAGTCGGGTTTCAGTTGGAGACAAAGTTCTCGTCCGGAACAATCACGTTCCCCCCGTGTTCGCAGACGTGCTGGAGAGCGATGCCTACGACGGCCTCACAGACTACGCGCCGGGAAAGCGCCTGAAGGGGGAGTGGCGCCTGAGCAACTGCGCCCAAACGCAAACTCCGGAACAGATCGTCGTGACCGTTACGGGCGAACTCACCTTCCCGGAGCAGGACGCCATCACGGCCACGCTGATCTACACCTTTGCTCGCGAACGACACGTGCAAGTCCGTCTCGAATTGGCCCCTCGGGGCCCGTTCAAAGGACGGTTTCTGCGCGCAATCGGATGCCGGCTTCCCCTTTCGCTTCATGAACGGAAGCGTGTAGCCCAAGGAGGCGACCAAGGCCTGCGTTGGGACGTGAGGCATCACTACCAGTTCCACACACACGTGAGATTCCTGGAAGAACCCGGGCACAACTGGTGGCGCCGATTCTATGTCGACCAGGAAACCGACCACAGCTACACGATGTGGCGGGCCGAAGGCAATGACACAGCGCCCTTGGTCTCGTTCCGCGGTCGCCATGCAGCGGGATGGATCTGTGCCTATGACCGCGAGGGAGGGGCATTGCTCGCCTACCGGGACATCGCGAAACGTGCCCCCAAGTGTCTTCACATCGAAGCAACTGAGGGGGCCGAAGGCATCGCCTACATCCACTCGCCTACCCGCCCCGCGATAGCCACCGACTCGCCGCTCGCCCAACAAGCAGTATTCGGCAAGGCTCACACAGTGGACTGGGTCTTCTTTGCCGGCGAGGAAGCGTTCGAACGCCCCACGGGAACACTGGCTGAGGTGTGGAGTGTTGCCTCCCTGCCCAGCGACGGCCCCAACCAATTTGAGCCGGTCTCAGACGATGGTGACCTCTTTGATGGCCCGCCAAGTCCTCCTGAATTGGCCCCCATTGTGCAAGGCGGCGTCCCAATCCCACGGGGTGCCCTGCGGAGTCCGCACGCCGCCAAGCTCGTCGTGGCCGGGCGGCCGGGCGAACTCGATGCACGGCCGATTGCATACTGGCCGGACGGCTCAGTGAAGTGGCTGCTTCTCATGTTCCCTTTGCCCGCTGCGACGGCGTTGGAGGGGCGCCCTCCGGAGGCCGGGGAGGCATCCAACAGTGACATCCACTTCCAGGTTACGCTGCGAAACGACAAGCCCGTGCCATGCCGCCTGCTGGTCGGCACAGATGCCACGGCGGCCCCCTTGAACCAGCGCCTGACTGTGGCCAAAACGGCTGACGGTGTCGTCATCGATACCGGCCCGCTGCAGCTCAGTTTGGGCCAAGGCACACGCTGGCTCCGAGCCGCAGTCGCCCATGGTGAGAGTATCCTGCGGCAAAGCAGCGCTCCTCAAGCGTTCGTGGACTTCCTGCGCCCGGAGGGGGCCTCCATTGTGAGTGGCACGACGCACCCGGAAGGGACGCCGGACCCGGGGCCGGTCACCATCGCCTCCGTGACGGTCGAGGAGGCAGGCCCGCTTCGGGCCGTCGTGCGGCTTGAGGGACAGGCCGATTGCCGGGAACCGGCCCGCGTCATTATGCGGTTTGAGCTGTGGGCGGGGCGCCCCTTCGTCCGCCTCTTCCACACCGTCGAGTTCCTGCATGCCGATCCGCGAATGGCGATGGTCCGAGGGCTGGGCCTGCGGCTCCCGCTGGCCCTCACTCCGGCCCCACGCCTTACGGCGGGAGGCGAAGACGGGCCGGTATCCGTCACGCCGTCCAAGCAGGTTGGGCTGCGTCAGACAAGCCATCTCAACTACGAAATCTGGCAACGCCTTGCCGATGCCCCATGGCGGCAGACAGTGGAATCCAGGCACCGCTCCCGCGGCTGGCTTGATGTCACCGGCCCAAAAGTCGGGCTCTGCGTTGTCCAAAAGGACATGTGGCAGGAAGCCCCGAAGGAACTGCGTTACGACAACGACAGCGGCGACCTGACCGTGGCTTACTGGCCGAGTACCCACCCCGTTATGGACTGCCGTCGTTACAGCAACTACCCGCACCAGGCTCAGGGAGAATCGACTCCCTGGGACGCCCGCTGGGTCCTGGACGACTACTACAAGAACGACCCCTTCAAAGGTGTCACGCGGACCCACGAAACGATCCTCGTCTTCCACCCAGCCGTTCCACCGGCGACACTCGACGCCGTGGCAGCCGACTTCCAGAGCCGCCCACTGGTCTACACGGACTGGGACACCTGTGCGGAGATCGGGGTCACCATGCCGCTGATGCCCAGTGGGCATGAAAGCTACGGACGACTCGAAGCCAATCTGCGTAACCTGGCCGATTGGTGGCTCTTCCACCAACGGGCCTGGGGATGGTACGGCTTCTGGGATTTCGGAGATGTACAACACCACTACCGCAGCGGCTATGGCCGTATTTTCACTCCAGATGTCCTGCGCCGCATCCTGGCCCTCCCGAAGGATGCCCGGGGAGCCGTCAAACCGGGGGGTGAATACCCCGCCGTCTTCGACTACAGCACACAGAATGATTGGGCCTACGACAATGGCCGCTGGGGCTGGAGTAACACCGAAGGACTCATCAACCACTTCATGGCACAGATGTACCTGCGTTCCGGGAGACGAGACCTGTTCGCGTTTATCGAAGCCAACGCCCGACACTCACGTGACGTCGACGCACGACATGCAGGAAAGTGGTTCGGGCGCGGCACGCGCCATGGTGTCCAACACTGGAGCGACGGCAACCATGAAGAACGGCAGACCACCTTTACCGAACAGCGCTTCCACTATCTCCTCACGGGGGAACACCGAACGCGCGAGTGGAACCAGACGCTCACCGACGGGTACTACCTCAAAGGAAACTGTGCCATCCACGCCAGCCACAGTGGCCGCACATACGGCCTGCTGACCAACTGGGAAATCACAGGGGACCCGGAAATCGGCCGGGTGATGCGTGACTACATGCACGCGCTATGCCCACCGGAAGGGATCGCCATCAGCACGGATGTGAGCTTCCCGGAGGCCAGGCGCCAAGGCGAGCCCCGGGACGTCAGCGGAGCAAGTATGTTCTTCCACACATTCGGGGCCATGCACGCCGTCCTGGAATACTACTACCTGACGCAGGATCCTGTTGTCCGCACCGCGATCATCGCGACGGCTGATCACGCCATGGCCGCTGGGCAGAAGGCCGTCGGGGGCATGTGCCGAAAAGCGGTCGCGTTCGCCGCCCGACACGCGAGCGATCCAACTCCCTACCGACAAGCCCTCAGCGATTGCTACGCCGGCCCTGCCTGGCAGTACGCCTTCAAGCAAGTGACCGCGAACCGCGCTCACTGGACCGGTGATACGTCCTTCCTCCGAGGCAATGTGTCCGGCGGACTCTTCTGGGCCAGCGATGCGCTCTATGTTCTCGGCGCCATCGACCGGGAGCCATCCCTTAACGCAGCGATCGAGGCACAGATGCGACAACTGGAAGAACGTCCTGTGACCAGTTCTCCAAGGCTGCCCAAAGGCAGTTGGCAGGATGAGTACGACCATCCCGATTTCGCTGACTACCTCAGGGACCGTCTGCAGGAATAGCCAGCACGGGTGAACTAAGGAGCCATCCCATGCCGCAGCGGTGCGACCACCGCAGTTCTGCACCCCTGGTCGGCGCGACATTGCTCTTCCTCGCCGCGCTCCCGACCGTGTTCGCGGCCCCAACCACGCACGTGTCCCCTTACTCAGCCGACGTGACCCGCCTTGTCCGCGAACTCCGCAGTGAAGACGCAAGAACTCGAGCTGGAGCGGCCGAAGCCCTGGGTTTCCTGCGCGCCGCCGAGGCAGCGGACGGACTGACCAAAGCACTTGAAGATGCCGATACGAATGTGCGGCGCAACTCGGCCCTGTCACTGGCGTGGTGCGGCCGGAGAGATCACGTGCCGGCGTTACTGACTGCTTTGACTGACCGCGACTGGTCGGTTCGGCAATCGGCAGCCGTTGCGTTGGCCAATCTCCTCGGCAAAGACCTGCCATTCGACGGGCTGGCCGACGAGAACACACGAACAAGCCAGGCGGCCGCATGGCGCGAGCGCTGGCTGGACCTCTCAAGCGAGAATGGTCTCACCGAGTGCGTGGAAGCCCTGGCAGGAGCCTCGCCAGGCAATCTGGCCATGAACTGCCCCGTGTCGGCCTCAAGCACCTACAAAGGCCCCGTGTCAGCGTTGACTGACCCCGACGATGGGCATTTCTGGCAGACCAAGAACGTGCCCTTCCCGCAACACGTCACTGTGGATCTGGGACGCATCCGCGACGTGGGCTGTGTCTATGTTGAGCAGTACGTCAAGCGCTTCTGCATGACGGACTACGACGTGTCTGTCAGCAGCGATGGTGCCGCGTTCGAGTCGGTCCTGCGCGAACGCAAGACATCTCCCCTTGCCCTGACCGTGGTGTTCCCGTCACGGGCGACCCGGTACGTCCGGGTTACGTCCCACGCTGCACTGACACCAACCTACCCAACCACCTTCCGGACGATAGAGATCTATGCCAGCGCTCCGAGAGAAAGTGCACTCGAAACCCGGATAAGGGCTGCGAGAATCCTCGGGGTGTTGGGGGTCGGAGATGCAGCGGATGTGCTTGCCAACGGACTTGAGCCTTACCGGTCCCGGACACTCCCCGAAGGCCGCGGGAGGGAGTTCGTCCAGATTGGGCTCCGGGCTTTGGGCCGGATCGGCGGCCCGATTGCCCGGGAGACCTTGTGCCGGTTCCTGCAGCGCCCGCAGTTCGCCCGGTACGCCGCCGATGCTCTGGGAGAACTCGGAGACGTTGCCGCCATTCCTCCTTTGCTGGCCGCTTACCCGGCTTGCGCCAGGCCTCTTTCCCGCAAGCCCCCCAAACTCATCCCTGCCGACGACATCCCCCGCTTCGAGTCGGTCGACCGCATGTACGAGACGCCCTTTGCGATCGCGGCGGCCCTCAGCCGGCTTGTACAGCCAACCGAGCGGGACATCAATCAGATGGCGGAGATCGCGCCCTTGCTCCTCGCCAACCTGCCGGGTGACTTCGACGGGATGATGCTCTATGAACCAGAAGCAGGACACCGGGTCACCTCCCATCTTCTCGACGTCTGCGGACACCGCAAGGCCGCGATATCCGCCGCTCTTGAAACGTTCGGGGCAAACGTTGGGGCCCATGGCCTTGTCGACGCCAACACATTCAAGACATACAGAGGACTGGCTGCGGCAGCCCCCGGAGATGCCCCCTACGGGGCCACCTGGCTGTGCGCGCTGATCTCGCCCGGTGAATTCGTGCCTCAGCTGCGACAGCTTCTGAAACACACAAACGGCTGGGTCCGAATCAACGCAGCAAAGGCCCTCATGTTCAGCCGTGCCCACGACGCCCGCACTGATCTTGCTGCGCTGCTTGCCAACTCCAAGCCGGAAGCCAAGTACGGGTACAACGGGCGCTTCTTCTTCCGGACCAGGCAACACCGTGGCCAGGATGAGTACAACGCCCCGTCGCCCCGTTGGCGAGAGGCATTCGCACGCGCCCTCGGCGTCCTTGGCACCCCCGATGACGTTCCCCTCCTGCGACAGTTGCTCACCCACGACGGCAACGTTCTGGAAGTCCAGACAGCAGCGGCTGAGGGGCTGGCTGCCATCGGCGGCACGCAAGCCGTAACTGCCTTGCGTGAAGCCGCCGGGGACCACGCGTTTCACAGCATCCGGTTGCTCGCCCGGGAGCGCCTCAAAGCCCACGGACTAGGCTGGCCTCAGCCCCGTCCACACACGCCTACGCCCATCGCCCCGGCCGAAGAGCCCCCATCTTCGCCAGTGAACCGCTACGTCTTCATCCGGGGGCCGAACCAAATGCCCAATGACTTCAGCATCGACATCTGGAGACAGACCTACTCCACCACGGACTCAGGCCCGACCTACCGACTGGGACGTTCGCTGTGGAGCCTGGCGACGGACAGCACGCTGCCTGAGACGCGGCTTCTGCTGGACGCTCAGGATGGCTGGATCGCCGACTGCGAAGTCTCGTGGGACGGACAGCACATCGTCTTTGCCCGGAGGGGCGGAGACGACGCCCCGTGGTGGCATCTGTTCGAGATCCGAGCCGACGGAAGCGGCCTGAAGCAGCTCACAGAAGGCCCGTACCACGATGTGCAGCCCGCGTACCTCCCTGATGGGCGCATCGTGTTCTCCACGTCGCGTATCGGCATGCGGGATGAGTACCACGGCTACCCGGCGACGGGCCTGGCGGTCATGCAAGCCGATGGCAGCCACATCCGCTGTATCGGCTTCAATACGGGACGAGACGATGAACCAGCCCTTATGAACGATGGCCGCATCGTGTTCGGCCGACTTGAACTGTTCTATTCCAGACTCAAGACCGAGCGAACGCTACATGCCGTCTTCCCGGATGGTTCCGGAGACGTGACCCTGTACGGGCCGGAGCGACGCGCATTCTGGCAAGGGATCACCCGGGCATCTGGGGAGAAGTGGTGGCAGGAATCAGGCATCCGCCATCGCGTTCTGCGTCTGACGCAGCCTCAAGCTATGCCGGACGGGCGTGCACTCTGTGTGACCACCGGGGGATTGACCGTCGTCGGGCCGGGCCGCTCCAGAGAACACATCATCCCACGTTGGCGGAACATGGCCGTTACCTCTCCATTCCCTCTGCCGGATGGCCGCATCCTCTGCGCGGCAACCACGCGCGTGTTCTCCCGGAAAGACGTAGACTTGGGACTCTACCTGTGCGACCCCATCACGGGGGAACTGACGTTGCTCCACAATGACCCCACGAGCGCAGAGTTTGAAGCACGCCCGATCATCGCCCGGGCATCCCCTCCCGTTCTCGCCAGCCGCCTTCACCCCTCACAAAGCACAGCGACGGTGCTGTGCGATTCTGTGTTCCGCAGCCGACACCCCGCCGTTCGGGAGCGCGGAAAACTGCTGCGCATTGTCGAAGGGATTCCTCCGGTGGCACGGCACCATACGCATACCAACCGCACACGGGAAGCGTGGAAGAACCACACGGGCACACTGGGCCGCGTGTTGGGCACGGTGCCGCTGGCAGCGGACGGGTCGTTCAACGTAACCGTGCCGGCTGATCGCCTGTTCCACTGCCAGGTACTGGACAGCGACCGTCGCGTGCTGGGGAATCAGTTGATCTGGATGTACTCGAGACCGGGGGAAGCCCGAAGCTGTGTCGGCTGTCACGAACCGGGCGACACCACGCCAAGCCCAGTCCGGGCAGGATTCTCGCAGAGCAGTTCGACCGCCCCGTTGCCTTGCCTGCCCTCAGGAGGCGAATTCCTCTATCGGGCAAAGCTCTGGCAAAAGGGGACGCTCTCTGACGAAGGGGAGGAGCGCACACGGACAGTCAGGGCCGTCAATCTTCTTGGGCGGTACTGAGGTCGACTCAGTTCCAGTCGTCGTCGGCAGCAGGTTTCTTCGCGGCAGGCTTCTTCGCGGCAGGCTTTGCAGCGGGCTCTGCGGCAGGCTTTGCGGCAGGTTCCTTTGCCTCGGTCGATGCCTCATCCGCAGACTCGCCGTCATCGGCTGCGGGCGTCTCCGGAGCAGGTTCACTCGCAGCTTCAGGAGCTGTCCCTCCGGCTGCGGGCTCGTATTCCTCGGCAAAGCTCAGGGGCACTGGCGGCTGCGGAACGGTCGTCCCCAGCGTAAATGTAAGCTCCCCATCGGTCGTGTCCGAAGGGATCTCGAACAACAGCGTCACGGTCTGGGGAGTGCCTTTCGCTTCGATTTGCCAGCGGCGGAAATCGTAGGTATCCACACCGCCGGGCCTGATAGCCAGACAGTCGTGCGTTTCGCCGTCGGACTTCAATACGTAATCTTGACGGCCGATGCTGCGTCCCGGAGCCACCTCAACCGTAAGCAGAGCAAAGGTCTTGTCCTCTCCCGGCGTCCGGATCTCGGTTGCATCACCGATGATCATTCCCGGAGCCTCAAACTGCTTCGCACGCAACGCGTCCGCAATCACAACCCAGTTCATGCCGGATTCACTTAGAATGGCATTGGTCAGTGTGCCACACTGAATCGGGACAGGGAGTTCCAGACTCTCTTCCTCGACAGCCGGCTCGGCCACCGTTGCCGAAGCAGACTGGTCGTCTTCCGCCTTCGTCTCGTCTGCGGCCTGCTCATCCTGTCCTTCCTCAGCGGCCCCGTCCTCACTTGCTTCCTCGGCTTTGGGCTTCTCACCGTCACCATCAGCGGCGGTCAGGTGGCAGGGCGTGAAAGCAATGACAGACAGCAGGCTAAGCCACAGGATAAGAAAGGGTTTCATCATGGTATCTCCAGATCGGTTGCCAACCGGGTCAGCGCGTGAGTCCACAGGGAATACACCTCTGACAAGATAGGCGAGATCGCGAGCTGTTCAACACCGGACTAGCCAAGCGCCTGCGCGGAAAGGCCTACTTGGTGAGTTCAAGCGGTCGAGGGCGGCCGCTCCAGGCTGAAGGCACCGCTCGCGGCAATCCCGTTGGAGGGCGATCGCCCTCGACCGCTGGTTTTCCGTTCAGGCACTAACTTAGCGCTTTGCGGATCGCGTCCCCGAGCTCAGCCATGTGATCGCCGGTGTATTCGCCGGCCGGCCAGTTGAAGGACCAGGCGTCGTTGGGATTGCGCGGAATGATGTGAAAATGCACGTGCGGGACGAGCTGGTTGGCGACTCGCCCGTTGTTTTGCAGAACATTCACGCCTTTACAGCCGGTTGCAGTCTGCACAGCCTTGACCAGAGCAGGAAGCTCGCCCAGAACGGCCGCTGCTTCCTCAGCCGGCATCTGGTCTACCGTCTCGTAATGGCTTCTAGGGATCAGAAGACAGTGCCCCGCTGCCAGGGGACCAATGTCCATGAAAGCGAATGCGGCCTCGGTGCTCAAGACACACTCGGACGGGATGTCACCGGCAATGATCTTGCAGAAGATGCAGTCGTCCATGGGGTACGTCTCCTCGGGGATGGCAATTACGTGATGGAAGGATGCCTCTGACGCCACCCCACTGCGCTCAGATCCGTCGGTCCACCAGCATGTCGGGATGGTTCAGCGGAGCCGTCCCGAGGCGTGGCTACAGATCAAAGGCACGCGGCCGGGCAAGAACTTCCGCGAACAGGATTCCCTGGCGGAGATTCCTGCGCCCCCTCACGTTGAGAACAATTGGTCGTGCCTGCCCTCTGCTCGCCTCCCGGGCACGCTTCACGCCGGCAGGGAAGGCGGTCGTCAGCGCTTCACTCATGAGTTCACGCTCGGTCTTGTTCGCCCGCGGGGTGTGCTGCCGGAGGGACGAACCGGAGCCCGGCGTCTCGCTGCTCAGATAGCGCCTCTTGGAGGATTTGGCGCCGGCACCGCTCAGGGAGCTCGCCTTGGCAGGGGGAGGAGGCGGGGGAGACGGCGGAGAAGCCTTGGCTCGCTCCTTCCGTTCCAACTCCTGCAGAATGGCCTCGACCTTGGACGACGGCCGTGGCGCCGCTGGAGGCGGCGGGGGAGCAGGTCGCGGCGGAGCAGCCGTGACCGTTTCCCAGCCTTCCCACTCATCCTCAGGCGAACGGGTCTTCCCCGCACGGCGTCTCTTCTGGTCAGCCTGTGCCTTCTGCCGCAGGACGTTCTTGATCACCCCGACACCCCCCATCACCACGATGAACAGGATGTAGAGAATGAATCCCGGATCTCTACCACCAGCCATCAGAATTCCTTTCTCCTAGAGACGTCAGTCGCTGCGATGCAACCACGGAGGGATCTACTCAGGGCGTTCAGGATCAGTCGTGCCGTCAGTGTCAGCCCCGATGATCTTGGTTCGCATCTCAGTGTCAGCGTTGATGTTCTCCATGCGGTAGTAGTCGAGCACACCGAGGTTTCCGTCACGTAACGCTGAGGCCATGGCCAAGGGGACCTCTGCCTGAGCGGCGACAACCTTGGCCTGCATCTCCTGGACCCGAGCCTTCATCTCCTGTTCCTCGGCGACCGCCATCGCACGTCTCGTCTCTGCCTTGGCCTGAGCGACGCGCATGTCTGCTTCGGCTTGGTCAGCCTGCAGTTGGGCGCCGATGTTGTTGCCCACGTCCACGTCAGCGATATCAATCGAGAGGATCTCGAACGCCGTTCCGCTGTCCAGCCCCTTGTCCAACACACGTTCGGAAATGCTGTCAGGGTTCTCCAACACCTCAGCGTAGGTTGTCGCCGACCCGATGGTCGTGACAATGCCTTCACCCACACGGGCGATGATCGTCTCTTCAGTGGCACCACCGACCAAACGCTCAAGATTGGCTCGGACGGTAACTCGGGCCTTTGCCTTGAGCTGGATGCCGTCCTTGGCCACGGCGTCGATGGTCGTCCGTCCCTTGGCAGGATCCGGACAATCGATAACCCGAGGGTTCACACTCACACGAACCGCATCGAAAACGTCACGTCCGGCCAGATCAATAGCGGCCGCACGCTGGAAATTGAGGGCGATCCCGGCCTTGTCAGCAGCGATCAGTGCGTTAACTACGTTCAGGACGTCACCCCCAGCCAGATAGTGAGCCTCGAGGCCGTCAGTGTCGACCTCAAGGAGACCGGCCTTCTTCAGCCGAATCAGCGCTTCGACGATCAACGACGGGGCCACGCGCCGCAGCTTCATACCGATCAGAGTGGTGATCTTGACGGGGGCCTGAGATGCTTTGGCACGGATCCAGACACTGAAGAAGTACAGGAAAATGAACCCACACACCATGAGTACGAAGAGAAGGAACACCAAGCCAAATACTAACCACTGCATACGTCACGCCTCCTGTGTCTCTAATTCCCGGCCTGCGGAGCTGTGAACGGCCAGCCGTTCATCATGCCCGGACCACGGTTACCTTGTTACCTTCAACATCGATTACACGAATGGCCGCACGCCGCTCAATCATCTCGCCGCGTGTCATCACATCAAGACGTTTCCCCTCGATAATCGCCGTCCCGACCGGGCGCAGCTTGGAGTGCGCCACGCCTTCCTTGCCCAGCAGATCCTGAGCCGTGTCGTCAAAGCTGTGCCAGTCCTTCCCGTTGGTGTCCAGGATAAGCTTCCTGCCCATTCGGCTACTGGGAAAATAGGTAATCCAGTAGTAGAACCCAACGCCCCCAAAGATGACAACGCCCACGAACAGGACACTTCCCCAAAGTACGCTATGCCCAAAGGCGCCCCCGACCCCGACAAGCAGGAGAATCCCACCAACGACGCCCAAGACGCCGCCGGGGATGAACACCTCGGCGAACACGAGGAGCAGCCCTGCAACGATCATTGCCGCGATTAGGCCAACTGACATCTACTGATGTCCTCGCTTTCCGTAGAGGAAGTCGTTCTCAATCCGTGCCGAAATCTTCAGTCGATGGTCTGTATCGTACAGGTACCCGCACAAGCGCCCGGTGTCCAGTTTCTGGGCTGGGACGCCAACGACGATACTCGGCATCGCCTTTTGCCGTCCCGGACGAAGCCTCATCGAAGACTGGCCCGGGGGTGGGCTCGCTATTTGCGCCCGACGCCATTACGCGTCGCGGCTTAGATCGCAGATGCGGCAGTGGGCACAGTTCATCTCAGCAGGAGCGGAGAACGTACGGCCTTCACGCTGCGCTTTGCGCATCATAATCTTGTTCATGCCGGCCAGGAACAGGCCCAGCACGATAAATGCGCCGGGAGCAAATTTCATCAGCAGGAACGGAGGCCATCCCGGAACAACCTGCATCTCGAAGAGCGTGCCGTTACCGAGAAACTCACGGACGCCGCCTAGGGCCATCAGAGCAAGGGTGAACCCTGCCCCCATCCCAAGCGCGTCAACGATTGACGCCACCAGACCGTTCTTCGAGGCGAACGCTTCAGCCCGCCCCAAGACGATGCAATTCACCACGATCAGCGGGATAAAAATGCCCAGTGCCTCGTTGAGTTCGGCCGGTGCATACGCCTTCATAAGCATCTCGACCAGCGTCACAAACGTGGCGATGACCACGATGTAAATCGGGATACGGACCTTTTTCGGAACGATGTTCCGGACCAACGAAATCACCCCGTTGCTCCCCAGGAGCACGAAACACGTCGCAACCCCCATCCCGAGACCATTCTTGATGCTGCTCGTGACGGCAAGCGTCGGGCACATGCCCAGCACGAGAACAAGCACCGGGTTCTCGGCCCAGATTCCCTTAGTGAACTCTTTCCACAGCTTCATGCTCGCATTCCTCGTGAGCTTGTCGGCTATACCGAGCGACGTTACTCGGCCTTCGCGATGGCAGCCCGATTCGCGGCAAAAGCCGCGCTGATCTTACTAACGGCGTCGGCCACAGCCCGGCTCGTGACCGTCGCGCCGGACACGGCATCCAGAGCGCCACTGTCCTGCTTGACCGTGAATGGTCCACCGGACGCGACCAGGGCTTGGTCAGTGAACTGATCCAGAAACGCACAGGGGGCCAATCCTGTAGCAGGCGCATCGCCGGAACAGCCACAGAAGAGGCTCCAGAATGAGCGGACGGCTTTGCGGTCGGTGGCCTGTGTCCCCAGTCCCGGCGTTTCCTTGTGGCCGGTCACAACAATCGTGCCGAGTTTGCCGTTTGGTTCAAGCCCAACCAGCACGGAAACATCGCCACCGAAGCCACGTCCGGATGTCCCTTCACCGGCGATTCCCACAAGTGCCTTCCCCTTCATAGCCAGGTAAAAGGTGAATGTTTCGCCGTCGACTTCGAGCGTCACCGGGGCGGCCATGGGCTGGTTGTCGAACTCAGGCAGCACACTGCTCAGGGCTTTCGCGCGCTGAGTCATCTCGGCCTCGTCGCGCTTGGTTTTCGTCTTGGTGTTGGCGAACGCGAGTACGCTCGAAGCGATCACGCACGTCAGTGTAAGAGCAAGACTTAGTTTGAGAGCTTCCTTCATGCCTTCGCCTCTATGCTGCGAGCCACGCCGAAGGGACGTCCGGCAGTATACCGATCAATAAGGGGAGTAAGTGCGTTCATGAACAGAATTGCGAAGCTGACGCCTTCCGGATAGCTTCCCCAAAGCCGTATGACGCAGGTCACAAGCCCGCAACCGACGCCGAATATAACGGCCCCGCGGGCACTCATGGGGGAGGTGACCATGTCCGTCGCCATGAAGAAGGCGCCAATGAACAGCCCACCGACGAGGATGTGAAACATCGGAGGGGCATAGGTTTCGGGGTTCGCGATGTGCGTGATTCCAGTAATGATCGTGACGGTCCCGATGTAGCAGACAGGAACCTGCCAGCGGATCAGGCGCAGAACGATCAGGAAGATGCCTCCGATCAGGAGTGCGAAGGCTGAGGTCTCACCGATGCAGCCGCCAACATTCCCCCAGAAGCAGTCCAGGTAGCTGATCGCATGGTCACCGGCCCGCATGACCTCACTGGGATCCCATGCTTTGGTCATCCCGAGGAGCCCCAGAGGCGTCGCGGTCGTCAGCGCGTCGGAGGCCGCTGTCCCGTAGGAGAAGTCCCCGGGAATCGGTTTGAGCCAGGTCGTCATGGTTCCGGGAAATGCGATAAGCAGTCCAACGCGGCCCACCAGAGCGGGGTTGAACGGGTTGTAACCCAATCCACCGTAGATCATCTTGCCGATGCCGATGGCCAGCAAAGCACCGATGACACAGACCCACCACGGCGTCCCCACCGAGAGGTTCATCCCGAGGAGAATCCCGGTCAGCAAGGCACTGCAGTCACGCGTGCTTGCGGGCCGGTCCATCATCTTTGTGAAGAGCGCCTCGAAGGCCATGCAACTCACCGCGCAGACAGCCAGGACAAAAAGGGCACGGAGCCCAAAAATGACCACGCCGGACGCACACGCGGGGAGCAACGCCACAATCACCAGCAGCATCACTTTCCGTACGTCGATGCTGTCGTGGTAGTGCGGCGAACTGCTCACCACCAGCTTACTCGTATCGGGGAGTCTGATTTCGTTTTCCGCCATGACTTCCGCTCTCGATATTGCCGGACAAGGGGAGAAGAAATCCCCTACTTCTTGGCTTGAGCTGCCTTGCGCTTGGCCATAATCTCGCCCTTGGCACGACGCATGTGCTGAACCAGCGGACGGTGCGACGGACAGGCGTACGCGCAACAGCCACACTCGATACAGTCCAAAGCATGCCAGTCTTCAGCCAAATCAAACCGTTCATTCTCTATCTGAACGCTCAACGTACCGGGCATCATGGACATCGGGCAGGCATCAACGCAACGGCCGCAACGAATGCACGATTCCGATGTGTACTGACTAACCTCGTCCGCGGCCAAAAGCAGAATCCCGGATGTGTTCTTCATAACCGGGATATCCAGGGAATACACGCTGATTCCCATCATTGGTCCACCGGAAATGAGCTTGGCGGGATCCATCTTGACGCCGCCGGCGAGTTTCAGGGCTTCGCTGTAAGGCGTACCGACGCGCAAACGCCAGTTACCCGGGGCCACAACCGGGCTGCCGGTTACCGTGGTGATGCGTTCGTAAAGGGACTTGCCTTCGAGCACGGCCTCCGCGACAGCAACGGCCGTACCGACATTCTGAACCACCGCGCCCACATCCATGGGCAGTCCGCCGGTCGGGACTTTGCGCCCCGTAATGGCATAGATGAGCTGCTTCTCCGCCCCCTGTGGGTACCGGACACGCAACTCAGAAACCGTGACGGGTGTCCCGCTGGCCTTCTCGGTCATCAACGCAATGGCGTCCGGCTTGTTCGCCTCGATCCCGACATGAATCTCACTGACCCCGAGAATCCGGGCAATGATCTGGGCACCGATGAGGATCTTCTCGGGATCCTCGAGCATGAGTCGGTGGTCAGCCGTCAGGCAGGGCTCGCACTCAACACCATTAAGAATCAGTACATTGATCGACTTGGCAGGCGGGGGCGAAAGCTTGACACTGGTCGGGAACGCCGCCCCGCCCATGCCCACAACACCGGCTTCAGTGACGCGCTGCTTCAGCACATCCGGATCGGCCTCCTGCCAATTCTCGATTACGGGCAGGGGCTCGGCGGCCGTGTCCTCGCCATCTGCCACAATCGTCACCGCCGGAATCATCGTGCCGGACAGCCCCAGACACTCGGAGACGTCCTTGACCGTCCCACTGGTCGGAGCGTGAATTGCAGCCGAGACGAAACCGCCGGGTTCCGCCAGGAGCTGTCCCCGCAAAACCGCGTCCTTCTTCTTAACCACAGGCTTCGGCGGAGCACCAATGTGCTGCTGCAGCGGGACCACGTAGGTCTCCAGCAACGGAGCGGACTGGATCGCGACGTCACACGACAGGCTCTTGCCGTCATCCGGATGCACGCCACCACGGAAGAAAATATGGTCAGGCATTGACAACCTCGCGGGCTTCTTCAGGTTCGGGAGAAGCGGCCTCGTCAGACGCCGGTTTCAGACACTTGGTCGGGCAAACGTCGCAGACGGCAGCGGTCGGCGGGTTGTCGTAGTTGACCGCGGCAAGGAAACCCTTGATCTCCATCTGGCCGTCCTCGGAAGCCTTCACGCACTTCCGACAGCCGATGCAGGACGCCTTGCAGACCTTGGTCTTGGCCGCGCCCTTCTGGGGCGAGTTACAGTACACATGAGCGGGTGCCGATGCGGGAGCGAGCACAATCAGCCGTCGCGGACAGACCGACACGCACTTGGCGCAGCCCGTGCAGAGCTCGTCATGGACGATCGCGATGCCGTCAGCTGTGATCTCAATCGCCCCGAAAGGACATGCCCGGGCACAGGTCGCCAATCCCAGACAGCCATGCACGCATCCCTTTCCCCCGCCGGCAACAAGGACAGCATCCTTGCAGTCAGCAACGCCATTGTACTGGCCGGCCATTTTGGCCTTGGTGTTGTCCCCTCCACAGCGCACAACCGCCACCTTGGGCTCACGCTCCTCCGCAACAACTCCCAGCAGCTCACAGATCTCCTCGACCGCCTCGGAACTGCAGGAAGGACATTTGCCCGGCTCCGCTTCCAAAGCCACCAGAGCCCGAGCGAAATCCGCACAGCCGGCAAACCCGCAAGCCCCGCAGTTCGCGTTGGGCAGCATCCCCTCAACCTTCTCCAGGCGCGGGTCCACCACTGCCCCGAAGAACTTCACGGCCAGACCGATCCCGAATCCCAGGACCAGCCCCATTACCAGGAGAACAACTACACCAGCCATACGTTTAATTCCGTTGTTTCCAGCGTGCTGCTGTCAGCGAAGAATCCCGATCACCCGCCGAGACCGGCAAAGCCCATGAACGCCATGGCCAGAACGCCGGCTGTGATCAGGGCAATCGCGGTGCCCTTCATACACTCAGGAACGCGGGCGAGCTCAAGCTTCTCACGAAGGCTCGCAAAGAGGACGAGGGCCAAACCAAACCCGACGGCCGAAGCGGCGCCGAATACAGTCGTCTTGAAAACACCGTAGGAGTTCTTCGAAGCCAAAACGGCCACCCCAAGAACAGCGCAGTTCGTCGTGATGAGTGGGAGGTAAATCCCAAGCGCCTTGTAGAGGACAGGGAGGAAACGTTGGAGGATGATCTCCACCAACTGAACAAGGGAGGCGATGACAAGGATGAAGACGATCGTCTGGAGGTAAGCGAGATCAAAACGCAGAAGGACGAACTTGTTGATCGCCGCGGTGACCAGACTGGCCAGCGTCATCACGAACAGCACGGCGCCCGACATCCCCATGGCGGTATCGATTCGTTTCGAGACGCCAAGGAAAGGGCAAATCCCCAGAAAACGACTGAGCACGAAATTGTTGACCAGGATCGCGCCGATGATCAGCCCGAAATACTCTTTCGCCATAACCTCACTCCCGGCTCGTAACCGCAGCTCGGCGACCCCATAACCCAAGGCCGCCAGCCCCCGAACCCGAACAGTCTCACGCACTACCAACGTAGAAACGAATAACGTACTGCCCCAAAGCCGTGCTGCCAGTCCAGAACGGGCAGTCTGCGTAACCCCTCAGTTGCGCGGGGGGAGAACTCCAAGATGGCTCGACGGAGTCTCTCCCTCCATCGGACACAGATGACCCAAAGAACCCCTGGAGGGAGAGACTCCGTCGAGCCGCCTCACGTAACTGAGGAATTCCCAGTCTGCCTCCACTGCCCCGCCGGGACAGCCGAGCTTGCGGGACGGCCGAGGGTAGCCCCCGGTGGGGGCGTTCTGAGCTCCGTCTACCCCCGCGACCGCCCCAGTGCTGCTTCCATTGCCTGACGGAATGACTCCGGCGTGTGGAGGGGCTCCGTCGGATCGGGGATAGGCGTCACAGTGCCCGTGGCCACGTCGACGTCAACCGCGCCATAGCGCCCGGGCCGACCTGTGTCGTTCAGCATCTCATCGTACGCATCGCCCTGGCTGTAATGCCAGAACTCATACGGGTATGCCACGAATCCGTGCTCTCCCAGCAAACGGGTGAGTTCCGCCCGATTTGCCGCCGCTTCAGCTGAGACGAATGGCGAGGCCATCGGCGTCTTCTCCGACAGCTCGACATACGGCCCCCCACGATCCACCTCGCCCCCGTCAGCAGCCCGCAACACCGACACGTCAATCGCACTGCCGGACATGTGCGTGCCGATTTTGGGCGCCGTGGCCACCAGAGTCATCAGTCGCGCAAACAGGAAATCCGGTTCCGGAATCTCCCCGCCAAGCTCCCAGATGACCTTCCCCAGGATGACATCCAGGACGTAATCAGCCGTGCCCAGATTGCGCTGCATCTCCCGGGTCCGATAACCGTCCTCCACCTTCAGTACCCATCCATGCGCGTTAAGCGTCCGGGCCGCACCCACAAAATGCGGAATCAACCCCTCGCGGAGGACAAAGTGCCGGCCCAGGCCTCCGGCGATCATCGTGGCTGAGAACACCACCTCAACCCCGGCGTCCTCCGCCGCTTCATGCAGCGACACAACGGGCTCGCCGCATTCGTCCACGGGATACGTCATCACGCGCTCCATGAAGCGGTGCGCCGCATCCAGCTGCTGGCCCCAAAATGCTCGTTTTGCGTCGTCTGTCTGCATCCCGGCAGCCATGTACATCCTCCTCGCGACCTCAGCGCTGCATTCCCTGGGCTCGGCCCACTGTAGCGGATACCGGACACCTTGCAACGCGCAGTTCACCAGCCTGGAGGGGCAAAGCGATGCCGGGGATCGTGACGCGAAGCGGCGCGATTTCCCGGTCCGCGTACATGCACTCGTTGCTCAGGGAGCGTCCGGCACCAACAGGGGAATAGCTACCGCCAAGTGATCTGCCCGTGTCGAGCGGCAATGTCAAGCTGGACAGCAACATGCCTGAACTCGCGCTCGTACCGGTAAGGACCGGTCTTCACCGCCGGTCCGAGGGGCACTCCCAACGGTCGTTCGAACTCGGGATAGTCCGGCGCAAGCAACGCGATAGGTCGGCCATCAGCGATGTGCCCCTCTGCATAGCCGAAGTAGAAGTAGTTGGAGGCCATGACGAGAGCAATGGCGAGTTTGTACTCGAAGTTCTTCCGCATCCGCTCCATCGTTTGCTCGTGGCTCAATTTCGTTCCCGATTTGACCTCGTCGTATACGTGCGCCGCCTCTCCGGAACTCCGACCAAGCGCCTTTGGCGGGTCGAGCGGAGTCATCGTTATGCACATGAGCTTCTCGCCGCCCTCTTGCTGCATCTGAACGCAGGTATCGATGAGGTGGGCCAGGTGAACATGATAGCGCTCCGGGGTTTTCTGCTCGACGGCTTCCAGGTAGGAGCCGTGTAGGTAGGCGTCCACATAGCTCTTCAGGCAGTCGGTGTAAACGGACCGAAGCGCATTGCCGATGATGACGCCCTGCTTGCCGTTGACCCTCAGGCTCTCTTCGAGCAAAAGATGCAACGGTTTGTTAGACTCGAGTAACTCCTCTCGACTTCCGCCGACGGCCCTCCTCCTCGGTCCCCACGACGTGATGGCCTTGGCAAATGCATCAATGAGTACGCCGTCGAAGTTCGGCAGGCTGACCTGTCTGTTCACGTCCTGGACCCACCATTCGCGGACCTCGGGGTTCCGCGTGTCCAGGAGCGGGCGTTTGGCTTTGGCCGGTGTATTGCCGTGGACCGAGTACTTCCGAGTCGCCCTGTCTCTCAAGTACCAGTCCGGATGGTTCCGGAAGGTCTCGCCGTCAAAGGACCCGTAGTCGAGGATCAGATTGCGGTACCCAAGAATGATGATCTCCGGATTTCGCCGTTTCAACTCGGCTGCCAAGTCGCAGACCCCCTTCCCTCTGACCGGATCGGTCGGCGTGCTCAACTGAATGATGTCATGCCTCGCCAGAGCGCTGAGCTCGTCTTCGGTCCACTTGCCGAACCGGTCCGGGTTCTTGGAGATGGCCAAGAAACGCGAAATCCTGTTCCATGTGTAGGTCTTCTTGACGATCTCCGGCACCCGCGGCAGGTCCGGACGGAGGTAATCATCAAAGAGCGTCACCTCGACCGACGTCGCTTCGCGTGCTCGGGACCCGCCTTCCATCACCGCTTTCATCATTCCGTCTTCCTCCAGTGCACCGGTCTCGTGCCCGGCTGCGTCAAGCTGAGCAGGAAGTCTTGTACAACTGCACAGAAAAGCCATGCTCCAGAGTGTGACTGCCGCATGCAATATCGTTTTCATCTCTGCCGCCCACGACGCCCTTCTGCGGCGGAAGCTCTGCGACGTCCGCCAGCAAGGGACTGGTTCTGTTTTGGTTCCTTCCCGGCCAATGTGCTGCGGAATTCGCATTCGCACAACCACGACGCGTGGATCGGGCGCCACGTCGCTGGAGGCAGCTCATCCCTGAGCGCTCTTCCCCAATCGCGCGTTCCAGGGACCCGGTTTGGGAAAACCGGCCTCCAGGTACCCGTCCGGCATCGGACCGTTCCCGGTTGATCCGTTCCCGAATCCCATCGTCCGGTCATCATTCATTCCCAGAACGGTCAGGATACCGCGGCCGGGAGTTGACGTGGCCGAACGAAGCGAGCCAACCGGCCTATTCCGGCTCGCGTTCATCCGTTTGTTCTGCATTCCTACGCATGATGCTCATGAATCTCGTTGCACTGATCGGGCGCTCTGCAATCAGTTTTCCGTCGTAGACGATGCTAAACACGCCATAGGGTGTCGGGAGCTCCCTTGATTGCTTGGCGGTCCCGACTCGAACGACGTTCGGCTCAAGCCCCAATCTCCTAGACGCTTCCGCAATTCTCTCCACCGATTTTACAGCATACGGGCACTGATCGGCAGCCAGGATCGTGAGGCCCTCTTTGTACGTCTTCAATAGTCGCTCCCTTTCGACGATGAAGCGAGGATCGGGCGCTGTCTTCTTGAGTTTCTGGACGAGCAATTCATAGGGAGGGATGCGATCCACCGAGACAAACCCCGCTTTGATGAACAAGTCACGTTCTGCCATGAAACTGTCGGGACTTGTCACCACGGCGACCCCTCGGCATTTGCTCTGCTTTGCATCGTTGAGGCAGCTCTCCAACAGGAGCTTTCCAAGCCCTTTCCCTTTGTGTTGTCTTCCACTGACGAACAGACAATGGATGACCAGGTAATCCTCCGCCTCCACCGGTCTCCACGTATGACTCCCCAGGGCGTACTCGATCATTCCGACATCACCGAACTTCTCGGAACGGAGCACGTTGTATCTTAGGCCTTCCGAATAGCGCTCCTTGAGCCAATTCGCCTTCCGACGACGCCCCAGGTTGTTGGCGTTCTTGTTGCCACACAAGCTGCAACCATCGATGTTTTCAGCGTTCGTGTCGACGATTTCGTAATCGCTCATGTTGTTGCCTCGATTGGTGCAGAACGGCACCATCATCCGCCAAGGAACGAGGTCGGGTGCGTGGGCCGTTATCTCGTTCTACTGATCCGGCGACATTCAATGGTGCGTTGGGCCAAATCAGGCTTCAGGTGTCAGGTGTCTGGCTTCAGGCTCGGAGTTCTGACACCTGAACACTGAAACCTGACACCCCGATGTGCAACACTGTTCATGCCCGGATCAGTGGTGATTCACGTCCACTGAGATGCTTGCGTAGTAGATCAGTCCCCAATCGTGTCTGCGCTTGAAGCTCTCAAGCGCGGTGAGAAGACTGGGCTCGCAGACATACTCGGCCGCGACACCATCGGTTGTTACGCTGACCGGCCGATCGAAGTCCACCATATTCGGGTGCAGCCAGAGCGAGTACGATTCCACGTGCATCGTCTTCGGCCTGAATCGGTTGTTACCCAGATTCACGACCTCGATACGGGCGCCCTCGAAAGTGCTCCGGCTCCGCGTCGCGCAGTAGTTGAGCCACGCTTCGTAGGATTCGGCTCTGCGGAGGGTGCCCTTCTTGACGAGATGGTCCACCGGCACGGCCCCGGCGAGTACCGGTCAATACTCACCCAGCGGTCGTGCAGAGATTCGGCCTGATCGTACGGGTCCCCATATGTCTTCGGGTCGAAGCGTTCGTAGAGCTTCCCCGGGGCGTCATCGTGCCCGTCTGCGGCCGACGGTAGGAGGTCCGCCAGGAAGGGGCTGGTTCTGTCCCGATTCCTTCCTGGTCAATCTGATGCGGCGTCCACGATTGCACAACCATAGCATGTTGCCGGGCCACATCTCCCTGGAGGCGCCGCATCTCCGTATGCGGCCAGGCCGGTCGCGTCACGTGACCACGTTGGTCGCGGAACGTGACCTCACGTGGGAGAGCCGGATCCTCCAATTGTCCGTCCGACATCCGACCATTTCCGGCTCTTGATCTCGCTCTTGATCCTCGTTGCCCGTTTCCGGTTCTTGCTTGACCTGGAACACCGTTCCTGGATCAGGAGCCGGAGCAAGATTGCCGAGCCCGATCTTTCCGTTCATGTCCGTTGAACGGCGAACCTGCCAACCGTGACCCCCGCAGCGAGGCCCTTCTCGCGGCGGCTCTCGCTACTCGACCCCCAGTTCCGCCAGGATCCGTTTGGCCACCAGGCCTCCCATGAACACGTACCCATCACCACCGAAATGGCAGTCTCCCGGATTCTGGTACGTGTCGAGCACGGGAAGCATCGCCCCGTAGAGGTCGTTGATCGGGATGTTATGGCGAGCCATGATCTCGGCCGCAACGGCGTTCAGGCGCTTGCAGGCCCCGTGCCGGTACTTCTCCCCCCCCTCCGGTAGGGGGGTCGAGCTCGCGAACACGAGCTTGGCCCCCGTCTTCTTCAGGCGGTCCGTGATCTGTTCAAGACGCTTGCCGTAGTCCGCGGGCTTGCTGTGCTGATCGTGAATGCCGAAGTTGAAGTGGATCAGGTCCCAGTTGCCGTCTCCAAGCCAGAGATCCAGGTGCTTGAGTCCGACGGCGGTCGAACCACAGTTGGCCGGCGCCCGGTGCAGGTTCACCTTGCCGGCCACAGCTTTGCGCGTGGCGACCGTGTAGCCGCGGCTGATCGAGTCGCCGATGAGCAGCACGCGCGGCAGCCCCGGGACATCGGTGACGTAATCCCAGGCAGTCGTCCCTCTCTTGGCCTTGACCTCTTTGTAGCGCGGCAGGTAAAACGACCCCAGGCTCTTCTCAAGGACATGTTCCCACGCCAACTCAGCGGGGCTCATCTTCGCTTTTCGTGCCTCATCGAACTCAGCGACGGCTGGGGTGAGGCCCATGGCGTTCTTCTGCTCAAGCGCCTTCGTGTTACTGGGTTCCTGGCGTGTGTCCGCGACGCTGCCTGAGGCCTTCTCGACGAGGATCAGGGAGACGTCATCAAACGCTGCGTTGCCGTTACCGCGGAGCAGGGTGCGAAGATACTGAACACCAGGTGGCATCTCGAAAGCCAGCTCCTGCTGGGTCCAGGCTTCAGAGTCCGTCACCCGAGGCGTGTTCTTGTAGACGAGGTTCTTCCCGGAGCTGATCCCCACCGCGGATGCATATGCGTATTTGCCCGCCTCCGCCCTGCACTTCAGGCGCAGAACGTACTTCCCCGGTGCAGGGCTTTTGACATCCTGCTGCATGATCAGGTTGGTCCCCGCACCTTCTGCCTCGATCCGGGCATATGCCTTCCCCTCGGGCGGATCTGTTGTCTCACTGACGACCTTGATGGCGCCCCGCCTGTCGGCCGCACTCCAGTCTGCCGGCCGCCAGCCCACCGGAGAACCCGTCTTGGCGCTTACCTCCTCAAAGCCACCGTTCTTGAGCAGCGACGGCCGGGCCGGGCCGGCCGTTTGGGACAGGGCAGGATCAGGATGGCAAGACAACCCGATGAGGAAAGCACTGACGGTGAGTGGACGCATAGCGGTAGTCAGCATTGATCTTCTCCCGGAGCAGGATCGAACTCAACGAGGTGCGGAGTATCGTCTGAGAAACGTAACGGGTCGCGGGTGAGGGTCAATGCGGGCGGTTGATCTGAGGCATTCACGCAATATGCTTGCGCCCGGTCGCTCACACGACGGTAAACAGACCTGCCTTGCCAAACCACGCCCCGGACATCCAACATGCACCAAGACTACCCCATTCTCGAACACGACGCCACGCGAAAGGCCATGATCGAACCGGGCCGGAGCCCGAAGATCCGCGACACGTTCCCCCAGCAGTGCGTGATCTGCTTCTTTCAGAATGTCATCGATGGTCTCGAAGAACGCGGACTGCTCACTGAAGTCGGTCAAATCAAGACCGAAATGGCCGTCCACCGGCTGTTCACGTTCCAGCTCCGAGAGCACACGATTGGCCTTCTCCAGCCAGGGATCGGGGCCCCACTGGCCGCTACATTCCTGGAAAATGCGATCGCCCGTGGAGCCACTCGATTCGTCGCCTGTGGCGGAGCCGGGGCGTTGGATGCCGACCTTACCGTGGGACATCTCATTGTGCCGACCTCAGCCTTGCGGGATGAAGGCACATCTTACCACTATCTCCCGCCGTCCCGGAACGTGGAGCCGAGCCCGAAGGCCGTGGCGGCAATCCGGTCCGTCCTCAATGACGCCGACGTGCCCTTTGTCGAAGGCAAAGTCTGGACCACGGATGCCTTCTTCCGCGAGACACGCCCAAAGGTGGCCCACCGGAAAGCCGAGGGGTGTATCTGCGTGGACATGGAAGCGTCCGCGTTCTTTGCCGTGGCTCAGTTCCGCAATGTGCAGTTCGGGCACATCCTCTACGCCGGAGACAGTCTCGCTTCGGACGAGTGGGACCACCGAGGATGGGACAAGCAGACCTCGCTCCGGGAGAAGCTCCTCTGGCTCGCGGCCGAAGCCTGCGTCGCGATGGAGTAGGGGGGACGCTGACTGATCGCTATTCTCTTGGAGGCCGGTTTTCCCAAACCGGTGCCTTCGTATCGGTAAGAACGACAGCCGGTCAAGGATGACCGGAGCTCCATCGCGGCCTCGTGTCTTGTACGGCGAGCGGCCCTTCTGTCCAGCAGGGCAAGCCCTCCGATCGCCAAGGAGAAGATGCCGCCCGGGGGGCCGTGCGGCGTACGCTGTCTCCTGTACGGCGAGCGGCCCTTCTGTCCAGCAGGGCAAGCCCCCCGATCGCCGCCTCCAGAACACTACCCCACCGGTCTCAGGCCAAGCACGCCGGGGCCGTAGTCCTCCGGCTCATAGGCGGGCTTGAGGGTCCAACACTGCCTTCGGAAAGGCTCGATGATGCCGGGCTGATGGTAGCGCGGTCCGTGGCAACACCATTTCTCGTACTTGGCGACGTTCTGGAGCGCCTCGGAGACACCGGGGACGGCATCGACGGAGAGTTGCCGCTCCGCCGGGGCAGGAACCCCGCGGCTCGTGGCGCGACAGGCCAGAAGAAGGAGTGCCCCGCCCAGAGAAACGAGCTGGCTGTCGACAGCGACAACGGGCGGCAGGTATCCTGTCTCAAGTACGGTACCCAGGAGCGAACGAGCAAGTGCGTCGGCAGTGCCGAGGTCCGGCAGCGTGTCACCACACGACGCGGCGCAATCCTCTGTCGGCCCGATGACATCCGGCACATCATAGGTCTCCGAGGGCGAAACCGCGCGTTGGGCCAGCAGAACCAGTAACTCTCCCGCGCTCAGGACGGCCGTGTAGGTCGGCCCCCCGTGGTCAACCACAGCGTTGGCTCCCCGCAGCAGTTCCTCGTCTGCAACGACTTTGGGGGCCCGTTGGTATCGTTGCGTGATGCCCGCCACATCGGTCCACTCCACATTCGGCTGGCCTGCCAGCTTGACCACGAGCCGCTCGAAGTTCTCCAGAATCAGCGGAATCGAGACGCCTTCGACAGGCACGGGTGGCTCCCACGCGTCAGGCGCCGGAGTTGCACCGTTGATGAAGTTGATCGCGTCGGGGAAGCGTTGCATCATGGTGATGACCGGGTGGCAGCCGAACATGCAGGTCAGATCGTGAGTCTCCGCACGTCCCCGAATGTGATTATCCACCTGGGCCAGGCTCTTCTCGAACTGAGGTGTATCACGGTAGTGAGGGTCGAAGTAGAACGGTGCCCGGTAGCCGCCGAACAACAGGTTGTTACAGAACCAGACGACCTCGCGCCCAGGCAGGCGGAACGGAGAGTAGAAAAAGGGCTTTCCGAGCCTGCCTGCCGCGTACACAATCGGGGCAGCGAACGTTCCGCCATGCTGGGTGAGCGCGCTGCATTTGCCAAAGATGCGCTCCAGATCGCGGAAGCCGCCCGTCTCACGGTAGAGAACACGGTCCACGCCTCTGAACCAATCCAGTTCCGAGACCTCCTCGGCCGTGGTCGGATGCATGGAGCCTCGGTCGTAGTGCAGGCTCACATCGTGCTGGCGGATGGCCTCGATCACATCCGTCTGCTCGTGCCGCTCCATGAACCGGGCCTTCTCGCCATGGATGTGGAAGCATCCCGGCAACCCGTGTTTGGACATGATCTCTGCCATCTGCCCGGGCAGGCGATGCACAGGACTGTCGGGCGAAGAGATGAAGTCCTCAGTATCGAAGTAAATCAAACAGTACATGGAACTCCACCTGTGAACGCCAAAAACAACTCTGTGAGTATGCGCCGGACACGCTGGTCTGCCCTCAACCGCAGCCCGACGTGTCCATCACGTCTCCTACTATGACAGCAGCGCGAACAGCAACAAGCCCTGCCAACGGCCACGGCTCGAACAGTCAACCCGACACACGTGTTCTACTCTCCAGCTCGTCCGCAATTGATCTCCTCCGCTCGTCCTGCATATTCAGTAGCTCCGACGCAAACTGACGAGAACGAGGAAGAAGCACATGACGTTGCGGCGACGACACTGCACGGGATCTTTGATGCTGGCGCTGGCCGCGCTCGCCTCTCCCGGGATGGCCGCGCAGGATTTCGAACTATGGGGTGCCACGCCGCTCCACAAGATCACCCCGAACGAACGCCCCGCATCCGACTGGCAGAAGAAGGAGGCACGCCTGGAATGCGCCCGGAATGAGTGGGAGGCAGTACAGGTGGTAGTACGTGCTTCCGAGTCGGTCCAGGGGCTACGTGTACGTCTCTCGGAGTTACGCGGGCCGCAAGGGCGCGCGTTGCCCGCGGACCAAGTGCGCCTCTGCAGAGCCGAGTGGGTCGATGTCAATGCGCCGTTTGAGCCTGACAAACCCAGTGTCGAGCCAGATCTGCAGCCTGACCCACTGCCCCGCGTCGATCCCGACACGGATCACTTCGAACTCGAGCCTGGCCACAATCTGGTTTTCTGGATCATGGTGGGGATCCCCCCGGACACTCCCGCCGGCATGTACGCAGGGCATTTCGAGGTGCGATCCCCGGCAGGAGTGACAGCTCAGCTACCGGTCGTCTTGCGTGTCCGGGACTTTTCGCTCCCCAAACGCCCCCTCCTGCAGAGCATGGTCGGGTTGTCGGCCGGCAATATCTACAAGGCCCACGGCTGCAAGACGCCAGCTCAGCGAGAGGCGGTCATTCGGCTGTATTTCGAGGAGTATATCCGCGCCCGACTCTCACCGTTCCTCTACGCCACCGGCACCATGGCCTTCAACCCCCTTCCCGAAGGGCGCATCGGCTGGACGTTCGCGAAGGGCCCCGATGGCGCCCTGACTGGCGACGTCACCATGGATTTTACCGGTTTTGACCGCGAAGCCGCCTTCTACCTCGACCAACGCGATGCCTTCAGTAGCTTCAACGTCGCTCCCTACATCTGGACCCGCAAACGAGAAAAGGGCACGACGCATATCGCGCTGCGGTTCGTGGACTCCGCCAAGACGGTAGTCACTCGCCTAAGGCCTGATGGGTCGGTCAACCCAGTATTTGACACGCTTGTCGTCGCCGTCTTCAGGGCAATCGCGACGCATCTGGATCAGCGCGGCTGGCTGGATCGCGCCGTCTACTACGTCACCGATGAACCGGCAGAGGAAGAGACACCCATCCTCAAACACATCTGCGCCCTTATCCGGCAGGCTGACCCGCGCCTGCGAACCGCGCTGACCTACGACCCTGCCAACCGTCCCCGTCTAGCCGAACTGGTCGACACCGACGGGCGATCGCTCATCTCCCTGTGGATACCTTACTGCTCCCACTACCGCGAAAGCGTGGCTGCCGAGCAGCGCGCCAAGGGGGCCGAATACTGGCTTTACGATGTCAAGACAACTTGCCTGATCCCACATACCGGCATGCAGAATCGCGGCATGTTCTGGAACATCTGGCAATGCGACGCCAAAGGCTACCTCTACTACCTCTCAACCTACTGGGGACGTGATGCGACCCCCTGGGATCGGCCCAGTTTCCTGCTGCCCAACGTCACATACCAGTACCGACAAGGCGACGGCTATTTCTTCTACCCGCCGAAGCGCCACTACAACCCCACCCCCCCTATCCTTGACACCGTGGTCACCACCATTCGCTGGGAACTCCTGCGAGAAGGCGCGGAGGACTACGACACACTGCGCCTGCTCGAGCGATTGACAGAACAGGCGCGACAGCGTGGGTTGCCGGCAGTCAAGAGGGGAGAAGACGCGTTGGCCATGGCGCACGCGCTGGCCGCAAGCACGGTCGGCAGCATCGGTGGTGCGAACATCGCACAGCTCACATTCACGGCACGTGAAGAAGCCGCCGGGACCATCCCAGGTACAGGGTGGACGTTCAATGCCAAGGAAGGCTGGCTCCACCATCCCGGCAACCAACGCGCCGATCTGCCTATGCACTTCGCTACCGATCTACCGAATGGCGAGTACGATCTTATCACGAAGACGTACGCGGATGCCGATTACCGCGGGAGACCCTACTCCTGCTTCCTGGTGAACGGCAAGCCACTACGCACCCCCAAGACACCCATCAAAGGCCCGGTAAACGTCAACGCAGGGATCGTTGAGGTGAAGGACGGGGTCTGCCGTTTTATCTTGTCCGCCGTGGGCCAGGACAGCGGCGTGATCCTCTACCGGGTGGCACTCCGGCGTCCCTCCGCAGACACGACCGTCGGGCTCTACGCGGTGCGGACACAACTGGCCGACGCGATCGAGAAGATTCAAACCGCGCTTGGCGATGCTCGATGAGCCATGTAACGGCGTACACCGTTCCGCTCCCAGCCAGGGTAGATAAGACACTGATTCTGTCGGCAATGGGGACAGCAAAGCGAGGCAACTCCATGGGAATAGTGCGCAATGCGACCGAGTCCGTGACCTGCTTCTGCGCGGCAGCGATTCTGTTCGCCGCTGGGAGTGTTGCAGCCGAGCCGCTGGTGGTCGGCTTTGAGCAGACGCAGGCAGTGCCGGAGAAGAGCGGCCCCCAGGGCAACATGAGACGCTGCGGTTGGACCTTCAGCGAGCCGTTGCAGCTTCCGGCGGGATGGCGTCCGAATCCGGGAGTCACCAGGAACGGCGAATACCGATTGATCGCGGACCGGGCTGAAGCCCACACCGGCGAGCACTGCATCTACCTCAAAGGGCATCTCATGCTGAAGGGGGGGGGCGTCATGGACGTGGCCGCGGGAGACAGGATCGCACTGCGCTTCTACGCCAAGGACCCGGCGAAGAAGGGCGTGGCGGCGATGCTCTACACGTATCAGAGAGACGGACACGACAAGAACCACTTCATCGTGACCATCCCATTCTTCACCGCTAAGACACAAGGCGAATGGGTGGAGTGTTCGGGTGAGATGAGCATCCCGGAAACAGCTGGCGACAGACGCATACACGCGGTGATCGTGGTGCTGACGAGTGCGACGGGGGCCTATTTTGATGACGTCACCCTACTGCACACGAGAACGGCCCAGTACAAGAACTTCCAGGACGCCGAGTACGCGGGGCGCAGCGCGGCCAAACTCAAAGACTATGCCAAGGCCCACCAAGCCTTCAGCGCGGCTCTGGAGTTGGCAACAACGACGTCCGAGCGAGTGAGTGTCCTGTCGCAGATGGCCGAGATGTTCCGGGAGAGGAAGCGCCACCCAGAGGAGGCGGAGACGCTGAGGAAGGTACTCGAACTGACGCCCCTTGCCCCCGAGGTAGCACTATCCATCCGTACCAGACTGGCAGGTGCGTATATGGCCAGCGGCAAGTTCGAGCGATGCCGGGGTGTACTGGAGACGGCACTGACCACACTGGCGGAGACCGATGGGACGCGCATAGACATCATGCTCAAGATCGCGACCTGCTTTGAGAAAGTGACGGCATACGAACAGGCCGTTCAGACCCTGGTGGACATCCTGGTGCTTCCCCAGGCCAATTGCCGCACCAAAGTGGCCGTGCAATTCAGAATCGCCGCGGTGTGGGCGTCGGCGCGCAACGTTGTGAAGGCGAGGGAGGGGTACCTGAGCATACTGAGCATGCCGGCGGTGAGCACTGAAGACCAGTTCGATGTTTGGGAGCGTGTGGGGAACGGACACAGAACGGCAAAACAGTACAAGGAGTCCCGCGACGCTTACAGGAAGGCACTGGCCGTAGCGGTCGTCAACCCGTACTCGCAAGCGCGGGTGATCAACGCCATCGGTGGCACGTTCATCTCGGAGAAGCGGTACGCAGAGGCCCGGGACGCCTATGGAGAACTAATCCACATGGATACGGAAGCCTGGCAGAGCCAAGTCTATGCCTACAGGAAGGTGGCGGAAGCGCACCGTTCGGAGAAGGCCTACAGCAAAGAACGCGACGCCTATTCAGCTCACGTGAGAATCGCCAACTCCGTCCGCGGTCGCTATGCGAAGAGCCAAATCAACGGCGTGATCGCTGAAGCACTCCGGTTGACGGCTGGCAGCTATTGGGCGGAAGGCCGGACGGACGACGGGCGGCGAGCTTACCTGAAATGGCTTGAATTCGGCCTCGTGCCTCTCAAGGAATCGCAGCGGAAACAGGTGGAAGCGCGCATCGGCGTCAATGAGGGGGCGACCCGCATTCGGCAAGGCCGTAGCCTGTTGGCGAAGAGACAATACACCGACGCACGAGCGGAGTTTGAGGAAGCACTCAAGGTCGACGATGCCACGCCTCGCCAGGAAGCGACTGCGCGTATGGGGTGCGGCGAAAGCTATGTTTCGGAGACGGCCTACGGGAAGGCACGCTCGGCCTTTGAGCAGGCGCTGAACATCAGCGGAGTCAGGCCGGACGCGAAGGCAGACGCGCAGACGCGAATCGGGGACTGCTACGCGATGAAAAACAACTACCGCGCAGCTCGGGCAGCCTACGCAAACGTACTGGCCATTCCCGGCATCTCGGTTGGCAAACGCGCAACGGCGCACGAGAAGACCGCCGTCCTCTACCGGGCCGAACGCGACTTCGAACGAGCGGAGAAGGAGTACGGGAAAATTCTGGGTCTGGACGGTGTGACTCCGGAACGGGCAGCACGGATCGCGCACAGACTTCACAGTATTTACCGGTAGACGAACAGAGAGAGTGACCCGATATGACGATCCTGCGACGGCTTGTTGTTGTGCTGACGGCCTTGGGTGGTCTGGTGGCCCATGCGGCTGACGAAGACTGGAAGGCGCAAAGGGACGCGCTGCTCCGCGACAGTAACCTGGTGCGGCGGTACACATTCGCCCATCTGGAGGGAAGCAAAGGCAACGCCGACGACCTAACGGGCAACGGTGGGAAGCTGACGTTCGTCCCATTCCGTGAGGAAGGCAAACCCGTCGATGATCTGCAGATGATAGAGGGGCGCATCTCCGGCACCCGCGCCGTACGCTTGAGCAGAGGATGGTTCCAGGGCACTCCGGTCGATATCGAGAACAAAGATCTGACCATGATGTGCTGGTTCCGAGAGCGCCCCGGGAACAAGAACGAACAGGTCGGCACCCTACTGTCCGTGGGCGGCTGGACCAAGGGTTGGCGCATGATTGGAACGGAGCCACTGGCCTTCTCTATAGGCACAAAGGACGGGTGTGCCAAGGCTATGGGAAACGCTCACCTTCCGCACGGCCAATGGCATCACCTGGCGGGAACGTGGGACGGCGCAACCATCGAACTGTTCGTGAACGGCAAACACATCGCCTCGTCCCGACACGATGGCCCATACATACCGGTCGCCGAAACGGACACTCTCAGAGTTGGCTTTGACCCGGACGGCGGCATGGCAGCATTGCCGATCGATATCGACGAAGTCTGCATATTCAGTCGTGCATTGGCAAAGGAAGAGGTCGCGGTCCTGAGCACGCGGGAAAGCGATCCGGTCGACTCCATTTTCCAGGCTGCGGACATCTACTGCGCGGCAGGTGACTACGGCCTCGCACGCAGGGAATACCGCAAACTGTCAACTCTTGCATCCCTCACCTACGGCAAGGAGTTGTCGCTGTTCAACATCGCTGAGAGCTACCGCCTGGAAAAGGACCATTCGCGGGCTCACAAGACGTACAAGGACATACTGGCTCTGCCGCAGTTGACTGATTCGTACCGAACGTATGCTCTGTTCAGACAGGCCGAGGTCCATGCCGAACAGAAGGCGTTCGCCAAGGCCCGGCGCACGTACGAGAAGCTCCTGGCCACTGCCGGCGTGGCCGAGAACCACAGATTCATGGCTGAAATCGCTGTCGCCGACACCTACAGGAGCGAACGCAAGTACGAGAAAGCGCGCAGCACGTACGAGAAGCTCCTCACAGAGCAGGAAACATCAAGCTATCCGCATGACAGCTACCGGCTGGACGCAATCGATCGCCTCGAAGCGATCGACGGGCTCGAAGATGGGCAGGCAGAAGTGCCCCCGCGGCAGGCCAGGAAGGAATGGGTGAGCCGGCCACGCCACACGGTGTTCGTATCCACACTGGGCTCCGATGACCATGTCGGCACCGAAGCCAAGCCCTTTGCCACGATCGCCAGGGCTCAGCACGAAATCCGCAGAATCAAACGTGAGCAGGGGTTGCCTGATGGCGGGATTGCGGTCTGTCTCCGAGGCGGGAAGCACTTCATGGCGGCGACAGTCGCCCTCGGCAGAGAAGATTCAGGGACAGCGGATTCGCCGATCGTGTACCGCAGCTACCCGGGGGAAGAGGCGCGCATCATCGGTGGCAAGACGATCGGTGACTTCCAACTGCTCGATGCCCCCGAGGTCCTGGCGCGTCTGCCGGCAGAAGCTCGAGGAAAGGTGTGGGTGGCCGACCTGAAGACGGCGGGCATTCGGGACTTCGGATGTCTCCGGAACCGCGGGGGGAGCGGCCGGAAGTGGGGTGCCGGAGCCATGGAGCTATTCTGTGATTCCCGACCGTTCCGGTTGGTGCGCTGGCCCAAACAAGGCTGGTTGAGTGTGACGGACATGGTAGATCCTGAAGGCGACGGAAAGGCGGGAGGGATCCGCTACCAGAAAGCCAAGTTCCGGTATGCAGGCGACCGGCCGAACAGGTGGACGGAGGAGCCGGACATATGGACGACGGGGTACTTCATGCGGCCCTGGGACAAGATGCAGACGAGAGTCCTGTCGATCGACACGGACAGCAAGATCGTCTACCTGTCCACCGATGTCCGCTGGTGGGACGGGAACCCCCACTACGACATGCCGGTTCGGAAGGACACGCCGTATATCTTCTACAATGTGTTCAGCGAACTGTCTGAGCCGGGCGAGTTCTACATCGACAGGGACGCAGGGAAACTGTACCTCTACCCCTTCGACACCGATGGCCCGGGAGGGCGCGAGATGATCGTGTCCACTCTCAATGCGCCATTTTTCAGACTTGATGACGTCGCGCACGTCGCGTTACTGGGCTTGACCCTGGAGTGTACGTGGCGCCACGCCATTGAGCTAGGGAACTGTAACGACACACTCATCGCGAACAGCACGATCCGGAACACCTCCAACGCGGCCGTGGTCATCAAAGGCGGTTGGCGCAACCGTGTTGTGGGATGCGATATCTACGACACGGGTGAAGGCGGCGTCATCCTGAACGGCGGCGACAGAGAGACACTGACTCCCGGCGGCCATGTTGTGGAGAACAATCACATCTACCGATTCAACCGGCTCAGTCACGGTGCCGGATACGCGATTGGGGTCGGGGGTGTGGGACACCGGATCAGTCACAATCTCATCCACGATGGCACGTACATCGCGGTCATTTTCAGCGGCAACGACCATGTCATCGAGTACAACGAGATCTACGACGTCACGCACGAAGCCCGCGACGGCGGCGCCATCTACACCTACGGCGCCCCTTTTTACCTCATGAACCGCGGGAATGTGATGCGCTACAATTTCCTGCACCACATCACCGAACACTCGTCCCCCCTGAAAACACACCAGGTGAGCGGCATCTACATCGATGCGTTCAATGCCGGTATGACGATGCAGGGCAATGTGCTCTACCGCCACACAGAGCGGGCCATGTTCACCCATGGGCCCGACACTCGCATCGAGAACAACATCTTCGTGGACAACAACGTCGCGATCACACAGTCCAACCGGACCTACCTGCTGCGGACGGCCGCGAGTTTCAAGAGGTGGCGTGGCAACGTGTTGGACTGGCTCAAGCATCGCGAACCGCCTTGGAGCAGCAGGTACCCGCAGGTGGCGGGTCTTCTCGAAGAGGAAAAACCCAGCGGCGCCCCGCGGAGAATCGTCGTCGAGCGTAACATCGCCACCGGAGGCCCGTTCATGCGGGTGCTTGGGGACTTCAACGACGCCGAGAACACGGTGGCAAACAACTGGGAAGATGGGCGCGCCTTCTTCCGAAACGTGGACACGCTGGACTTCCGCCTTCGCCCGGGCTCCCCGGTCTTTGGCACAGTGGGGCACAGCCCCCTGCCATTCGGCAAGATCGGTCTGTATCCAGATGCTCTACGGGCCAGCTGGCCGGTCACACGCGAGTACGGCAAGTACTACAAGCCCGGCCGGGAGAAGGTCGCGACAGGCACAAGCACCAGGTTCCCTCCCCTGAAGCGGATCAGCAAGCCCAAGACCTACACGGTGCGACGCCGAACGTCGACCATCGTCATTGACGGGAATCTCGAGCCGGGCGAATGGGGCGGGCTTGACAGAGACCAGGCGATCGTGGTCGAACAGGAACACATGACCGGGACCAAGAGCACGGAGTCGGGGAACTACGTGTGGTTGTTGGTCGACAACGACTACCTGTATGTTGGCGTTGAACACGCCCCGGATCCGAGGCGGAAGGGACTCCCCGAGGACGTGTCGGTGGTTGTCCACGAATGGGCCATTGAGACGCCCATCGGTCAGAAGACCTGGTGGTGGGAGGAAGGACTGCCGACCGGTCCCCTCTATGTGTTCAGCGGGCGCCCCAAAGGAGACTTCACAGTACACAATCTCTTCGGCATGCCGCAAGGCGTGATCGGGCAACTGGAAACGTCCATTGAGTACAAGGCGAAGGTGATAGATGCCAAGCAGATTCACTGGACGGCAGAATGGCGGGTGCCTCTTTCCGCGCTGAACCTGGACCCGCTCGAGACGAAGCGGACGCGGTTCAGCATCGGTGGAACAAAGCGCGCCGGTTGGTTCTGCTGGGTCGCAACCGGAAGCTCGATCTGGCGCGTCGATACCGCTGGCATCATCGAGTTCGTCGGGGCGGGGCAATGAACAGGTTCACCAAATGCCACAGCCCCATGCTACCGGGTTCCTGCCCGGAGCGGAGATGAAATCCTCGGCAGCGAATTAGATCAGAGCTTTTGCACCTTGAGTCCCCGTTCAGCGCACGATCAGGTTGGGATACCTGATGGTGATCGTCTCGCCCGGGGCGGGCACGACCTCTATATGCAGCCCGCAGATCTTGTCGTCCAGGCCTCTGAAGTAGTCGCGTTGGTCTTGGGGCTCGTCTGTGTATGTTCTGAGCGGCACGTCCGGGATAGTGAAGTTCAGCGAGTACTCACCAAGCTCCGCTCCACTGATCGTCAGCGTGCCTGCCCGCTCAGACAGGTACTCCGAACCGTCAACCAGATGGTCGTTCCGAATGAAGTAGACATTCAACACGCCGTGCCCCCGGACATCGGCCGCCAGCCTGGCCACGCCATTCTGAATCAGGTAGCTCCGCACATGGCTCCGCTCCGTGAACGTGGCCACGCGCTCTCCGCTCCCGGTCTCAACCTCGCCCCTGTCCCACCCGTCAGGACACACTGGAGCAAGATCGGATGCGATGACGTCTCTGACCGTGGTCGCAAGATCGGCGTTGGGGAAGATGTTCACGCCCTTTGGGAGTTCGCGAAACGCAACGTCGCTCGCCTCCGTGTGGCTGATGATCTCGATCCCCGCTTTGAGGCAGAACTGGTATATGAGCTCGATGGTCAGGGCTGAGTGTGCGCGCCTGGTCCGCTGTTCGGGACCTGGATTGATGCCGCTATCCTCGACCGCCTGCGGGATCAGGCCCTGCGCGATCTTCCGACATATCTCCTCGACAACCTGTGCGTAGTTGTCGCGCGTTGTGTGGGCGGAGTTCTTCCCTTTCGTTTCTTCATACCGCCGGAGCATGGCATCGTCGGATTCGAGCAGGGCCACCACCTCCTTGCGATCACCGGAACCTGGATCGAAGTGCCTCAACGAGTCCCAGAAGCCATCTCCGACATAGTCCCGTCTCGATGCTCTCGAATTCAGCTTGTACTGGTACTGCCCCTCTCGCCGGCCTCTGGCGTCGACACGTCGGTCACCGAACCCGAGCAGGCAGCCGGCCATCGTCGTTCTGTAGCCGAACGCTCGCAGCACGTCCATGAATCCCCTGGTCTGTCCAGTGATCGATGAGTGATGCCGGCCGAATCCGCTCCCGATGACCGTGCACTCCCTGTCTGCGTAACCGGGATCGCCGTCTGCAGCCCCGACCTTCCTGTAGAACAGGCTGTAGGTCACACCTCCCGGGATGGCCCAGAACCGCAGCGGATGGTCAAGGCCCATGACCTCGGACATGTAGCCCGCATAGATCGTCTCAAGCCGCTCCCACACCTCGTGGTTCTGTAGCGTCGCCGCGCCCTGGTAGATCCCCCCGAGGACGCGATTGGCCTCGGACGGGTAATGCAGGTCCTGCGTATTGGGAATCCTGGTCCCGTAGTCATCTTCGAACACAGAGGTCCCCGTCGTACCGCAGTACCTGTTCGAGAGTTGATCCAGGCACTTCAGCTGGTCCTGGCCCGTGCGGTAGTCCGCATCACTGCGGAAGAAGGAGAGCTTTCTGCGCAGGTAATCGCAGTCATCATCGGTCAGCTCAGCGAACGCTTTGTCGCCCAGCGATGCATCTTTGAGGTAGTAGGCGACGAACACCTCACGCATGGCGTCGTTCAGCGTCTTGGAGACTGCGTGCCCGAACGCGTTTGTGCCATCGTCCCGCGCCCTGCGGAAATCGTCGTTTGAGGGTGTGTTGAAGCCGTCGAAAGTGGGAAACAGGGCAATCCAGACATTGTGATGGATACCATGGTCACCGAGGTGGTTTCCGGATGCGAAAATGCGCTTGAATCGCTCGATGTCGTAGTGCGACCCGAGAGGCTCATCGGTCAGCGGGATCATCTGGGCGTAGAAGTCGCTCGTGAAGCCATACTTCGCGAGCAGGGGCATGATGTAGAGTTCATCGTCGTCGAAAAAGTCAGCCCACCCCATGGCGAAGAACTTGCGGCCCGGCAGCTCTCGCTGACGTGCTTTGTTGCGAACGAGCGCCTTGTACGGCTTCCGGTCCAGCATCATCTTGCCGACGAAGACATCGTCTGCACGCTGTCCGTTCTGCGCGAGCGCTCCCAGAGCCCTGTAGTACGCTTGTGCCATCTGAACCACGCCTCCACCATTGCCAACCCGGTCCGAACGAGTACCCTACTTGTCCAAGGCGTCGAAGAGAAGCAACCACTCAGCATCGAGTGACACCAGGGACGGAGGATAGCAGCCGAATGACAACGCACAGTGTCCTGCCCCTCTCTGCCGAGGAGCTCGAAGTCCGGGCCCAGGAGATCGAGGAATGGGCTGAAACACACTTCCTCGACGAGAATGGTGTCGTCTATAGCGTCATCAATCGAGAGACGCAGCGTCCCCCCGACCGCAGCCTCTTCGGCGACAGTTATGCAGCCCATCTGGCCGATGCCTATGTGCAGGGCTGTGCCCCGGAGGATTTCTGGGCCTATGAGAACTGCGGCATGACGACCGGAGCCTACCTTCAGGCCATGGTGTCCCGGCATCTGGTTGACCACACGCCGACCGCCCTGACGCGCGCCCGGCGCTGCTACGGGGCGCTCAAACACATCTACGATCTTGGCAAGGGCTACGAAGAAGGCTTCTTCCCGAAGATATACGGAGGCAAGCTGTCAAACCAAACCAGTACGGATCAGGTGCTGTACTGCGCCATGGCACTTGACCGATATTGGCCGCTGGCCGACGCCCTAGAGCAACGGCAGATCAGCCACATGATCGCCGAAATGGTCAGATTCTGGGTCAGACGTGACTACAAATTCGGCTACTACGACAGGCCGGAGATCGAGTGGCCGCTCGTGCGTTTTCCTGCGTTGCTCCTGTTGGCATACAACCACTCGCATGACGAGTCGCTCAAGCGTGAATACCATCGCCTGCTTGCCCTGGGGGTGACGGACGCCCCGGAGTTCCTGCGCCTGGCCCCGAAGCAATCGGGAGAGACGCCGACAGCGGCATTTGAAGAGGAGGCCGATGCATGGCTCATCATCATGACACCCGACTACATGGGCATGGACGTCATGCAGTTTGACTACAAGCTGAGGAACGATCCGGACAACGAACGGTGCGCCGGCTGGCGAAACGCCATCGGCCAGGTGTGGGCTGAGGCCAGGATCATGCTGGCACCGGGCGGCAAGGCCCATTTCTGTGTGCTGGTCGACAGGAAAACGGGAGACGTGTGTCGACCGGATGACAGGCTGCCGGATGACAAGATACCCGAGTCGATCTACACCCTCCGGGAAGCGAAGTGGGCGCGCGCCACCATGACCGCCAGAAGCGCGGTGCAAGCGGCGGGCGTCGTCCCCGGGAGCGACGACATGGTCTCAGCGGCAAGACACATTCTGGCTTCCATGACGATCGGGGACATGGTCAGTCTGGTCGACATTGACATGTCAACTCCGGAAAGGGTGCCGCCCCGCTATGGCTGCCGGTCCCGCTTCCTGTGCGGGGATACCATGGCCAACTGGCTCTGGGCGTACTGGCAAGGCAGGCATCAAGACCTCTGGTGAGCTTCGCCCGGACCGACTTTCGCGTGAGAAACCGATTCGGTCAGTCCACTGGCCTTCAACAGCACAGGATACAAGCTGAACAATGAAACGGGTAATGCTCGCCCTATCGCTCTTGCTGGCTTTCACTGCTGCGTGTTGTGCGGCGGCCACCGCTCCACCATCCTGGCAGGCCCCCGATCGGGCAGCAAAAGTGGCCCAACTGATCCCAGGAAAGAGGGTGCCCAGGTTGACGCCTGACACGCTCTTCGCTGAGTGGACCGCCAAGAAAGTCGAGCAGTGGAACCGGGACCACGAGCCCATATCTCCCGAGGAAGCCTGCCACGCGTATTCACAGACCAAGCCGACAGACGACGAACTCATTGCGGATTTCCCGGACCATATCGCTCCTTTCGGTCGCGTTCTCGCTGGCAAGCCGGACCCGAAGCAAGCAGCGGGGGTGATGGTTCAGTACTGCCCGTTCTGCGGAACGCAATGGGATTACTACGGAAGGACCGCCTACGAGTGGGATCCGGATAACCCCTACCACGCCGTGACGCAGTGTTGCCGCAAACATCTCTACGGACGTGAACAAGACTTCCCACCTGACTACGACCTGCGCCCTGATCATACCGTGGAATTCGTCCACCTTGATGACACCGTCAAGAAAGTCCCTGCCTGCGTCTATACAGACAAGGCCGGCGTTCAGTGGCAACTGTTCATCAGCACGCTGTTTGCCCACAGGCGTTGGCTTGCCGTGGGAAATAGCCTTGTTGTCAGTCATCTCCAGAAGTTCAAACAGACCGCTGACCCGTTGTATGCGCACAAGATCGCGGTGCTTCTTGACCACGTTGCGGACACGTACTACGGACTGCCGCTTTGCCACCTGAACAGACTGGCCCAAGGCAAGGACGGGCAGCCTTTGACCCGGGTCGAGTGGGAAGCAGTCCCGCGCCCGGCGATCTTTGAGCTCTCCTGCCTCGGCGCCTGGAACCGCCGCTGTGCCACCGGCAGTCCCGGCTGGCTGAATGCACACAAAGAGCACATCTGGGTCGAGCCCTTTGCACGAGTACGTCACCATCCTGCATTCAAGCACTACTCCCTCAAGAGGTATGGAGATCCTGATGCCTTGGACCGAAAGATCCGCACCAAGCTCCTGCGGGAACTCAAACTCATGTTCGAGAGCGTGTTCTCCCAGCGACTCAAGTCCAACTACCAGGATGCGAACTGCGCAGACCTGATGCTGTTGGGGGTTCTTCTGGAAGACGATTTCCTGTTCGATTTTGCCGTGTCAAACCAGGAACTGACCCTCTACAATCACCACTACCACGACGGCATGAACCACCAGGGCGCCCCCAATTACATGGCGATGCTGCAGAGCTCCTACTACCCCTTCATGAAGAACGTGACCGGCTGGCTGGAATTTGAGCCGGATTTCATCGCGAAGAACCCGTTCTTTGAGCCCGCCAGTACCGAATGGAAGGAGCTGCATACGGCCCGGGGCCTGCCGCTGGAGTTTGGCGACCAGCACATGTGGCCCTTCCGCAACCTGATTACGGATCACGCGACGCTAAGCGAGAACGAAGCACTTCCGAGCATGAACTGGCCTGGATACGGAGTCGGCGTTCTGCGGGTGGGCGGTCCGGGCCATCGGCAAGAGATCCGCCTGAGCTACGACAAAGTCTCGCTGCATGGTTGTTCCGACAAGCTCGGTATCGGGTGCTGGGTGGACGGTGTTCCGGTGATGCGACCGGGCGGATACGCCTACGACTTGCATGCGGCGCGACTCGACGAGTCCAGGCCGGAGATCAAAGCCTTCCGCGCCCTCGACTATCCGAAAGAAATCGTCGAAGCGCATACCAATCCGCGGAAGTGGTGTCGCGAATACGGTTCCAGCCACCTGGCTCAGAATGCCGTCTCAGTGGACGAGCGGGGTACCAGCCGCGGCTGGCAAGACAACGAAGGTTTTGGGGAGCTCATCACGTTCAAGGGGGGTGAACGGGCAGGCACGCTGGGGGCTAACTTCCAGGTCTTGGATGTCAGAGACCACGACTCGTTCGACCGAGTCGACGTGGAAGTCAACGAGTTCCGTCGCACGCTGCTTGCCGTCGAGGGCACAGCCGGGCGGCCATACGTGGTAGACATTCTCAGGCTCAATGGCGGGCAGCGACACGCCCTCTATCAAAGCGCCTGGGCCGAACGCGCCGAAGACAGTTTACCGTCAGCCACATCGATGGCGACCAATCTGGCCGAAGCGCTCTTGGAGGACGGACACGGAGACGCCATCCCTCGCATCGGTGCTTACCGGAAGGTCAGGCAGGTCGAGAAGCTGGGCCTGGCTCCCCCGTCTTGGGGACTGACGTGGAAAACCGACTACGCTGCATATGCGCCACGCCCCCTCGATGGGAAGCCGTTCTCTCGCCCGCTCCCTGACGACGTCGGTCGAGTCCGGTTGCGCCTGATAGGCCTGCAACAGAAAGGTGACACCCAGATTCTGAGAGCAAAGGGACCGTGGATCCCGTGGATAAACCAGCTGCTGCCGGGAGGAAAGAGTGTCAGCGGCTATGTCGGTTTCCTGGATGCTTGCGACTTCCTCGTCGAGAGCCGGACTGTCAGCGCGGACCGGCCGAACCAAGCTCTGGATAGTACCTTCGTGCATATCCTGGAGGGCTTCCGAGAGGGTGAACAATCGGTGATTGAGAACGTCGAACAAGTGGCCCCGGCGGAAGCGCTGAACGGGACCGTGGCGCTCAAACTCACGCTTGCAGGAGGTCACACCGATACCGTGGTGTTTCAGCCGGAGCCAGGAACACTCAGATGCACAAATGGCCTGGTAACCGATGCCCGCTATGCACTGATCCGAAGCGACAGCGACGGCAGCGTGATCGAGGCGAATCTGGTGCGAGGAACGCAGCTTGAGTGCGGCACGTTCTCCGCGCGCGTTCCAGGCGACCTGACTGGGACCATTGTAGACGTGATCGGCGACCTGACCGGCACACGGATGGAGAGTGCCCTGATCGTTCGCCCGGACGCATCGTGGCCCACCGGGGGCGGGCTGTCAGGGAGACAAATGCTGATCCGCGTGACCAACTCCGTCCGCTCAGACAGCAACGAAGCGTACACGACTGAGAGCGTAACGCCGCTGGACGATGGTTTGCTGCGAGTGAATCTGGCGAACCATGCACCATTTGCCGTCGGGTGGCATCAAGTGACGACGTTCAACCCGGGCCGCCCGAACAGTCTCAAGACCAACCGCACGTTCTCCGCCGGGATCAATACCTCCTGGCTGCACGGTCTTCGGGTCTGGTTCCCCAGGGCGGGAAAGACCTACACGTTCAAGAAGACGGACAGCAGCAATGGCACCCGGGGGGCTGTGGATCTCGAACTCGTGGAGGGTGTGGACCTTGTAGCTGAAGGCATCAAGCTTGGCGACTGGTTCACCGTCCACGCCGTCGAACCCGGTCTCAAGGTTACCGTCCCCGGGGAGTTCGTCCTGCGCCGTGAGAGACTGCACCACGGGAGCTCTGCGACCAGCAAGGCGAAGGAGCCGATGCGGTACTCCCTGCGTGCTACCGGCGAAGCCAGGATCAGCATGTCGGACGCCGAGGGCCCGGTGTGGTGTCGGACACCCGATGGCAAATGGCAGAAGGCCAAACGCGTCCGCAAGGGCGGAAGCAGCGTGACGACCATCACCGTAGACGGGAAAGACAGCGTTGGGGGAGTCGCACTTGTGGCCAACAAACCGGTATGGCTCAACTTGGAAGACAGTGGGCCGCCGCGGATCACCAAAGTGCTCCTCGATGGCAAAGCGTTGGAGCTCCAATCGGTTCTGGATCTGGGACGAATCGAGCCCCCGAAGAGACTGATCTTGGAAGCCATCGACGATGACAACCCAATCGACTTGAACTCGATCGTGGTCTCCCTGGATGGTGCGCAGATCCAGGAGAATGATGAACTCGTCCAGATCCGGACGGATACTGCAGTTCCTGCGCGCTCAATCACGGTCGGGATCGACTTGGCGCGCGCGCTGGCGGTGGAAGATCAGGAACAACCCACGCGCCACACGGTGAGGGTCACCCTCGATGACGTCGCGATCGATGAAGCTGTCACCTCTCTGCATCTGACCTATGACAGGCTCATCAAAGTCCCCGACGGGACCCTCTATCTCAGCGATCTGGAGGAGGCGGACTCCCGAGTTCACGGCGGGCTGAAGAAGGACACGGATTACTATGGCAACCCGCTCAAGATGCGTGGCGTGCTGTATCCCAAGGCGCTCTACGCCGGACCGGAGTACGCCACCCCGCTGGCCTATTCAGAGATCATCTACGAGCTGCCCGGCGAGCCCGGACACAAGACGTTCCGGGCTGTGATCGGCATCTGTGATAACTGCCTCGGTTCGGCCCGTGCCACCGGGGTGGTCTACGAGGTCCACGTAGACAGGAACAACGGCTGGGAAGTGATGTATACGTCGCCGACACTGGCCGGCCCCACTGAGCCCTTGGCGATCAGCGTGGACATCTCAAAGGCGAAGAGGCTGAAGCTCTACTGTCGCGACATCGGCGACGGCATCAGCGCCGACTATGCCGTCTGGGCCAGCGCCCGGCTCGAGTAGACACCGAGAGTTACTCCACAAATACAGCGACGGCGAACTCCCCCGGGTTCCGCCAGTCCCTGGCTGCAAGTGCCGCCGTTTTTCCGGTCGCTGTGTCGTCCCCTGCCCCCCCGTCGCCCGCGGCAACGCTAAGCCCGAACGCCGTGCCCTTGGCAAGCCGCAGCGGCATCAGCCGGGCTCTGGGAATGGCCACCTCGTAGACATAGCCATCCGCTCGTCGTCTGCACACGGCGATAATCTGTCCGTCAAACCGTCCCTTGCGGGGCGCCATCTTCCCACTGTCGGCTTGGGTCACGGGCGCGTGGCGGCAGAAAGCGATCCCCTTCTCCTCTCCGGGTGATGGCATGAATTCGTAGCAATAGTTGTCGTCGTCGAATGGCGCCAGATCGCCTTTGAGCCGGCCATTGGAGAGCAAGTCGAGGCAAATGCCCAGCATGTCTCTGCTCTTGCCTTCCATAGCATCCTGGCGCGAGGCAGCCGTGGCGGACGCATCATTGACCGTCGCGGCCAGGAACAGATGACTGTCATCCCACGCCAACTTGATTGAGGCGCTCAACAAGTCCGTTTTCCCGGAACTCAGCGGGATGAACGGACGGTCCCGCCAATCACCAAGATCGCCATCCACTGCCGGGGCGAACCTGCTGATGAACAGGACCGGGTAAGAAATCGTAGTCTTGATAGGCTGGTCGAGACTCCCCAGATCCGCTTCCAGGACGAATGATTCAAGTCGGTCGCAAGCGAACTCGGTCCCGGCTTTGGCTACCCGTTTCAACCGAGCGGACGGGCCGAGATCCAGAGGGATCCGCTCAGTCGCGTGAGCGAAGGAGACACTGGCGACCCCCGAGAACGGCTTGCTCAGGAGATTCTTGAACGTCACCTCCGCTTCAGAAGCGGACAGAGGAAGGGCGCTGATGGCTACCGTTGGCGCACCTTCCCGCCCCAGCAACCGGGCAAACCGTATGGCCCGGGACATGGTGCTCAGTGTCCCGGGTTTGCCCACCAGAAACAGTGGTTGAGGTCCAACCGGCACAACCACGCTCCCATCCGCTCGAGTTTCCGGTCTGATTGTGTTCTCCATAAGAGTATAGACATCAGGTGGGTCGCCCGTGAACGGCAGCACCGCAGAGGGTGCCTCCTTCATCCCGCGATCCACATCCGGAATGTGAGACCACAGCGCCGCGACAGGCCGATGCCTATCATCCTCAAACAGATAACACCTCACAAGTGGTGCGAACCGGATATCCTCCCTGAAATCTGCACTCCCGAGCAATCGGCCGAGCGTGTTACTGACCTTGAGAAGTGAGTAGGCTGTGAAATCGAAGTCCAGGAACATGAAGCGGTTCTGGTGACCGCTCATCGTGAGAACTCGTTTGTGGTATTTCAGCGCGACAAGCCAGGACCGCGCGTAGTAGGCAGCCGCGATTCTTTCGGCGTCGCCCAGATCGTAGGAGACGGGACTCCCGAACCACTTGCTCGAATTGCCTTGGTGCGGATCGATGCCGTACTCAAGCATGGTCAAGGGGAAGTAGTTCATCCCTTCGTTCAAGTTGACGGCACATCCCTTGTAGACGGTTCCGTCCAGCATGTCGAGAAACGCAGCCACATCCGTGTCAAGATCGGGAAGCTCAGGGGTGCCTCGGTAGATGTGGCCGCCAACCCCGTCGAACAAGATCCCCGGAGCGAGCTTCTGAGTCGCTTCGATGAACTCCCGCACCTGCCGCACGCCTCCATGGAGGGAGATGTCCGACGGCCCACCGGTCAACTGGACCGTTGCCCGGGGGTTGCCTCGCTTGACCCCCTGATGCGTGGCGACCAGGAACTTGGCGAACGTATCGAGGTGTGCTGCCAGCGGCAGGCACCCGGCCGGACACTCACTCGAGAAGTACCAGACGCCGACCAACGGGTTCTGCGCCGCTTTGAGGGCACACAACTCCTCGAACTCACCAAGCTGCGCTGTGCTCGGATCCAGCATCGTGAGGATGCCGGTGATTGCGCGATCGCCGACCTTGATTGAGCCCCCGCCCCGGCGCTTATCAATGATCGAGCAACCGCCGGCAAGGCTGATGCCGTACGTCTGCAGCTGTGCCATTCGTTGCGGGTCGGGGACGTACGCCATGCTGACAGCGGAGCCGAAGCCGACGGCCCGGAGGCGTTCCATTCCTCGTCCGGAATCCGGTGCAGCGCGGGGAAGCCCGAAGCTGTACTCGCACGAAATGATGTCCTTGTTGCGATGCGTGTTAGCCAGGGGCCCCATCACAGAGAAACGAAAGAGCTCCCGACACTCAAACCCATCGTCAAGCTTGGTGTTTGCCGTGACCACGAATATGCCGGGGGGGAAGTCGCGGTCGACCTCAGGAATCGGGACTGAGCAGTATCCATCCTTCCCGGAAATGAACCTGTGCGATGTTCGCACGACAGTCTCTCCCCAGAAATCGGCAATCTCGATCGAGACATCGCCGTCTATCCCCGGCTTCCCCATGGAGAGGCACAGACGCAAGTCCGGCTCTTGTCGCGCCTCCAGGAAATTCCCCTGCGCAACGCTGGTCAACTGCGCCGCCACCGGCTTTTCCTGGTAGGCTGTGAGCTCGCCCTGTTCGAGCTGTACGCCATCGATCCATATCTTCCCTTCCCCTCCCTCCAGACCAGATCTCCCGATGGGCCCAAAATACAGTGACAACAGTCGCTGTCGCGGTTCCACGACCAACGAATAGCGCTTCCATTCCGTGCTGATGTCGATGACCTCGTACATGCTCGTCCGGCCCTTCCACAGACTGGGATGCCACAGCGGGACAGTGGCGCAGCGTCCGGCGAAGAGAATCCCGGCTCCCGGTCGATCAGCCTTGGCATAGAAGCTCACGACATAGGCCTGGTCCTGCTCGACCGGCATCGTGAAAGTGCTGATCTGTATAGGGTGGTATGGACTTCGTGGAACGACCCGCATGAGCAGGCTGTGAGCGCCGATTCGTGCTTCCTTGTCATCTATCCTGTAGATCCACTTGACATTGAAGTCGTTGTCCTGACCATAGGTGCGGTAACCCCAGTGCGTCATGCCATTCTCAAAGGACGGGTTCTGAACCAGGTTGCGACATTTGCCGTACTGCGGCAGCCGCAGTCTGTCGTTCTGCCAGTAGTCGATCCCGCCGTATGTCTCTTCTGATTGGACAAGTGACGTCTCGCTGACCTGGCGAAAATCCAGGAGGAATTTCAGCTTCCCGGTCGCGGAAGGGAAGATCGTCACACGATCCCCCTTCATACTGAGACGCCCAGTGTCGACGAAGGTGATCCCGAGGCTCGAGTTCGCGTGAGCGTCGGCAGGAAAGAGAACAAGCTCCCGGGGGTGGTCCTCAGACGTGAGGAACTTGGTTCCCGCAGAGGGGAACTGCCCGGCTTTGCCGTTCAGAGTGAACGCTTTGTCCCCCGTCAGAGACGGCGGAATATGGAAGGTGAAGTAGTCGCTCTTCGGCCTGGCGTGATCGGGGTCGTCGAAGGTGTAGTCACTGGCGATCTCGATCAGTCCATCATCACGGAGACGCATGGAGATAGTGAAATCTCCCAGCGTGGTCTCCGTCGCCCTGTGTGAACGCATTCTGGCGGAGTAAACGACACGCCTGGCTTCATGGTCGACCTGATACTTCCGGTCGAGGAAGAAGACGGTGCCTATTGGACCATCGTCGAACCTGAACATCTGCTCACAATGGACCGTCACGCTTCGGCCCAGGACCATCCAGAACTGCCCATAGTTTTGCCTCAACGTGATGCGCTTGGGGCCAGCCGTGATCGTACCGTCCTTATTGAACACCGGCTTCGCAGGGACCAATCCTGCGCCGGTGGAGACGAGCGTCACCAGACTGCAGGCGAGGAACACGGTAAGTATGAGGCGTTTCGTCATTCAGAATCCCTGTCTGTCCGAAGGCCGGCCGTCATTCTCCTGGAGGCCGGTTTTCCCAAACCGGTGCCTCTGATCGCCAAGAGAAGATGCCGCCCGGGGGGCTGTGCGGCGTACAAGCAGAAGAATGCCGCCGGGGGGGGCGTCCACGGCACTACCGTTGCCCCATCTGGAGTCCGTAGATGGCCCCGGTGCGAACGGCTATACGCAGACGGATGCGCTGCCCCACAAGTTCCGCGAGCTTTCCCGGTTCGCCCCACACCATGGGCAACTCCAGTCCGTCACCACTGATCGGCGTGAAGTCTTCCTTACCCAAACCGGGCACGGGTTTCCCGTTTCCTTGTGCGACCGCGGCTTTGATCTCGCCGCCGGACGCATCCGCGTTCAGGAAGAGCTGCCCTGCTGTCAGCATGAATGGGCGGGTCAACAACTCACCCTCGGCCTCTCCAGCGTGGTAACCAACCAAGCGTCCACGCCGGATAATCCCGAGCCCAATCTGGCGTTGGTCGAGTGTCTCGTCGTTCATCATTTGGTACTGGTGACTCATATTGGAGCCGGTGTAGTAGATGTACAGGTCGTCCCCCATCGGGATGGGTGGCTTCGCCCACACCATGCCGCTGTCCCAATGACCATGCCCCAGAAGCGGAATCAGGGGTTGATCGGGCAGCTCTCGCTGCCAATCAATGCCATCTCGGCTGTGAACGAGGTGCACATCGAACCAACCGTTCCTGCCGTCATCCAGGAGTTGTGCGAGCCCAACAAAGAGGTCCCCATGGCGGACGACGTTGACGCCGTAGAACTGCTGGAGACGCCCGCGCTGACTGTCGCCTTTGGGGTTCACCGCCGGCGCGTCTCGCGAGTCCGTGTCCAAAACGCAGCGCGCGCTGTCCCAGTCCCAGTTCACCAGATCATCGCTCTCGATACGGGCGACTAGCCGATTGACGCGTGCCCACCCCGCGTGGATGTTGGGGTGAGGGCGATGGAATAGCACATAGCGACCAGTATCAGGGTCAAAAACAAACGAATTATAGGTATCCGAGCCGCCAAAGCTGACCACCGGATTTTCTGGATACGCTGTCCACGTCAGACCATCGTCGGAAAAGGCGAACGAGGTCCCGTGATGGGAGAGGGCAGTGAAACGGCCACGTGTGTGCGGCATGGGCGTGAGTTCACGATCGAGGATGCAGTTGGCCTCGACCGGACGTCCGGCGCTGTCAACATCAGGCTTCTTGTACTCCGGTGGGACGGGCCCCATCGTTCCCGCGTAGTTCAGCACCACGTTGTTGGCTTTCGACCCGTCCACATCCTTGAGCCCCAGCTCCGGGCGAGTCCAGGTGATGCCGTCGGTCGACTCGGCGTAGCACAGCCTGTAGACGCCGATCACGATGCGCCCGCCATGGGGGCGAATGCCGGGAACGGGCACTTTGGTCTTGTACCACAGCCGGATGACGCCATCGTTGCCCTTCAAGACCGTCGCGATGTCATTCGCCTCGGGAATGATCGGGTTGTGTTCGTAGCGGCGGATTGGCGTGACGCGTCGATCCAGGAAGTGTGTGTGCTCAACGGTTCGAGAATCCAGGAACTCGATGGCTGATCTCATGGGATCTCCTTCTGCCGAAGCCCGGAGGCACGAGGCTGACGCAGACAACGCCAATGCCGTCATTGCAGACCGCGCGAGGATTGCGCCCCGCTTAGTTCGGTGACTTTCATCATCGACAGACATGTTCATGGCTCCTGAAGAACACTTGCGAACTCGGAAATCGACCCAATCCAGCGCGACACCACCACCATACTGCACCCGTAAGCGTTACCAAAGCCTTGCCCTCCCCCCCCCTCAACGCTACTTTCCTCGCCGAGCACGGAAAGCTATTTCGCTACCAGCAAGCTCAGTTACTACTGATTGGGGCCCAGCCGGTGGACCGCGCGCTGAAGTCCGTCCGCAGCCCCCTGCTCACCGGAGTAACGCATGGACCTTTGGCGCTCAACTCTCACCGCGGCCTGCCTACTGGCCGCGATCGGCGCGGATGCACACTGGGAAACCCATGACCACCTGCCGCGCTACGCCCGCCGCGGCGTGCTTCGCGCTTGCGTCGCACCGTTCAACGGCCCACAGCTGGATACTTGGCTCGACGTGGACCCGCTGGGCAGTCACTTCAATCTGATCTTCACCGCGCAGCCCGCGTGGGAACACCCCATCATTCAGACGGACGCCGTTGTCTCGCGCTACTTGCAGCCCCGCGGCGGCAATCTGTTCTTCTATACATGCCCGAACTCAATCTACTTCAACGACGAGTTCGAGCGAGTGGACTACCGGGAAGATGTCCGCTTCGAGCGGCATCGCTGGGACACTCTGAATCGCTTCCCTTATGCCAAGGACCAGATCACCTGGGGCCGGGACGGCAAGCCGATCAAGGCCTACGTATGGCCATCGACGCGGCACCGCACGAGCTACTTCTCGGAGCGCTGGCTAGAGCATCACTTCCAGGTGATGAGCTACATGGTCGAAGGCAAAGCAGCAGTGACCAACAAACAACTCGTGAAGTGGTTGCACGACCTGGACCACCCAGGCATCCACGGTGGCTACTACTACGACAATGCCGGGGTACGTCACGACTGGGGACCGCTGGCGATGAAGAAGTGGAAAGAGGTGAGCAGACGTGAGTTCGGCAAAGTGATCGATCCGCGCAGCGCCAGCGATCTCCGCGTGCGGATGTTCTGGGACGACATGCAACACCGCGCCTATATCGAGTACTGCGACGCCTTGCGGAAACACGCTTGGAGCTCCGACAGACCGCGCCTGTCAATCCAAGGGTCGCGGGGGGCACCGGCGTACTATGCGGGCGAGTATGATTTCCCCGATATCGAGTTCTACGAAAACAGCGGCAAGATGCTGCCGCAGACAGACAGCATCTGGGATCTCAAATGCGGGCTGGCCCGCACCCATGGTAAGGCGCAGGCGCTGCTGACCCACGACCACTTCCCTCGGCCACGGCTCGACCGCAGTGGCGGCTTCCGGGTGCTGAACTGGACATTGACTGAGGAATACGCTCGGCTGATGCTGGCAGAATCGCTGGCGTTGAACGCCGCGCACATGGTGCAGATCGGAGCCATGACCTACGACACCATGCGCTACGGCCCGCAGGTCACCCAGTACAACACATTCAACAGGGAATTGGAGGAATTGGTCTACCGTGAGGCCAGACTAGCCGCCCGTCTGGCGGTCATGAGCCCGATCGCTTCCGAGGCACATGGCTCGGCCTCGAACGCGCCGCTGGGCGAGCGTCTCTGGCGGCAGGGCTGGGCCTATGACGTGGTGATTGAGCACGACGTCACCCCGGCGATCTGGCCGGAGATGAAGGCAGACGTACTGGTTCTGCCGGACGTCCGTTGCCTCAACGAACCGCGGCTGCAGGTGCTGCTGGACTGGGTCCGCGCGGGCGGTAAAGCCCTCATCTCACAAGCACTGGCGACACGCGACGAATTGGGGATTCCGCGGACGAGTGTCCTGGCGTCACAACTCCTGGGCAGTGTCCCGACACGCGTGAGTTTCAGCGCGGCCTATGATTGCCAGCTGACAGGCTTTGTGGTGGAGAAGGAGGGACGAGTTTGGTTGCCGATGAATTTCCACGAGAAGACCAAGACGCTGGAAGGTACGGTGACAGCGGATTTCAGCGGTGCCGATGGGCAGTACGATGTGCGGATCGTGCACCTCGACGAAAGCGACGGTGTATCAAACATGACCGTACTGCAGAACGGCAGTGTGCTGACCACATTCACACTGGACAAGGACACTGATCGTCGACATGTGAAGCAGTTGCCCGGCATCGCCATCCGCACCGGTGATCGCTTCGAGGTGCGCGCCCGGATGGATAAGGACGGTGAAGAGTTCTGCCGGATCTACGATCTTGAGTTCGTGCCGGTGGGCGCGGACCTCAACTCGGTGACCTACCGCGATGTAGGAAAGGGCCTGGTGGCCTATGCACCGCAAAGCCTCATGCTCTACACAGACGGCGAGTTTGAGGCGATTCTGACGCGGCTGAGCGGAGGTCATGGCAATCGTGTGACTTACTCGCCGGGTGCCGGAGATTTGGGGTCGGTATTCATGAACATCATGACCGATCACGCGGGGCGTGCGACCCAGGCGCACATCGTCAACGCGACCTATCAGACGCCTGAACGCTACGCCACGATCACCAGCACGGGTCAGGTGATCCGAGCCCAGGTGGCATTGGTCGACGTGCCCGCGAATCCCGTGTTGCGTGTACTGGCATTCGGGGTTGGCAAAGACTGGCAACTGGCCGCTACGGTGAACGGGACAGCCTTGACACCGGTTGATGCGGCAGCGATTCGCAACACAGCCTGGGTTGAGTTCCCGGTTGAGAGAGCGCTCCTGAAGCCGAACGCCCCTAACGAGATCACTGTCCGTGGCGCCGGCGCAGTCGATGCCTATGGGGCGCATGTGGCCGTCTATCTGGATGCAACGCAAACCGTGCCGGACAGCGACTACTCGACGGATGGTGGCAAGACGTTCAGTGGCGATGATCTGTCGGCCCTCAACGGCATTCAGACCGGTGCCTATATGGTGACCATTGGTGAGGCATCGAGGGTGAAGATGAGACCGGAGATGCGTACGAGACTGGTGCGTCGGAGTGACGTGCAGCTACAGCTGAGCGTGGCGAGTGCACCTGAGGGGGCGCAGGGCCTCATGATCTCGCCGGATCTTCCGCCTCGTCGCCTGACAATCGAGCGCGAGGCCGAACACGCAAGGATCTCGGTGCCTGAGCTCGATGTCTACTGTGTCGTGCTGGTGTCTACCGATGCGGCCTACCTCGAGGCCGTTGAGGAGAAGGCGCGCGGCCTGCGATTCAACCCATCGCCGGCTCGTACACCGGAGTTCAACAGCCTGCTGGCCGAAGGCATCCTGGGTGAGCGTTTACCGGCCGGCGACCTGGAAGGCGATTTCCGTCTGCGCGGCGTCGAGCAGATCGACCCGGCTTCGGTGAGCGCGCGAAACGGTGATCGCTACTTTGCCAAAGACTTGGTGCCCGGCAAGGATTTCGTGGTCTTCCCGGACGGACGCCTCGAAGCTCTCCCGGGCACGTTTCGCTATCTCAAGCGGATTTTCCTCACCTGGTCCGAGAGCCCAGGCGACCACTACCGTGCTCCGCATCGGCCCTACATGCGGCTAGGGGACACGATCCTTCTTCCCCCGGGTTGGTCGTTCATGGGCCGTGCTCCCGAAACGACCACCGTCGGGCGCGCCGACCAGCCCGGCGAATTCCGCGAAGGCGCAGCGGGTGTACGCATCACCGCCAAGACGGGGGCCGGTTTGAGTAGCGGTACGGAGTGGCTCGACATCGGTCGACCATATGTGGCCAGCGTCTGGATCAAAGTGGCGGCCGGACAGGCCCTGGTCACCATCACCAATGGCACTGATCAGACGATGAAACAGACCTGCAAAGCGGGAGACTGGAAACGCGTGGAACTGCGCTTCGTGGCGCAGCATAGCAGGGCCGCTTTCCGGATCACCGCAGCGAATCCAGAAGGCGACTCAACCTTCTTTGTGGACGGCGCCAGCGTCCGCGAGGCGCCACGGTGATAACAGCCCACGGCCCCCGGGCGGCATTCTCTTCTGGCGATCGGAGGGCTTGCCCTGCTGGACAGAAGGGCCGCTCGCCGTACAAGAAACCGGGCGGCATTCTCTCGCTTGTACGCCGCACGGCCCTCCGGGCGGCATTCTCTCAAGGCGATCGGAGGGCTTGCCCTGCTGGACAGAAGGGCCGCTCGCCGTACAAGAACCCCGGGCAGCATCCTCTCCCTCTTAGTACGCGGCACGCACTACTCGGTCTCAGACTTGAACGTGACGTCGGCGTACCGGCCCCCGGTTTCCTTGTGGTGTGCTTTCACTTCGTCTGCCTTCAGAGCCCGTTTGTAGATCCTGAGCTCGTCGAGAAGCCCGATGAACGGTTGCCAGTTTCCCGTGGTCAGCGACTTGCCTAATGTGTCCAGGCTGCCGGTGAAGGTGCGGGGAAGGTCGACGACGCTGTCGCGCACCCCGTCGAGATAGTAGGTCGTGGTGAAGTCCCGACGGTCGACAACGATCACCACGTGTGTCCAGCGGTTCTCGCTGACAACGCCTTGGGACCCGGTCGTGCCTGACTGCTTCTGGATGGTATGCATCTCCATCTGCACGTTCCCGCTGCTCAGGATGTCGATGTTCCACCAGACGGCGGGCCAGAGCCCTTTGTCAAGCAAGCGACGTCGCGGATGGAGTGAGTCGACGCCAAGCATGGTTGGGCAGATCCAGCACTCGATGCTGAAATCCGACGTCCCAAGCTGGATCCGCGGATCGTCCTCGGTCTCGACTGCCGCTTCACTGCCGTCACAGAGAAGCGCCGTGCCGAACGTGCCGTGAGCCAGGGCGCCGCCGGTCATCTCCCCGTCCAGACCATTCCCGGAACGGTCCCTCACCGCGTCGGCTGCGACGTCGTCAAAGTCCCAGTGCAGGGCAAGCTGTTCGGCGTTCCGGATCTCAACGGACGTCTTCCGCGCCCGTGCCAGGCCTTTGATCGAGGGAGAGAGCCTGGCGTCACGCATCAAATTCTCCGCCGCCGGTCCGAGGATGAGATTGTCCACGAAGAATGCGGTGCGCTTCGTGCTCATGCTGCTTATGCCGAACCAGTTCGCGTTCGTGAAGGCCGCATCCACAAACGGCAGCTCGTGGAACACCTGCTCAAGTTGGCCGGGCACATTGAGCGTGAGCGCAAAGGTCTTCACAGCTTCGGAACCGGTTCCGAATGCCAGGCCAACGGTGAACCATGTTCCCGGCGGAATTGTGGCAAGCGTTCTGCCACCGTCCCCGAACTTCCCACAAGCGATGAGGTCCCCCTCCGACGTGCCACGAAACGTGGGCCCAACGAAGAGCTCTTGGCGCCAGTCACGGAACTCCATGTACCACTCCGCCGGCGCATCCTTCGAGTTCATGATGTCAACGGCAAAACGCTGCTTGCCCTCGGGGTTGTTCAGTCGGTAGACGACATGCGGGTTGTAGTTGTGCTCAAGCCCGGCGGCATCCGTGAACTTCAGACTCTTGGTTCCGGCTGAGCACGCCTCGTCAGTCACGGCCACGGAGGACGTGCCTTCGACCGTGACCTCTGCTTTGGCAGGAGCGCCTCCCAAAGGCACGAGCTCGAACCCATCAATCAGAGGCCGCAGAGGCTTCCGGTACTCGAACACGAGGGGGACCTCTCGTTTCGGGACAAGACCGGTAAGCGGCCAGGTGGCGCGTTCCGGACTGGCGTAGGCCCCGATCTTCCCGATCTCCTCGTTGATGTCCCGGAAGCCGGTCTGGTAGGCCGGTGAGTCAGGGCGCAGTCGGTAATCATCTGAACGTGCGTCCATAAAGAGGGGATCCGCCACAATCGAGTGTCGGTCATGGCCACTGGCAGCCTGCCAGTCAGCCAACGAGCTGTAGGTGTGTTTGGGATCCATGGCGACCTCAATCGGCAGGCTGTTGTGCCAGATCACATTGTGGTCGAAGACGGCCTGCTTCGGATCCCATTCGGGGTGCCCCCAGAGCCCCTCAAGGTAGAGCTTCCTGCCTTCCCCCGTGTAGTAGAAAATGTTCCGCTGGATCCTGTTCGGAGGCTGAGGAAACTGCCGGTTCTTGTCGGTGTGCATGAACCAGCCGAAGAACATCATGCTGTTGTACTGAACCACGTCCTCGTGCGTTTCGACCAGGATGTTGTTTTCGACGACGTTATCGCCGCCAAACTGGATAAAGATGCTGTTGGCCCCGGAGCGGGCAATGACGTTGCCATACACCGTCACCCCGCAGATCGATCCGTCCAGGTAAATGCCCCAGCTGCAATAGGGCGAGTCGTAGCCTTTGGGAGGATGGGTGCAGTGGGGATAGCCGCCATAGCCGATTGTGTCGAGAATCCGGTTGAACCGGATGACGTTGCCCAGGTCCTTCACAGCCCGTGCGACATTGTGCTGCCGAAGCGCGATTCCCGAGTTGTCGGCTGTGTAGAGCATGCTGTTCCGGATGGAGTTGAACTCAACGGTATTGCGCCCTCCGTTCACGAACACGGCGTCACGCGGGACATCATGCAGTTCATTGTGACTCACCACGTTGTCATCACCGCCGACCGTGATTCCGGCGCAGACCATGTCGAACAGCCCCACCCGGGAAATGTGGTTGTTGTCAGCCCTGTTCCGGCTCCCCACCAGGACAACACCATCGCCTCCCACCGAGTCCACGTCATTGCCGGCCACACGGCAGTCGGAGCAAACAGCCCCACGCAACAGGCTGCGGTCTCCCGAGTGGCTCGGAACCTTCCTGTTCGGCCCTCTGCGCCAGCGGTTACCAACACCCCTGCGGGCGTTGCGCAGGAAACCGACGTTGATGCCGATTCCGCCGATGTTCGTCACGACGTTCCCGGTGATCTTGCAGTGCTCGGCCCCCTCCAGCGTGACGGCGTCCTGCTCGGCAACCATGAACCGGAACCCGTGCACGTTGACGTGTCGGACCGGCTCAGCCTCGGTGCCCGAGATCGCGATCACGTTCTCCAACAACGGCACGACGACATCACCCTCCGCGACGCTGCCACCTGGCGGGAGAAAGGACAGTTCACCGGTCGCGTAGTCGACGTGCCACTCCCCGGGAGCATCGAGAGCGTTTCGGACGTTCTGAATGAAATAGCGGTTCCCCTCCCTGATCTTGCCGGCCACGGCGTACCGCAGACGAATGTGGCGAATCTCCGCGTCCACGCTCCTGATCGGGATGATATTGTGATCCCAGCAGTTGTAGGGGTAGATGTTGACTTCCGCCTGCGAAACAGCCCCCCACTCGGCGAACGGGATCTCACCCGGAGCGTAGTGAAACGCCTTCCCGCTCTCGTAGGATGCCTCGTCCACGTAGAGCAAGCCGCCGGTGTGCGGATGCTCGGGGTCCAGGTTGGGATGCCGCGCCAGGACCTGACGTTGCCCACGGAAGAACAGTTGGTGGAACCTGAATCGGGTGATCCCCTGATCGCGCAGGGACGTCACGTAAATGCCATTCCCCCCTTTTCTCCAACCTGTGACCGCCCGTCCGCCGACCAATACGGCCGTCTCTCCCGGGGCTGCACGGAACGTGACGGGACACGTTGCTGTGCCCGAATCCTCGGCTGACAGCACGAACGTGTCCGCCAGGAAATAGGTGCCCCCGCACACGGTGACCGTCACCCGCTCTGTTAAGCCCTGCCCACGTCTCAGTTCCCGAATCGCGTCCCTGGCTCTCGTGAGCGTGGCGAACGGACCATCTACCTTTGCGGCGTTGGGGCCACGCAGACGCCCCGACCACGTATCGTTGCCGGTGGGGCTGACGCAAAACTCCACGCCTTGGGCAGACAGCCCCAGGAGGGTGACTATCAGAATGACTGCGATCTGGATTCTGTGCATCGGAACAACTCTCCCGCGACGGTCGAGCGCCATTACCATGTCCGGTAACCGGGGAACGGTGGGGCGTTTCTTCTGTGATCTTCGATGGCATCCTGCTCATCAACCAGCACGATCTTGCCCTGCCGGTTGGGCAGATGCGCTATCTCATAGGCCAGCCAGGCCAGCCAGTTGTCATCGCTCTGCTGTCGCATGCTCTCGAGGGCGTCGCGTCCGGGTTTTTGGTACTGAAGCATGGCGTTGCCGAAGACACGCCAACCAAAGGCAGCATCCGTGCGTCGGCACCCGTCGCCATACCGCCGCAGACCGGCTGCCAGCGTTGCCAGCGCCTTGGTGCGCCCCGCCGGGTCGAGCACGCCGTACATGTGCCCCAACCCCCAGGCTGCGCGCAGCTGGACCGTAGTGGAATTCTCGGAGCCGGCGAGGGCAACGAGATCATCAACAAGCTCCTTCTGCATCGTATCGGGCAGTTCCAGGCGAAGTCCGACAAGCCCCTCCAACGCATAGTAGCGGAGCCGTTCATCGACAGCGGAATCGAGCATCGCCCTGCGCAAAGGCCCGTAGACGTCCTCGGACTTGCCTGCCTTTCCCAGCTTGTAGAGCGCCCGGATGCAGACTTCACGCACAGCATGAACAGGGCTTTGGGTACCAGCGATAGCCGCAGGAAGAGCCTGATCTGCCATGGCAGACAACGCATCAACACAGGCCTCCTTCATCTGGAAAAAGCCGTCCTTCTCAAGCGCTGCCAGAATCTGGGTCGGACTGTCCGAACTGTTGACCTCCGCCAGGGCACCGGCAGCCGCAATGCGGACACTCGATTCGACGTCGAAAAGGCCGCTGTGCAGCGTCTCCACCTGATCCGTCGCTTTCAGCGCTGCCAGAGCGAACATGACCCGGCGTCGCACCAGAACGTGTGGATCCCCGGCCAAGGCGGCCGCCGCTTCTCGTGGCACGCGCAGTCGCCGCTCCTCCACATCCACGAGCGTCTGCAGCCGCAGCCGCCAGTCCGGGCTGGCCAACGTGTCCGGGCTGGTCGGCTCCAAGGCAAGACGCTCGATCCCGTTCCGGGCCCAGGTGATCACCGCGACCGGTGTGACACCGGCCGCTACATACGGCGTCCAGACCTCGTCAAAGGGATCGATGGCTCGGAAAGTCAATCTGACCGGGGTGTCCTTGCACGCGTCCAGAAGGAGGTCCAGCGTTGCCCGCTGAGCCTCGGTTGGGCCCAGTTGGACCCAAAGCTCATCAATGATCCCTTCCTGTACCCATGTCTGCCATTCCAACCTTATCTTGCCTGAACCGGCGATGGGTTGTCGCCACCACGGCTGGACGTAGTCGGGGGCCGTGGCGTCCAGAATGACCGAAAGCGTCTTCCCACGCGAGCTGAGCTCATGATGGAGTTCACGCAGAAAGGCGGTCACGAACATGCCCCGACACCGGTACCAGTGCTCCTTCTGTTCCGCGGTCAGCTTGTCGTTGCGCAGGTCGGTCCGCGGATAGCGCTTGCTGAATTCGTCCACAATGGGCTGGTTGAACCCGAACTCATCCTCATAGCGAATTCCGCAATTCTCCACGTAGGTGTAGAAGTTGATCCCGTCGTACCCGTAACGGTCCATGTTCTCGATGTAGCGCTCGATAACTGCCCGCCGGGCCTCGGGGTAGCAGAACTCGAGGGGGCCGGCCGCGCGTCGCTGGCCCCATCGGTCCACAGGACACCACTCAGGATGCTCGATGCGGAGCGAATCTTCGAACAGGTAGGGGGCCACAATCCCGATGTCCGGTTGAACCCCAAACTCGAGAAGGCCGGAGTAGAGGAAAATCTCCATTCCATTGCGGTGCGCCGAAGCGACAGCGGCTTCATTGATTCTCAAATTGTTGTAGAGATGATGCTTCCAGGCCGACCAGTCGTACTGCAGAGGTGTTTCCTTCCCCAACTTGCAGTGCTGATCCCACATCATCGTCTGGCCCCCGCGCCAGTAGAGACGGCTGATCCCGTACGTCCTGGTCATCCACTCCAGCATGGCCTCGATCGTGGCGGGGCTGTCTACCGGCTCGCGTTCACGCGTCCAAAGATGGTCCCCGGTCCCACAGAAGACGTAGAGAGGGGACGCCACGTCACCCTCGGCATGAGTTGGCGGGCCGGCGAGGGCTGATGCTGCCACAGCACCCAAAGTAACAGGGAAAAACAAAGCACTACCGGGGCCAGATTTCATTGAGCACCTCACTCAATCCACCCGAGTCGGATCGACTCGCTTGATGGCTTCTGCTTTGGGCATATCGCCGGGATAGAGAACCACGTAGTCGACGTTCAGCCCTCCGCCTTCCTCGTTCACAAGCTCGAGCGTATGCATTCCCTTGGTAAAGAAGAAGGCATATCCGCCCGGAACGGCTTCGACACCTAGAGCGCGCATCTCCCAATCGTCCGTCTCATTGCTCCAGCCGCCGCTACTCTCGAACACGAGAGACGCGGCCTCGCGAAACGGGATCTTGCCGTCAATGGCGACGCTTCTCACTGGGATACCGTGGTTGGCACCCGTACAGCACTTGAGCATGATGCGGTACCAGCCTGCCTGGCCGACCCCGATCCTGGCGGACAGTGTCTGCCCCGGATCGTTCCAGTTGTAGATGCTGGTCTTCGCGCCCACCTTCTTCTCGGAGACGGTGAAGCGCGCGTCCTTCCCGACCATGGCCTCTGCCTGGATAACCTGCAGGTTTTGCGTGCTTCCCTCCGGGGTATGCTGCCGACGGTACTGCTCGTAGGGGACGGCGTCGTGCCCCTTGGGCTTGGAGGGCGTGAATGTGATTGTGGTCGTCAACGTGAGTTCACGTGTAGGCGATGCCGCCATGATCCGGAGACACTGATGCCCCTTGGGGCCGGACCGATCGGGCCAGGGCACCTGGTCGATCACCATGGCAGCGGTCGCGCTGAACGCCATCCTCACCGAGCTCCACTCAGAGGCCCACTTCCCTGCGTTCCCCGAGAGGCCCAGCGGGATGGAGCTTCCCGTGTGGAAACGCAATACCTCCGTTCCCGCGGGAACAGTCTCATTCAGCACCACGGTGTCCACGACCGTGACCTCTCCTTTGTTCGTCCAGCGGACATCCCGCAACCACTCATCAGCCCCCGTGAAGGCATTGGTGCCGTCCACCGTGACATGTCCTCCCGTCCCGTCGAGACGCTGTACAGCCAGTGGCGTGTGGCAGCCTCTTCCGGACGGTTTCACCTCACCGATCTGGAGGGTGTTGTGACCGGCTGCCGGTGAGTACTTGACCGGCAAATCGCGGTCGGCGTAACTCGGTGTTCCGCACTCGATCAGGATCGGCTCACGACCGTTGTAGATGGAGACGTGCCCGTTGTCCCGATGGCAGTGTGAGTCGCGCTTACTGCCTCCTCGAATCCACAGGCCGGTGGCATGCTTCGGTTCCCAACTGGAGCGCCACGTCAACACCTGCTCATGCGGATAGACAGCATAGGTCTTGGGTTCCGTCTTTGCCCCGTCCCGAGCCGCGCTGTGGTACCGGAAGAGCAGGCCCGACAGGGCCGTCGGCACGCGAGGAAACAGGTTCTCACCGGCCCAGAAGACATCGGGACGATCCACCAGGAGAGCACTGAGCAAAAACGAGTTGTGCGACCGCGTCCCGAGGCTGCTCGTGCCGCAGTCGAACGCGTTGACGCAGTAGCCTCCAGGCATCGTCATGTGGATAATCCAGTCGGCAAAGTTGCGCGCGAACCCGTATTGCAGAAGCCGCTGGTCCCCGTTCCTCGCCATCGCCCAAGCCGCCCAAAACAGGTATTCCGCACTCATCAAGCCGTAGGAGAGCCCTTCTGACCAGCTGCCATCATCCCCCTGGGCAAGACACGTCCGGGCCAGGTTGTATACAGCCATGTCATACGCTTCCCGGTTGGCCTCATCACCGAGGTAGAGACAGGCGTAGGCCATGGCCGCACTTGGCAGCACCCACTGATTGGTGGCTGGGTAATCTGAACGAACAAACCACGGCCGCTTGGTCTTCCAGTCGTCCTGGATGCTGGCAATCTCCTTCTGCAGCAGGCCCCGCAAATCCGTGAGCAGGCCGACCGGCAAGCGATCATCGACCAGGAGCAGCGTATGAACGATGGCTCGCATGGAGTAGCCGGTGGCCAGCCAATTTCCGTCGCCGCCTTCGGCAAGCGTGGCCTCCTTGCGATACTGGGTCCAACCGGGACGCTGCAACGGGCTCCACGTTGCGACCTCACGCAGTTGCCGGACGACCCATCCCAAGTGCGCCGATTCACCCGTTTGACGCGCGGCAAGAGCCATGGATACAAGCCGCGAATTGAGCATCGCCCCATTCCGACAGTCATGCATGGCCAGAGCGAACACCTCACCATTATCGCCCGCGTACTTGTACCGCCCATCACGCTGGGTTTCGGGGATGTCATCCAGCTTGAAGACGCGCTTGATGATCGGGCGGTCGGTCTGCTTTCGGGCCGAGGAAACGACACCTTTGAGAATGCGTCCCGCCTCCTCATCGCTCTCCGCAAAGGCGAAGATCTCGTCCCAGGGGAAAACCGGAAAAGTCAGCTCGCCGGTCCATGGAGTGAGCTCAGGATGGGCATGTGTTACGCGTTTGGGAACCTTCCGCCGAGCCAGTTTGGGAGAGTACTCGAGCCGAATGTTGTCCAAGTGGAGAACGGTGCCCGGGGTAGGCTCGATGTTCCAGCCGCGCGAGTGGAGCACAAATGACGCAATCGCGTCCCATCCCTTTGGGGACCGGGCTTCCCCGAAAACAGAGAACGGGATCCGAACGGTGCGCCAGCCACGCCAGTTGACCGTGAGCCGGTGCATGTAGTAAGACCCGACTCCATGCTCCTCAGTGGGGCTCGTGGCGGCGATCACAATGAGCCGTTCATCATCCGTGTCGGAATGCACTTCCAGCACCAGGCAGTTGTGCCTGGACCAATCTGCGGGCGCCGGTCTGAGGGAGGCAACCCCTCCTGTCCCGGCGCCCTCCCAGCGAGCGGAGATCGCACCGTGGGCTGTGAGATCACTCGTCGCCTTCAACCCCTTCCACGCTGCCAAGGAGGCCCCCTCGTCAAGCAAGACCAACGGCGGAATGTCAGCCGCCCGGGCAGACAGGATGCAAAGCGAGATAGCAGCAACGATGTACCTGATCATGCAAGATCTCCTGCTGAGCCACTCATTATCTACCGCCTCGGGGGCGGCGTGCCACAGGCCTCCGCCAACGTCGGGACAGGCCTGAAGTCGTCGTCCGAACGGTACTTGAGGTTCCGTTTACCGAAGTACGAGCCGTAGTAGGGAGCATTCGCGTCCACCCAGGTGACGAGACGAACCCACTCCGACCGTTCCAAAACGGCCTCCTGATGGCCTTTGCGCAGAAGCCCGATCAGCTTGCTGGCATGACTTCCCAATTGGTAAGGTGGGAACGGTACGACATTGGTCTTCTGAGCTCGTGGTTGCGGGCCCACAAACTCCTGAATGTAGCTGACAAGCTTACGCTTCATGATCGCCTCGTAAGACCGGCTGAAATGTGTCGTCAGAGCTCCGGTCAGATCGAGTTTGGCCTTCGCCTCCGCCCCCGAGTGACAGCGAATGCAGTGTCGATCAAGGATCGGTTGCACATCGGTCGGGTAGTGAATCGGACGTGCCCCCGAATCTCCGGGTTGCGCCACAATCGGGCTGGGTTCCCGTACCAGAGCAAGAGACGGCTTCACCGGCGGCGCCATCGCGTAGGGCTCGTGGCAGCCCACGCACGATCGGGCCTCCCCGGGCTGAACGTTCACGAAGGTGCGCATCCGCTTCACTTCCATGAAATCTGCGTCCAATGCCTGGAAGAAGATGCTCCTGTCCGCCGGCACACGGAAACAGGCCGAACCGTCCGGCTGCACGGGCACGATTCCATGCAGCACTTTCACATAGATGTGCGCGTACATGCTGATCACCGCCTGCTGACCAAGGGTGGTATCGTCCGGCCAGAACCGTCGGGCCGACCAGGGGCGCGGCACCTGCTCAAGAACACGCAGGTACGTGATGCTGCCGCGCGGGACGCCGGGCAAACCCGCGTACACATCACTGACCGACATCACAGCGCTACCGGCAGCAACCGTGGGCTCGTCAACAACATCTCTCGGAAGCACCGGCGGACGGAAACGGGGACGGAGCGGAACGGGTTGCCAGCAGGACATGCCGGGGTCGCGGTAAATCAGGACCCGATTCCCAAACGTGTCGATCAGATAGAGCCCGTAGGCGGTTGGGTGGTTCCAGCGCTGATCCGGATTGCACGTGACCAGGAAGTACGTACCCGATCCCTGGCCTGTCCGCGGATCAGCCAACGGGTAGGGCTCCGAAAACAACGGACCGCGGTTGTCTTTCACCCACTGCCCATTCCTCAGGTGCGTGTAGTTCTCGCCCCGCGGGAAACCACCCGTGCCCTCGATACTCAGACTGGTCCTGGGCGTCACGCTGTGTATCGGGGCATGCGTGCGTATGTCTCTGGACGTGTCGAGTAAGAGGATGGGACCGACCGCGAATGGGTGATGCATGGTCGCCGTGCAGACGAAGCGGTCACTCCTCCCCGGAATTGCCCGACCATGGATGAACACCGGAGGGAACTCGATCTCATTGCCATAGACCTCGCGGCTCCCGCTGCCATCCGGGCGCATACACCAGAGCGACTGAACCGCAATGACACCCTTGTCAACGTACTCCCACCGCGTATACAGAATGCGGCCATCATTCATCACGGTGGGGGTCGACTCACTGAGCGCTCCCTGTGACAACATGTGCAGGTCGCTGCCGTCGCCGCCCATGCGATAGAGCACGTTGACGCTGAGGCTGTCATCTTGCGCGCAGAGCACGCCACGTTCACAGCGCGTCGACGCGAAACAGATGCCGCCATCAGGTAGATAGCACGGGTGGAAGTCATCGGTATGGTGTCGATAGACGCCGGACTTGCGGTAACGGGGATGCCAGTACCTCTTGATGCGCTCCTCCTCGTCCGGAGGGGCAAACGTCAGCTGGCGCAGGCCTGCCCCGTCCACTCCCACTTCAAAGAGGCGGAATCCGCAACCTGCCTCTGCCTTGTAGCCAAACACGACACGCTCCCCATCGAATGAGAGGTCGAAGCGATCGAAAATGCCGCCCTCCAACCCCGGGGCAAGCTCTGTTACCTTCCCGTCGGGCAGTGAGAGCGTGCAGAGCGCTCCCCCGAACCGGCTGGCGCGCATGAACTCAGCGTAGTACCAGCCCGGGCTGTACGTGTAGCGCTTGACAAAAAGCAGCTTTCCCGGGCTCAACAGAGGATTACGCAAGACCAGCGCATCCCGCTGCAGGGTCGTGAGGGCAGTCGACAGCTGACGGATCGCATCCGGCGTTCCTCCTGCTTCGTGCTGTGCCACCGCGATGGCCCCGGCGACCCACTCCGCGAGTCTGGCGCGGAGTTCAGCCACCGGATACACGCCTGGGAACGTCTCACCCAGATCGTCTACCGCCAGCGCAAGCGGCGTGAGCTTCCGAGCCAGGCGCGAAAGCCGGGCGATCCGCATGCAGACCTGCACGTGCCACCGGGAGCTCGCGTCGCTCCCTCCTGTGGGAGGCTCACGACTGCCCTCAGCCAACACTCGTGCGATCTCCGCAAAGGCATTCGAGCCGGCCATCTCAGCCAGGCAATGGTCGATGAACGCACGTTCGAGGTCTGTCGTCCCCCCCCGGGCGAACCACCCATCGTCCGCAAACCACTCTGCATCCACATCCTCAAGCAACGGGTGCGAGGCAGGAGGGAAGTCCGCCTGTATCCGGTCCCAAACCAGCTTCACCTGTCCAGCCGGCCAGGAATCGGCCTCCGTACCGTAGAATGCCACGAGACGCCGCCGCACGCCCAACATCGTTTCCGACAGCGACACTCCCCGTGCATAGACGGAAGGTATGCGATCCCCAAGAGCAAGTGACGCAGGTTTGGGGACGGCAGAAAACGCGATCTCCGCAATCTGGAAATTGTGATGAACATCCCCGGTTTCGTAGCTGGTGTTTACTCGCAGCCCGATGAAACGTGCCGCGATCCCCTCCCAATTCAGGTCCTCCGAACGCCCGTTCGCCAATCCCCCGAAGGTATGGCTCCTGACCAGGCTGATGGTATTCGAGTCGTCCTCGACAGCATCGACGGGAGCGGGACGCGTCGGATCGTCCTCGGCAAAGGCGAACACGTCCACATTCTTCGGGTTGAAGGCTCCACCGCCTTTGCGGCCAGTCAGACGCAAACCTGTCACCAGCAGCGGCTCGCCCAAGTCGAGAACAAGGTGTCCGGTGACCGGGGCGGCGGCCCGTGCAGGGATCGTGGTCTCGCCGTAGCCGGTGAGCGTGTCGTCAAGCAAACAGCAAAACGTCGCGAGATCACCGTCAATCGCTTTGTCGGCCGCGTAGGTGGGATCAGGGGGATTGCCGTTCCGACGCCCCTGAGGGAAAGCTGGCCCCGAACTGAACGAAATGGCGACAGGACTGCGGAACGGGGGTGCCGCCCGGAGAGGCCAGGCCGCCAAACTACACACGATGGCCACGAGCAGAGGACCTGTCGACCTGATTGTGGAAGCAATCAACACGTTGGTGTCCTGCAAAAATCCCGGTCTGTAAGCGGATGTGGGCTGAACCCAACGCGCCGCAAGGCCCCCCGGGCGGCATCTTCTGCTTCTAGTACGCCGCACGGCCCCCCGGGCGGCATCTTCTGCTTCTAGTACGCCGCACGGCCCCCCGGGCGGCATCTTCTCTGGGCGATCGGAGGGCTTGCCCTGCTGAACAGAAGGGCCACTCGCCGCACGGCCCCCCGGGCGGCATCTTCTCCTAGCGATCGGAGGGCTTGCCCTGCTGAACAGAAGGGCCGCTCGCCGCACGGCCCCCCGGGCGGCATCTTCTCTGGGCGATCGGAGGGCTTGCCCTGCTGAACAGAAGGGCCGCTCGCCGTACAAGAACCGAGCCCCGCAACCCGGCTGGTTGTCAAACCGCAAGGTATCCCGGGGAAATGTCCCTCGAGCACTCCTCTCGAGTCCGGCCAAGTATCAACTGCTTTTCACGTCGCTGCAAGCAGTACAGCCATGTCACACTGTTGCCGAGACGCACCGACGAGTCTATGGTTGCCCGGATTGACCGTGTAGCCAACCATGCGGCGAACACCGATGGAGGACTCCCGATGACGAGCCGTGAAATTGTCCGAGCCAGCGTCCTGTTCCAGGACCCTCCGAGAATCGCGCATTCGCTGCCATCCCCCTGGCAGACCGACTTTGCCGGAGCCGGGGCCGGACGCGACCCGGATTTCGTCCCCAGCCGGCCCGGAGCGGACGAATGGGGCTGCGTCTGGGAAAAGGCCGGGGACGAAGATGCCAGCATGGGACAAGTGACCGTTCACCCGCTGGCCGACTATGCCCAGTTGCACGACTACCCTTTCCCCGACTACACAGATCCGCGCCGGTACGAAAACGCGCGCCGGGTCGTCGAGCAGAACACGGCAGAGAAATTCGTCCTCTCCAGCATCCCTCTCTCACTCAACCACCGGACCGACTACCTGCGTGGATTTGAGAACCTCATGATGGATCCCTATCTCTACCCGAAAGAGTTCGGGATGCTACTCGATCGACAGACAGATATCGCCATCGATGCCGTCCAGCGACTGGCTGAGTGCGGAGCTGACGCGATCATGGCCTGCGACGACTGGGGGCTGCAGGACCGAACGATGATGTCGCCCGAACTCTTCCAACGCTTCTTCAAACCACGCTATGCCCGAGTATACACCTGTGCTCGAGAGCTCGGAATGCTCACCTTTCTCCACAGTTGCGGACACATTGTGGATATTCTGGATGATTTCATCGACGCCGGTCTGCAGGTGATTCAGATGGACCAACAGGAGAACATGGGTATCGATCTGCTGGCGGAACGCTTCGGCGGCCGAATCGCGTTCTGGTGTCCGGTGGACATCCAGGCGACGATGGTGAACGGCACGTTGGACGACATACGGGCCTATGCCAGACGCCTGGTCGAGACGCTCGGCTGCTTCGGAGGCGGCTTCATCTCCCAGTGGTATGCCTCCCCAAAAGCTGTTCAGCACAGCCAGGAACGCATCAACGCCATGGCCGAAGCCTTCACCGAAGCCGAGTCCCTCTGCGCCGGGTGAAGGCGTCGGGCGTGTACGGTGGGCGGCCCTCCGACCGCCATTTCCGGGTGCCGCCCGGGGGGCCGTGCGGCGTACCAGACGCATCCTCACTCGCTCCCAAGCTTTGCGGTCGCTATGATCTCGGCCGGGGAACGCGCGTAGTCGTAGAGACGCACATCATCCACCAATCCGTTCAGCCCGTAGGCATAGCCCCCTCGGTAGGCACCTACATCGATCGTCGACCGGCCGGCGGGAAGTGTCAGGCCCTCGGCGCTCTGCCCAACCAGGACACCGTCGACATACACTCGGAAGACCGACCCGTCGTAAGTCCCTGCCAGATGGTACCATTGGCTGGTGGTGACCGGAGTCACACTGGGCTTTGAGGACGCGCCCCACGTCTTGCCCGTTCCTCCCTCACCCGTGCGCAACCACAGGCTCTGCCAGCCGAGCATCAGCCGCCATCCTGGTCCACGATCACCTTCCGTGTTCGAGACCAACTCGTACGTTGCCGATCGGTCGAGCTCAGTGAAAAACACCCAGGTCTCGACCGTGAGTCCCTCGCTCCAGTCCACATCCTGCAAGCCGTTGAGCTGAACGCAGGCCGCGCCTCCACGGGTAGCCCTATCTCCACCGCTGAATGCCAGAGCCCTTCCTGAGCGCCCCGCTGCTCGCGTGACGCCCCGACCGTCGTTCAGGATGAGTCCGGGCACGGTGCGCCCGGCCGCTTCTCGGACCTCCAGGCCATCCGCCTCCTCGAACGCCCAACACCAACGGTGGCGCTCGCCCAGTTCCTCAGCAGTTGCGCCCGCGACTACAGCCAGCAAGACCAGGACCGTGCAAGGAAAGGCTCTCATTGGGCGTAGACCTCCACTTCAGTCACCTTGGCAATCGGCCCGTTGGTCGCAGTCACCAGCAACCGGACCCGGTCTGTGCGCACCGGTGCGAAGCCGTGCTCTGCCTGGTCCATCTTCTGATCCCGGACGGTGGCCACATCCTGCCACTGGCCCTGAGCAAACACCTGCACTGTGTAATCTCTCAGGCTCTCTCCAAAGGGAAAAACCACCACTCGACCGACCATTCGGGGCTCTTTCAGCCTGATCTCAAGCCAGTCGGGCGCCTCGTTCATCGTTGTGTCCTGCCAGGTGATGGCGCTGTAGCGATCCGCCGCGTCCACCACGCCATCCACAACGTGCCAGAGTCCGTTGTCAGGACGCCGGTACTTGCCCGCTGCATTCGATGACGCAACCACGGTGACGCCATCACCTTCGAATTCCTGGTAAACCAAATTGCCCGGCTTGCGTCGAGCCGCATTGGCGGCGGCGATCTCCGCAACGATGCCAGCCACAGTGGGCAAACCGGGCGTTGGCCCACTGGTATAGATGTGACACTCAAAAGGAGAAAAATGGTCTGTCCATCGACCGTTTCTCACCGTGGTTTCCCTCGCCTCGGAAACGACGTGAACGCGACCGCTCCTCCCCATTCCCGGCACGGTCAGCGAGATGTCCGCTTCTGCCATGCCCGCGTTGCAGACGAACAGCCAACGTTCACCCTTGTGCTCCTTCAGAAGCAATCGTGCCGCGTCGGTGTCCGCCTGAGGGACGATATCCGCTTTGGGCGACACCAGCACGTCGCCCAGAAATGCCAGCTCCCGCGTCAGATGCGGCATCCCGATCCGCAACTCGGGATAGTGGGCCACCATACGGTTGAACTGCAGCGTGCCTCGAGCCCCGCAGATGATGGCGAGCAGATTCTGGTTCCGGTATTCCTCGTAGGTCGGGATGCGGTGGTTGACGGCACCGTAGTCACCGTAGTTGAAACCCTGATGCAGGTACGCCATCGTCTGCTTGTGGGACAGAGGAGTGAAGTGAGCAACCGCCCCCTCGATGAACCTGGCCACCGGGGCCAAATCCTTGTGCGCCAGGCTGCGTAGCGGCGGAGGGTAAGGATGGAGGCCGTTGATGTCGGCACACCGTGCATAGTCATGCAGGCCCGCCATGGAGTCGTTGCTGATGATCACCGGGTGGTAGGGGTCTTCCTCGGCGATCACCTGATAGACGCCCGCCAATGCACTCGCCTGGGTGCTGTGGCACTCCGGCTCATCACAGATGTAGTAACCGAAGAGCGCGGCGTGGTCCCGCTTTGTCCGGATGTGCTGACGCACCAATTCGGCATCCTCCGGACTCAAGCGCTTCTGCTCCAGGCTCTTCATTCGCTTGCCCTGATTCATCAGGGTTGTGTCCAGCAGCTTGGCCTCCCCCGGACGCTCCCCTGTGAAGGCATTGTAACCGTCGACGAAGTCCGCGGCATAGTTCCAGCCACCGTTGAGGAAGAACGGCTTACCGTCCACGTACCACTGCAGGTCCTGTCCCAGCCATATCTCACCGCTCTTCCGGGGCAACTTGCGCAGAGGCTTGACCGTCAGAGCGATCTCCTGGCCATCTGCATCGATCAGTCGTGCCCGAACCTCGAGCGTCCCCTCCGGCAGGGATTCGGCTGGGAACGTCACGCGGCTCGTCTCGGGCACGGGAGTGACTGTTCTGTCCGCCAGCGGCTCAGCCGCACCTGCCTGCCGTATGTCGACCAGCAGCTTGCTTCCCGTTCGGGCTGATTCGTCCAGATTCAGCTCAATATCCATGATGACCTGGGTCACGTTCTGGGTAGCAAAGATGCAGTCCCGGTACCATGGGGTAAGCAGCTTGACCGCAATGGGGATGAACTGGATCGGCTGCCGGGATTGGCGGAATGCCAGCACTTCTTTGGTCACGGGATCTGCGACGCGCACCGTGCTGGCGTAGTCGCCCTGTTCCTCCAGCACGAGCGGCCCCAGCGTTGCGGTCTGCTCACTCTTGCCGGCGAAGTCGATGGTCTGCCCCACGCTGACGACCTGCCCGGAAGGACTGAGTAACCAGCCGTCCAGGAGACGCCTTCCCGGATGCCCCGTCAAGTCCCGCAGAGGCACATGCAGGGTCAGTTCGAGTTTGCCGTCGCGGAGGCGAGTGACCGCCTTAGGAGCACCGACCGCATAGCAGTACCGTGAGAAGTCAACGTCAATGCCGGTCAGCTCCGCGAAGCGCGACGCAATGTTGAAGGCGCCCTGCTCGGCCAGAGAGGATAGCTCGGTGGGATTGCGTTTCTCGCGGCAGACATTGATTCGCCACGTCGAGCCGACCTGTGGCGAGATCGCGAGGCAGGCGAACGGGATCGCCAACTCGCAGGACCAGAAGTCGGCCCCGATGAAGCTGGCCACCCGGGCAGTGGAGTCCCACGACATATCGCCCACAAAGCCGCCCTGAGTGCAGGAGCGATCAGACAGCGTGCCCGACGCATTCACACCAAGGTGGAAGTAGTCGTTCCGGCCGGCGGTGGGATCAAGCATGACCTCCACGCAGTCCGTGCGGAAGACGTCCGCGTTGTCCCGCGGCAACGGCCGAGTCTTGATGCTCTCGACGTTGGGTTCAGCACAGCGGATCCCGACATAGAGTGCCTGCCCATCAAACACGAACTGCGCATGTGTCTGGGCCGCCGCAAGACGCTCGGTGTTCATCACCCGGAACCCGGTAGTGGGTGGCACCGACGCCCAGCAGGGGTCATTGAGTCGTCCGTCGACCGTTGGTATTAGCCTGGTTCGAATAGCCGTCAACGGGGCAGCCACGGCAACGGAAAGAGCAGTCAGAGAAAGTAACAGGGAGGCCCGGAACGCCCCCTTGCCGAATCGCGATGCAGGACACACCATGGGATCGCCTTTCGTGATAGGACGCTCAGACCAAACCAGATTCCCCAACCGTCACCCGGGCACCCGATAGCCCCTGGCCCCAAACCACTCGGCAGCGCGTTGGCGCTGGTCGCCCTGCAGTTCGAGGATGTCATCCTCGACCGTGCCTCCCACGCCAAGTTCACGCTTGATTTCCTTGAGCATGACCATCAGCTCAAGCATGCTCAGGTGTTTGAAGCTTCCCACCCGCGTGACCGTCTTGCCCCCACGGCCTTTGCGCTGGATGGCAAAGTGCAGGCGTGGCCCGCTTGGTCGCTTCGGCGACGGCAGGGCGCCAACATCAAGGGCGGGTGTCTCACCAAAGGCCTCGAGCAACTCGCGGTCCTCCGGGCTCAGCTTCCCGCTCGGATCAGGCGATGCCGGCTCTTTCGGCTTCGGAGAAGGGGCTGGTTCGGGTTCCTTCGGCAACTCGATCGCGAGATCCGCGAACGGGTTCACGTGGAACTCCGCCGCCTTACCCGGATCCTCAATCTTCCCTCTGCGTTTCTTCTTGGCCATTCTGCTGTTTCCTGTGCCTCCGCAAAACAATGCATGACTGGGAACGTTGTGGTGCCTGTCGGGAAACCACGCCCCGTCTCTCAATCCCGATCCTTGACCATAGCTTTCGTCTCGCTCGCGGGGATCCGCATGTCCATCGGCTGTCCGTAGTCGCTGTGGTCCAGGTACTCGCCCCCACCCCCCGCCGCCCGGCCTAACGCGAAGGCAAGAAACGGAAGGTCCACCGCACGCTGGTAGGTGATCTTCTTCTCCCGCAACAGAGGCCATGCGATGCCCAGCCAGACCGAGGCGATGGCAGCATCCAGGTTGACAGCGAACGCCGTACGCGATACGCCCTTGTCATGCAGGGCCAGGGCGATGCCATGGAAGAACTCGAGGAAAACACTGGTCACACCATGACTGGCGACGAATTCGCGGATCACCACTTCCCGCGGGTCATGGTTGACTTCCTCATCCCTATACACCGGGTGTCCCAGGCATGGAATACGCCGATAGTCCGTGCCTGCCTCTTTGGCCACAGCCCGTTCGGCCATGAACCGTTGGACTTGGCTCTCAACGAGCCCCGGAAGATCTATGTCCTTCGGCTCGTAAGCATCCGTCAACCGCGTAGTCCTAAAGACGCGGATCAGATATCCCACTGCTTCCGCACCGTTTCCGCCATGAACCGTTCCCAGCGTAGCCAGGGCGGCGATCATCGCCGTATTCGGCGAGTTCCCCGCGGATGTTGACAGCTTCGCCCCCTGCGCCGAGATGGTGCCCGGCCCGTTGGCCAGTGACGCGATCAGGCACTTCTCCACCAACTGCCCGTCAAACTCGTGAATGGGCTCCTCGCCAGTCCATGCCAGGATCAAAGCCCGGCCGAACCCACCATCTTCCATCAGCCCGGTCAGCCGACGCCCGTAGATCCGTGGCGTGGCGCCATCGTTGCCGGAGGCGTGGCTGGCCGAACGCATGTTGCGGCGCGGCGGATCCGCTCCCATCATGGCGCGGGAGAAGCTCTTGGCCTGCTTGAAGTAGGTCTTCGGCATGATACCTGGATCCAGCACGAGCGCACGCGGCAGACGTCGCGCCAACGACCCGTAGTTCACGAACCACGGACTCAGTTTGAGCATCGTCTTCGGCCTGAAATCGCGCTCATGATCAAGGACACGGCGGAGCAGCGAGACAGCCTTGGGAAGATCATGCAGGGCCGTGACTCGAACCCCCCGACGATATGGCTCCAACGCCTTCCTCGAGCGTGGCAACCCCTTGGTCGCGTCCAGCGGGGGGACACCGAAGTGGTCATCAAACATGCACATCTTGCCCGTGGCACTCGTTTCCGGGCCGTCAACCACGGCCCCGGCATGCCCCAGAGAAATATCACGTCCTTCCGCCAGGACGCCGGCCACATACACGGCCACCGGTTTGTCCGGCTCCTCGGCACGCAAGTATTCGACCAACTCGCGTTCGTATAGCCCGCCGGGCTCGATATACATCACCACAATGGCTGTTGCCGGGTCATTCATCGCCAGACGGAAAAACGCCAATGCCGGAGTCAGAATGAATGGGTCCTTGCCCGTAGAGCATCCGAAGCTGGTCCCCATCCCCGCGCTCTGCAGATAGGTGGCGATCGTGTTCACCATGTTGCCGCTGTTGGAAATGATGCACACCGAACCCGCGACGAACGTCTCCGCCGGGCTATTGCCGCCAACCGCCCCCACGCGCACCGCGTCGTGCACATTGATGAATCCCAGCGTATTGCAGCCGATCACGTCAATCCCGGCTTCCGCACACAGCAGATGAATCTTCGCGGTGACCTCGATAGCAACGTGCTCAGTGATGACAAAGACGGTCTCCACGGAGCCTGCGCCGTACTGAACCACCTCCTTGACATCACCGTAGACCGCCTCAGGGGGTGAGTAGACCACCACCTTGTTCGGCTTGCGCCGCTTCGGCAGGCTCTCCATCAGCTCTTGGAACCCCGCGAAAACCGGGACACTGGCGCCTTCTCCGGCACATAGTTCCTGGCCACCTTTGCCCAGCGCCCAGCCGGCAACGGTGTTGCCGCAGTACTCCTGGCTCGCCTCTGTCACTTTACTGGCTTCACGCCCAGTGACATTGCTCACGGCAACCCGATCACCCGCTTTCAGAATATCGGACAGGGTCTTGGCCTTCATCTTGCACCCCCGTTCTCTACAAGAGCCGAAACCAGCGAGGCGGCATACTCCGCCACCAGCGTCACCGGCGTGTTCGGTCCGAACATTACGTACGGCATCTGCAGAGCCTCGAGAACGTTGCGCAACGCCAGCAGGCCTTTCACCAGATGCGGCCCCCCCCGGCCGACAACCACCGGAATGTTGACCGGCCCGTTATCCTCAGCAAACTGCACCAGTGCGTCAGCAATTGCCCGGAATGTGACGTCGATCAACGTGTTGTTTGCTTTGCCGCCCAGAATCAGCAGCAGCTTAGCCGCACCGAGGTGATGCTCAAAGCAGATCCGTGCCGTGCCGAGCATGCGCTCATACGGCGGATTGCCGCCGAAATCCGAGAGAAAAATAGGCGATCCTCCCGCGTTCTGGAGTGTCTCGCAGACAATCGTTGACGCTCCGCCGCCAAAGAGGATCGGCAGGATCAACTCCCCATCCAGGTCAGATACGTGTGCCTGGCCCTGATGACTCGAAGCGCTCCAGGCCGCCATCTCGTCTTCGAATGTGCTGTGCGCCGCCGGATAGGAGGGAAGATCCAGCCCCAGGTTCTTGAACTTGTAGTTGGCGTCATCAAAGACGGCTTTGAAGTCACAAGCCACCGGTTCCCCGGCCCCGGTGATCCGCCACGGATTCACCTCGCACATCTGCATGCCCGTCGACTGGAACATGTCCCAGAGCGACACCAGTGCCCGGGCAAACGGACTGACAGCGTTCTTTGGGCAATCAAGCTGCTCCAGCAGCGAACTGGCTTGGTAAGCATCGAGTCCCTGGAACACATTGATCAGAACGCGCGCCTTCTGCTCATCGGGGACCTCCTCTATGTCCATTCCCCCCGACAATGAAACGGTCAGCATCGGCCCCAGGGAACAGCTGTCATAGGTGATGGCGGAGTAGGCTTCTATCTCGGCTGGGATGATCTGCACCGCATATGCTTGCCGCGGCAGGCGCCCATTGATCTCCGCGCTGCCGATTTGCTTGATTACACGCTGCGCTTCGATGAAGTCAGCCACTCTCCGGATCCCGCCGCCTTTCCCTCGCTTCCCGGTCAGAACGTCAGACTTGATGAGCGCCTCCCCGTGCCATCGCTCCAGGGTCTCGCGAAGTTCCTCTGGAGCCGCGTCACCAGGCACGTGCTCCGGAACAGGCAAGCGAAACCTGGGAGCCAGCTGTTCAAGGAAGGTCAATTCAGCAATTTCTGCTGGCATACTGGAGTCTCCTCTTGGCGCGGCGGCAAGGTCGGGTGGCACGCAACTTCCGGAACGCGACGAATGCTATGGGGCACTCATGCGACCCAAGATAAATATTGACACATCCGAGCGCGGAATCAAGGTCGAACCCCATCTGCCCTGGTCTTCAGTCTCCGAGGGAAACTCGCCAACGTCACCGGGGAGCGGTAGCGTAACTCCTGAGCTTGTCCGCCCTGCCCTGAGGGATCGCGCGGGAAATGTCAACCATGCACAACCTGGCCACCAATCTGCTTCTTGGTCCCATGCTGACGCTGATGTCATGGTCGCTGCACGCGGCGACGTCACTCACGACCGAGGATGGACTGAGCCTGACCATAGCCGAAAACGGGGCCATCTCACGCGCCGCAATCGACGCACACGACACCGCAACCGCATCGGGTAGCGGCGGATTCGCAATCCATGACTGGCAATCGGGCGAGACACGCCCCGTGCTGGGCGCTCTGCGGCCTGAAGGCGATGCGGTCGTGTTCTCGGGGGGACTCCAGGACGCAAAACTCGCACTCGACGCACGATTCACGACAGCCCCCGACCATATTGCCTGCGAAGGACGCATTGTGGACCAACGGCGCACAGACGATCGCGCGGTCGACCTCATGTTCCGCCTCCCGTTTGGTCGGGGAAGAACAGAATGGTGGCCGGACATCTGTGGACCGATTGACGTATCTGGACAGCAAGCGAAAGCGGTGCCGGGAACACCTCAGAGTGTCCTGACCTTTGCCCCGGTCACCGCAAGCCGATTTCGCCTCTACCAGCCCCGGGGCGGAGGATGCCCGCAACGTCCCAACACGCTTTGGCTGGCCGAGCTTGAGGCCTATGGCGTTGACCTGAATGAAGACCTCCTAGAACCAAACACCCTCAAGAAGCTGAGCAGCGACAGCAATAGCGGCTCATACAGGATCGACAGGGTCGTAGACGGAACACGGAATGATGCATGGGAACCGAAGTGGCTGAAGCGGGGATGGGCCTCGGCAAACTCGGCGGCACCGCACTGGGTAGAACTCGATTTCGGCAAGGAAACCACCCTTGCCCGGCTGGACGTGTACTGGTGTCGGGAGCGCTTCGGCTTCGCTGCGTCGCGGGAGTTCCGTCTCGAACATTGGGATGGACAGATCTGGGGGCAAGTCAATGCACGCGTGAGCCATGAGGCGCCCCGGTTGGGCGATGCAGAAAAGGCACAGTTCGGAGCTCGTCAATCCGGAGCCTACACGGATGTTTACCCATTCGGATGCGTCGCCGAGCGAATGCCCGAATTCGGGCTGGGGATCGCCCTTCCACCAAGCGCCCCCTGCGTCTTCCGCATCGGGTATGATGCCCCCGCCAGGGCCCTCGTCCTGACCCTCAAGTTTGGCCTCAGTACACGCCCCATGGCCGACACGCTTCGCTCACAAGCGCCCTTCAGCTTCGTCATCTATCGCGTTGACCCAGTGTGGGGGTTCCGTGATGCTGCCCGACGCTACTACGCCCTGTTTCCCAGGATGTTCCGCCGGAACACAACACTCGACGGACTGTGGTTGTTGGGCAACCCACTCAAGATCCCGAATCCGCACCACTACGCCTACCACGAACATGGCGAGAGGAGTGCCGCCATTGATGAGATGTGGGGGATCAAGACCTGTCCATATGTCCTGGTGGGACAACGCGAATTCGCGACGGAAACAGCCGATCCCCAGGCTGCGCTTGCGGAACTCGCCACGCTCGACCCGGATCTGAAGAGCTTCTATGGGAAAGGGCTTCGGGAAGTCATTCATAACTGCGCGGTTTATCGCGCCAATGGTAAGCCTGCAATCCTGATGCGACGCCGCGGCGGCTCACTGAATGGCCCAAAGGTAGCCACGTTCCCCATGAACCCTGACCCCAGCCTTTACGCCGGAACAGGTAAACGAACGGCTGGACGGCAGACCGTCGACTATGCCGCTCTGATGCTCGAAAGGACCCCGGCTATCGACGGAATCTACGTGGACTCACTCTCGTCCTGGGGCGGCTACCTCAACACCCGCCGCGACCACTTCGCGTTCGTTGATCTCCCGCTGACCCACAATAAGCGGGGACACGTGGCGATCGACAATGCCCTGGCACATATCGAATTCCTGCGCGTCCTACGCAACGCCATGCCGGGCCCGGAGAAAATCCTGTTCGGCAATGGCATCCGCAAACGACGCGCCTGGGCCGGTTTCCACTGCGATGTCCTCGGTGTTGAGGCCAATCGCAGCGTTCACAAGGACGCCAGCCACTACGCGTTCTTCCGCACAATCGCCTACCACAAGCCCTTCCTCCTGCTGTACTATTACAGCTACCCGAAGATGGATCTCCCACGCGCAGGCGTCTCCGAGTACATCCAGAGCGCCGTTGCGTTCGGCATTGCGCCCGAAACGCGGCCGTTCGGCAAAGAACGCGAGCGGGATGTGGATCTCTACGACACCTTCATCCCGATTCTGCGCAACCTCGGGCGAGCGGGTTGGGAACCCATTCCACACGCAACGTGCAGCGACCCGGAAATGTGGCTCGAACGTTTCGGGACCGGAGATGCCAACGGCCTGTTCCTGACCGTGTACAATCCGACAGACACCGAGAGGACCCCCGCAATCAGTCTGGACTTCGCCGCCCTCAAACAACCCGCCGGGATCGGCATCTCCGAGGTGGTGACGGGGAAAGAGTACGGGATAGGGAACACCGTGACTCTCCCCGTGCCACCGAAGTCGCTGCGCGTGCTGCAGGTAGGGCCCGCACCGCCGCCACCGGCGCTGCCCGTCCTGGATTCCGCTGCGACACTCGGAAAGCTCGTCGAACTCCGCGAAAAGCGCTGGGCCGGAGCGGGTTCGTTGCTCATGAACGGCAGCTTTGAGGAGCTGAACCGGAACGGCCTCCCCAACAGTTGGCGGGTGACCAAGGGGGGAACGGGAGAACTGACGGTTGCGGCCAAGGGTGCCCGCACCGGGACACACTGCCTGCGCTTCCACGATAACGGCGACACATCACATGCGAACATCGCGCAAGCGTTTGATTATCTGCAACCGGGGTACGAATATGAGTTCGGCGCATGGGTGCGCCAGGAAGCCGACAGCCCCGGCCCGGGAAGGCTCTACTTCCAGTGGCGTAACGACGAGGGCAAGATCAGCGACGGCCGCGTGTTGTTCCCCCAGAGCACGACATGGGTCAGCGTCGAGAAGACGTTTCGCCCCCCCGCCGGAGCCACGCGGTTCAATGTGTCGCTGGGGTGTTCCATGAGAGAATCCACCGATCTCTGGCTCGATGATGTCAGCCTGACGCGACGCGTAGTGAAAACGGTGGACTGAGGCGCGAATGGCGTCAAGATGAGGGCAATCGGGGCATGGCAACCGTCACGTTGGCTGCACCTGACCTCAATGTGGGAGGCGGTGCCATCCGGCGACCTCTTCCTGGATGCACGTTCCGCCGCTTGTCTTAACGCCATTCTGGACCAGCTGCAAAGGGGATAGCGCCATGGCAATGCCCAAGATGCGACATGTTCTGACAACCGTTCTCCTGACCATCTTCCTGGGGACACTCGCCCACGCCGGCGAGCCGGCCCCGAGTCACACCCTCACGTTCGATCCGGTGTTGCCTCTAGTGCCCCCGAGCCAGGCGTGGCCGATCAATGCATGTTGGGACAATCGGCAAATTGGCCCCCGTGAGTTCTATGCTGCGGCGCAGGGCCCCTACATGTGGCTCAAGGAGGAGTCGCTCGCCCAGCTCGAGCAAGTCGGATTGCTGGACCGGGTCATCCCCGGTCACATCAACTTCTCGTACATCAAGTATTTCCTGCCGGAAGAACGGGCAAAGCTCGCCCCTGATGCCCCGATGCGACGGATGGTCGAGAGCTTCCTCCGCGAAGGCTGGCCGTTTCAGACGATCTTCTACCACCGGTTCCACGGCAACCCTCCTCCCTCCGAACAACTCCTGGAGATCTTCGGCGACCAGTGGTTCGGCGATGGCCAGCCCGAAACCGTGTACCGCCTGGAACCCGTGTTCCACTATCTCAAGACCGGCAAACGCTGGGTCGGATCATCCATGAGCCACTGGAAGCCGGAAGTCGCCATCGAGTTCTTCCGCAACGACATGGTCCCACTGCTTGAGAAGGAACTCCCTTTCCTCCACGATGAGAACCACGAGTGGACTCGCCCGGAACTGCGCAAGCTTTCGGACCTCTATTGCGAGGAGTTCTACCGCCCCATCAAGCGCGTCCTTCCCTGGGGGATGTACGTCGGGAGCTATCACCTCGCGTCGCTGCCCAATACCAATGCACTGGGTGAGAAGGGTTCAGACGCATTCTCCCTGGCACGGTTGCGTGGAACAGCCCGGCAGTTCGGCGGCAACAAGTTCCTGACCGTCTGGCGCGGCCATGAGCCGACCGAGATGTATGGCTACTTCAATCGGGCCTGGTATACCATCCGCGGAGACGAATGGGGCCTGCCCCTGCCTCACCTCTGGTACTACCTCTATCGCCCCTATCTCGGCGGCGTGAACTACTACGTGAACGAGGGCATTCCAAGCAGTTGCATCAGGGATGTCGAGGGCGACGGCCAGCTCGAGCTGTCCACGATCGGGCACATCTACAAGGACATGCTGGACTTCACTGACGCCCACCCCGACCGGGGCGTCGTCTACGCACCTGTTGCACTCATGCTGGACTACAATCGCGGCTTCGGCTACCGGGGCGCAACGTTCGCCGGCTACAACCTCAAGAACGACGATGCCGACTTCTTCAACGCCGGCCTGTTCCAGACCGTCTTCCCTGGGCACCGCCATGCTCCGGGCGGGTATTCCCGAACCGCTCCATTCGGTGAGATCTTCGACATCCTGCAGCCGAACATCCCCGGCAAGCCCGTGGCTCCCGAGGCTCTACAGAACTACAAGGTCCTGTTCGCTCTGGCCGGCATGACCTTTGACAAGGCGTTCAGTGAGCAGGTAATCGCCCACGTCAGGAACGGCGGCACACTTGTCGTCCACGCACCTGACGCAAGCGCGAGCCTGCCAGCCGATTTTCTCGGCCTCGAAATCCTGGCAGAGACCGTCACGGGCGCTGACATCATCGCCAAGACCGATGGACTGATCGTCAAGGAGAATCGCTACCTGCTGCGTTCGGTGAAACTCACGACTGCCGAGGCAGTCTTCGAAGACAGCAACGGACGTCCGGTTGTGACACGCAATCGGTATGGGAAGGGACACGTACTGGTGCTGACTCCGCAATACGCGGTGGAGAAGGAAGGGCGCCGTGTGACCGAAAGTGGCGGGTTCCCCTACTGGAACAAGGACATCCTCCATGTCATCGAGCCGTTCATCGAGCGCCTCACAACGGGCGTGACCCCCATCGAAGTCCGCTGTCGCCCCGAGGACAAACCCGATCTTTCATGGATCATCGCACGCAAAGGAAAGGGATGGGTGGTCACCATGTTCAATTACTCCTGTGCCCGTTCGCCGATCACGGTTAAGAAGTACGGGACGGCAAAGGTCCATGCACTCCATCCTCTCGTCGAAGTCCCCTTCCAGATCGTCGCCCGGGCACCGGTGGACGATGTCGTCGAGTGGCATGAGGACCGGGATGTGAACTGGGAGACGAGCGACGGCGGCGCGGTGATATCCGAAACCATGCATGGCGGCGAGATACGCGTCTACGAACTGCAGCCCAAACCCATCGACCTGGGGCTGCGGACACGGGACATCAACTACGCGCTCAACAAGCCTGTCACGGCCTCCTCATCGCTCAAGGACTACCCGCCCAACCTCGCAGTCGACGGCGACCGCGGGCGATTCAACTACTGGTGGTCAGACAGCGACCCGAGACGACACTACCGCTTTGACATGCCGCAGTGGCTGCAGGTCGACTTGGGCGAGGTCCGCACCATCGACCATGCATTCGTGCTCTTCAACTACTGGGAGCATGAGTCGCTGGAGACCCGCCTGCGGGTGTACAAGTACGTGATCGAGGCGTCTGTGGACGGTGAGGAATGGACCCAGATCGTGGACGAAAGCCGCAATGAGGACAACGCACGTCGGGAAGGCACCGAACGCTGGTTCGAGCCCATCGAAGCGCGTTACGTGAAACTGACCATACTGCGCAACTCTTCCTTCGGCGGAGCACGCGTGATCGAACTGGCCGTCATGGGCCAGGAGAAAGAAGATTACCGGGTACGGCGACGCAGCATTATCCCCGACTGGGAGGCCCAGTTCCCGGCAGAGGTACGGGACGTCCCCCTCGACCGGATCAGCTATCTCATCGACCTCCAGCCCAGCCACGTTGTCCCGGGATGGCTGCCTGCAGGAAAGACGTGGGCCGAGATGAATGGGCCGGTCAAACTGCTGACGACGCGCTCCGGTCTCGGACAGGTGTACCCCAAGTCAATCTATGCTCAGGCCTCGTCCGAGGTGGTTTACAGTCTCGAGGGCGCGTACAGCAAATTCGCCGCCGCCGTCGGTATCGGGACGCCAAAGGCCGATTGCTCAGTCGTGTTCCAGGTGCACGTCGACGGTAAGCAGGTATACGACAGCGCGCTTTACCGCCTCGGGCGTCCAGTGGTCCCTTTAGTCGTGGATGTGACCGGCGCCAAGCAACTCAAACTCGTGGTAACGGACGGAGGCGACGGGATCCGGAACGACTATGCCTGGTGGGCCGAAGCCCGGCTCATCAAGCCGTGAAGCGACGGGCCGTCCCCTTCCGGCAGAGCCGTGACTAGCAGGAGCGGTCTTCTCCGGCAAAGCCGTGACTAACAGGAGCGGTCTTCTCACGCCGTTTTGGGACGATCCGACTGATCCGACCGATCCGGCCGCCGATCAAGACCATCAATGATGCCCGAAAGGCTACCGAGATCACCCGTGCGGACCAAACTTGCCAACACCAGACCAACGTCCCGAACCGGGCGCTCGGCACGGACCGGTCTCGGGCTCTTGCTGATGCTCGCCGCCTATGCCGTCGCCGCTCCGCCTCCTCCTTCCCGCGTCACCGTCACTGATCACGGATTCGCCCCAGCTGTTTTCCCGCGCTACTTCGGCCGCGAACATGGTTGGCTGGACACCTACAACGAGGATCCACAAGACGGGCTCTGGATGCGTCACGAGCTGGCCTTCGACGGATCACGCATCCCCTGGCGAATCCTGCAGACATACGCCGGCGCCAAAGCAACGCCCGTCGGAGGGCTCGGGCTCCGCTTCCCTCTCAGCGGGCACCGCGTGACCAAGACCCAGCCACGATGGGCCGGTACGTGGGGCCGACACGATGAGACGTTCCCGGGATTGCTCGACGTCGAAGTGGATTCCTGCGGGTTGGCAGACGCTCCGTGTCGCCTCACCGGCTCTGATGGCGGGGATGTGGGCAGCATCCAAGCGGTTTGGGAACACCCGGATGCGGACATCACCGCCATGTTCCTCATGCTCCCGGACGACGACCGACTGTTCGTAGAGATCGGTGTGCGGCCTCGGCGGGAAACGGAGTCCATTGCGGTCGTCCTACGCTGTTGGCCGCGCGGCGACTTCGTGATGCGCACCCGATCAGGGACGTCGCCTCCCTTGGGCTATGGCCAGCCGTACCCGTTCCCGGCTGACCAGGCGACGGTCCTGTTCACCGATCCCGAGGCAGATCCCAAGGGGAAGGCATTCGAGGGAACATGCGCACTGACCTACATGCCTCAGGAGTGCAGCGCCGCTGAGGCAACCCGCACCTTCCCGCTCTTCGTCAAGCTGCAGCTCCCGCCCCCACCTGCAGGCGGCACGGTGTACAGCCACATCGTCCTCTGGGAGCTCATGCAGCGCCGCGGGGACGAGGCCTGGGACTACCTGACCAGCCGGGAGGAAGACACCCTCTCGCAATTCACCCGCATCCACCACTTCCGAGCCCCCGCACTTGCCGCGACCAGGAACGACAACCTGGAACGTGCCCGAGGCCAACTGGCCAATCTCGATCAACAACTGAACGAGAGCCCTCAACCCGGCACACGCCCGGAGTACGGCTCCGGCTACTGGCGTATGTCTGAGGATTCACTGACCCGACACTGGGTTAGGTTTCATTGCGCCGAAGCCGAACGCGCCCTCAGCCGGGGAGACTGGCAGGAAGCCAGTGACTCCCTGGACCAGGCCGCCCGACACCTGGAGTCGCTGAAATGAAGCAACTCTTCGTCATCGGTGACAGTATCTCCTGCTACTACGGTCGGCATCTCGAACGGATGCTGGTGGGTGTCATGGCTTATGACCGGAAAGGCGGAAGCCATCGCCTGATCGGTCTCGACGACTGCACCGACGGCGTCAATGGCGGCGACAGCTCGATGGTCCTGACGTACCTCACCGAAGTCGTCAACCAGGACTGGTTCGCCCCTGACATTCTCCTACTCAACTGCGGCATCCACGACACGAAGCGGAACCAGGAAACAGGCGAACTGCAGATGCCTCTTCCGGCCTACTCTGCCAAACTGAACCGGATCATCGACCTGGCGAAACGGTCGGGGGCCGCTCCCGTCTGGGTGCGGACGACGCCACTCAATCCGGAAGCCCACAGACCCGAAAATGCGATCGTCTGGCACGAGTCAGCGGACATCGACAACTACAACACGGCGGCGGATCAGATTATGGCGGACCGCACCGTCCCGGTCATCGACCTGTTCTCGTTCACCCGCAAACTGGGCGAGGACATCTACCTTAACGGAACGGATCACGTCCACTTCAACGACACAGCCGCAGCCCAACAGGCCGCCTTCTTGGCGGGGTGGCTCGCTCAATTCAAGAGTTGAAACCAGGCCCCACGCTTGAGTCTTCGGGAAACAGGGAAGAACCACCCATGTTCACGCTGTCCACAGCATCCATGAGTCGTCTCCACGGCATCGTCGCCGCATCACTCGTCCTTGGACTCGCGCCGCACCCCCAAGCCCAGGAAACATCTCGAGACGCCCCCATCTTCGAGGAGACATTTGAGTCGCCTGGGGCTTTGACGGGGCTCAAGAAGCGTTCCGGCGGGGAGATTACCAGAAACTCCATTGCCCTTGTGAAGGAGGGAATCCGGGAGGGCAATACAAGCGCACGCATTTCCTTTGCCCCAACGACAGGGAAGCACTGGTACTTCAGCCTTCCCACCGCAATCAGAGTGAATCCCGGGCAGCTACTCAAACTGGAAGGTGATCTCAAGTTCGAGGTCGACGGAAGACTGGAACCGCTTCTCTCCATACAGCTGGGGCTCACTTACAACACCTGCACGGATGACACCTACAGCAAGACAAGTGCTCGAGGCAGCGTGCACAAGACAGGCGGTCTCTACTCCCCGGACGCGTGGCAACACGTCACAGGAGAGCCGTTCAACCTAGTCCGGAGAGCCGCTGACAGAGGCCGGGACACCCCTTACCTGGAGATCAAGAGTATCGTGGTCATGGTGTTCCGCATGCCCCTCCAGCAGCAGCTCACAATCCTGGTTGATGACCTCAGGCTGGCCCCCGCCACCCAAATGGACGTGGACGCCTACAGGAAGAGCATCGCGGTCGATTACACACCTGCGCCTTACAAGAGCCAGACCGATGAATATTATTACGGGTATACGGGCGGACTCTACAGTGGCTGGACAAAGTGGTCCAAGCTGACCCATCTCATCCCCAGGGAAAAGCGAGCCCTCAACAACCTCGAATTCATGCTCAAAGGGAACTTCACCCAGGTTATTGACTACGGGCACCGGCCTGAATTTGATGGCAGCAACGCAGATCGAATTGCGAGCGATATCGAGTTGCTGCACGACTACGGCATGACGGCCATGTCTCTTTGCTACCTGACCCCCTACTATGACGGGGGGCGCACTCTGGAGGAATGCGAGGCCGCAGTCCGGAAGGTGGTTCCGGTACTGGCCAAAGCGAAGGGCTTTAGAGGGTACGTGTTCATTGACGAGCCTCGTCCCGACCGAAAAAGCATGGAGCTGTGGCTGTGGGGGAAGAAGCTCTACCGGGAATTGGACCCGATCAACGTGGCCTCGGGCCCTCTCAACACCCATGATCGCATCCGATTCTACACTCAGACCGAGCACACGGTGTGGATCGATGAATATCCCTTCCACGGCAGGTATTTTGACAGCTATGACGATGGGCGCAGCGGCGTCTTCTCCATAGAGCGCGTCAATCAGATATCCTTCGAGTGCGGGGCCAAACAGGTGTGGAACATGAACCCTGTGTTCAGTGAAACCACCGCCCGCCCGCGCTGGCGATTTCCCAGTCCGGAGGAGCACCGGCTCGCCAACTACATGAGCCTGGCCAATGGTGGGCGCACCCTCCAGTACTTCGCCATGGTGGGCTATCTGCCGTATACCGTGGGCAATCCCCGCCAGCCAAAACTGAACCCCAGAATCCTCGGTTTTGGCACCAGTGTGGGTGCCCCCATGCATCCCGTCGGCCGGGAACTCGTCAAACAAGGCAGCGTCGTGCCCGTCTTTGGCCCGCTGCTCATGCCCACCACGTGGGAAGCCCATCGGGTTGTACCCGTGACGTGCGAGCAGATCAAGACACCGGCTGCCAACAGGAATGCCATCGGCGTGGGATACAACGGCGGCGACACCTACGACATTGTGGTGGTGTACAATCGTGATCTCACCAAAGCACAGTCAGGCACGGTGACGCTGACTGACGTGCTCAGAGGCCGCACGGTGTATGATCTCTACGCCAACCACACGGTGGACCACAAGCAAGGCGTAGTCCAGACAGGCCCTCTGGCCCCCGGTGACGGCAGAATGTACCTCCTCGCATCTCCGGCAACCTGCAGCGACGTGGCTGCCTCCGTCGCGAACACCAAATACACGCTGCTCAAACGACTGTTCGACTTCTACTACAAGGAACAACGCCACAACGCCATGGATATGGCCTCCTTTGCCGACATATTCGGTAAGGCAGATACCGATGTGGAGCGGAGACCGGCGTTGGCTCTGAAAGAGCTGCAGAAGGCCTACGCCGACCTCAAGGAGCGGGAAGAGGGAAACGACACGCCCTTCTCCCGGTTGCACGGTCTGCTCAAACGGGGCCAGGCACAGTATGTGACTTTGGCTGAACTGCAGGCGAAGCACCTCTCCCGGGACACTCTCGAAGCCATCACCGAAGTCGTCCGTCAGGATGGCTACGTTGAGTGGCAGAGCGAGGCAATACAGCTCGCAGACATCTATGTTCTGCTCAGGAACCTGCTGTACTTCGGTCACACCGAAGAGGCCCTCCCGTTGGCAAACACATGGGCACCCCTGATGACGGCTATGTTCAAGAGCAACCTAAACGGTGTCTACGCGCCGCTGGCTCCAGACGAAACCGCAGCCCTCCACGCCCGGGCCCTGGTGCTGAACGACTTCGATTTGCTGGAAGCCCTGAGGGAGAATGTGCAGTGACCCGGCGACCCCGATACGCGGTCCCGGAATGAGAGGAAACCCGGATGCAATCGCTATCAGTCTCGGTCATGCGGGCGTTCAGAGCCGTGTTCGGCGGCCTCGTTGCCGGCAGCCTCACAGTCGGAGCGGCCACAGCTGGAGAGGGACCACAGCTCCGCTGCGAGAACGTGAAGGACATGCTCCGACTCAGAGCGATCCCTGACAAGGCCATGATCATGGTGTCGGGCTATCACCGTCCGGGCGATGATGGTGGAGGGACATTCCGCTACTCAGACTCAGCCAAAGGCAAGCCGGACGGTGGAACGGTGCTCGACCCCGCTCATCTCCCGGGGCGGCTCATCCGCGAGGTCGATCCCCGCGGCGAGGTCCATGCGGAGTGGTTCGGTGCCTGGGGCGATGGCAAGACCGACGCACCACACGACGACCATGCGGCCATCAATGCCTGCCTCGAACGCTTCGGCAAAGTGAATCTGCTGGCCAGGACATACGGGGTCCGCGGCAAGCCTGAGCACTACGATCCGGACATCACCTACCACGCCATCGACCTCGGGCCGAACTACCGGATCAAGGGAAGCGGGCGTGCAGCAACCGTGATCAGACTGCTCGAGGGCAGCAATCCGAAAGGCTCCGCTCCGGGCAACAACTACTTCAATCTGCTCGCAAACCGACGATTCCACGAAAGCGCTGAGAATGTCGTCGTTCAAGACCTCACCATCGACTGCAACTTCGATGGTCAAAACAAGCACACAACCATCAACGCCATTGGGCTCCGTGGCGGCGGAGCCCTCGTCGAACGGGTGAACTTCAGGGGCTACGGAACGGGGCGTCACCCGGAAACCGGGAGCAGTCGCGAGTGTTTTGCCCTCCATCAGGGCCTGGTTTTTAAGGACAGAACATCCTCTCGAAAGGCCGCGACGTACCGGGATCTTGACTTCACCGCCCCCGGTCACAACGGCGATGTGGGTGGGCATGTTGGGGAGATCACCCATATCACCCTCGGCGGAGCGCACAACTTCGGCAACTACAGCTGGATCATTCCCGCGGGCTACGATCCCGAACATGATCCCTCAAACGAGGGCGAGAACGAAAACAACTGGTGGCCGTCCTCCGGCGGGCTTGTGGAGAACTGCGTCGTTCATGACGAAGCGTACACGCCTGCGACACAGCAAAGCCCCCTCCATGCCATCACCTACGGCGATTGCGTCGGCCTCGTCATCCGCAACAACCGGGTCGAGAATTTCGAGGGAGCAGGCGTCTTCGTAATGAGTTGGTGGAACCGGGACACAATCATCGTGGACAACAAGTTCATCAATGTCCACTCCGGGCTGGCTATCCACATCAAGGGCAAGAAGGGCATTCCGGTTCAGTGTCCAAGACACGAGGACCTCCTGGTCGAGCGCAATCGCATCGTGCTGGGGGCAGCAAAGCACCATCGATGGGGCCCCATCGGCGTTCAGCTCTACGGACAGGATCTCTCGGGCATACGCTTCACTAACATCACTGTGCGGAACAACCAGATCAGCGGTCGCAGCTACCCCGATGCCAAAGGCAAGACTCGATACCCCCTCGGCATAAGTCTTCAGATCCTACGGGCCAACTGCAAGAATCTGCTGTTCGAGAACAACCTCATCGATGTCCCGGACTACGGCACCGGGGTCACCACCCCTCAAGAGCCCCATAGCCTGGCGATCCGTTACTTCCCGCTGGCTCGGTGGAACGACGATGCAGAAAAGAACAACGTGGTGTTCCGTGAGAACCGAAGTCCGGAAGGCAACGTCCTCAACCCAAGCCTGGCTGACTGGTACTTCAAGAACAAGCCAACCTGGGGGCTCCCCACCGGCACAACCCCGGCTATTGCCCCCTGAGCCAGCATGAGCGGTTCTTGGGGAGGCGAAAGGACCGCTCCTGGTAGTCGCGGCTCTGACCGAACCGAGCCGCGCACAACGTAAGCGGAGTCTCCTGTCCACCCGAGCCGCGCACAACGTAAGCGGTCCGCTCCCGCAAGTCGCGCATGCGCGTCAAGCTGGGATGTATCCGACTCCCCGCCGGCATGTTGCGCCACGACAGACGAAGGTGTGACAGCCACCGTCTACGTGGTCGCCCGTCGCGCGAGCATCGGCAACGGGGGCGCGAAGGTCAGGTGGGCTTGGTCACCTGGCCTTCGCGACACCAGCATGTGGGGGTCCGGGGGAGAGCTTCTTCCCCGGCGGGGCCTGGGGAAGAGCCTCTGATTCTTCTGCCGCAATGCGTTACAGATCAGCGTGACGCGCATGCGTAAGTCGCGGCTCTGCCGGATAAGGCCGCCATGTCTTCAAGGTGGGCCCGGGCATCCCTGCTGTTCAGCATGGCAAGCCCTGCCCGGGCATCTCTCCAGCACAGCATCAGGGACGGGCCTGTCGCCAAGCGCCCAGTTGGTAAGGACGCAGAACCAATCGAAGGCGAGCATCTCCTTGGGGGACAATCCGCGGGGAGCCGTCAACTGGCTCACCAGGAACAGTCGCGAATACCACGGGTTGCGGAGTACTCGCCGGGTTGATCGCGTAGACCCACGTCACCCCCTCTCGGACAAGCTCCCGCATGACCACCTTAGAGTCCGGTTGGACAATCTCCCTCCAGTCCCCCACCGGAAGCCGGCGATAGACGCGCGCGAACTGCGCAACGCGAGCTTCGTGCCCGACCGTTCCATTGGTGAAGCCACCGGTCGCGATGAAGGACGGGTCGGCAGCGGCCAGTGAACGCGCATAGTACTCCAGGAAGTGCTCGTGGGCAGGGACAACGGCTGTTGCCCGCCAGGGGATTCCCCCGTACCAGGGACATTCCAACGGCCTCCTTGCCCCCACTGAGCTCTCGAAATAGCGATTGTAGAGAAAGGTCCCGAACTCCGGCTTGCGCTTGAATCCGCGCAATTCTGCAGCATCCAGATCCATGTCACGGATGGCCGCGATGCCGTCTGGGCGCGGCGGCGTCTCCGCACCCCAGCGAGCCCGGTCTGTGCCGAATGCGAGTCGCTTGCGGTAGGCGCTCGGTCCGAGGCGCTTCTGAATGACAATGCCTGGATGCCGCGACAGCAGTTCGACATCCACCCCGGCCAGGCGAGCGATCTCGGTCTGGGGCATTCCATCCAGCCACTGCTCGCGCTGGGCATCGATGATGGACATAGGCGGTTCCAGAATCGTCACGACCAATTTCAGATCCCCTCGTTCTTCTCGCAGACGGTCGGCAGCCCGGACGTAAAAGGCAGCCGTCTGTTCGCAACGCCAGGTCAACCACCGTTCCCAAGCATTGGTCTTCAGCCAATCGTGCCGCCTCCCGAAGCGCACCGGATCCGTTCCCATCGCGGGGACGCGTACACCGGTCTGCCGGGCAAACTCCCCGACGGTCCAGTCATCGTAACTCACATCGAGGAACCCCGGCAGGAGTAGCTGAGCCAGGGTCAGATGAAACCCAATTCCCCCGAAGGCAGGACTGCCGCCGTAGCGTTCCGCGATCTCTGCAACAAGAGCCACTACGCGTCCTTGAACGGCGGGATGAAGCGCGTTGAAAGCAGCCGCCTGATGATGCCACGTCTTTACCAACAGATCATTCTGACGAGTGACCGTATTGAAGGTCCCTGCCCCGGCTACGACGCGCTCGAAGCTGTCCTCCGTGGCCCGGACCAGGCTGGGCAGCTCGTGGACGTTGAACAGACCGAAGAAGGTAAAGTCACGTTCCTCAAAGCGCTCCAGCAGAATATCCACCCACCCCTCCGTCGGCATGTGGAAGCCGCCCTTCCCGCCCCGAGCTTCCGCCAGCGAATTGTAGATGGGGCCTTCGTACCAAACCAGGGGATGCATAACCAGATTCTGCCCGGAGTAGTCCAGGTAGTCGCACATCTCGTTGGCAGCGCGCTCGAAGTCGCCCAGCTCGGGCTTGCCTCCGCTGAAGCAACGGGACATGGGTTGCGCGTCTTCCCAGTAGTGGCCGATGAGGCGTTGCGAAGCGGAAGCTGCAAAGGCAGCAGCCGGCAGACGCCCCGACTGCTCGAAGACCTGGATCCGCGCAGCAGCAGCCGGCTGTCCCTCAAGCCAGCTGGTGAAGACGAGGCACTGGCTCGTGTCGCGAGCCCACATGACGAAGTCGAATGTCTGCATCGTCCCGGAAACAGGCAGCGGATCCCCACAAAGGTAGCCGGTGTGTGCGTTGTAGCGGTCGTCCTTTGCCGGCGACCACGTCGCGATCTCGCAACTCCTGGCCCGATCATCAGGGTAGCGGACGCGAACGATGTGCCGCCCCGTTCGCCGTAGCGGCAACCGGACAACGAAGCGTGAGTGTTGTCGCGGCCCGGCCTCCAGATAGCGTCCCGCCGGCCCGTCAACAACTCGACTCGTTCCGTCGTCAGCCAGTTCTCCGGGGCTCGATTCCCGAGCCAGATCAATGTCCAGAACCTGTTCCAGGGAGAGCTGGCCTGGCGCTTCCCGGGAAAGGGGCGCCATCACCAGAACAGGCATGCTCATGACCAGCCGCCCTTTGCTGCGCGCCTCCAACACGTGCTCACCCGGGGGGATGCCTTCAGGTGAAACTGAGACGAGGACACGCCCCCCGCTGGGGATATCCAGCCGGTACGGCGCGAGTGAACGCGTCGTGCCTTCCGCGAGAGTCAACGCCAGTGACAGCTCGCCACCGTGGGGAGTGTTGGCTGCGTTGGCGACGGCAAACGTGAGAGCGCGGGGGACGTTAAGGCGGGTCACACAGCGCAAGGGATGGAACGTCAAGGCGGACGCAGCAGACAGCTCCTCGCCGGACTCCGCAATCCCGTGCTCACTGAGCCAGCGCGCGTCTTCCGGAGAAAGGGCGCGACCCCAGACACAGAGCTCGTCCAAAGCCCCGACAAATGCCTCACGCAACCGGTATGGCTGTCTGGGCTCCGTCGCGGAACGACGCCTTCGACGACCGCCTCGGACCCCCTGAGCCCCCACGAGCATCCCCCGGCCATCACTGATGGCTCCGGTCGCGGCGTCACGTGCGTCGAGCTCGCCATTAATGTAGATCCGCCGTTCCGCACCATCGTATGTCGCCACGACATGGTACCACTCGCCCTCGGTCAGGCGGGTTTCGCTGATCAGCCAGTTCTGCGCCCACTCGCCCCCCAGATTGAGCTGGAAACGAATGCGGTTCTTCCCGCCTTGGTTGATGCACAGCCGGTAGGCATACTCATGGCTCAGGATCATTCCTCTCTTCTTCCCTGCGCCGGGCTTCACCCAAGCCGCCAACGTCAACGCCTGGTTGACGTTCAAATCGTTGGTTTTGCTGACCTCCCCAAAGGTGCCTTCTCCATCGAAAGCAACCGCCTGACCGAAGACACCGGGGACCAACTGGCCTCCATGCAACCGGACGGCGCCTGTGTTGCCATGGGGGTCCGGGCGCTCTCGGACCTCACTGGGAATCGTGCCATCCACCAACCGATCGAACGTCCAGCAGGCAAGCAGGGCGTCAACTGGGGAGGCCGACACCCAGGCGACCGTAAGCCCGTGCAACAGCAACAAGATTACAGTATTGACCTTGGTAATCCGGCCAACCGGACTGCTCGTTATCCGTTTCCGAGAGGCGGGGAGTAAGCGCATTCGGTATGAACTCCAGCTTGTCCCTGGCAGCAGGGGTGTCCGGCAGAGCAAGACAGCCGCTAGGTATCGGAGACGACGATAGCGGCTGTGCGTCCCTCCGCAAGAGACGTCGACAGACGAATCTGGCAAGTTAGTCGGGTCCCCTGGCAGTCGTCGAGCTCGTGGCCGCGTGGCTCCACGCCACTTGCCCCCCCGTCTGCTACGGCCGGATCTTCACGATTCGGTTCTGGATATCGCTGGTGAGTTTGGCCTTGCTGGTGTGGTTGGCCGCGTGCCCGTCCAGGTAGAGCACTCCCGGCTTGTTGTTGTGCCGGGTGGCGATGCGGTCGTAATGGTTCCAGGAGAGAAAGCCGGCGCCTTCTGCGAAACGTCCGTAGGCCATACCGATATCGAAGAGGATCATTGTCTCGGTAGGATTGTGAAGCGAGGGGAGCTTGCGGGGGCGTCCCCCGGCAAGGGAGACGTGGCAGAGATCGTAGGTGACTCCGTAGCCTCCGAACACGCCGCCGAATGTGAAGGGCGTACCGACAGTCCAGACCTTGGACGAGTCGCCGTGTGGGCAGGAGCAGGCAGCCTTGTTGCCGATATATGGGTGCAGATAGCGGACCCAGCGGTAATACGGGGTTCCGTTGGTGTTGTGCGGGCAGAGGAACTCCTCATTGTCCTCGATGTACATCGTGCTCGCCAGGCCCTGTTGTTTCAGGTTGTTCAGGCAGGCGATTTGGAGAGCCTTGGACTTGGCCTTCTGCAGCGACGGAAGGAGCATCGCTGCCAAGATGGCGATGATCGCAATCACCACCAGCAACTCAATCAGGGTGAAGCTCCGGGAAAGGCGCATCTGGATGTCTCCTAGCGGGCCGATGTGTCGGCCTCGTATGGTCATCACGACTATTGTGAGTCTGCCCTTCTCGACCTGCCGCGGGCCGTCTTGGGGGGGGGCGAAAAGGTACAGCCTAGCCGCTGTTTTCCAACCCGACGAGACTCCAAATGGGTTTCACTCTCCAAGCTGGGGCGCACGTGGGAGTACCCTCGTCTGTAACCACGGCTTCCGGACCGGGCTTCCCTTGGAGAGCGGCGGTCCCCCGCCGTGGCCGCATGCATGCCGAACCGTCGAGGACGACGGCTCTTCAGAAAGACAGCAGTTGCACCCTCTGATATGTCTGCCGGACCTTCGGCAGAGGCCTTCGCTCGTCTGTAACCACGGCTTCCGGACCGGGGCTTCCCTTGGAGAGCGGCGGTCCCCCGCCGTGGCCGCACGCATGCCGAACCGTCGAGGACGACGGCTCTCCAGAAAGACGGCAGTTACGCCCTCTGATATGACTGGCGCACTTCGCGCCAGAGGCCAGGCTCGGGGGGCCGGACGACCTATTCGGCCACCAATCGCGTCGCCGTTGTCTCGGCAGGTTTCAGATGCGTATCCAGCCAGCCGTACAGCAGTTCGCGCGACTCATGGGCCACCGAATGTCCCCTGCCGTGTACATAGAAAGCGAAGTTCTCGGGGACCTGCTCCAACTCGTACACATCCATGACCCGCATCAACATCAGCAGGCGCTGCCGCTGGGTCAGTGGATTCCCATCGTTGAGGGCGGAGAGATCGAGGAATGGACGGGGTGCGATCAGCGCCATGATCTCATGGAAATCGATCGGCGGCAACGTCCCGGACAGCAGTCCTGGGCGGATGTGCTTGAGGTAGATGTACCAGCGATCACGGCCCCATGCCTCAACCCCGGGATTATGGCGGAAAAACGCGCCACCACAGTTCCCGGCGGCGGCGGCCACGCGATCGTCATAGGCGGACAGGAAGAGCGTGCCATGCCCCCCAAGGGAGTGACCGAGCACCCCGATCCGGTCCGAGGCCACCGCGTCCAGTGACTGCAGCACGTCAACGGCAATCGAGTGTTCGTAGGTGAACTTGCCCACTGCCGTCCATTCAGGATGCTTCTCGTAGAAACGTCCGGTCTCATACGAGCCCTCAGGGGGGATCCGGTGTCCAGCCACAAAATGGTCCGGAGCAATGACCACATAGCCACGCCGACAGAGGTGGTCGAGATAGGCTTTGTCGGGGTTGTCCACCAATCCGGCGACCCGTTCCTTGCCTTGTGCATACGTCCCGTGCAAGGCCACAACGCCGGGGACGGGATCCGCCATCCCCAGAGGGGTTCCCAGGTAAGCATGCGCGCGTTCGTCAGTCTCCACGTTGTAGCTGACAAGCTGCCGCGTGTAGACCTCGTCGATGACCGTCGACTCAAGGATCTCGAAGTCGAGCGGCGGACGGTCCGGCTTGCGGTCATCGCGGATCAGATCCAGGAAACGACGTTTCAGTACGCTGCGGTGCTCGTGCCATTCGTCGACGGAACTGATGCCCTCCAGAAGATCGTCCCAGGATGACTCGATCGCGGGAGGGTCCGAACACGGCCGCGGCGGCGGATCGGCTGTCGTCGCACCCACCGGCAACCCGATCAACGAGACTGGATAGGACATGCCGCAAGATCTCATCAGGATGGCCTCCTTCAGTAAGCGCACAGCCGACCGGACGCAGGAATGGTGTCAAGATAAGCTCCGAACAGCCTTCTGTCCCTGGGGTGAGCCTGGCAGGCATCCTAGAATCGCCCGGGCCGCCATGTAGGTTACGCAGATAGTGGAAGCGCACGATCAGGCCCACAGCATGAAGAGTACAGGTCAGGGAGACGCGACAATGGATCGACGGACAGCTCTCGGAATTGCCGCATTGGCAGCGTTCGGGTTGTGCACGACAGGCGTCGCTGATGTACGCCTGCCGAAAGTCTTTGGCAGTCACATGGTTCTCCAGCGTGATATGCCCCTCCCCGTGTGGGGCTGGGCTGCCCCCGACGAAGGAGTGACAGTCACCCTCGGCGACCGCTCCCCGGTCAGCACGACAGCCGACAAAGAGGGAAAGTGGCGCGTCGACCTGCCCGAGATCGCCACGGGCGGCCCGCTCACACTCACCGTGTCAGGCACCAACAAAGTCGTGCTTGAGGACATCCTTGTCGGCGAAGTCTGGCTGTGTTCCGGACAGTCGAATATGCAGTGGACGGTGAGCAACAGTCTCAATCCGAAAGATGAAATTGCCGCAGCCGACTATCCGGCGATCCGACACCTTGCCATTCCTAGGCGTCCGGCCAGCCAGCCGGCGGACGATGTGACAGCCGAATGGAAGGTCTGCAACCCGGCAACAGCCGGCGGATTCACCGCGTGCGGTTACTTCATGGGCCGGGAACTCCACAAGGAGCTCGGCGTCCCGATCGGCCTGATCAACTCATCCTGGGGGGGAACGCGCATTGAGCCCTGGGTTCCCCCGCGGGGGTTCGCCGCCGTCCCGGCGTGTAAGGACATCCACAACCGCGTCGTTCTCACCGACCCCCACTCACAACCGTACAAGACACGCCTGAATGAGTACCTCGCCGAGGTAGACGCGTGGTTGGGAGAAGCCAAGACCGCCCTGGCCCAGAAGGAAGTGATCCATCCCTCACCCGTCTACCCAAAGGAACTCGTTCCCCTCATCGGGCATCAGGATCCGTCCACTCTCTACAACGGCATGGTCCACGCCCTCGTCCCTCTTGCCATCCGTGGCGCAATCTGGTACCAGGGGGAGTCGAATCACGGAGAGGGGATGTTCTACACGGAGAAAATGAAGGCCCTTATCGGCGGCTGGCGTGACGTGTGGGGGCAGGGAGAATTTCCGTTCTACTACGTGCAGATTGCCCCGTACGTCTACGGCTCCGAACCCTCGGGAGTGCTTCCCGCGTTCTGGGAAGCACAGGCCGCCGCTCTGTCGATCCCGAAAACCGGCATGGTGATCCCGAGCGACATCGGCAACACCAAAGACATCCATCCCAGGAACAAGCAGGAAGTGGGGCGGCGTCTCGCGCTGCTCGCCCTCGCGAATGACTACAGGCGCACGGAACTCGTGTGCTCAGGCCCCGCATTCAAGACGATGGCAATCGAAGGAAGCAAGCTGCGAATCCGCTTCGATAGTGTCGGCACTGGACTCGCCTCACGGGACGGCAAGCCATTGACGTGGTTCGAGATCATCGGCAAAGAGACAGATTTTGTCAAAGCGAATGCCGTCATCGACGGGCTCGACTCGGTCGTGCTCTCCGCCCCTGACGTGAAAGCCCCGGCAGCCATGCGCTTTGCCTGGCACAAGACAGCGGAGCCGAATCTCATGAACAAGGAAGGCTTGCCCGCCGGGGCCTTCCGGGCAGGCGAAGTCCCCGACCGCGATTGGCTCAAGCTCAGGGTCGATGAAGCCAAGCAGTACACCCTTGTGTACACGCTGGATCTGGCAAAGCTCGGTGTGGAGGTGAGCTACGACACCGACAACACCAAACAGGTCACCGGTCCGTTCGACCGGGTCGCCTACTTCCTCGAACTGCAGAAGGACAGCGGGGCAACCGATTACGTCTACGTCTCAATGGCAGCCTTCACGGACGACGTGACGAAGATCGGCGTTCCCGCATACGGCGCCGGAATCAACTTCCAGACGAAGGTGACGGACATGAATGTCATCTCGAACGTCCAGGGAATTGTCACCGGAACGGGCCTGACCGGGGGGAACATCGAGTTCTGGCCACACAACTACGGCCCGCCGAACACAGGTAAAGTCCCGAATGCATCTGCAGGAATCTGGGACTTCGGAGACCAATTCTCCGCCCCCGAGAACGGGTATGGCTCAATGCAGGTCCACAACCACGAAGCCAAGCAGACGATCTTCGCCCTCAACCACTGGAAGACGGGGCCCAATGCCGACCTGGGCATAGGCAACAGCACCGGCAAGACCAGGGACTGGACGTTTGTGGCCAACGCCAAGACCTATCCGGTCAAGCGTCTGCGCGCGTTCGTGAGGCTGAAGTAGGGGGGCTGGCCGTAGCGCCGCTCTCCGGGCGGCGCTCCTGTTGGCGCCTGGGATCAGTTGGGTCGCCGCGCGGAGGCGCCTCCCACTTTTCTTCGTACGCCGCACGGCCCCCCGGGCGGCATCTCCTCTTGGCGATCGGAGGGCCGCTCGCCGTACAAGCGGAATGGTCGCCGCACGGGGGTGCCTCCCAGGTTGGCTGCTTCTCCGTCTCAAGGTGGGAGGAGCCGCCGTGCTCCGACTCCCAATCGGGGGATGGCACCGCCTCCCACGTTGGCTGCTTCTCCGTCTCAATGTGGGAGGAGCCGCCGTGCTCCGACTCCCCAGCAATCGGCGGGTGGCGCCGCCTCCCGCGTTGGCTGCGTCCCCTTCTCAAGGTGGGAGGAGCCGCCGTGCTCCGACTCCCCAGCAATCGGCGGGTGGCGCCGCCTCCCGCGTTGGCTGCTTCCCCTTCTCAAGGTGGGAGGAGCCGCCGTGCTCCGACTCCCAATCGGGGGATGGCACCCCCTCCCGCGTTGGCTGCTTCCCCTTCTCAATGTGGGAGGAGCCGCCGTGCTCCGACGTCTTCACTCCCTCACGATCTCGTAAACCATGCACGTCCCCTGCTTGTGCACGGTTGTCGCCCGGAACGAGAGCTTGCCCGCCGTCGCACTTGCGGGGATGCACCACAGGCGCTTCCCGCCAACGTCGAGAGCGTACACGGTGTACGCCTCGGGCGATTGGAGGGAGATCTGCACGGCAGCGCTGCCGCGGCGCACGAGATGCGGCAGCCGCCCCCAGGCGCTCAGGACCGTGTGCCTGGCATCGTCAAACGTCGTTCCGCTGTTCATGACATCGGTCAGATGGAAGACCACAAGTCGTCGACTGGCGCCAATCGGCTGTCCATCGACAGAAGCCACCGCCACCACCGCGTTCTGGTCAACCTTGGTCACCTGCAATCTGTCGCCGGTCTGTTCCTGCCCTTTGGCAAGGACAAAACACTCGCTCTGATCAGTCACCACCGCGAAGACATCCCTTTTCTCATCCATGCACAATTGCCCGGTCTCGCTGGTGAAGACGTCCGTTTCCGGGGCATAGCGCCCCGGGGGAAGCAATCCCTTGGCGACGAGCTGCTCCAGAAGCTCCGCACTATCCTCAAAGGCATTGAGGGACCTCCCTGCATGGGGCCAGGTTGGCCGGGAAACGACGGAGAAAGGACTTGTCGCCGTGAACGCCGCCGCGTCTCGCAGCCTGACACAGCCCAGCTGGTAGGCGAGCCCCAGTTTGGTAAGAGCATCACTGGGAACACCGGTGGCCCGCACCAGCATCCCCTCAGCCGCCAGCATGTGATCAGAGTAGACAAAGGGAATCCGGGTGGTGGCGGGTCTCACGTCGCGGCGCAGAAAAAACAGCGCACTGATGCGCTCGGACAGCACGTTCACCGGGTCAGACGCATTCTCGAGATAGTGACACTCTTCGGACTCCTGGGTGCGACTGCCACGGTGAGCGTAGCAGTAGCGATAGATGCCGTCCCAGTCCTGAAGAGCGGCGTACGCTCCCATCAGGGCCCCACCTTCTGCCCGGTGGTGGTTCGGGAAGCAGTAGTTGAATTCGGTGACGGTGAACGGCCGCCTGAAATCCCGCGTCGGCATGGCTCGGCGCACCGTCGAGGCGGCGTGATCGGTGTCCCGCAACTGACGATGCCCATAGGGCAATTTCCAGCGCTTCCCCAGGAACCTCTTCAGGTCCCAATACACGTGGTTGTCCACGTAGTCGAGGTCCTCGCGCAACAGGATCGACGGGAGGATCTGCCGGTAGTTGGTGTCCGTGATCAGGGCAGTCGTACCCAAGCTGCGCACAAACGCCGCGCATTCCTGCGTGAGAGTCCGATTGAGCTCCACGATGAACTGGGTCCACTCAGGTGACTTGCCGATCGGGGCCGTTTCCGGCCCCAGACCTCGCTTCACGAGCCATTCTGAATAGCGCTTCTCATACAACGCCGCGATGTCGGGGGAGTCATCCCAGTGGCAATAGAGGTTGCCTTCATTGACCAGGCAGATGCCGTACAGCGCCGGGTCGTCCTTCCACGCCAAACCGGTGTGAGGATTTGGGTGGGTCAATACGTACCGTGCGTACGTCTTCCAGTTAGCCAACGCCGCTGGAGAGACAGCCATCAACGCTTTGAAGTCGTTCAGGCGGACATCCCGATCAATCTCAGGAATCTCCCCTTTCCTGACGGTACGCGTGGTGTAAAGATCGATATTGATGTACAGCCCCTGCTGCTTGAGACAATGGAAAAGGTAGTCTATCTGGTCCCGCCGCTCCGGATCGAAGTCGGTGGATGGCCCTCCGCGCCTGGGGAGTTGGGCCCCGAAGTGGTGAAGACGGGCGGAGTTGTATCCCTTCCTCCTGAGCTCAGCAGCTAGGAATTCGCTGGCCCGCTTCTCCTGGAAGTTGGCCATGCTGCAAAGGTTGGTGCCATTGAAGCGTACTGTCTCGCCAGGGCGGCCTCTGAACTCGAAGTGCCCATCACGAGCGATGACCGGACCATGCTTGCCGGCGGGACCATCCTCAACCAGCGTCGAGAAGTCGAGAACACTCCCGGGCTCGGTGCTTACACGGTGAGTGAACACATGCCAATCGGCATCAGGGAAGTGGTAGTGGCGCCGCGTGGCCCGCCAGACATCCACGCTGTCCCCCGCGGACATCGCAACCACCATCCAGACCGCCTTCCTAGACGCCTCCAGGCGAATCGATGCAACCGGTCGCGCCTCAAGCGGAATCCTGGTCACATAGAGGCCCAGAGCCGATCGCTTGTTGACGCCGGTCCACCCCACGACTCCGTTATCGAGATGCGTCGCCCCGAACCAATTCCCGACATCGCGGCCGACCTGGACTTCATACGCCGTCTCGCTGCCGTCCGCATAGGCGGCGCACACGGTCCCGACTGCGGTCCCGGCCTGCCTGGGAGTCCAGGCCGTGGCGTGAAGCAGGTAGAGACACTCGTGTGGACCGCTGCCCACGGGCAACTCAGCCTGCTCCGGGAAGTAGGGGCGATCCGGCCCGGCAAAGACCAGACATGACTTACCGGCATTGGCCGTCGGATCGATCACGGCAAAAGCGATGCTGCCGAATGGACGGCGGCCGGGCTTGAGCATGCGGATGTCGTTCTCGCCCTGATCCGTCCAGCCGCCCTTGCGATCCCCATCCACCTCATCCTGGAACCCCATGTTGGCCGCTCCGCGCAAGTCGATCGGCACAACCCCGGCCGTGACCAGGCTGACCTGAGCCCTAAGAGACGAGTCCTTGACAGTTCCGCGGGACTCGCTGAACATCAGCCGAAAGCGGAAATAGGGGTGGTTCGTGGACCTGCCATCCTGGATCAGGAGGTCGAATTCACCCTCGAAAACGGCCGCCCCTCGGGGAGTTGGGAAGGCGATCCTACGGACACCACGCCTGGTGACGGCAGTCTCGAAGGTCTTGGGTTCAAGGGCCAAAGGAACGCCGTCGATGGACACGCGCTTGCCGTCGTAGAACGTGGACGGCAGCCGCACGTCGAGGGCAAGCGTCTTACTGGGAAGGCCGGTTGGGTGCTTCACCTCTGCCGCGTAGGTGAACCCATCGTCTGCCCGGTTCATCTCCTGGCGGAAAGCAAAGGGCACGGTCTCGCCGCGGGGCTGAAACACACCGGCGGCAGTCCAGTGGTCAGCGTCCTGTGTGTGCGTCGTGAGTTCAACCGCCGCGGCGGAGCCTTGCCGGCTGCACACCCACTCAGACGAGAAGAAGACCACTGAGACGAGGATCTCCTCGATCTGCATGTTTCCAGCCGGGGCCACCTTCAGCCCCGGGAACGGGGCAAACTGGGCTGCATGAGCCACACCAACAGAAGTGATAGTGAGGAGCACGAAAGCGACCACTGAATAGCGCGGGAAACGGATCATGAAGGCCTCTCCTGAACAACGGACAACAGCGCAAGACATGCAAGAAGAAACGTGCCTCCCCTCGAGGACAGGTCAAGCCGCGAACGCCGCTTATTGGGCGGAGGCCGTGCAGAGCACTGGCGGCCTTCCTACCACCATCTCTCCAAGGTGGCCCCGGGCATCCCTGCTATTGAGCAGGGCAAGCCTTGCCCGGAACTCGTCCAACACAGAATCGGAGGCAGGGATGCCTCCGTCCACTCTTGAAACGGCCCCAACGGAAAGAGCATCCGGCGTCCTGCCTGTGCTTCCCCTGTGCCCGCCCCCTGAACTCTCCCCATAGCGAGACTACAGTAACCGCGGTTGCCATCACCGGATGCACCCCCGCACCGCCACAGCAAAGGAGTCTACCATGCCGCTCGGACTCGATATCGTCGACTGCCACATCCACCCCTTCATCAGTTCCGCGGCCAACACCAGCTGGTTCCCGGGAGTGGATACGCCGGCAGAATTCGTCGCTGAGATGCGACGGGCAGGCATCACTCAATGCTGCGGGTCGGTCGTATACCTGAACCGGGTCCAGACCTTTGCTGAAGTCCGGTCCATGAATGATGAAGCTGTGGAAATGCAGCGCCGTTTCCCCGACTTTTTCCTGCCCGGCATCCAGGTCCATGCAGACTTCGCCGACGAGTCATGCCAGGAAATCGAGCGCTTGGTTAAGGATAACGGAGCCCGATGGATCGGGGAGCTGGTGGGCTACATCCACGGCTTCGAGTCCTACGCGGATGCCGGTTCACAGCAGATCTATGCCCTGGCCCAGGAGTTGGGACTGCCCGTCAACGTACACCCCTACAAACTCGACGAACTCGGCCTCATTTGCCGGAACTTCCCCAAACTGAACCTCGTGCTCGCTCACCCGACGTCCGGCAAAGCAACCCTCATCGAACGTTTCGAGTTCCTCGAACAACACGCCAATGCATACCTGGATCTCTCCGGCAGCGGCGTCTTCCGCTGGGGCGCCCTCCGACACGGCATAGACAGAGTTGGCCCCGAACGCTTTCTGTTCGGCTCGGATTTTCCCATCTGCAGCCCGGGAATGCTGCTCCAGGGCGTCATGTTCGAACACCTCAATGACACCGAACTCGAACTCGTCCTGGCAGGTAACTTCCGCCGCCTGACTGCCACGGCCTGAGCAGACATCCCGCTGGGGCTGCTTGCCCCACACCCCAGCCGGGGGACCAGCGGCTCCCCCAGCCCCCCAGGTGATGGGGATCGAGAACGGCAGACGACGAGACCCGCCTGCCGTTCTCGATCCCGGTGGCCTCCGCTCGCGCGTCAGTCGACGTCGCAGGCGAGAGCAGGTGGCTTGTTGTCTGCCATCGCTCTGTGCGCTGTCGATTCGTGAGTTGGGCATGGTAGAGCGAGGGAGACGGGTAAGATGGTCCAGCGCAGAGTGAAGGTTGGAATCGTGGGTTTGGGGCACAACGGGCTGGCCCATGCGCGTTGCCATCTGAAATCGGGGAAATCCGAGCTGGTCGCGCTGTGCGACCGCAACCCGGATCTGGTTCAGAAAGCGGGTGAGGAACTCGGAGTCACCAAACTCTACTCCGGAGACGCGATCTTCGCGGACCCCGAGGTGGAAGCGATCAGCATCAACACAGGCGACAGCCAGCATGTTGATCCCTTCCTGAAGGCACTGGCCGCCGGCAAGCATGTCCTCGTCGAGAAGCCTCTGGCGAATACCTCTGACGATGTACTCAGGATGGTGGCTGCGGCTGATGCGGCGGACCGATCACTGAAGATCCAGGTCGGCTACATCCTGCGCTTCAATCCCGTCTACGAGGCAATCCATAAGGCAGCCGCAGAGGGACACCTCGGGAACATCTTCTACATGGAAGCCGACTACGTCCACAATCTCCTGTATCAGAAGAACAAGACGGACCCCGTCACCGGCCACAACTGGTACCTTGAGCATGAGCTCCCCATGGTTGGAGGAGGCAGCCACCCTCTGGACATCATGCGCTGGATCAAGGGCAAGGAAGTGACGAGTGTGTGGTCCTACGCGAACCATGTCGCATTCCCGGAAATGGCGAACGACGACTGCATGGTGTCGCTTTTCCGCTTCGAAGACGGCACGATTGCCAAAGTCGCTGCCCTTTACGGCCCGCGGTGCTCAATGGCCCCCTACTACAACCTGCGGGTCTACGGCACAGCCGGCACGGTCGAACGAGACCAGATCGCCATCTCCGGGGACACCGAGGAGGTGCATCCCGAATTCACCCCGGTCCAGGCCGACCGGCAGGCTGGACACCCCTACGACACAGAGGTCGATGACTGGCTTGAGGCCATCCTCACCGACTCTCCTCCACGAACCGACATCAAAGACGGGGCCGCTTCCACCCTCGCCACCTTGATCGCGGTCGAGGCAGCCAAGGCAGGCAAAGAACTGCAGATCCCGAAGTTGCGGTAAGGGACAACTGCCCGGACGTCGTTCCTTGCCTTGCCGTTCAGATTCCCGCGGTATATATTCTGTGATAGATATCACGCGCTTCAAACTGCGCCACGATCCACCCAAAGAGGCATGGCCATGGTCACTGCGAAAGTCTTCACAACAGGTCGGAGTCAGGCTGTGCGCCTGCCGAAGAAATTCCGTTTCAGCACTAGCGAAGTCAACGTCCAGGCAACGCCGGACGGGTTACTTCTCACGGAGAAGGGTCCGTGGGAGCTGTTCAATGAGGGCATCGAGGAACTGTCCGACGATTTCATGTCCACGCGCATTCAGCCCCCGCTTGAGACGAGGACGTTCTGAGCATGGCCGACTCCCTCTACCTGCTCGACACCGACACACTCATCTTCATGATCCGGGCGTTGAAGGCAGGAAGCCCGGGTGAGCGCCAATGGGAGTTGGGGAGGAACGTGCTCGCGAGGGTCCGTGAGCATATGAGCGAGGGTGTGCGGGTGTGCGTGTCCGCAGTGACTGTTTCCGAGCTTGAGTTCGGAGCCGCCGTCGCGACACACCCCATTCGCGAGCGACGTGCTGTCTCGAAAATCCTGAGTCCATTCGAGCTTCTGGAGTATGATGCCGTTAACGCGCCGCGTCACTATGGTGAAATCCGCGCAGCGTTGAGAGCGTCAGGCAACCGGATCGGAGCCATGGACCTCATGATCGCGGCCCACGTCCGTTCCGTCGGCGCAACGGTCGTGACCAACAACATCAAGGAGTTCCAGCGTGTCGCCGGCTTGAGGTGTGTCAACTGGACAGTGGCGTAAGCGAGCCCAGGGCGTGGGGGTCCGGGGCAGGCCGCCCCGGTTCATCACTGACTCAGCTTAGCGGCACCTACTCAAACACGACCCAGCCGCGGCTGCGGGGATCTGCGTGAGCTTTGACGCTCAGGAACCAGGCGGAAATTTCCGCCTCCTTCCCCTGCACATTCCGGGCGAAGTTGAAGCGAAGCAGTGAGTTTCTGGCGGGTTTGCAGCCAAAATCAGCAAGCGGAACGACCATTTCGGCGGTCCAGCGATCAGGCGCGACCTTCGCCGCCCATCGGCAATCGAAGTTGACGCTCACGCGCTCTTGGTAGCTTTCATCATCGGCCTTCCCCCAAAGGTCGAAGAAGGCCCCCTTCGCGTTGATGATGAACTGGATGTACGGGAACTCCTCCAACCCGGGGTTGATGAACATCTCGATCGAGTCGTCTTTCCAGGTACTGCCATCGCGATCCGCCGCATCACAGTGCAGCGCTGACGTATCCTGGAAACACTCCAGCGCAACGTAGAGGTTCGTCCCATCGTGGGCGAGTTTCGCCCTGGTCGGGTAGGCTGACGGTGTGGTCTGCCCCCAGCGGATGAAGTCGGTCAACACATCGGCGTCCTTCCAAACGGCATCCGACAACACGCCATCGATCACCGGCGCTGTGGACGTACGGACAGCTTTGGCCACCTTTTGGGCCATCTTCCGCAACCGCTGGACGTATTCGAGGTAGGTGTCACTCCCTTCCATGCCGAAGGCCGTATCCAGGCGTTCTCCGATGACCCGCCGCAACCCCTCCGCTGACACATCACCTTTACCGAGGGCTTCTTTCACCACGCGTTCCGAAAGCCGTGATGCACTCACCCGCATCGCGTTTGCCGACGAACCGGCTTTCAGCGGGCCGATCCAGCTCGGCTTCGGCGGGAAATAGGCCATGGGGTCTTTGCCGACGCGCTCTTTGATGTAACCATCCACATCGATCGTAGCCACCTTGTCCGCCATACGTCGAAGCGCACCAGCAATCTCTTTTAGAGAGGCATCGTCCTCGATCAACTCTTGTACTTCCTGCCCAGCCCAGTAGTTGCCGGCCAGCAGCACGGTGACCTCCCACGTCTTCCGGAAAAAGTGGATGCGGTCCCGGACGATATCGGTGCGTGCCCCCTTGGCCGCCTGGTCGAGGTATCCGGTGCACTCCTTCAGAACGCTCGGGGGGAAGACGTCGAACTGCTTCGGATCCGCGGCCAACCGGTAGGCCCAGTGGCCGCGCCCGGTCTTCTGCTCACGCCACGCCTTCTCGCACCGAGCGAAATACGCGCTCATCGGTTGCCAGGCTTCGCGGAACATGCGTCGGTTCCAGTTCTCAGAGACGGCATCTATGTCAATAGTCGGATCCCAAAGCACGCGACTCATCACGTACAGCTTGGGACCATCCAGCCCCCAATTGGGATAGACCTCCGCGTAGAATCCCTTGACGCCGTTGGCCACCGCATGCTGGATCGCTCCCTGAAAGAGGTGGTTGTAGATCCGGGGAACGGCAAAGCCCATGCCGTAGGCGTAGTCGTAAATCCCCATCTGCTTCGCGACGCGCCCCCACCACTCAAGCAATTTCTGATCCTGACCTCGGAACTCGGGCTCGAAATAGTCGGCCCGGTTGCTGGTGAAGTAGGGAATCACGTTGCGGTGCAGCCCTTCCTTCTCGGGCGGAAGGATGTAGCTGGAATAGGCCAGACAGCCGATCAGGTTGTTCGGGTGGGTCTTCTCAAGCTCAACCGCGACGCGATTCAGCCAGGTGTAGTAGCGGTAGGAGTACGTCCCCTCGAATCCCTCCCAGGGCTCGATTGGCTTGTCCATTGCCTTGCAGCCGTCACACTCACACCAGCCTTGTCCATCATTGCAGCCGTACGAGAACGACTCCAGATCCGGGTTCTTGGCCCAGGCTGCACGCGCCGTATCCGCCGCGTGTTTCACCGAACTGGCGCTGGCCAGGCACGGTTGCCAGCTGTGGTCCGCCCCGCCCTGTGGACGATAGCGCTTGCCGTTCCTGCGCAAAGGGAACCACTCCGGGTGATCGTCGTAGTACTTGTCGGCGTCAAACACTCGGATCAGGTTGTGATGGAAGCGGTAGCGCCCGTGGATACGCTGGCGCAAGCTCCAGGGGCCACCGTACTGGGCGCCGCTCCAAAGGCGCGAGAGCAAAGCGGGTGAGAAGACGCGTCGGTACGGTTGCGCGAAGATATGGCTGTGCCTGGGGATATCCTCTCCAAGCGGCCCGGGAATCAGCCAGCGCACGTTGGCGTAGTCTTCCAGGAACTGGCAGACGGCCCAGTAAGTAGACCACGGGCGCGGTCCAACCAGAAAGGCAGTGCCGTCCTCTGTGATGTTCACGAGATAGGCATCGCGATCCAGCGTTGCGAGCTCCGCACGGTCGGCTTCCGACAGGGCCGCGCATTGGCCGACATAGATGCGTTGCAGGTCTGCCGCGGAATCGAGCCTGTCCTCAGAGACAACTGCGAACTCCGCACCCGTGGCCGAACCCAGGCAGCGAGCCAGGTCCTTGTAGGCTGTCACCGCCTCGTCTCGAGCATCGTTGGCGTAGACTATCGTCGCCGCGTTTCTACCGTCCCATACACAGAACGGCGCCGCGTGAACAGCGCCGGAAATGAGAACCAGAGACAGGACTGCAATGCGCTTCATCAAACGTCCTCCTGCATGCACTCGTCGACGCGTCTCACCTTCGCGGCCATTCGTTCCTGATTGGGGGCACTCTCGACACGCCGAGCTTTCACGAGTTTCATCCCGAGTTCCCAGAGCTCAGCCACCTCGTGCAACCGGCGGGTCACCGCAGTACTCGACATGTCGACTGTACCTTGCTCAATCATCGAGTTCCCCCGTGCCATCGCCAAGGAGCGTCCGAATGTCCACACCATCCTGGTCACGACCAGCCAGCCGTTTCATGGACACGAGTCCGCCGCGGGAAACAACGTAGACAGTGTGTCCATCGATCTCATACGCCGCTTTGGAGCGCCACGCCTCCTCAAGCTCTGGGCTGACAACAAGCAGGTCGAGCGTCAGCAACTCCCCGCCATCAAGGATCTTGGAGACACGATGGACAGTGCGCGGGACACCCGCCTGCACGCCGAAGGTCATCGGCTGAGCCGTGAGAGTGTATCCCAATTCCCCCGCTAGATGCTTCACGTGATCAACCGCACTCTCTTCCACGAGCAAGTCGATATCTCTCGTGAAGCGCGGATGGCCGTGAGCAGCAAGGGCCATCCCGCCACAAAGGGCATAGGGGATGTCCACTTCACCCAGTGTATCCGTGATGGTCAGTAGTTCGGAAAGTAGCCTGAGCATATCCTAGGATAACCTATCTCCAGCACGTCGGCAAAGACGCGAACAGCGCCGCCTTGTTTACACCGTCTCGATTTCCGCGACCCGAACAACCAAGTTCGTTCCGTAGGGGTATCCGGTGAAATCGACCGTTGTGATCCCCGCATCAGCGTTCTGGGCAAACTGGAGGTCCTCGCCGTTGTCCATCCAGCGGACAGACGCGACAGGCTGACTCAGCCCGGTGGCGACGCGCGGCCCGGCTCCCCCGACGCTGACGGTCACCTGACCGTGCCCCGCGATGCGCAGATCATGCACAAACCAGTAGAGCTTGCCGTCTACTTCCAACACAAAGTCGCGCCCCTGACAGTTGATACCGGTGGGCTTGCCGTCATAGACAGGGCCGGCATGCTGCTGAGCCCAGCGTCCGGCAACAGCGAGTGTCGCAGCCTCGTACTCCGGGATCGCTCCCTCTGCCGTAGGCCCGACGTTGAGCAGATAGTTAGCCCCAACCTTCCGGCAGCCGGCCAGGTTCTCGATGACATTTGCAGGCGACTTGAACGAGAAATCGCCAGCGCCGATGCCCCAATGTGAGTTCATGGTCTGGCACATTTCGCCGGCGATGTACTTGGGATGCCCACGGCGATCCAGAGCTTTGGGCATGGACTGCTCAAAGGTGACGCTGTCCACATCGGGATGGCTGACGCTGCCTTCGTTGCCGATGCCGGTGTTGTTGATGATCATCGCTTCGGGCTGGAGCCTGCGAATCATGCCGTAGAGTCGATCGTGCTTCCAGTCCGCCGTGCGCCGAGACCAGTCCCCGTCGAACCACAGCCCGCCGATCGGGCCGTAGTGGGTGCAGAGCACTTCCACGGAGGCGTACAGATAGTCCAGGTAGTCGTTGAACGTGGCGTCATCACAGGTATGGGACTGCCAGCGCCAATCGAGGGTGGTGTGGTAGAAGAACGGCACGATCCCCTCGGCCCGACAGCCCTCGACGTAGTCTGCAATCAGATCCCGGCCGGCCGGCGAATGAGGGGCATCGAAGTCCGTGAGTCCACGTGTGTCGTAGAGGCTGAACCCATCGTGATGCCGCGTCGTGAGGGTGATGTACTTCATACCCGCATTCTTAGCTACACGCGCGATGGCTCGGCCATCAAAGTCAGCTGCCGTGAACGTATCTTGGAGCTTCGCATACTCATCTGCGGGAATCTGCTCCCGATTCATCACCCACTCGCCACGTCCCAGCTGCGAGTAGACACCCCAATGGATGAACATGCCGAACGCCATGTGCTCAAAGCGCTCAATCCTGGGTTCGGGAACGGGAATCGCCTGAGAATCTGCCATCGTGCTGGTCCTCTGGGGTTGATCGTGTTATCGTGAACTGCGGGCGCTTTCCTACAGCCATCCAGGCAGAGAGCGGCCTGCCCAGAAGCCACGTAAGGTAGTGGTCCGTATGGAACACGCCAGAAAGCTCGGGCACTGCATGCGAGTACGTGACGCGTGGCAAAGCTGGCACCCACCATGCTATGGCGATGTCGACAGACGAGTGCGCTGAGCCCAAAAAGCGCGTGCGGATGCTCTCTTCCCTTCTCGCTTTCTCGAAAAGGAGAAGAAGACCAGCCGCGGACGGCGCCAAGGCAGCGTGGCCATCGGGCAAAGGACGCAGATCTGGGAGATGTGACACATGAGGCAGGTTTGGAGGAAGGGTCTGCTGGTCTCGCTGGCAGCTGCTGTTCCAGCGGTGATGGCATGGGGAGAGACGGTTTCGGCAACAGTGGGTATGATACGCATTTCCACACAGACCGGTCCCACGGTCGCCATCGGCAGTCCGTTCGTTGATTCCACGGGAGCCTTCGAGTCAAGACTCGTCGCGGCTCAGCTGGCCTTAAGCAGCGCGCCGGGGGACAAGCTCAGTCTCTGGGTGGGAGCCCACTTCAATCCTTACAGCCTGTCCGACGGGGCTTGGCGTATCCACGGAACCGACACGGAGATTCCCGAAGAGCGTCTTACTGACGGCACTCCCGGCGGCTTCCTCCTGACCCGCCAGACAAACGATGGCGAGCCAGCAGTCATCTCGGGCGAACTGAGCGGAGCCGATGTCGTCTCGGTCGCCATCCCTCCCGGCACCTGGCGAATGTTCTCCCCTCCCTACGCCGCGGAACTGACGGCCGGCAGTTTGGCCGATGCTGGCGCAACCGAAGAAGACAGGCTGAAACTCTGGGACGCCGACTCGCAATCCTGGGACGAATTCGTGCTTGCCTCTGGAACGTGGACCGGTCCAGAAGGGGCTGCGCCAAGCCTCGCTCCAGGCACAGTGTTCCTCTTCCACAATGCATCGGGTCTGGATAAGACTCTAACATTTGGGCACCCCTCCAGATGATCACTGAGCTCCGCCATCGTCCTTCGCTGGTCGCCGTCACGGTCTGGCTGTCGGTGACGTGCCGTCTATCCGGTGCCGTGCTTTGGCTCAGCCTCGGTGCAGCGGATCAGCCGGCCCTAACACCGGATGGTCAGGTGTTGGAGTCCATGGCGGATGTGAGCGTCACGGTCCATCAACCGGAGGGAACGTTGCTGGGCACGGCGGATCTGAGTGGCCTGGACCGGGCCGGTCCAGGACACTTCATCGGGGTGATCCACGTGGGCCAGGTGGGGGCGCAGAGCGTTCGGCTTCGAGCACACAGCCCCGCCACGGAGATGCAGGCCGAACTGGGGGAGCAACAGGTATGGGAGGACGATTTCAGTCCCAGTGTGGACCCCGCCTACGTTGTCAGTGTCTCCGAGCTGGTCTGGTACTCCTCTTACACGATTGATCTCGGCATCACAGGCCACGGCTCCGTTTCAGGCCAGCTGGCTGAGTACGAGTTTGGCGCTGTGGCTTCCCTGACAGCCCTGCCTGAACCCGGGTGGGAGTTTATCGCGTGGACAAGCGATATCTTCGCGGGAGAGGAGACGAGCAACCCCCTGACCATGTCCGTGGATGCTGACGCCGCCGTGCTCGTCGTTTTCCGTCTGCAGGTAACCGATAGCTGGCTGCTCCTGCACTTCGGAACCACTGTCGTCAGTCTGGACGCGGACCCGGATGAGGATGGTTTCACCACGAGGGACGAGTATGAGAACGGGACCGATCCGTTAGCGGATGAGCAGGTACCATTCACGCTGTCTTTCAAGGAGGGATGGAACATGGTCTCCCTGCCCGTCCAGCCGCCCCCTGAAACGACGTTGACAGATCTGTTCGGCGCCTTCGCACCCCAGGGAGTCTGGACGTGGGACGCGTTCCGCGGAGCCTACGAGCAAAATGCCGTTCCACGGGCGGGCCGAGGGTATTGGGTCAGCGCCACGGCTGATGCTGACGATGTGGTTGTGTGGGGCCAACCGGTGGTCGATCCCGCACTCCGACTCTATAGCGGCTGGAACTGCGTCGGCCCGGCATCCGCTTTCCTGATCGCTCCAGGAACAGACGTCCTGGTCGGCTGGAGCTGGAATGCCACGCGGCAGACATACGCACGGCTCGGGGACCAAGAAGTGATGCTGCCGGGGATCGGCTACTGGCTCTACACCGCCTCTGATATGGTGCTCTCCCCAGCCGAGTAGCCCCTCCGTTCTCTTGCCCCTTCCCAACAAAAAGGGGCTCTGTCACACATCTTTTTGCCGGAACCACTAAACCTTTGCGTGGGAACACCCGTATAACTGGTAACGTCGGAACCCTATGAAACGGATTGGCGGATGACCGCGGGACGACACACCAGGAAATCAGGAAAGGGAATGAGATGAAAACGTTGACATGGATCGCCGCGATGACGTTGGTGGCCGCCGCGCCGCTCATGCAGGCACAGGGAACCGGCGGACAGGAGCCGGGAAGCAGCCGACAGTACCATGAACAGGTGAAAGAGCTCCGAGCGCAAGTGGATCAGATTCTGATGGAGGAGAACGCCGAGTTCAAGGCTCTGGTCGAGGACACGGACAAGACGTTCAGAGAACTCCGTGAAATTGCCGGACTCCGCCTGAAGCTCATCGAGGGCTCAGAAGCTGCACAGGCTGTCGTGGACGAGATCAAGGGCCTGCGTGAGCAGTTCGTTGCCGGCAACCCGGACCAGGCGCCGACGCCGCAAGAACGCCCCAGGCCCGAACTGACGGAAGAACAGAAGGCGGCCATCCAGCAGCAGCGCGAACAGTTCAAGGAGAAAGCCCAAGCTTTGGACGCCCTCCTCACCGCGGGAAGCGAGCGTTACGCCGAGCTTCTCGCTGATCCCGACAAGACCCGGGAAGAGGTCAGGGAAATGCTGCGACTACGGCGTGAACTGATTGCCGGTTCCGAAGAGGCACAAGCGTTGGCTGACGAACTCCAGGGCATGGTAGCGGAATTCCGCGAAGCCCACCCCTCGGTGGGCCAAGGTCACCGACCGAAGGGTGCCCCGAAACATGGTATAGCAAGGGTCAAGGCCGGCCTCGAAGCTGTGCAGGAACTGCGGACACAGATCGACGAGATCCTTGCGGTAGACTCGGCGGAGTTCGCTGCTCTCCTCGCCAAAGAAGACAAGACCGACGAAGAACTCGAGCAACTCCGCGACCTTCGCAAGGAACTGCTCGCGGCCAACGAGGAAGCACAGCAGCTCGCGGGAACGGCCGGGATTCTCAGAAATCGGCTCCGACGCCACCGGCGCCAAGCTGTGCGTCGTAGAAACCAGATCAGGCCGGGACTGGGAACCGATACCCAAGACCAGGAAGAAACCGACGCCGAGGCGGGGAACTAGCCCAACCAGCCCAACCAGGCCAGATAATCCGCCGGGCCCGTGCTACTCCCATCTCCTCCCCAGCACGGGCCCGGCATTCCCTTGCAGACGCGAATCCCGACGTAACGAGAACGCATGAGACGCCGAAACCAAACAATCCTGTCAGCCTTGATCTGCTGCTTGTCAGGCGTCGTATCCGCCCCGACAGGGGCTTCGACGATCTACGTCTCGCCCGGCGGGAGTGAGAGTCCTCCTTACGACACATTCGCCAAGGGCGTGCGGACGATTGGTGGCGCCATCGACATGGCGACCGATGGAGACCACGTCATCATCGACGCCGGGCAGTACGACGAGACAATCACTGTGAGTAAGTCCCTGACGATCGAGGGGCAAGGGATGGGAGCCACCGTCCTGAACGCGGGGGGAAGTGGTACGTGCCTGGTGCTGAGCAGCGCCGCCCAACTGCAGCTCTCGAACCTGACACTGCGGGGCGGTCAGGCTGAGTACGGCGGCGGCATCGATGCCAGAGAAGCAGGGGCAGTGCTTAACGGTGTGCGAATCACGGAGTGCTCAGCGGGACGTGGAGGCGGAATCTATGCGGAAGACGCGACTGTCACGCTGACGGACTGCATTATCAGCTACTGTGCTGCTCTGCCGACCCTCGGAACCTACGGAGGCAAGGGAGGCGGCGCGTATCTCGTCTATTCTCCGATAGCCGCTCGTTCCACATTCACAGGCTGCGCGTTTTACGGCAATGTGGCCAAGTATGGTGGCGCTATACGGCTGTGGCAGGGACGCCTGCTGGCTGAGCGCTGCCAGTTCTTCGACAACCGCGCCCAATACAGCGCGCTGCAGGCCACCGAAGTGAGTGACGTCGACATGGTCGATTGCCTCTACCACCACAACCAGTCTCTCTATGGAACAGCCCTCGAGATCGTCGATGACAGTCAGAGCGCGCTCTGTTACCTGACCGTAGCGAACAACAGCTCCCGCTTCGGTGCTGACGCGGTGTTCGTCGATACCTACAGCGATGTGGAGGTCTGGAACTGCGCCTTCCAACGGAACACCCCAGACAGCGCGATATTCACCCCCGGCACGCTGGTCGCCGGCAGCGTCTTCTCCACCGTTCCCGGCGGGACATCCGGGATCGTTGCCGAGAGCGACGCATTCGCAGTTGGTTCGGACGGCGCCTACTACACGGCGTGGGACGAGGCCAATCCAACCGTGTTCATCGGTGCCGGGAGCAGTGGGTGTCCTTACGCTGTGGACGACGCCACACGCAAGAGCTTTGTCTCTGGACCAGCCGACGCATCTCCGCCAAATGCGGGTTACGCATACCCGCTCGCGGCGGAAGGGAAGGTGCAGTTGAGCCCGGATGCGACCTGCCCTCTCACTGCCCGAGGCGTGCCCTACCTTGACTACACGGTCGAATCGGCGACCGACGCGGCCTTCACTCAGAACGCTGCGAAGACAAGGGTGGGCTTCCTTGCTCCGAGTCTCGCTGCGCTGCCGGACGTCGTCGTTCCGGAAACAGGCAACGCGTTCTTCCGCTTGCGGGGCACCGCGCCGACAGGCCGGCAGGCCGTGATCACAGCCCAGGACACAACCGGTGGCGTCCTGCCGGGAATCCCAGTCGACATCATGGCCGCAGAGACGTTCATGTGGGTCGGCACGGCCGTGACCCAAGCCGATGGAACCGCAACCGTGGCCAATCTCCCCCTCGGGGAATACACCGCCTTGGCCAACTGGAACGGGGCCACCTACCTCCCAACGTATCTCGGCGACACGACCGATCCCGACGGTGGAATGACGTTCGCCTTGAGCGCCTCGCAGGATGCCTTTGCAGGCACAATCACGCTCCAGCCCGGCGCTGCGGTGGCCGGACACGTGACGGGGGGGGGCATGGCGCTTGCGGAAGCGCGCGTCTCAGCCTACAACGCCGACGGAGTCGTCGTCAGCTCGACTCTCAGCGAAGCCGACGGGACGTACAGCATCAGCGGGTTGCCGGCGGGAAGTTACCGAGTAAGCGCCGCCAAAAGCCCCGAGTACGCCACGGTCTACTGGCCGAGCGCTACATCCATCGATGCAGGACAGGCCATCTCCCTAACCGGAACCGAACGGAAAACCGCCGATTTCAGCTTGAGTCCATTGCCGGTGATCACGGGCCATGTCACAGCCCCCGCGGATACGGATCTCTTCGGGATTGTCGTCGTGCTCTACGAGGCTGCCGACTACACCGAGGCCACCTACACCTTTGCTGAAGCAGATGGTTCCTTCAGTATGCATGCAGAGCTCGGTGCCTACGTGCTAAGTGCCGGGGAGGGCAGTGCTCTGGTCGTCGCGTTCTCAGACGAAATCCAGCTGGGGACGGGGGGCGTCGACGGCGTGAATCTGGCACTCGTCCTCGGCGCAACCATCTCCGGGTACGTACTCGATGAACAGCAAATGCCCCTTGCGGGTATCTACGTCGATTTCTACGTCGGCGATGGGACCGGCGGATTAACCTGGGTCAACACAGCTGTGACCGATGACGGCGGTGCCTACGCCTCCCCCGTCTTGCCGCCCGGCACCTACTACGCTCAAGCGTACGGCGAACCGGTTTACGACAGTCCGTGGTACCTGGACGCTCAGTATGCGGAGTACGCGGAAGCTATTCCGCTGGATGTGTCCCGCGACTTGGCAGGCGTCAGCTTCGGCCTCACACCCAAATAGGGCGGTGTTGACCGCCATGGAGAACGGTGGATCGTGTCCTCTGACCTGGACATTGCGAGAGAACGGGAACTCATCCGCCGGATACAGGCGGGGGACGACACCGCGTTCGATGAGATCGCCGAGAATACCAAGCGCGCGGCCTACGCCGTGGCCTTCCGCTGGACCCGCGACCAACACCTGGCCTTTGACACGGTTCAGGAGGCCTACATCAAGCTCTACGGCGCGATCCCCAGCTGGCGCCGATCGTCTCGGATCCAAACATGGCTCTACCGGGTGGTCACCAATGCCTGCATCGACCTGCACCGGAAACGCCGTCGCGAGGTGACCGTGTCGAGCGGCACGAGCCACGCCGGCGAATGGCATGAATGCCTGCTTGACAGCGAACCGTCTGCCTCTGAAAAAGTGGAGCTGTCTGACACGCTTGCGGCACTTCAGGGTTGCCTCGAATCCTTGCCGACACGGATGCGACAGGCCATCCACCTGCGCTACCTCTGCGGACTCTCCCTCCGCGAGGTGTCCGATGTGCAGGACTGCTCGATCGGGACTATCAAGGCCACGCTTTTCCAGGCGCTCCGACGCCTGCGCACACAGATGATCAAGCTTGAGGAGTGTCCATCATGAAGACTCGCCCAAAGGACCAGCGGAACGAAAGCCCCACCACTCCCGACGACGCCTCCGATGTGCCTCCTCCAGAGCTCAGGCCTCTGCTTGTCGGAGACGATGAAATCATCTACCCGGACACCCCCGAATGGCAGAACATCGGCGCAACGGCACGCTTGAAGTTCAACCTGCGTCAGGAATCCTCGCGCTCGTTTCACATTGTCAGGTATTTGGCCGCGGCCGCAGCCGTTCTCGTCATCGCCTCGGTTGCCGCGCTCCGCCTGCGGTCGCCCGGCAACGCCTTGAGCCCGGAACTGGCGGGAACAGGACATTCAGCCACGCAACCGGGCACTGCCATCCTCGCGGACACGGGCACGGCGGCGGACGGAACTTCCATCGAAGAGGCCCTTTCCGATATTCACGCCCTCGCCAGCCAGTTCGAACTGGATTACGTTGCCCTTGAGCTGGTTCGCTCAGGCACACTACGCCAGGACGAGACGCACTACGTCCACCAGATTCTGGAGAGCTATGAGATCGATGCTGCTGAGGTCTTCCTCGCATCAAGAGCCGTCCTCTGATTCCCTCGGATGGCGACTATGCCGTCGTCTGTCCCGGCGCTCCCGTTGGTCCATCGTCCCCAGCCATGGCTGGGCCTGTGTGCTTGTGGCCGCCACAATCACGATCTCGCCACAGGGCCTCACGGCCCCCCCTGCATCGAATCCGTTGTGGGCCGACATCAACGCTTCCATCGCGATGGCCGACTACGACCTGGCACTTGCCTTGTTGGCCGAGCTGGCTGCGGACAGCAAACAGCGGGGCCCAGCCTTGACCAAGGCGGCAGAGGTCTATATCCAGAAAGGCAACGAAGCGGAAGCAACCGAGCTGCTCAAGCAAGCTGCAGTCTTGCCCGGAGGCGCGGACGCGGCCAACACACTCGCCAGGCTACTCTATAGAAAACGTGCCTACGCCGACATCGTCCTTCTGGCACAGACGCAATTCGCGACGCTGTGGGAAGAGGATGTACTGCTGTTGATCCGCAACGCACGACTCATCGAGGGTGAGGACCTTGGCAGCCTGCCGACCGACGCCCTGGCGAAGGGACAAGCCGACACCATCTCGATTGCCTATGCCGGCAACGTGTACGTCTCGGAATACGCGCCCTACTCTGATGACACCAGCATCACGGATGCCGAGCTGCACTCAGACCTCTCCATTCGGCTAACATATCCATGGCGAGACAGCCTCGATCTTGTCGGACGACTGGTCCTTGAGGACGACCAATCGATGTCATCACCGGAGTCCTTTCACGCTTACCAGACACAGTCCTACGGGCTCCATGGCGGCTTCCGCAGCGAGATGCCTGGAGACGGCACACTGCGTTGCGAGTTCGGCATGACACTGATTGACAAGAAACACGCCGCGGACGCCGACATCGGGGGACAGGAGACGGAATGGACCTACGCGACGTCCTGGACCCAGCCGTTCCGGGAGGCAGACATCAGCCTGGGGGCTTACCGAAGCCTGTTCGGCTCGCCCACCCGGGACAACTACACCACGGAAAAGACGGACGCCGCGTTCGTACGGGCCGCCCTGTGCCCACACGAACAGTGGGAGTTCAGCGGCAGATACACGGACATCCATTACACTGGGCGCCTGGAGGATTTCGGTCTGTTGTCCGGCACGGTCCGCTACTCGCCAGTCTCATTTCCGTCCCTGGCACTGAGCTGCGGTGCCGAGCGCGAGCTGCGCGACGACGACGAGAACACGCTGTTCCTGAACGTCGACGGCGTTCTGCAGCTCCCTGGAACGAACGTGCTCCTGGCTTCGACTGGATTGTACGCCAACGTGACTACCCGTGAACGCGATGTCCTCTTGGAGCTGATCCTGACCAAACGCGCCGGTGGCAGACGCTGGGCGTTGGGCCTGTCAGGCAGACACGAGATCAACGTGAACGACCGACGCTCCCTCCAAATCTTCATCCGCGTGCAGTAGCGCTCGAAGGGGGGCGCCGGTGTAGGAGAAACAGACGCAATGCCCAACTACAGCGACATCATTGATCTTGTCCGGACACCCCAGCGTCCCCGGGTGCTGCCCGCAATCTGGGATTTCTTCCCATGTCACGCAGCCGCAGTCGGCGGCGTCCCCAACTTCACCCGGTACTACTTTGACGTCGATGAGAAACTCCGAATCCAGAGGACGTTCAAATCGCTGATCCCCGAAGCCGTGATCCTCCCCGGCGTATTTCCCGATCTGGGTGTTGTAGTGACGGCCTCCGCGTTCGGGGGCAGCATCCGCTGGTTTGATCAGGGAGCCCCGTTCATTGGTGAGACGATTCGCTCTCCGGAGGATATCGATTCCCTGTCTCTGCCGGAGCCAGGCCTGGCCGGTCTGACACCGCTCTGGTTAGTTCAGCGGGACATCCTGCGGCGCAAGCTGGAAGCGCAGGGCATTGAACTGGAACGCTGGGCCATGTCCATGGGACCAGCCGAGATCGCCGGCCTGCTCATGGGGTATGACAAGCTCTACTACGCGTTCTACGACGAGCCGGAACGCCTGGCTCGACTCATGGATCTGGTGACCGACTTCATTATTGCCTGGCTTGAAGTCCAGAGCGAAGCAATGGATGGCGCCCACCTCCTCTGCATCGCCGATCACATGTTCAGCCAGGTCCCCCCGGAACTCTCCCGGCAATTCACGCTTCCGTGTCTCCAGCGCATCTTCACCGCGTTCCCCAATGCGCTCAAACTGTACCACAACGAGGGGCACCACGCCGATGAGCACGTCTCGATGGTCCTGGACTTCGGGGCCGATATCTGGCACTTCGGCAGTGACGTGCACCAACTGGACGAACTCCTGCCCCGACTGGACAATCGCGTCGTCCTGTTCGGTGGCCTTAATCCCCACGGCGTCATGCGACACGGCACTCCTGACGACGTCCGCAAGGCCACCAGCAAGGCTCTGGAGGTAGCGTGCGGACACCGCATGCTCTTCTCCACCGGAACGGGGACTACCCCCGAAGCAACCCTTGCGAACCAGCGAGCCATGGTCGAGACAGTCCTCGAGCGGGATGGCTGAGTTCCAGCGGCCATGCCCCTGTTTCTTGTACGGCGAGCGGCCCTTCTTTCCAGCAGGGCAAGCCCTCCGATCGCCAAGAGAAGATGCCGGCCGGGGGGCCGTACGGCGTACCGGAAGCAGATGACACCTCCTCTTCTCTTGTACGGTGGCAAGCCCTTCAGCCGCCAAACTGTCCCCGTCGAATCTTGACTTCGGCGGCTGCCGTCCTAGCTTTCCCAAACCCCTTCTCCTGAGAAACAGCCCGGGACCGCACACTATGGATGAAGATCGCACATCAGTCTGGTTCTGGCTCCTTCCCATTCTGCTCTTGGGGGTCGCCTACGGCGTGTACCATGCCTATTCCCGGCGCGAACGCGTGACCGAGGTGGAGGAGATTCCCCCCCTGCAATCTGCGGAACTCCCCCTCCCTGGGCCCGTGCCTCCGAGACCAAGCCCGTCGCCGGACGTTGTCAGCAAGGAACCACCTGCACCACCAGCACCGGCAGAGCCAGACATTCTGGATGCCCGGGACATCCGCGGCGCCGAAGCCCTCGTCCGCACAACTCTCACCGCCCTGGTATCAGGTGATGGACTGACCGAGTGGCTGGCAGGCGAGGAACTGGTGCGGCGCTTCGTGACCGCAGTAGACAACGTTGCCGCGGGCCGCAGTCCGAGAGCCCAGGTTCTGCATACCCCGATGGCTGGAAAGTTCGACGTCGTGCTCTCGGGGCAGAGCCTCGCGATCGCGCCAGAGTCGTTTCTGAGATACAGCCCCGTGGCCTCTCTGTTCTGTTCGTTCCCCACCGCCCCCGCTCTCGCTCTCTACAGACGTCTCAGCCCGGTCCTCCAGCGAAGCTATGAGCACATTGGTCACCCGAACGAAGCCTTCGATGATGCCGTGATCCAGGCGGGCCTCGTTCTCATGGCCACACCGGTTCCAGAGGAGCCGATTATCGTGACCGAGAGAACACACAACTACGCGTACACCGATCCTGCCCTTGAAGCCCTGAATGACGCCCAGAAGCACCTCTTGCGGATGGGCCCCGCCAACGTCCAGCGAGTGCAGGCAAAAATCCGGGGCGTGCTGCTCGCCCTGGGCGTGTCCGAACCGAACCTGCCCTGAGGACTACCGGAGAGCGTCCATGGACCGACCGAACATTGTCCTGATCATTGCGGACCAGATGCGCGGCGACTGCCTCAGCTGCGACGGCCATCCGCTGGTAGAGACACCAGCCCTCGATGAGCTGGCAGGCGACGGCACCCATTTCCGCCATGCATACACCGCGTGTCCATCCTGCATCCCCGCCCGGGCGACCCTCATGACGGGGATGAACCAGTGGCACACCGGCATCTTGGGAATGGGCCGGGGCCAGGGCGCCATGCCGTGTGACTACCCCCATACACTGGCAGGGGAGCTCACCAGGCATGGCTATCGCACGCATTTGGTCGGGAAAGGACATTTCAACCCGCAGCGTGCCATGATGGGTTTCCAGAGTCATGAACTGGATGAGTCGGGACGCGTCGGGACGCCCGATTTCACCAGCGACTACCGCATCTGGTTCAAAGAGCAGGTCGGCAGCAAGCCGGTCACGCCCGATGACCACGGTGTCGCCTTCAACTCATGGATGTCGCGCCCCTGGCACCTCGAGGAGTATCTGCACCCGACATCCTGGACCATGACCCGGGCCCTTCACTTCCTCGCGAATCGCGACCAGTCTCAGCCGTTCTTTCTCAACATCTCCTTCGCTCGCCCGCACTCGCCGTACGTGCCCCCACAGCCCTACTTCGACATGTACATCGACGAGGAAACACCCCAGCCGCACTTGGGGACTTGGTCCGCAATGCACGATGAACCGTCCGACGCGGTCAAGACCAACGCCTGGCGAGGGCGCCGCACGGACCGGCAGATCCACCGGGCCCGGGCGGGGTACTACGGCGATATCACATTCATCGACACCCAGATCGGGCGACTTGTGAACTACATGAGTCGCACGATGCGTGCGGACTTCGCAAACACCCTCTTCGTCTTTGTCGCGGACCACGGCGACATGCTGGGCGATCACAACATGTGGCGCAAGACGTACGCCTACGAAGGCAGCGCCCGAATCCCTTTTATCGTGCGCCCGCCCATGACGTCGCAATTCCGGGCCGCGCGTCACAGCGCCGATGAACCGGTGGAGCTTCAGGATGTCATGCCCACCATCCTCGACGTTGCCGGAATCCCGTCCCCGAAGGGCACGGATGGGCGAAGCCTACTGCCGCTGACCCAGGCTCCAGGAAGCGATTGGCGCAGCTACGTCCACGGGGAGCACTCTACCTGCTACTCCACCGAACAGGAGATGCAGTATGTGACCGACGGACGCCGGAAGTTCGTTTGGCTGCCGAAAATCGGTGTTGAGCAGTTCTTCGACCTGGAAGAAGATCCGGGCGAGACGAACGATCTGGTTGCCGCAGGGATACGAGAAGCCGAGGTCGATGAATGGCGCCAGAACCTGGTGACGACATTGGCGGAGCGCGATGCAGGCTGGGTGGTTGACGGCAAGCTGGCCTGCCCTGACGACAAATGGCCCCTGGTCTCACCATGGAAGACCGTTCACTACCAAGACTAGAAAACAGCTCAGACAACGAGGAAATTCATGAGCAAACTACGGCTCGGAATCATTGGGACCGGCGGACGAGGAGTCGGGTCGTTTGGCCAGGCCTTCACCACGACCTTCGCGGATCGTGTAGACATCGTGGGGTTGGCTGACACCAACACCATCCGGGCGGGAAACGCCGCGAAGTTCCTCGGGATCTCGCCCGAAATCCATGACAACGCCGGTGATCTCGCCTCGCGATCAGACGTCGAGGCCATTGTCGTCACCTCGCCCGACTGCTTCCACGAGGAGCACGCCCTGCTCGCACTGCAGAACAACAAGCATGTCTTCATCGACAAGCCCCTTGCAACCACGGTCGATGGCTGCCTGAACGTCATCGAGGCCTCCCGACGGGCGGGTACAGTGCTCTACATGGGCTTCAACCTGCGCCATCAGGTCGTGGTCCGACGTCTGCGCGACATGGCCCGTGAGGGCCTCTTCGGCGATCTGTTCCAGTTGCAGGCAATCGAGCACTACAACGGTGGGCGCACCTATCATTCGCGTTGGAACCGCCTCAAGGAATTCACCGGTGGACTCTTCATCCACAAGGGATCCCATGATTTCGATGTGCTCAACTACATCATGGGTGACGTCCGGCCAGCCCGAGTGTCCTGTTTTGGCAGTGTCTCAACGCTGAAACCTGAAGGACTGCCCTTCGAGCCCGATCCGGGGATTGAACCGGGGCCTAACTGCACAGTCTGCCCATACAACACGCGTTGCCGCGATGCCTATGCCGTGAACGCATCCCCAGGGTCGATTTCGGATTGCCTCTTCAACGAAGAAACAGCCCAGATCGACGGCTATTACAAGAACCTCTGCATGTACATGTCTGAGAAAGACACGCATGATCAGGGAGTGGCGATCATCGAGTACGACAACGGCGCCACCGCAACGCACACCGAGTGCTTTGTTACCCCGATCAGCAACCGGCAGTACTTCCTGGAAGGCACCAAAGGACACGGCGAAGGCGACCTGCATGCGAACCAGATCACGTTCGAGCCGCGCTGGTCAAAGGAGAAGATCGACTACCAACTCGATCCGGGAACCGGAAGCCATGGAGGCGCTGACCCGGTCATGCAGCAGAACTTCCTGGACTGCATCGCGGCAGGGGACCGTCCCACGGCCAACGCCATCGACGGCACCTGGAGCGTAGCCGTCGCCGTCGCCGCAGAACTAAGTCGAGCCGAGAGGCGCATGGTCGAGATCAGTGAACTGATGGACCCCGGAAGTGATCTCCTGAAGTGAGCAAGTACGAAGGAATCTGATCCATGCGCCTCTCAGGCAAGCAAGCTCTCGTAACCGGTGCAAGTCGAGGAATCGGACGGGCGATCGCCCGGACCTTCGCCCGGGAAGGTGCGGACGTTGCCGTGACCGCACGATCCCTTGAGTCGCTGAGCGATGTCGTGAACGACATTGAAGCCTTCGGTCGGAAGGCGCTCCCTCTGGTCTGGGATGTCAGCGACCCGGCAGCGTCATGTGAGCAGTTGAGAGTACTCCTCGAAGCCGTTGGTCGTCTCGACGCCCTGGTGAATAACGCCGGTGTCGTCCGCCTGCCTGAGGACTTCCCCGATCCCACTCAAGAAGCCCTTTGGGACTACACGATGGATATCAACCTCAAGGGGCTGTTCTTCCTCTCCCAGGCTGTTGCCGAAGCGATGAAGGACGAGGGTGGCGGGGTGATCATCAACCTGTCCTCGGATGCCGGCATGCGCGGTGCCGCGAGCCCATACGGCATCTCGAAATGGGGGGT